>Ga0209226_10000860_pt1 | contig 15055 bp, 16 predicted proteins | sample BarGraNGADG00212_2_FD_184497 | JGI IMG/M metagenome (GOLD analysis project Ga0209226, IMG submission 184497) | Arctic peat soil microbial communities from Barrow, Alaska, USA - Barrow Graham LP Ref core NGADG0011-212 (SPAdes) (version 2) | ecosystem: Environmental > Terrestrial > Soil >...
TATCCATGCCGGAAATTGATGAAATGTACGAAATTGCCATAAAAAATGGTGCTATCGGAGGGAAATTACTGGGTGCTGGCGGCGGCGGGTTTATAGTTTTTTATGTGGAGCCTGAAAATAAATTAAAGGTGGAAATAGCTTTGAAAAAATATTTGCATGTTCCATTTAAATTTGATTTTGATGGTTCAAGGATAATTGTTTATAAGCCTGTAAGGGAGCGTTTAGTGAGAAATGGATAAAAACTCTAAAATATATGTTGCAGGGCACAGGGGTTTATTGGGTTCTGCGCTTCTAAAAAAGTTGAAATCAGAAGGATACGTTAATATAGCCACAAGAACACACAAAGCACTGGACCTAACAACCCAAAAATCTGTTGATCATTTTTTCAAAAAAGAAAAGCCCGAATATGTTTTCTTTTGTGCTGGATTAACTGGTGGTATTGTCGCGAATCAAATGTATCCGGCAACGTTTTTACATACCAACATTTCTATTCAAGACAATGTTTTTCAAGCCGCCCAGAGACATAAGGTGAAGAATCTCGTTTTCTATGGTTCATCATGCATTTATCCTAAAAATTGTCCCCAGCCAATCAAGGAAGAGCATCTGTTTACCGGCAAAATTGAAAAAACAAGCGAGGCCTATGCGATAGCAAAAACTGCCGGTATAATTGCCTGCAAATCTTACAACGGGCAATTCAGGGCAAACCGTTTTATTGCACTTGTACCTAATTCAATGTTCGGACCTAATGACAACTTTGATCTGGAAAGTTCTCATGTATTATCGGCTCTGATCAGCAAGTTTCACGAAGCAAAGACTAATGGTCAGGAAAAGATTATTCTTTGGGGAAGCGGCAGTCCGCGCAGAGAATTTGTTTTTAGCGAGGACGTTGCTGATGCGTCTGTTTTTGCAGTTCTTAATGCAGACAAGCTGAACAGTGTCCAACATTATAACGTTGGTACTGGTATTGATTATTCTATCAAAGAACTTGCCGATATGGTTGCAAACATAGTTGGCTTTCAAGGTGAAATTGAATGGGATACGAGCAAGCCGGATGGTACGCCAAGGAAACTTTTGGATAGTTCAAAGTTTTTGAAATTAGGGTGGAAATCATCAGTTAGTATTGAAGATGGTTTACAAAGAACATATTCTTTGTATCAAGGAATATCAAAAGGACTTTATCAGAAGGGGAAAGCAGCGAATTTATTACAGTATGAATCATAATATACCGAAAATATATCTAAAAAAGGTAGCAGATGCGAACACAAAGATAAGAGCGGGAGTGGGCGTGGTTGTCCGTAATGAAAAAGGTTACATCCTTCTAGAGAAAAGGAGTGATTGTGGCTGGTGGGGTTTACCGGGCGGCAGGATTGAACCGGGAGAATCTATAATTGAAGCAGCCGTACGGGAAGTCAGGGAGGAAACAGGTCTCACGATAAAAGTGGTAAGACTGATAGGGGTCTATTCTGAACCATTTGAACGAATCGTAACATATCCGGATAATACGGTACAATTGGTTGACATTATCCTTGAAGGGGAAATCGTATTTGGTGTATTAATATGCAGTCACGAAAGTACTGACCTACAGTTTTTTGAACCTGAACATTTGCCTGTAGAAATCGTACCCCCTGCACGGTTTCCAATCGAAGATGCGGTTTCAGGACGCATTGGAATTGTTCGATAATCTTTTTCCTGGAGGTGAATTTTCTGAAAGAACTGTATGAAAAAGCCAGAGCTATCCGCATCAAGATTTTACAGATGTGTATAAGCTCCGGTGGCCATATTGCATCTGCCTTTTCATGTATTGATATAATGGTGGCATTGTACTACGGTGGTGTACTCAAATTTAATAGCAGTAATCCGGGATGGGATGAACGCGACAAATTTATCCTAAGCAAAGGGCATGGGGAGGCAGCATTATATGCTATCCTTGCAGACGTGGGTTTTTTCCCTGAGGAATGGATTGAGACACGCTACCGGAAAGGGGATTGTTTCTTGGGTGGTCATCCCGACAAATGCATCCCGGGTGTCGAGACAACAACCGGGGCTCTAGGGCATGGACTTGGTATTGCGGCAGGTATTTCGCTTGCGACCAAAATGGATGGTAAAAACCATTTACAATTCGTGCTACTTGGCGATACGGAATGTACAGAAGGTTCCATATGGGAAGCCGCGTTATTTGCGTCACAACATAAATTGAACAACTTGATTGTGATTGTTGACAGAAATCATATAAGCGCTCTTGATTTTACAAAAAATTTTACAACACTTGAGCCATTTGTTGGTAAATGGGAATCTTTTGGATGGGAGGTAGCCACAGTGGACGGACATGACTACGAGAAACTCACCGAGGTATTCAAATATGCGCGCTCCCGCATTGATAATCGCCCATTTACAATTATCGCCGAAACCACGAAAGGCAAGGGCATTTCATTTATTGAAAACGATCCTGTATGGCATACCCGCACTTTGTCCGGCGAGGAGGAGATCCGGTGTGCCCTTGAAGAACTGGAGTGTGGATAGTGATAACGATTTCTAAAGTTGAAATGCGCGATGCGTTTATAGAGAAATTGTTTTTGCGGGCGCAGAAAGACTCAAATATTGTTATCTTGTCAAACGATTTTGGTGCACCCAGTCTTGACAAATTTCGAAAGGCATTGCCAAGACAGTTTATCAACGCAGGTATCTCAGAACAAAATATTATCTCAGTAGCCGCTGGCATGGCGATGCAAGGTAAGCGTGTATTTGTATACAGTATTGCATCATTTATAACCTTGCGTTGTTATGAACAAATCAAAATTGATTTATGCGTAATGAACCTGCCGGTTACCATTTTTGGGGTAGGACCTTGTTATAGTTATGGTCCTGATGGACCAACCCATCATGCCACGGAAGATATTGCCATTATGCGCGTACTGGCAAACATGAGTATCTATAGTCCATCCGATGCCAATGTTGCTGCGTCCATCGTTTTGCATATACTTGATGCAACCAGTCCCGTTTATGTTCGTCTTGACAGAGGGAAATGGCCGCTTTTATATGGCCGGGATACCTCGTTCTTAGATGGGTTTGCTGTGTTGCGCGAAGGCGGAGACATATGTATTGTTTCGACCGGAATAATGACGCACCGGGCACTGGAGGTTGCAGAGATGTTAATGGAACGCTCCATCAACGTTTCGGTGATAGACCTATATCGTTTAAAACCACTTCAGAAATCGTTGTTACTCGGTGTGCTTGCCCGTTATAAACGTATCGTAACGCTGGAAGAACATGCGATTAATGGTGGCCTCGGCAGTTTAATTATAGAACTGTTGGTGGACGCAGATGTACAGAGGCCAGTGAAACGGTGCGCCATTTCTGATGAATTGCTCTATGCGTATGGAAATAGGGATGCTTTGCAAATGGAACGTCAGCTTGACAAGGAAGGTTTGGTGACAGCCATAGAGGAGTGGAGATGACCCGAATAAACAAAAATCTGACGTGATAGTAAAAGGGAGTGTACTATGACAAAGCCTCTTGATATTTTACTGGTAAATATTGGAAGTACAAAGAAGCGGGTTTATCAAGACCTTAGCGCGGATTTCTCCGCTATTGAGCCACCATTCTGGGCTGCACTGACCGCCGGTTTTTTGCGAAACAAAGGATTTAATGTTGAAATACTGGATGCCGGTTTTCATAATCTTGACCAGCCGGAAACAGCCGAAATTATTGAACGGAAGAATCCACGCTTTGCAGGAATTGTGGTTTATGGCCAGCAGGCCAATACATGCTCACCAATAATGATGGCCGTGGGACAACTGTGCAGAGAAATCAAAAGAAAAAACCCTGAAAGAAAGATCGTTTTATCCGGTTGGCATCCTACGGCATTACCGGAGAGAACAATGAAAGAAGAAGCTTGTGATTATCTTGCGCAGGGTGAGGGTTTCTATACGCTGCTGGGGTTGCTTCAGGGAGAAAAACCAAAAGATATTCAAGGACTATGGTGGCGTGAAAATGGAGAAATACTCCATAATAAACGTGCACCCAACATCAGTGATTTGACGACAGAATTGAATAATGTGGCATGGGATTTATTGCCTTTGGGAAGTGGAAAGTACCGAGCTTTTAACTGGATGTGCCTTCAGGATTTAAAATCCAGGGATAGATGTGCAACGATGTATACCAGTCTGGGTTGTCCTTATCAGTGCAGCTTTTGCGCCATACACGCCACCTTCGCAGACAGAAAGGTGAGAAACTGGAGTACTGAATGGGTACTGAAGCAAATTGATATTTTGGTAAATCAATTTAATGTAAAAAACATTAACCTTCTGGATGAGATATTTATTTTTGACCCGAAGCACTACCTTCCTATTGCTGAGGGGATTATCCAAAGAGGATATGGCTTGAATTTTTGTGCATTTGCACGTGTGGATATTCTTGACAAAACCCCGCAAGAGCATCTTGATATTTTGAAGAAAGCCGGATTCAACTGGATAAAATTGGGTATCGAATCGAACAATGTCGAAATATTAGAGGGGATACACAAGGGGAAGTATGGTGAGGAAATTAGTAGGCGCGTGGTGCACAAGCTACACGATACCGGTATGGAGCTATGTGCTAATTTTATGTTCGGTTTACCTGGCGATACATGGGAAACGATGCAGGAAGTATTGAACTTTGCATTTGAACTCAATTGTGCATTTCCGAGTTTCTTCTGTACAATGGCGCCACCAGGTTCGGAATTGTATGAGCAAACATTGAAAGAAGGAATTTCTTTACCTGATACATGGCTTGGATGGGCGCAACAGGGTTACGAATTTTTGCCGTTGCCTACTAAAACCATTTCATCTGCCGATGTCTTGAGTTTCCGCGATTATGCTTTTGACGCATACTTCAATAATCCACGGTACCTTCACAGGATTGAACACAAATTTGGGGATGATGCTAGAGAACACATCAAAAGCATGGCTAAGATTAAACTGAAACGAAAAATATTAGGTGATTGATATTTTTAAACAAACTGCCTTAATATTACTGTTTGTGAGGAGTTAACATGCTGAAAGGTCTAAATTATTTGCTTTCTGATACACTTTTTAAAGAGAGTGCGGTTGGTAAAGAGCTTCTTGAAAAGCCGCTTGGTTTTATAGATATTGGTGCACGGGGGGGTGTCCATAGTCTAGTCGAACCATTAGCTGATTGTACAGCTGTGCTGGCTTTTGAACCAGATGAAGATGAATGTGCTCGTTTGCTAAAGAAACAGAAGGCAAAGTATGCAGCAATAGAGATTCTCCCAGTTGCTTTGGCTGACAAAGAGGGCGAAAAAATACTTTATAAATATGCTTCACCAGTTAACAACTCGTTACGTCCAGAAAATACCTACGCGATTAATAGATATAAAATCAATACCTTCCAGAGAATTGGAACGATACCAATCCAAACTACTACGCTTGATAAGGTGCTGTTTGAAAAAACAAGCCTACTTGATACATATGGTGAATTTATAAAACTGGATACTCAGGGTACAGAGTGGGAGATCCTGCAAGGCGCTCAAAGGGTGCTTGAAGAACGAACTTTGGCAATAATTTTGGAGGCCGATTTTTTCCCTTATTATGAGGGGCAGAAGCTATTCTCTGATGTGGAAATATTCTTACGCAAGCGGGGATTTTTCTTTTATGGATTTATGGAGATGCATTATCGCTCATGTAAATCTCTGGACAAACTTTTTGAGAATGGGAGAGAACGCACCTTTTGGGGGGACGCAGTTTTTTTTAAGGATCCCATACCTATGGGTACAAGCACGTCAAAAACCCTGACAAAAAGAGGGGCATATGTCCTGTTTGCATTGGCACTTCTGACTGGTTATTATGACTTCGCTTTAGAATTAGCATTGAAAGAATGGGCAAAGGGTGAGGAATCTATTCGTATTGCAAATCTCGTCCACGGCCTCTCCTATCTTGACCCAAGAGAAACCTATACAGAACTGCTAAGTCTAGTAGAGCGTGTAAAGGCAAATCCAGAAACAGCAAATATTGAAGTCGGTCGTTTTGTAGATAATCGTCGACATATCAACGATTACGACGACATACCAATTTTAGAAAGTAAAGAAAATATTAGATGATTAATGGAGTTCTTCAAAAAAACTATTGACGATTTGGAGTTATTGCAAATGATAACAGAATCAAACCTTAACTTGCCTTTGATGAAAAACAACATTACCCGAACCGACCTGGACGCAGTAATTGCTTACTTGTCACAAGATGATCCACCGTTGACCCACTCGAAGCAGACGCTTGCCTTTGAACGTGAATGGTCCGATTGGCTTGGCGTCAAATACAGCGTTTTTGTTAATTCTGGTGCTTCTGCCAACCTCCTGACCATGGCCGCGCTAAAAGAGACCTTCGGCCCCGGAGAGGTTGTTGTTCCACCCCTAACTTGGGTGTCCGACATTGCCGCAGTTCTTCAAAACGGTTTTACACCTGTTTTTGTAGATATTAACCGACGCACGTTAGGAATGGATACAGCTCAGGTATTGGCCAGGCTCAACCCCAACACCCGCGCTGTATTTATTACGCATATCCTTGGCTACAATGCCCTCACACAGCAACTATTGGATGAACTGGAGCGCCGCAACATCCCCTTGATTGAGGATGTGTGCGAGTCGCACGGTGCGACTTTCAATGGGCGTAAGCTTGGCACGTACGGACTCATGTCCAATTTTTCATTCTACTATGCCCATCACATGAGCACCATCGAAGGCGGAGTGATATGCACCAACGATCGTACTGTCTATGAAACTGTGCGCATGTTACGATCACACGGAATGGTGCGTGAAGCGACGTTAGACGAGACCAGGCGCTCATACATAACAAACCATCCTGATCTTAACCCAGATTTTATCTTTGCCTTTCCTGCTTACAATGTGCGCCCCAATGAGATTAGCGCTGTAATTGGCCGTGAGCAACTCAAAAGGCTGGATGAGAATAACAAAATACGCAGACGTAACCTTGAACTGTTCCTCTCTCGTCTTGATCAGACCAAATATCAGACCGATTTTGCAGTTGAGGGCAGTTGCAATTATGCCTTTACTTTAGTCCTCAACGAACCGGATACGGCGCTGCGTGACCGCGTAGAGCAGGCGTTGCGAAAACACGGTGTCGAATTCCGCCGCGGTCTATCCGGCGGTGGCAACCAATTACGTCAGCCGTACCTGCGCAAAATCATGGGCAATGAATTTGAGCGCTATCCCAATGTCAATCATGTCCACTTTTTCGGCTGGTATATTGGCAACTATCCAGGGCTGGAAGAGGAAAAAATAGAGGCGCTGTGCCAGCTACTGAATCATTTATGAAGGTTCTGTCATGAATAATATGCTTTCAATTGTCTTTAGCTTTAAGAATGAGGAAGATAACTTGCCTGAATTGATCAGTAGAACGCGGTCAGTTCTTATTGATGAGTGCAAAAAAGGCACAATAAAAGATTATGAGCTAATTTGTGTAAATGATGCATCTACGGATAGATCGTTAGAAATATTATTGGAGGAATTAGAGAAAAAGAAAGATATAAAAATTATAAATATGAGCAGAACCTTTGGTATTTCCCCATGCGTTTTGGCGGGTTTTAAGTATGCAATTGGGGATGCGGTTGTGTATTTAGATGCAGATTTACAAGATCCTCCCGAGACTATATCTGATCTAATAAAAGTGTGGCGTGAAAAGGATAACATCGATGTTGTGAATACCATGAGAATATCGCGGGCAGGTGAATCGAGAATTAAACTTTGGATTACAAAACTTGGATATTATATCTTAAACAGATCATCCGAAGTAAATATTATGCCAAATGTAGGTGATTTTAAACTTTTATCAAGACGTGCGGTTGATTATTTAATTAAGTTTCATGAAAAGAAGCCATTTTTACGTGGTCTGGTACAATGGGTTGGTTTTAAACAGGAGTTAATCTATTATCATCGTGAAGCCAGATATGCAGGACAAAGCAAATTTTCTGTCATTGGTTCGAAAGTAATAAGAAATTTTCTTGAATCTGCTTTAATTTCTTTCTCGGTTGCACCTCTTTATTTAATATCATTATTTGGATTTTTTATTGCCTCATGTTCCTTTTTATTAATGATTTATGTTCTTGTTGGTAAGTTTATAGGAGTAAACGTTCCTGGCTATACGGGGCCGATGGCTACTTTGCTGTTTATTGGTGGAATTCAATTAATCTCCTTAGGTATTATAGGGCTTTACGTGGGGGCAATTTTCGAGGAAAGCAAGGGACGTCCCAATTATATTATCGCTAGCACTTTTGGATTTGATGAGAATGTTCCAGAATAGAAAATTTCTCATAAAGTTTCTATGTGGTTTGGCATTTTTTCTATTAATTACCACTTTACTTATATTGAGATATTTTGGGTACATATCAATAGAAGGCGCAAGCAAATTTATATCAGATAATAGGCGAACGGGTATATATGTTCTTGTTGCCTTATATTTACTATCTCCGGTACTGCTGCTTCCAACTTTTTATCTAACATTAATTGCAGGAGTACTTTTTGGACCCTTTTGGGGTGTTCTGATTGATGTAACGGGTGCCACTTTAGGATCAACAATTGCCTTTCTAACATCAAGATATGTGGCATCTGGTTTTGTCAGGAAAAAGTTTAAAAATGAAAAAATTAAACGGATTCTAGAGGATAAAACAATCATGGGTTGGCAATTAAATGCTTTCTTTAGATTCAATCCTGTTTTTCCCTCCGCGTTCATCGGCTATTTTTTTGGCCTAACTTCAATAGGAGTTGTCGAATTTTCCCTGTCAACGGCTATTTTTTTAACTATTCCATCAGTGATTGTGGTTTCTTTTGGAAGTACAATCACTGATTTTGTTACGAAGACACAGTATGATGGATTGCTAATAAAATTGGTTATCATGATTATTTCTCTACTTATATGGTTCTGGTTGATAAAATCGTCGAAAATGATAAAATCGTTGAATGATTTATTGAAGTAAGCAGTTCTAACCGACTGTTACCAGGAGCTCTTTGATAAGATGACGCATCTCTTGGGGTAACTACCCCGCCGCTTACGGCGAAAAGGAAGTTTATTTTATGTTAGGTAACCGCTGAATATTGGGGGGGGGGGGGATTTATGGCAACATTCGATCACATTGAAGCGCATGTTTCTGAAATAAAAAAGTATTGCGACTTTCTCGTGGCGATATTTGAAGGCGGTTCGTACGAGGTTATTTCAGCAAGCGGCACCTCGATGTTTACTTCTTCAGAGGGTATCCATATCGAGGTCAAAAAGAAGAAAAATGATCAGGCACCCGAAATGAGCGGATTCTGTAACCCCTGTCTGCGGCGTCCTGATCCTAAAGCATTAATCCTGGGGCTCGGGCTGAACATCGAATCCGAGCAGGATGCCCCGTTCGGCAAAGTATACTTTTTCAAGGACCACGAAGGGGTTACCTGGCATATTAAAGATTTACCGGAATAAGGAGCGCTAACTCAATGGCATCAAAGATTCTCATCGGGCCATCTTCATTTGCCGAGGCAGATAAAACTCCTCTGAACCGACTAATAGCGGCTGGTTATGAGGTGATAGACAATCCTTATAAGCGAAAACTGACTAAAAAAGAACTCTTGGATCTTTTCGATGATGACACCGTGGGCCTTATTGCTGGGCTTGAAACTCTGGACAGGGAGGTTCTGGAGAAGTTCCGGATTCAAGCGATCTCCCGTGTTGGTGCAGGCCTTTCCAATGTTGATCTCGAAGCCGCCCGTGATCTGGGTATTCAGGTCTTCAACACCCCCGACGCCCCGACCAACGCTGTAGCGGAACTTACCATCGGAGCCATGTTATGCCTGCTCAGGATGATTTCCCGGATGGATCAGGCACTCCACGAAGGGAAGTGGCAGAAGAAGATAGGACTTCAACTCTCGGGGAAGACGGTGGCCATTATCGGTTTCGGAAGGATCGGAAGGAGGGTTTCAGCGCTGCTTTCCCCTTTTGATGTAAAGATTTTGGTCGTCGATCCCTATGTTGATGAAAACACCTGCAAGGGATACCGGAAGGGAACCCTCCAAACGGCACTGCCCGAAGCCGATATTGTTACCATCCACAGCAGCGGCCACGATTGTATTATCGGTGAAAAGGAATTCCCCCTCGTGAAGAAGGGCGCTTACCTGCTCAATGTTGCTCGGGGAGGTGTCATTTCAGAAGAAGCGCTGGCAAAAGCCCTCGAAGACGGCACGGTAGCGGGTGCCTGGCTCGATACCTTCGAGGAAGAGCCCTACAAAGGAACGCTGTGCGGTTACCGGAATGTCATTTTGACACCCCATGTGGGGTCATACACGACCGAGTGCCGTCTTCAGATGGAAAACGAAGCAGTAGATAATCTGCTCAATTATTTGAAGAAGCCGAAAGACGAAAGATCATGAAGGTTGATTTTCAAGGACAAACGGTTCTCGTCACAGGTGCGACTCGGGGAATGGGAAAACAGTTTGCCGATGACTTTGCCAAGCTCGGCGCCAATCTGATCCTGACCGGAACCGACAAGGATCAGATAGAAATACTGAACCGAGAGGCAAAACGAGACCGACAGGTGACTAGGAAATACTATGCCGTAGATTTTGCCAATGCCGAAAGCACGAAAGCTTTTATAGAAGCCATTGAGGCTTATCAAAAAATCGACGTCTGCATCAACAATGCCGGGATTAACCGAATCAACTTCATCGATGAGACTTTGCTTGAAGATTGGAAAGAAATTCTGGCTGTGAATCTCGAAGCCCCCTTCATGATAACCCGGGCAGTAAGCAGGCTTATGAAGAAAAACCATTACGGACGCATTGTCAACATCGCATCAATATTCGGGGTCATCAGCAAGGCCAAGCGCTCTATATATACAACAACCAAATTCGGCCTCCGTGGGCTCACGATCACATCGGCCATTGAGCTTGCACCCTATAATGTTCTGGTTAACTCGGTTTCACCCGGTTTTGTGCTAACAGAACTAACGAAAAGTATCCTGAGTGAGGAAGAGATGAAAGATCTCTCTTCCCAAGTTCCCATAGGCCGTTTTGCCGAACCAGAGGAGATTTCCCGTGTGGTACTATTCTTGGCGAGTTCCCTGAACACTTACCTTACAGGTCAGAATATCGTCGTCGATGGAGGGTTCGTCGATGTCTGATACCATGCTTATCAGGTCCTTATTCCGGGACTACAACGTACATTTCATTGGGGACTTCACAGGGGCCATCAAGCCGCTCGCAGAAAAAAATGCATTTTTTATCATCGATGCCCTTGTATGGGAAATATATGGGAAAAGAATGAAAGGAGTAATTCCCGACAGCCGGTATTTTATCGTCGAAGCCAATGAAAAAAACAAGGCTCTCGACAAGTGCGCAGAAATAATAGAGATCCTTGTCGACAGACAGGTACGGCGAAACGAGCAACTCGTGGCTATCGGCGGCGGTATAATCCAAGATGTAACCGCCTTTAGTGCTTCCATTATTTACAGGGGTATCGAGTGGTCTTTCTTTCCGACGACGCTTCTGGCCCAAGCCGACAGTTGCATCGGTAGTAAAACCTCCATCAACCTCGGCAACAAGAAAAACCTTATTGGGAATTTTTATCCGCCCACGGGAATTTATATTGACACGGCCTTTCTGGCAACTTTGCCTGAACCTGACATCCTATCGGGAATCGGTGAGATGCTTCACTATTACTACTACGCCGCCAGCCCTCTTTTCGAAAAGATCATCTCCGAATGTCCGCAACTGCTCTCAGAGCGCCATTACCTTCTAAACTATATCCGTGAGAGCCTGCTGATCAAGAAAGGTGTCATTGAGATTGATGAGTTCGACAAAGGAGAACGTAACAAATTCAACTACGGCCACACCTTCGGTCATGCCTTGGAATCACTGACTGATTACGCCATAAAACATGGACAGGCTGTCACGGTGGGAATTGATATTGCCAATTATGTTTCGCTTCAACGTGGCTACATGAACCGGGAGACATTTGACTCAGCCCATGCACTGCTGATAAAGAATTTCCCCACCTACGCATGGGACCACTTTGACATGGAATGTTACATCCAGTTCCTCTCAAAGGATAAAAAGAATATAGGTCAGGACCTCGTCTGCATCCTTGCCGAGCGGCCTGGCCATATCACCAAGCAGCGTATCAGCATGGATGAGACGTTCCGGGATGTTCTCCAAATGTACTTCAGCACTATATTGCCATCGACCATCAAACATAAGGCATAAAAGTCTATGCATCATTTCCAGCACCCGCAAGCCCTTGTGGAATCGACGAAAATAGGTAAAGATACCCGCATTTGGGCTTTTTCCCACATCCTGCCCGGTGCGGAAATTGGCGAAGATTGCAACATCTGCGACCATGTATTTATTGAAAACGATGTCAAAATTGGAAACAGGGTGACGGTAAAATGTGGTGTCCAGCTTTGGGATGGTGTGACAATTGAGGACGACGTAGTTGTCGGCCCGAATGTGACGTTCACAAATGATCTATTTCCGCGAAGCAAAAATTTCCCAGAGAAATTTGAAAAAACTTTAGTCTGTAAAGGTGCGTCATTAGGGGCGAACTCAACTATTCTTGCAGGCATTGTTATCGGCAGCAACGCTATGGTTGGGGCTGGCGCAGTGGTGACAAGCGACGTGCCGCCCGGTGCCATTGTCGTGGGTAACCCGGCGAAGGTTGTTAGGTATGTGGGAGAGGGTGGCTCAGAAAATTCCGTTATAACTTAGGCAAAATAAAAGGAAGGTATTTATATGAATGAAATTCATCATTGCGAAGTATGCGGCAACAAAGATTTACGATCCGTTTTTAACCTTGGTAAGCATCCACTGTGTGATGACTTGGTTCCTATTGGGAATAGCCGTATTTGTAAAGAATATCCGATAGAAATACTGTTTTGTGATATATGCCTTACCGCTCATCAGCGCTTCCAAGTCCCACCAAAAGAATTATTCACTGATTCTTATCACTATAGAGCCCGCGTGACCGGAAGTGTATTAACAGGAATGTCGGATCTGGTCGATAGCTGCGAACAAAGGCTTGGTACTATCAAGGGGAAAACCGTACTTGATGTTGGATGCAATGATGGAAGTTTATTAAATTATTTTGAGTCAAAAGGCTGCCTAACCATTGGAGTTGAACCGACTGGTGCTGCAGCTGAATCAAGGCATAAAACTCTTAATACTTTTTTTGATGAGGATACTGCAAATGAAATTTTGAGGGCAGTAGGTCACCCGGATATAATAACTTTTACGAATGTCTTTGCCCATATTGAAAATTTACCAGAACTGCTCACTAACCTAAGATTATTGATTAGCGACAATACTATAGTCGTAATTGAAAATCACTATCTAGGTGCTATACTCGATAGCGGTCAGTTTGATACTTTTTACCATGAGCATCCTCGTACATACAGTTTTAAATCTTTTGAATACATTGCCAAAAGCTTGGGACTCAATTTAATAGATGTGCAATTCGTTAGTAGATATGGGGGGAATATAAGGGTCTACTTAGGGCATAGTAAACAAACAACTATTGTTATCGATGAAAGCCGTTTCGTTCAAGAATTTGGTGTAATGAATAATGACTTTTTCTCTTGGAAGTCAGAAACCATAGATTTAATTGAAAAGCTTGTTCAAGTGCATGGTCCGCTTAGAGCGAAAGCTTTTCCTGGTAGAGCGGCAATAATTATTAAAGTATTGGGGCTCAATGAAAGTCATATATCTGCGGTATATGAGATCAAGGGGTCTATCAAGGTTGGGCATTATGTGCCAGGCACAAGAATACCCATATTGCCAGAGGCTGAATTGTTTGCCAAAGATGATTTGAGTAAACCAATTATTAATTTGGCGTGGCACATACCGGCAGAGGTCAGAGCTAATTTAGCATCACACGGATACTCTGGGCAAGTTATTGATATCCATAAATTTAAAGGCGAGCTAAAATGAAAAGTGTTCCTTTCCTTGATGTTAAGGCGATTAATCTTGCACATGAAGACCTCTTGAAATCAGCGTTTGATCGCGTGCTTCATTCAGGTTGGTACATTCTTGATCAAGAAGTCAAGGCATTTGAACAGGAGTTCGCTGCCTATTGCGGTGTCAAACATTGCATCGGCGTGGGTAATGGCCTGGAAGCCCTGCACCTGATCCTGCGGGCAGTGGAGATCGGTCCCGGTGACGAGGTGATTGTTCCCGCCAATACCTATATCGCCACTTGGCTGGCTGTCACCTATGCAGGCGCGACACCTGTGCCTGTGGAACCGGATGTGCGTACATACAATATCGATCCGAACCGCATCGAGGAAGCCATCACGCCCCGAACCCGCGCCATCCTGCCAGTGCATCTTTATGGCCAGCCTGCCGATATGGATCCCATTCTTGAAATTGCCGGGCATCATGGCCTAAAGGTGATCGAAGATGCGGCACAGGCCCACGGGGCCACATACAAGGGAAAGCGAACGGGCAGCTTGGGCGATGCCGCCGGGTTCAGCTTCTATCCGGGGAAAAACCTCGGTGCCCTGGGCGATGGAGGCGCGGTGACAACAAATGATGATATTTTGGCGGATAAAGTTCGTGTTCTGCGAAATTATGGCTCCCATAAGAAGTATTTTAACGAAGTCAGGGGATTCAACTCGCGCTTGGATGAATTGCAGGCGGCATTCCTGCGCGTCAAATTGAAGAACCTCGATGCCTGGAACGAAAAACGAAAGAGAGTTGCTGCTTGTTATCTTCGGGAGCTGGCCGCCAAACCAGAGCTGATTCTACCCTTTATCCCGGATTGGGCAGAACCTGTGTGGCATCTTTTCGTCGTGCGAACCGAAGGCCGCGATGGATTCCAACAGCATCTCAAGGCCCAGGGGATTGAAACGATGATCCACTACCCAGTCCCGCCCCATAAACAGGACGCCTACGCAGAATTGAATGATCGAAGTTACCCCATCACAGAAGAGATCCATCGAACTATTTTGAGCTTGCCGATGGGACCCACGATGAATGAGACGGACATCCACAGGGTTGTTGCTGCATGCGCGGACTGACAGACGA
>Ga0209226_10000861_pt1 | contig 15046 bp, 11 predicted proteins | sample BarGraNGADG00212_2_FD_184497 | JGI IMG/M metagenome (GOLD analysis project Ga0209226, IMG submission 184497) | Arctic peat soil microbial communities from Barrow, Alaska, USA - Barrow Graham LP Ref core NGADG0011-212 (SPAdes) (version 2) | ecosystem: Environmental > Terrestrial > Soil >...
GATGATCGGAACATCCAGCTCCTTTGACAAGGCCTTGAGCGACCGGGAGATATTACTGATCTCCTGTTCCCGGTTTCCCTTATGTTCCGGTGCTCCCTGCATTAATTGCAAATAGTCGAGGATCACGATTTGAATATCATGCTGTGTTTTCAACCGCCGGCACTTTGCCCGGAGTTCGAAGATCGTCAGTGCGGGTGTGTCATCGATAAACAAAGGTGCATCGATCAATGTGGAGATACGGGAATTGAGCTGTTCCCATTCATAGTCTTCCAGGTTACCACGTCTTAGCTTCTCAGCGCTGATTTCCGTTTCACTGGCGATGAGACGCGTAACCAGCTGAACAGCCGACATTTCAAGGGAGAACAAAGCTACAGGCTTTTTAAAATCTACTGCAATATTGCGGGCCATGGTCAGTGCCATTGCCGTTTTTCCCATCCCCGGGCGGGAAGCAAGAATGATCAGGTCGGATTTCTGCCAGCCTGAGGTGATCCGGTCGATTTCTGTAAACCCGGAACCCACACCGCGTAGATGCCCGTCATGCGACCGCCCCGCTGCAATTTCAGCTACCGCCTCTTTCACCAATGATTGCATGCTCCTGACATTCCTGCGGATACTGGTCTCACTAACGGCAAACAGGTTGCCTTCAGCACGGTCAAGGAGTTCAAAAACATCCGTCGTATCTTCAAACGCATCCTTTATGATGGCAGAAGATATCCGGATCAACTCACGCTGAATATGTTTTTGAAGAATAATCCTCGAATGGAATTCAATATTTGCCGACGATGCAACCCGGTTTGTCAGCATCGCAATATAATATGGACCTCCTACCAATTCCAGTTCCCCTGATTGCCTGAGTTCATCTGTCACGGTGAGAATATCTACCGGCTTAACCTGGGAAAATAACCGTGTGATTGCACCGAAGATAAGCTGGTGTTCGCTCTTGTAAAAAACCTCAGGTTTCAGCAACTCGATAACGGCAGCCAGCTTGTCTTTTTCAAGCATCATGGCCCCGATCACGGCTTCCTCAAGATCCACTGCCTGGGGAGGCACTTTCCCATGCTCAAGAACAAGATCTGTACCCGGCGCCTTTCTGGGCTTTTTTCTTACAAGTCCCTGACCTGAAGCAGGAGCAATCCTGCCTGAATTACCGGCTTCTGCGGCGCTGTTATTAAATTCTTCCATCTTTCAAAAATAGAACTTATTCGCAAGGTAAACACAAAGGCACCGTGATTTATTTTTCAACAATCACATACCGAAGGTCACGCCGATGTGCACCCATTTGTGCCATGCACAGCTATGAAACTCAGGGCTTAACAAAAATTGTTCAACATCCAGCTGGATCCCTGCAAACGACAATGTGATACCGAATGTCCCCTGGTAGGTGAAACGGGATAGCTCACTGCTTTTTAGGATGTAAATACTCGACTTGTTAAACATACCGCCTTCCAGTGTTGCATCATAACCCACCAGTTTTCCAAGAGAAGTAACGAAAACAAAGGCCTGGAATTTTGAATATCCTTTTGCATTATTGACCTTCATCCGTGAATAACCGTATGAACCAAAATACTGATTCATCAGTCCGGCACGAAATTGAAAACCCCCTCCCATATTGGTATACAGGGTTCCCAATGCTCCAACCGCATTCAGGTTCAGGTCAATTCGCCGGTTGCTGAAAATGCCTTTCTCATAGGCAAGGTTATAGTTTAGAACCAGGTCGTCCTGGATCTGGTTTTCCCATCCCAGTGGTTCGTTGTTCGTAGGTACGCTGTTATGAAACGACTTCTGCACAAAGTCTCCAAACGACGATGGCCCGATCACACCAAGGTCGATTTCGCTGGTCTGTCGGAATTTCTTACCCGGGTCGTTGGAGATCTTGAAACCACCAATGAAAAGATAAGCGGCATAAGGTCTGTCGCCTGGATGAATGCCGCCGACTTTTGTCGAAAACGGTGTGTACATGTTCTGGCCAATTGACACGCCGTAATAATTGATCCCATTTCCCCAGTAAGGAACCATCAGCCACGACAACGGTGATTGTTTCAGGTAAGGGCTGATAAAATCAAAACGGATCCCATTTGTATAGTAACGGTCAGTATTATCAAGGATATCATTGTCAAAGTTGATCCGGATGGAACGTTCATGGCTCAACAGGATCATCGATGAGAACTCGGGATTTTCGACAGGAGAGAAAAGGTACGCACGGTTAACCGGTTCCCGAAAATCGATCTCAAGATTCGCATTGCGCAACCGGATCAGCTTTCTGATGAGGGTGGTGTCGATGATCTGAGGTCTGAGGTCTGAGGTCTGAGGTCGGAGGTCTGAGGTCCGAGATCTGAGGTTTGAGGTCCGAGGTCTGAGGTTTGAGGTCCGAGGTCTGAGGTCTGAGGTTTGAGATTTTTTGACTTCCCACTTCTGACTTCCGACCTCAGACTTCGGCCTTCTGATTTCGGTCTTCGGCCTTCTGACTTCTGACTTCTGACCTCGCTCTTCATCCTCACTGCACCTGGCGGACAACAGAACAAGAAGTAAAAGGGTAGCGTATTTCCTCATAGGAGGAACAAAAGTAATCAATTCTCATATTTGCGCGCCTCAGTGATGCGTGCCATATCAAAAGTCTCTTATTGGTGCGCGTCTGTGAAACGGGCCAAATCAAAACCCCTTAAATTTTAAACGGTACGGCGCAAAAAATAGTAACTTAGCATAAGTTATTATGATCATGAGAAAGCTGATCTTGCTTTTGGTACTCTTTGCTGCCTTTTCAGGCGCATTTGCTCAGAAAACACTGGTCCTTGAGAAGATCGGGACTTCGACCCGGTATGCATTTTACCTCGGCGATGATGTAAAGATACGGACGAAAAAACAGAATGTAATTGTGAAAAGTTTCTTGTGGAACCTCACCGACAGTTCAGTGACGATCGGCCCCCGCACCATAATTCCGCTATCCGATATCAGCGCAGTTTACAAGAATTATCATTTCCCGAAGCTCATGACCAGGTTTCTTTTTATCGCAGGAACCGGTTATTTTATTCTTGATTCATTCAATAACCTGATCAATAAGGAACAGGTATTCGTACCGCAAACCATGATCATCAGCGCTTCCCTCCTCGGCGTCAGCATGGCAATCATCCCCTTGGGACAAAAAAAGTGCAGGATCGGGATACGATGGAAATTAAAAATCATGGATATAAACCTGAATTAGGATCAGTCGAGGGTTCCGATCAACTCCTTTAAGATTTTCGTCATCTTGGGTTCAACGTTACTTGCTGCCAGGATCACATCCTGGTGCGTGATCTCAACGATCTTTCCGGGTACTCCGAGATCGGAAATCACCGAAAATGCAAAGACACGCAATCCCATGTGACGGGCGGCAATCACTTCGGGAACCGTTGACATCCCCACTGCATCGGCCCCGATGGTACGGATATAGAGATATTCTGCCGGAGTTTCAAAAGTTGGTCCTGAAACGGCCGCATAAATTCCTTTCTGCAGATGGATACCATGCTTGCGGGCAATGATAAATACCTTCGCAATCAGTTCTCGGTCGTAAGCATGGCCCATATCTGGGAAACGGGTTCCCAACTTGTCATCATTGCGGCCGATGAGCGGGTTGTCCTTCATAAGGTTTATATGATCCTCGATGATCATGAGGTCGCCGACTTCGAACGATGGGTTTACCCCGCCGCTTGCATTGGAAACGATCAGGAAATGGATCCCGAGAAGTTTCATCACACGTACGGGAAATGCGACCTCCTGCATGGAATAACCTTCATAATAATGAAAGCGCCCTTGCATAGCAACAATGTTTTTTCCGCTCATTTTCCCGAAAATCAGTTGGCCGTTGTGACCGTCGACTGTGGAAACGGGGAAATTCGGAATCGTAGTATAGGGAATGGTATGAAGAATTTCAATCTCATTGACAAGGCCGCCCAGCCCTGTTCCAAGAATAATTCCGATATCCGGTTTCAGGGATATCCGGGCTTGTAAAAATTCAACGGTTTCTTTGATTCTGTCCAACATAGTCTGTAATCAGTTTGTCAAATATCTGCTTGTCTTTCTCGTGAAAGTCGATTTCGATAGGAAGGTAAAATAACGGAAGATTTTTTAAAAAATTACTGAACTCTGGAATTTTCAGCCTCATTATATCCTTTTCTGTCGTCAGGATGATTTTTTTTCGTGACGGAAGATCCTCGAAGCGTGACCGGATATTCTCCAGGTCTTTCATTTCGTATTGGTGATGATCAGGAAATTTCAGAATGTTGAATTCCGAACATTTTCTCCTGACTTCCTCCTGGAGTGGATAATCATTCGCGATCCCGGTAAATAAAAGGATATAGCTTAGCTTTTGAAGGATTGCCAGGTCCTGTTCTTCATTGACCGGAACCGGACTTCCATAAGTGATGAAAGAAAAGAAAAGTTGCTGGGAAGGCCGGGGTTTCAGATCTTCCAGTATCCTTCTCCGGGTAATGGGGGAAAATACTTTCGGTGTTTTTGTCACGATGATAATATCCGCCCGCTTTGCCCCGGAACGGAATTCCCTTAACCGCCCGGAAGGTACCACATGATCTTCGGTAAAAAGTTGATGATAATCGGTCAGGAGGATGGTAATACCCGGTTTTACCCATCGGTGCTGGAAGGCGTCATCCAATAAAACCAGTCCGAGGTCGGGAAATTTATCCATCAGCTTATGGATGCCCCGGACCCTTTTTTCATCAACGGCAACCTTGATGTTGTGAAATTTTTTTACGAACTGGAGGGGTTCATCTCCGATATATTTAACATTCGACCTTCGGGAAGCCAGGATAAATCCCTTACTCTCCCTGCCATAGCCACGGCTCAGTGTTGCGGTAAGCATGCGGTCGCCCATGAGCCTGATAAGATATTCGATGTGGGGCGTTTTCCCGGTACCTCCGAAGGAAAGATTCCCCACAGAGATGACCGGAATATCAAATTTTTCTGAAGGAAGGACACCTAAGTCAAAGAGAAGGTTCCTCACCAGCATGATCATTCCGTAACAAAAAGCAAACGGGAGTAAGAGTATCTGTAAAAACCTCATTCTTACGAAAAAGGCTAAATTATGAAAAAATGTTAAAAGAGCACCTGTTAGGGTGGGTATTTTCAGATCAGGATGAAATATTAATGAAAAGTTAACCTAAATTGCCTGGCTTTTTTCCCGGATCAGGAATTCCATGTTCTTTACCAGTTCATGGATCCATTCCTCCCTCCGGCCCGATTTATAAATGTAATCGGTTGCACCATCTTCCATCAGTTGTGTAACGAGCGAATCATCTGTAAAGGGAGAAAGAAACAGGGTTCTTATTCCCGGGAAAGACTGCAATACGGACTTCAGAAAACCTGGTCCATTGATTTCCGGATGTTCAAGGTCGGCGATTAAAAAATCCGGTATTGATTTTTTTTGCATGAAGTAGAGGCATTCTGCCGGGGTCGGAAACACCTGGACGTGCTTGGCTTGGTGCGAAAGCAAGTGATACCTGATCAGATTGGCAACGGGTGCCTCCTTTTCAATGATATAAACGGTTGTCCTTTTCATGCCTGAATCTCTGGTAGGTATTTACACCTTTCAAAGGTTGAAAATTTTATCTCCCGAAATGGATAGAGACAGGAAAACTTTCCAACAACATATGAACAGAAAGGATTCCGCAAAAAGAAATGTATTTTTGTACTTTATTAATCAATTTAAGTGAAATTGAATATGACCATCCGGGAGATACAACAGGTTCTTGAACACTTTGCACCGCTTGAATTTCAGGAAGATTATGACAATGCCGGGCTTATTATTGGAAATCCGGATGCTGAAATTTCCAACGTACTGATTGCACTCGACATTACGGATGAAGTCCTGGATGAGGCATTGCAAAATGATTGCAAACTTGTGATCTCGCATCATCCCCTGATCTTTAAAGGGCTGAAACGACTTGTTGAGGCGGATCCCATTCAGCGTCTGACCGTGAAGGCCATCCAAAACCATATTGCCGTTTATGCCATGCATACAAATCTGGACAATTCAGTAAACGGATTGAATGCCTGGTTCTGTGATCTTCTTGGAATAAAAAATTGCAGGATCCTTTCACCGGGAAAAGGATTATTGTCAAAACTGGTGACCTTCTGCCCGGTTGATCATTCGGATCGCGTAAGACAAGCATTGTTCGAAGTGGGTGCCGGTCATATCGGCAACTACGATTGTTGCAGTTACAATCTTACCGGACAAGGCACCTTCAGGGCTTCCGAGAATGCAAATCCTTTTGTTGGCGAGAAAAATATTGTTCATTTTGAAACAGAATCACGCATTGAGATAATCTTCCCACGGTTTCTTGAACACCGGCTTGTAGCTGCCCTGCTGAAAAACCATCCTTACGAGGAAGTCGCCTATGACATCTATCCGCTCTCAAATACTGCAGGATTTGCCGGTAGCGGGATGGTTGGTGAGCTGGATCCGGCAATGACGGAAGTACAATTTCTCGAAAAAGTGAAAAAGCAAATAGGGCTTCCCTGCATGCGGCATTCAGAATTAAGTGGCAAAAAAATCTCCCGTATAGCAGTTTGTACCGGCTCGGGAGCATTTCTGATCCCTGAAGCAATAATATCAGGTGCCGATGCTTTTCTGACGGCAGACCTTAAATACCATGAATTTTTTGAGGCAAATACACAGTTACTCCTTGCGGATATCGGGCATTATGAGAGTGAAAGGTTTGCAAAAGATTTGATTTATGGCATTTTGATCGAAAAATTTCCTAATTTTGCATTCCTTATTTCAAAAATCAACACAAACCCTGTTCATTATTATTAATTCAGCATATTTATGGCAAAAACAACAAAACCGAATGTTGCCAAAACAACCACTGCCAAAGCGGTAAAGCCGGCTCCCAAAGCGGAAAAAAAAGTTGAGAAGAAACCGGTAGTTAAGAAAGTCACCACTGCTAAAAAGGAAACGGCAAAGCCTGTAGCGGCAAAAGCAGCCGTTACAAAGCCTGTAACCAAAGCAGCTACCCCAAAACCCGCCGCAAAACCGGCTGCAAAGAAAGTTGTGACTTCAAAACCGGTTTTGAAACCAGTAGTAAAAAAAGTTGTGACTTCAAAACCGGTTTTGAAACCAGTAGTAAAGAAAGTTGCGGCTTCAAAACCTGTTGAGAAACCAATAGTAAAGAAAGTTGTGACTTCAAAACCGATTGAGAAACCAGTAGTAAAGAAAGTTGTGACTTCAAAACCGGTTGAAAAACCAGCGGTAAAGAAAGTTGCGGCTTCAAAACCGGTTGAGAAACCAGCAGTTAAAAAAGTTGTGACTTCAAAACCAGTTGTGAAACCAGTAGTAAAGAAAGTTGTGACTTCAAAACCGGTTGAGAAACCAGCAGTTAAAAAAGTTGCACCTCGGAAACCTGCAGAAAAAACCCCAAAAGAACCGGTTCCTGCCGTTGTAAAGAAGACCTTCGCATTTGCTAAACAGGAACCCCCGCAAGATCTGAGCGAAGTAACCATTGAAAAGAAACTGATTGCCCTCTATAGCCTTCAGCAGATCGATTCCCAGGTCGACAAGATCAGGATCATCCGTGGAGAATTACCACTCGAAGTCCAGGACCTTGAAGATGAAATAGCCGGATTGGAAACCCGTATCGAGAACTATCTCCAGGAAAACAATGCGCTGGAAAAATCGATCACGGAAAAGAAATTCTCTATCAAGGATTCACAGGCCCTGATCAAGAAATATGAAGAACAGCAGATGAACGTAAGGAACAATCGCGAATACGATTCACTAACCAAAGAAATAGAGATCCAAAGCCTTGAAATCCAGCTTTCAGAAAAACGCATTCGTGAATTTCAGTTGGCACTGGAAGCTAAAACGGAAGAGATCAACCGGTTCCAGAGTATCCTGGCCGACAGAAAAGGTGATCTTGAGATAAAGAAAAATGAGTTGGATGACATCGTCGCCGAGACGGAAAAAGAAGAAAATGAACTGATCAGGAATTCGGAGATCAATCGCAAATTTATTGAAGAACGATTGATCACCGCCTACACCCGGATCCGGAAAAATGCCCGTAATGGCCTTGCCGTTGTGCAAATCGAAAGGGATGCCTGCGGGGGTTGCTTCAATAAGATCCCCCCCCAGCATCAACTCGATATCCGGATGCATAAGAAGATAATTGTTTGTGAGTACTGTGGCAGGATCCTGGTTGATGACGGAATTGTCAACTTAGTCCACTAATGCACTTCAGCCACCGAAACGGCAAAGCATTGAGCAGAAAACATGTGTTTCTCTTCAATGCTTTGTTTTTTTTCCCCCTTTTTCTCTTTGCCCAATTTGATTTTAACAGCAATTGCCGGGAAGCCTACCGGTCAATCATTTCATTGCATTTCACGGAGGCCTCGAAACTGCTGAATGCGGAAAAGGGTGCTCATCCCTCTAACCTTATCCCTGTTTATCTTGAAAATTATATCGATTTCTTTACTGTCTTTATCGGGGAAGAACCTCCAGCATTTGAGAAATTTCGTAAAACCCAGGAACTGCGGACCGATATCATGAAAAAAGGGAACATGGAATCGCCCTGGTACCGGTATTGTCTTGGCAACATGCGTATTCAGTTTGCCTTATGCAGGATGAAATTCGGTGAGTACAAATCGGCTGCCCTCGATATTAGTCATGCTTATGGCGACCTGAAGGAAAATACACAATTGCATCCTGACTTTCTCTTGCAGAATTCCGGACTTGGATTGATTCATGTCCTGGCCGGGGTCATCCCGGATAATTATTCATGGGTTCTCAGGATACTGGGACTGGAAGGGAACGTTCAGAAAGGACTGGATGAAATATCCGTGATGGCCGGATATACAGGTAGTAATGAGACTTACCAGTTGTTCAGGATCGAATCCTTGTTTTATCTTGTATTTCTGGATGCAACCCTTGGAAAAGATGCAAAAAATGCCCTGCGGATCTTACAGAAATTTGAGGACCAGAAAATTACATTTCCTGGACGCACAAATCCGTTATTGATATTTGTGAGGGCTTCTATTCTTGCAAAAGCAGGCAAGACCGATGACGCCATCCTGAACCTGCAAGAATACCATGCTGAAGGTGAAGAGTTTCCTTTCTGTTACCTGGATTACATCACTGGGTTGAATAAGCTGAACCGCCTGGATTCCGATGCCGATCTTTACTTTATCCGATTCCTGAAAAACTTCAGGGGAGGGAATTATATTAAGTCATGTTACCAGAAACTGTCGTGGACCTTTTTATTAAAAGGGAATATTCCTAAATATGAAGAATATATCGGGAAGGCCCTGACCCGTGGAGTGCTGTTCATGGATAATGATATGCAAGCGAACCGGGAAGCAAAATCCAAAGAACAACCCAATGTTATTTTACTGAAGGCACGGTTGCTCTCCGATGGGGGTTATACCGATCGCGCTATTAATATTCTACTGGATCAGAGCGTGAAAAATGTCGTCAAAACACCGAAGGACCTGCTTGAATACAATTACCGTTTGGGACGCATTTACCAGCAATCCGGAAATCATCCCGACGCCTTGAAATATTTTGGAATTACCATGAGGGATGGTGCAGGCCAATCCTGGTACTTTGCGGAAAATGCTGCACTGCAATCGGGTATCATTTATGAACAAAACAAGGATTATCTCAATGCTGCACGATATTACAGGCAATGCCTGTCAATGAAAAACACGGAATATAAAAACAGCCTGGACCAGAAGGCCAGGCTGGGACTGAAAAGGATCAAATCGTACCTTCCTTAAAATCGGAATCCGACAGTAGAGGTCAGCGCACCGATAGTATACCTGTTTTGTGAAGGGTTGACCATTGTGGGGTCATAAAAATAATAATCTTCTTTTGTTTGCGTCCACCGGTAAGTCATATCAAAGAAAAAGTGCTTAACCCGGTATCCCCAACCAAAAGATGCAACAAGCATCTCTGACGTGTTGATGCTGGATTGATATGGACTTCCGTAATAACCGAATCCCCCTCTCAACAGGAAGTTCTGTATTCTCCATTCGGTTCCGAAACGCAAGTTTAGTGGGGACTTGTACTTATTTTTAATGTCTGTATTCACATCAGAGAAACTTGTACTGGTGGCAGAAAAACTGGATTGTGAATAGTTTACATATTCATATTCTCCGCTTATGAGCCCGAATTTCCCGATAATAAATGCAATGCTTCCGATCGCCCTGAATGGTGTGGTAAGCTGGTAATCAAATGAACCTAGGGGTGAACTTGCAGAACCCGTCGGGAGTGAATCATAAACTCCGGTCATATCGCTGTTCCAGCTGTCTCTCATATTACCATAGTAGGTAGGAGTGTGAATTGAAGCCCCGATCCGGATCCAGTCCGCCGGACGGTAAATAAGACCGATTTTCAGGTTTATACCGGTCCCGTGTGTTTCAAGATCCTGGTTGAAAGTCATTGACCTAAAATATGGGATGGTCTGATCATTTTTCACTTCCCTGTATTGAGCGTGCTCATAATACCGGATAATCGGTATTCCGATGGTAGCGCCGATATATAAACGATCGTTGTAGTTGGCACCGAAAGCAAAATCAAATTCATTGATCGACCCCTCGGTGGTTACTAATTTTGACTGGATCACTCCCCCGTTAGGGGCATCATTGGCATAGATGCGGTTAAGTGTATCTTTAAGATAGATAAGATTGGAGTTGAGAGCCAGTGAGATATCGAATGGGTATTGGTCGTCTACCATACCGGGAGTAATGCCACCTGGTGTGTTGTTAAGAATATTGACATATTGCGTCAGCAGGGAATTTTTATTGTTTGTTCCTTCCATAAATACGCGGTTGTTGAAATCATTCTGCCGGTTCATGCCAAATGCAACGTTGAATCCCTTAAAGCCTGAACTGCCCTTGTTTTTGCCTTCCAGGTGAAAAACCAAACCCAGGTTGTCCATTCCAACATTGAATTTATTATCCCTGTTGGTTTCCATGTTAAAGTTGGAATAAGAATTTTCCATCCGGATGGAAGGGCTGAGGGTCATTTCAGAGCTTGTAAAAAGTCCAAGGCCTGCAGGATTGGTTGCAATGGAAGAGAAGTCGGCGCCGACAGCGCCAAATGCTCCCCCAAGTCCCTGGAATCGTGCGGACCCACCATAAAGGATTCGAGAATAGCGCAATGCATCCGATGAATTCTGTGAAAACAGAGTGGGTATATAGCTTATGAAAAGCACGATGATCAAAAGTCGTTTCATAGGACAATAAAATTTTTAAATTCTGAACTGATTTCTTTTTTATCCTTCAAAAATATTCTCTTTCAGATGTTGTTATCTCCTTCTACCGCTTCCGCCACTATTGCCTGAGTTGCCACCTGAATTTGACGGGGACGAATTGGAACGCGAGGGAGCAGAATAACTAGGGCTCGATGACCGTGATGGAGCGGAATTTCCGGGTGAAGAGTAAGATCTTGACGGAGTGCTGTAGCTGCGGCTACCGCCCGAAGGATTTGAATAAATCCTGGAGTTGCCCCCGGTGTTGGAAGGAGAGGAATACCTCCTGCCCGAAGGGTTAGGGGTGCTGTTATTGCTATTCCGGTTGGAATTCTCTTTCACGCCGGTAGGACGGCCCTGCTGTGTACGGGGATTGATGTATTCCTGGCTTGATTTCGGCTGCCTGTATGCCGGTGAAGAGTAAGTCTGGGCATCCGATCGGGTAGCTTGTTGCTGGTTTCCGGGCCTTGTATATCTTGGTGCAGGTTTCTGGCGCTGAACATAATTACGATCTGACCGGGTTCTATTATCCTGGTTGTTTCTTACAACCCGAGTATTCTCCTGAGTGCTTGAACGGGTGTATCTGTAGTGCTGCTTATCGGGAGAAACGCGGTTGATATCGGTGCGGCCCGAACGGGTTTGATCAGAAGAACGATTGACTACACCAGGATCAACGGTTCTTGTGTTTTTCACCTGTCCTAACTCTGACTTGGTTCCGGTGGTGCTGGTTCTGGAGTTTCTTCCGCCATCTGGGGTAGAAAGGGTCCTTCTCTGTCCATAATAGTAGTCCCTTGAATTTCCATTGTTCCAGTCCCAACCCCCGTGATGGTGGCCGTATCCGTAACCTCCCCAATAAGGATAATCCCAGTACCAAGGGTAGTAAGGATAATAACTATAATATGGATAGCCCCAGTAATAGGGATAGCAGAAACTGCAATCTCCCCATCCGTATCCCAAACCGAATGAGTAGGAAGGTCCCCAAAATGATGAGCCCCAGGAATTCCCGAAATAGATGTTTATATCCGGGGAAGATCCACCTGAAGAAGAAGTGGAATCGGAAGACCCGGTATAATATTCGTTGCTATAGTTCAGTCCGGAATTATTACCATTAAACCTTTTGATTCTTGCAGCATAGGAATTGTTGCTGTAATCTTGATTTGAAGTGGCAGATGTGGCTGTAAGGGCGGATGAACTGTCGGGTGATGCAATAGAATGCGAACCGGAAAGATCTTCATTCTGGATTTTCGGCTTTGAAGTGATCTTTGAATGATCAGACCTGGTGGAATAAACATCATCGTAAGTATAACCGGTTGTTTTTTGCTGAGATTTGCAGCCGAACAGAAAGGTAGCGATGATGACGCTGAAAATGATTAATTTTTTCATATGATGTTCTCCTTTTGAAATTTGGGATGAATTGAAGTTCTTTAGGATCGCGATAATTTTATTACTTTTGTAGCAGTACAATGAACCCGGAAAGGCTGCAAATATTATACCATACTCAATAAATGGCAAAAGATTTTCCAACAAGAAATGAAAATTATTCACAATGGTACAATGACCTTGTGATCAAGGCCGACCTGGCAGAAAATTCGGCAGTTCGTGGATGCATGGTGATAAAACCCTATGGTTATGCTATCTGGGAGAAAATTCAAGCAGCCCTGGATAAGAAGTTCAAGGATACAGGTCATAGCAATGCTTATTTCCCGATCTTCATACCGAAATCCTTCTTCAGCCGCGAAGCAAGTCACGTGGAGGGTTTTGCAAAAGAATGTGCGGTGGTTACCCATTACCGCCTGAAAGCATCCCCGGATGGAAAAGGGGTGGTGGTGGATGAGGAGGCCCGTCTGGATGAAGAGCTGATTATTCGGCCTACTTCCGAAACCATCATCTGGGATACCTACCGTAACTGGATCAAATCTTACCGTGACCTTCCAATCCTGATAAACCAGTGGGCGAATGTTGTGAGATGGGAAATGCGGACCAGGCTTTTTCTCCGGACCACTGAATTCCTTTGGCAGGAAGGGCATACGGCTCATGCAACGCGTGAAGAGGCCGTCCATGAAGCAGAAACTATGCTGAATGTTTATGCCGATTTCGCGGAGAACTGGATGGCTATTCCTGTGATAAAGGGAACCAAAAGCCCGGCAGAACGGTTTGCAGGTGCTATTGAAACTTACGCCATCGAAGCCCTGATGCAGGATGGCAAGGCATTACAGGCCGGAACATCTCATTTTCTTGGAGAGAACTTTGCAAAAGCATTTGATGTTAAATTCCTGAACAGGGAAAACCAACTCGAATATGTATGGGCTACCTCATGGGGCGTATCCACGAGGCTTATGGGGGCATTGGTCATGTCGCATTCTGACGACAACGGCCTTGTGTTACCTCCCAGGCTGGCACCCATCCAGGTTGCCATTGTACCGGTTTTCAAAACCAAAGAACAGCTTGACCTTATCTCGGAAAAGGTCTTCCCGCTGAAAAGAGCATTGGAAGCAAAAGGGATATCTGTAAAATATGACGACCGGGACACCCATAAGCCCGGTTGGAAATTTTCAGAATACGAGTTCAAGGGCGTTCCTGTGAGGATCACAATCGGGCCAAGAGACATTGAGCAAGGAACTGTCGAAGTTGCCCGTCGTGACACCCTGGAAAAAGAGGTCTTCCAGATGACAGATATTGAAAACAAGGTGGTCAATTTACTCGACCAGATTCAGAAAAACCTTTACAACAAGGCCCTTGATATGAGAGAAACAAATTCTTACAGAGTGGATACCTGGGAGGAGTTTAAACGTGTTTTGGATACAACCGGGGGATTTATTTACGCCCATTGGGACGGCACAGCCGAAACGGAAGAAAAAATCAAGGAAGAAACCAAAGCCACCATACGGGTGATCCCTCTGAACAATCCACAGGAAAGCGGAAAATGCATCTACTCCGGAAAGCCCTCGTCCCAGCGTGTCATATTTGCCCGGGCATACTGATCAGAACTCGATCAGCTGACCGGCCCCCGAGATATACGCGTGCACAGTATCAGGTTTCCCTGTATAATAGATATTGCCGATTGACCGGATTGTTGCATCCAGGTATTTAACGGCGTTAACATAACAGTCGTTGGTTCCGGTATTCGACACATAGGTGAAATCGGTGTTCAGGTCTTTCAGTTGAAGAAATCCAAAATCTCCCAAAACAACAGAATTATATACTGCCCTTCCCCTGACTGTGATATCTGCAGTTCCCATATGTTCATAAATAAATCCCTGATTCACATTGATGGAGAGATCGATACTCCCGCAACCTCCCCAAACATCCAGCAAGAATGATTCGGGTGTCAGGACATTGGTGGAGGTAATATTACCGGCCGACAGGTAATAGATCTTTCTCAGGTTTTTCACATGAACATAAACATTCAATGGTTTATCATAACTGCGCACCCAGTTACAGGTATTGGTATTATCGATCACAAGCTGCCGGTTGTCGATTATGGTCCTTATGCCTCCTATAATTTTTTCACCGGCTTCAACTACTACACTGTTGACCGTATCCTGGGTTAGGATGATGTCGATATTCTCTCTGGCAATGATGGTATCGAAATCGGTTACGATCCGTGCTTCTTTAATGACAGTGCCGGAACTGGTAAAACAATCTGCTCCTGATTTCTTACAGGAGGAGATGCCTGAAAATACCGTCAGCAGGATCAGGCCTGCCAGGCAGATGCGATTCGTTGAATTATTTATGAACTTTTTTCCCATAAGTTTGTTCGATATGCAGGCCCAATCCCCATCCGATGTAATCAGCCCGTCCCCAATGAACTT
>Ga0209226_10000862_pt1 | contig 15043 bp, 15 predicted proteins | sample BarGraNGADG00212_2_FD_184497 | JGI IMG/M metagenome (GOLD analysis project Ga0209226, IMG submission 184497) | Arctic peat soil microbial communities from Barrow, Alaska, USA - Barrow Graham LP Ref core NGADG0011-212 (SPAdes) (version 2) | ecosystem: Environmental > Terrestrial > Soil >...
TCCGGAGGGATTTCCACCTTGGCGGGGACTTCAATCACCGGTTCCTTTTTTATAGGGGATTTAACAGGCTTAACTTCCGGAGGGATTTCCACCTTGGCGGGGACTTCAATCACCGGTTCCTTTTTTATAGGGGATTTAACAGGCTTAACTTCCGGAGGGATTTCCACCTTGGCGGGGACTTCAATCACCGGTTCCTTTTTTACGGGGGCTTTTACGGGCTTAACTTCCAATGGGATTTCCACCCGGGCGGGGGCTTCAACCACCGGTACATTCACAATTACGGGTTCAATCATGACTGCTGGTACTTCCGCCACTTTCTGTGGTTTCGGTTCCTGAACCTTTTTGGGTTTTGCCTGTGCTGCTTTGTTTGCAATGACAACCGCTTTTTGAATTCTGCGCGGCCTTCTTACACCGTAAGAACCGATGACAATTTTGCCTCTTCTTGTTTTTTTATCTCCTTTTCCCATATATAATGTTCTGTTAGTTAATTTGCGTCTTTCCCTGCAAATTTAGGAAAAAAAACGACCCGATGCATATTAGCCATTTATTTTACGGAGAAATTCCTTTTCCAGGAGATCCGATTTTTTTACCACACTCTTTGCCCATAAAATCCGGATATCCAGGCTCTCTGTTTCGGATAACTGCCAGGGAATTTCCGAATTGTGCAGGCGTTCGGTGATGCTTCTCACCAGCAAGGCAGCAGAAACGGAAATATTCAGGCTCTCGGTGAACCCATACATGGGGATCTTTACAAACCCGTCAGACATCTCTATGGCCTTTGAAGTAAGCCCTTCCATTTCGGTGCCAAACACCAGGGCAATTTTCTGATCCAGCGGAAGGCCTTCGGGGGTATGATCCTTTTTGTGAGGAGTGGTTGCAATGATGCGATATCCAGAATCCTTTAGCTGCTGAAGGCAATCCTCAGTATTGTTTTCTGCTGAATTATATTTGTAAAGGCTCAACCATTTTGACGATCCCAGCGCTACATCCGGGTTGATCTCATATTTATTATTATTTTCGATGATATGAACATCCTGTATTCCGAAACAGTCGCAGGAGCGTAGCACGGCACTGGCATTGTGGGGCTGAAAGATATCTTCCAGAACCAACGTAATGTAACGCGTACGCTGAAGAATGATTTCTTCAAACTTGTCTTTCTTGTTTTCTGAGATGAATCCGGAAAGAAAGGAATACAGCTGTTGTTTCTTAATTAAACTGAGATCCAGGTAGCTATTCATTTTTCAATACTTTGGAAATGAGCAACAAATGTAAAAAAATCAAAGGTATATGCCTTGGTATCAAGAAAAAATATAATTTTGCACCTCAAATCAGTAAAATATTATGGCAAAAAAAATTGATAAAACAGAGGAAAGGATCGTAGCTGTTGAGGAAGCATTCAGTAAAACCGAACAATTCATTGAAAAGAACCAGAAGATCATCCTGATCGTGGTTGGCGCCATCATCCTGGTAGTTCTCGGATACTTTGGTTTTAAACGGCTTTACCTCGCTCCAAGGGAAAAGGAAGCACAGTCGCAAATGTTCATGGCCGAAAAATATTTCGAGATGGATTCCCTCACCAGAGCATTAAAGGGGGATGGCAACTACCTTGGATTCCTGGATATTATGGACCAGTATAAATTTACAAAATCAGCCAACCTCTCGCATTACTATGCCGGGATCTGCTATCTGAAAAAAGGTGAATTCCAGAATGCAATCGATCACCTGAGCGATTTCAGTTCCGACGATGAACTGATTGGCCCGATGGCAATCGGAGCTTTGGGCGATGCCTATATGGAACTGAACAATACCGATAAGGCCATTGACTGCTACCTGAAAGCTGCTGATAAACGAAAGAACGACCTGACCTCTCCCATGTTCCTGATGAAAGCAGGGATGGCCTGTGAGTTGGCTGGCAAGAATGATCTTGCATTGAAAACTTATATGCGGATCAAGACTGAATTTTCCAGAACCAATGAAGGACGTGAGATCGACAAGTATATCGCCAGGCTGAATGGCCTTGTGAAAAAATAAAAAATTGCAGGCATGAAGTAAAATTTGTTTTTGTTCAGGAGCTGTAAAAAAATGAAGTAAATTGCCTGTGAAAACAGGCAATTTTTTTATCAGGAAATATGAAGAATCGTCCACGTATCGTTTTTTACGGAACCCCCGAGATTGCGGTAGCATCGCTGCAAAGCCTGGTCGATTCAGGATATATTATCACCGGCGTGGTCACTGCGCCCGACCGCCTGGCAGGCAGGGGGCTTAAGGTGCATTTTTCACCGGTGAAGGAATTTGCACTTCGGCACGATCTTTTATTGTTTCAGCCTGCAAACCTGAAAGATCCCGGGTTTCACGATCAGCTTCGTTTGCTGGAACCTGACCTCCAGGTGGTGGTAGCCTTCCGTATGCTGCCAAAGGAAGTCTGGTCGCTTCCCCCAATGGGTACATTCAACCTTCATGCCTCGTTGCTACCTCAATACCGTGGCGCTGCCCCGATCAACTGGGTCCTTATTAACGGGGAGACAAAAACTGGCGTTACTACCTTTTTCATCGATGAAAGAATCGATACAGGTAACATCATTTTCAGTGAAACAATTGCAATTCACCCCGAAGAAACAGCCGGTGAACTTCACGACAAACTTATGGTGGCCGGTGCCGGACTCATAGTGAAAACCGTAAAAGCCATTGAATCCGGGAATATACCGGCCCATCCGCAGAATGAAATGCAGGATCCCGGTTCCGGGCCTTTAAAGATGGCACCAAAGATTCACAAAGAGGATTGCAGGATCATTTGGGAAAACGAGGCGTTGACCGTTTTCAACTTCATTCGCGGGATGAGCCCGCATCCTGGCGCTTTTACTGAACTGGTTGCATCTGACGGAAGCTCCTTTTACCTTAAAGTCTTTAGTGTACAACAGGAAATTCAGCCCCACGGTGTAAGCCCCGGTACAATCGCATGCGACGGGAAGACATATTTAAAAATAGCCGTCAGAAATGGCTTTATCCACCTTACTCAGGTGCAACCTTCCGGCCGCAAAGCCATGAATTCATTGGACTTTCTGAAAGGATACGGAACGCATTTCATCTGAATGGCTTGTCAAATAAGGCTTTCAGTGGTTGAGTTATTAACAAAATCTCCGATTTATTAACATTTTCAATGGTTTTAGAAAAAAAACACTTGACAAAAGTTATAGATGGCTTATATTTGCAGGTGTTTTAAATTAAGTATTCACTAAAAAATCAAAAAAAATGAACAAAGCTCAGTTGATCGAAGCTATTGCTTCTGATGCAAAAATGACAAAAGCTGAAGCTAAGAGGGCTTTAGAAGCTTTCGTAACTTCTACTACCAAAGCAATGTCAAAGGGTGAAAGAGTGGCCCTGGTTGGTTTCGGTTCTTTCTCAGTTTCCAAAAGAGCTGCACGTAAAGGAAGAAATCCTCAGAATGGAAAAGAAATCAAGATCCCTGCAAAAAAAGTTGTTAAATTCAAGGCAGGTGCTGAATTGACCAAGAAAGTAAAGTAAACCTTAATTGGTATATTCTTTTTCCAAAAGTCCCGCCCCGAGTATTCGGGACGGGACTTTTTTTTAGGTCATGATCCTGAAACGATAGGGGAGAAGCGCATCCTTCCCTGCATAATCAATACCGATGCGCTGCCCTGTAACGATTTTTTCAGGCGGAACTGTTCTCCCTTCATCTTCCAGCCATATTCCCTGTCCGTAAATCCCCGAAGGTTTTTTCGTAAGGTCCATCCCGGAATGACTGAAATGAATACCCAGGATTTTCGATATCTTTCCCGGGCCGTTCCCAAAATCTTTATCAATAGACGCTTTTCCAGCACGCCTGAGCATTGTATCCATTCCGATAACCGGTTTGATTGCCCGGATCAACACGGCATGGGGAACGTCTTTTTTGTTAGTCACTACATTAAAGAGCGAATGAACGCCATAGCACAGGTAAACATATGCAGTACCGCCTTCAGCGTACATTACTTCCGTGCGTGCCGTTCGCCTGTTTCCGAAAGCATGGGAAGCCCTGTCAGTAATTCCAGCATATGCTTCTGTTTCTACGATGATACCTCCCGTAACAGCTCCTTCAAATTGTGTAAACAGCATCTTCCCCAGCAATTCCTGTGCAACAACGACCACGTTCTCCCTTTGGTAAAATGATCCCGGAATGACCTGCATAGACTTTACTAAAATGTAAAAGTAGAAAATTTCACTCGTTGGATTCGGAACATTCCTGGTTTACCAGAAAGCAGCACGGAAAGGAAGGAATCCGCAAACCGGGAAGGAGATCAGAATACCTGCCCGGAAAGTCGTTAAGTTCAAGGCAAGTAAAAGTCTGAAAGCGTAATCGTATGAATGAAAAAGAACAATGGCCCTGGATTTCCGGGGCCATTGCTGTTTAGGATCATGGATGTTTTGCTTTGTAACAATCGAAACAGGCATAAGGTACCGACATTGTTAATTCCCCGCTTGAAGCAGCCATCGTGTTCAACTTATTAGTAACCTCTTGCCAGATCACCGGATCCCCGGTGATCTCTTCCCAGGGCTTATGAAATGCAGTACGGATGAAATAATGTTCCAGGAAGGCTGTTCCATCCGTGAATTTCATTTTAAATCCGTCCATGTTGATCGACCGGATGGTGAATCCTGATTTTTCGATGGTTTCCTTCCAGTATTCAACCGGTTTGCGTTTTGCAAAAATGTGATCTTTCAGCTTTCTGACTTCTGTTGCCAGCCCGCGTTCAAGAAGTACCTGCTCAAACAATTCATAAAATTCCACCAGGGTATGTGGCAGATTCATGGTAAGGACCATCTGGCCTTTATCAGATAAAACACGGCAACATTCAGACAGAACTTTCCGCTCATCTTTAACGTTGTTTATTCCGTTATTGGCAACGATCAATCCGAAAAAGTAATCAGGAAAAGGAAGTTCTTCGGCGACGCCTCTGGTAATAAAGGCATTAGAAATGCCTTTGAGTTCGATCTTCTTTGAGATCATATTTATGGAATCAGCCGAAGGATCAATTCCATAAACAGCAACTGTTTTTCCCGCCCTTTCTGCGATCTCAAGCAACGGGAACCCGGCACCGCTACCGATGTCGAGAATGTTGATCCCTTTCACCAGCCGGATCGTATCAAAAAGCGTCAGGCCAAAAGGGGCAGACCAAAGCGGAAGTTCGTCGTAAATGAGGAATTGGTTGAAACCGAGCATTTCTTCTTAAAGGTGTTTAGGTTGATTTTTATACGTTACTTTTTTTCCAGCGTTCAAGTTTAGGAATTCCGATGGTGAAAAACCCGGTAAGAAAACCAGGGAACCCAACCTCCTTCAGTTTTGATTTTACCCTTTCTTTCATTTGACTGATTGTTATATCCGGCAGGGTAAATTCGCCGTTTTCATAACAATGGGAACAATACATTTTGCTTTTTGTTTCATCGGCATTGGTGCCGCCACCTTTTTCGTCTTTTTTCAGAGGCATCCCGCAACTCTGACATAGTTTATAGGTCTTTTCCATATTTGTGAGATTAAAATTTTTAAAATGAAGTGTCCCGAATATTCGGGATATAAGTCGAACCCTGCCTGATGGTAGGGTTAATACCAGTGATTACTTCCTTTTACTTTTTCCTGCAATATAAGTTTTATTCCTGTACACATCCATCGAAACGGTTCGGATGCTAAACCAAAGTGACCTTTGAATAATCCGGACGATAAAAATAACAAAATATTTATGGAATATACCACTCCGGGGAAATCATTTTATTGTTTCCCCCCAGTTCAGTCATTTTTTCTATCCGGAGTTGCATAATTCGCAACAGATCCTGTATTCTGAATCATGATTTACGGGTGCATGCAATTTGTGCGAATTGTGTTGTTAAACTTAGTTTTGCCTTTCCTTGTTCCGGAGGTAATTTTGAGTCAATAATTAAAACCACATGTCATGGAAACAATGATCATTAAAGGAGATGCCGTTAAAGAAAAAATCTTTGGCGAAGTAAAAAATGAAATAGCAGGACTGCAGGAAAAGTATCACCAGGTTCCTGGAATTGCATTTATTGGATTTTCCTGTGTCCCTCTGGCGAAATATAACATCCCACTGCATGTTCAGTTAGCGGAAGCCCTGGGATTTAAGGTATGGAAGGAGATAGAACCGGAGAATGTAACTGAAGAAGAAGTCTTCAGATTGATCGAAAAATTAAATAATGACGATAAAATAAACGCCATTGTTATTCTCCAGCCATTGCCCACGCATCTAAATCCGATCCGGATCATCAATAAGATAGATCCATATAAAGAAGTGGAAGGATTTCACCCGGTCAATATGATGAATACACTGATACCGGATCTTCAAACAACAAAATACCCTATGTGTTTGCCGGCAGCCTTATTTGAAATGTTTAAGGAGGCCGGGATGCAGGTCCAGAAAGACCAGGAATGGGTTTTTCTCCTCGATGATGAATTCTTCTCCAACACTTTGACCAATATGGTTGTCAGAACCGCGGTGTCAAAGGTCGTACCGGATGATTGCGCAGTAACCATTGTGAACAAAAACTCAGAAAAACTCATTGAACATTGCAAAAGAGCCGACTTTCTAGTGGTGGTTTCCAAAACGCCGGAATATATCAAGCCGGAATGGCTGAAACCCGGTGTTTGTATCATTGATATTTATTCAAACCTGGTGAGGGAAGTCCCTTCCAAAAATGATCCCAATAAGTTAGTTCCTGTGATCCGGGGTGGTGTCAATGTGGAATCTGTTCAACACATTGCCGGCGCTATTTTGCCAATACCGGGCGGATTGATGACCGTGGTGATGGCGATTCTGTTCCGGAATACGGTGATCGCATTTAAAAATAGCTTGAATGGGAACTGAAATCAATTACTTGGTAGCCTGGAAAGGAAGTTACGCCATTCGCTCGATTTTGGATCTGAGCATTTTCACTTTTTCATGGAGGGTATTGAAAAAACGGTGTCGTTCTTTTGAGGAGGTCCCGCTGATCATGGTTGATTTTTGCATCAGGATCCGGAGCGATTTTTCAATCTGGTCACAAAAAACCGGGCTGGTGGTGATCAACTGGTTGATGACATTATAGGTATTGTAACAAACCCGCCGGCCGTCCATCGAAATCAGGATGCTGTTATCGTTTACCAGCACTTCATTGTGAAACAATTTATAACTGTTTTCAATTCCTTCGGAAGGCTTCCCACGCATGAATTGGAATCCGCATTCAGCCTGGCTCTGGACATGGTTGAGCCAGGTTTCCAGTACATCGCACAATTTGAAAATATCTTCATTCCGAGTGAAAAGACCTGCAACGAAACAATATTCAATCTGGCGAAGAATGCTGGAGATGGTCTCCTCGCTCCAAATCTCGATAACCGGGACCTTGATGTAGTAGGAAAGTAATTGATGCCCGGTTTCAAATAGGATTTCCGGTACATCCAGCGTTAACTTTTGATTTACGGAACCCCCCGAAGGAATAAGGACTTGCTGCCAGAAGAAGAATTTAAAAGCTGCTATTTCCGGGAATTCAAAATAATAAAATATCGGGATATCCTTCGCCGCATAAATGATCTCCTTTTGTTTGCATTGATGGATCTTCTTGATCTCTGTCAGTAATGTTTGCAGCCATTCTTCCAAACTGACTCCCCCTTCCCCGATGGCCATGGATTGGAAACTGATTTGATGGCTTTTTAAATTAAAGAGGTTATCCACCGAAAGGTTATACGCCTCGCAGATCGCTTTAAGTTCTTCCAGTGTCAGTTCCTTTTCCCCCCTGACCCTCCTGTATACACTGTCGTAACTTATTCCCAGAAGTTCAGAAATAGCATGTACAAAAGAGATGTTGGGTGGCAATGAGCCTTTGATCAATTGAAACAGGCTTTCTTGTATGGAAATCACTTGATTCACGCATGCAAGATAATAAATAATTAAGGAAAACCTATATTTAGTGAAATATTTCACATGAAGCAGCGAACAGGAACGTGATAGTTTTCAGCATATTCCTTCATGCATTTCAGTTATTCCTGATAATTTATGATTAATGCATGTTATTTATTCTTTCACAAACTTCCCTATGGAAATACCTTTATCATTGTATATTTTTACAAAATAGACTCCACTTGTAAGATTACTTATTTGCACTTCTGTTTTGTTTCCTTCAATTTTTTGTGTCAGGATTTTTTGTCCTTGGATGTTTGTTATAGACAAAGTTCCAAGAACAGAAATTTCGTTTGATTCTATTGCTATTTTATTATTTGCAGGATTTGGATAAATCCTGATCATCCTGTTCTCTTTGGTGATCTTATCTACATCCGATGGATATAGATATCCTGTTTTCAATCCATTGCCAAAACTGGTTACCCACATCTCATTTTGATTAAAAGGATTAAAGAAAACCCTTTCCGGCTGGCGGAATGGATAACTGTTTATAAGTTCCCAGGCAGGTGTTGCCGTATTTATATTGTTGCTGATCCAAAGCCCTTGTGTTTCGGTAGTCAGGTAGGCCTGGTTGGTGTTCTGAGGATTGTGTGTCATGGAAGTAACCCTGTCAAACAGGGAACCGGTTAGTTTCACCCAATTGTTGCCCCTGTCGATAGTCTTATATAAGCCACCGAGGCCATTTGGCGCTCCTCCCCAACCACTAAAGACTGCGGTATACCAAGTGTTCTGTGTTGCATCAGTTGGATCCAAAATGATGTCTTTTGTCCAGTAATGCATACCGGGGTCACTTTTATCACTCCAGGTATCTGTTACCGGGTTATACAGAAATACTCCACTGCTATTTGTGAATGCGCCACTTGAATTTCTTCTTCCTGAAAAAGTACACACCATGTTGCCATCATGCAGGACCACAATAGCAGCAGGATGTCCTTCTGTTCTCGTGGGATTCGACAACTTCACCCAAGAGGAAGCGGCACCGGCAGACAGATTGTTTGTCATATAAATACCGCCGAGTTGAGCTCCCTGGGTGCCTCCGTAATGAATTACGGAAGCATACATCCGTTCGGCATTATTCGTCCCGATATAGATGTTATTTCCATCCCAGAAAACACCCCCCATAATCAGGCCAGCACCCATGTTTGAAGCATGTTTAACCAAAGTGAAGGAAGTTGCCCCATCATTGGAAAACAAAATATCACCATAAGCCCCGATCAGCAATTGATTGGGATTTGCATAGTTGGCAACCATCTTATATACCGTCCCGTAATTTCCCAGGTTGTACCCTGTGATGTTGTTCCATGTGTTTCCACCGTCAGTGGTCTTTACAGGATATCCTTCGTTTCCATCGTTGAAGTTGGAATAGGCAATGTTTGGGTTGTTGGTAAACTCATAGGTAGAAGTGTTGAATACCTGGAGTTTTGAATGATGAATTTGCGAATACGAATTGCCAAAATCGATACTGTGAAACAGCTCGCTCATATCACAGCTGACATAGAACTCGTTGTCATTGGCAGGATTTATCTTAGGAAAAAACAAGGCGCCTCCTCCTCCAATGCCTTTTGGAGAAAATGAAGTTGGCTGTGAATAGCCTGCAAAACACAGCGCCAACAGATAAACAGAAATAAGATGCTTCATAAAATCAGGATGATAGGTTACAAAACTTTTTCAAACAAATACATTCATTCCTTGTATCAAGACAAGTATTGATATGCTTAGTTGTCCCTATTTCCCATCATCCTTGCGTGGTAAGCTTCTTCACCGGTTTTTTCTAATTCACCAATAGTGTGGCTCATTGTTGAAACGATATACTCCTTCTGTTTCTGGAAGTGAATGAACATTGCTGCTAAGTTCACTGCCGCTTCAATTCCTTTTGGGTTTCTGAAGATCACCGTAAAAAACATCCTCCAATAATAAAATCCGGTTGCTGTGTTAAAACCTGCCTTATTGCAAACCCTAAGGAATGAACGCATATAAATAAGCCATGTCCTGAAATCCGGAGTATGTTTATAATTGGGCCTGATATTCAAGCCGGTAAAAACAACCCGTTTATAATAATCCGAAGGTTCATAAATGACATTGAGAACCCGGATAAAATTTTTAAGGATATCAGCACGTGAAATCAGTGTAATAAAATTCAAACCGCTCGTCATCTGGTCAAAATCGTTTTCACCGACGGATCGGGATGACTGCTGAAACAACCTGCCTTCAGTTGCAAGACGACGCGTTAATTGAGTGTTTGGCAGTGCGTAAAGCAGGCCGATCATTGCCATGCAGATTCCCGATTTTTGGATGGAATCGATCATATTGTCGGCAATCTGGCTGCTTTCGCTGTCGAAACCAATAATATATCCTCCATTACTCACGATGCCAAAGGATAAGAGTTTCCTGACAGCATCATCGATTGGTTTGTTTACATTCTGTGTTTTCTTGTTCAGTTTCAGCGTATCGTTTTCAGGTGTTTCGATACCCAGAAACACATACCGGAAATCAACCTCTTTCATCAGCTGAAGTAATTCATCATCATCGGTCAGGTTAACAGAGGCTTCTGTAGTGAAATAAAACGGATACCCGTGGTTTTGGGTCCATATCTTTAATTCACGCAAGAGTTCTTTCGCCTTCTTTTTATTACCAATGAAGTTATCATCGACCATGTCAATATGTCCCCGGTAACCCAAATCATAAAGGGATTGCAATTCTTTTATCACCTGTTCGTTCGATTTAAACCTGGGTATCCGGCCATATAGCTCAATGACATCGCAGAATTCGCAATTAAAAGGACATCCCCTGATAAATTGAAGTCCGATCATTATGTAATTCCGGAACCGGATCAGGTCATACCTGGGTATGACCGATTGCAGCATATCGGCTTTTTCCTCAGAAAAATATCTCCCGCTTTTTGCACCCTTCTCCAGATTGTTTAAGAACATGGGAATAGTAATCTCACCTTCACCCAATACCAGAAAGTCGGCTTCACGGTAAATATCTGGCTGAGAAGTCGGATCGGGACCACCAACCACAACAATGCGATCAAGATCATGTGCCCGCCGGATGAAACTAAGAATACTTTTCTGTTGAGGAAGCATTCCCCCGGTACAGACAATATCAGCCCATGTCAAATGTTCATCCAGCAAAGGTTCAACATTCTCGTCAATCAGCCTGAATATCCAATGCTGGGGAAAGAGTGCAGCCACGGTCATTAATCCAAGAGGGGCAGCCGGATATTTTGCTCCAACTATGTCACAAACATCCTTGTAATTCCAGAAACTAAAGCCGGAAAATTTTGTTTGTACAAGAAGGCATTTGGTATGCTCACTAAACAAATCTTTCATTTATATCCCTTAGCGCTAAATAATACAACAAAGATAAGCAACAATCAAATACCACAGATAGGGTATATGTCACGGATCTTGCCTAATTTGAACAATAGATCTATCAATAAAGGAAGGAGGGGTCACGATTAATTTTTCACGTTGTGTGAAGTAACACAAATAATAAGAAGTAAGTTCTTTTCTTTCAATGTACAACATCCCGTGACATTACCGCAAAAACTTGTTGAACTAAATCCCACTATCGTGGGATAGCTATCCACAAATTTAGTAAAATAGTACTGAGTAGGGAGTAGACGCTCCCTAAATTAAGTTATTAACCTTAAAAACTCAGTACCATGAAAAGAATTGAACCGACTATTGTCGAGAAAGCCATCCAAACGGTTGATGGCTTTGCGAAAGTTTACAAAGCTCTGCAACAACAAATCGTGTTGCGGGGACAGAGCAAAAGTACGTTAGAAAATTATATCCGGCGCATAGCGCTAATCAGTCTGCATTATGGACGCTTGCCGGAAGACATTGCCGAGGAAGAAATAAACGAATACCTTGCAGCACTGGCTTCAAACGCGAAGACACTGTCACGAAGCAGTTTTAAACATGCGGTATATGGTTTACGGTATTATTTCCGGCTTATAGGACAAAATAAACGAGCCATTGTACTGCCTTCGCTCAAAGAAGAATTTAAACTGCCAGTCATCTTAAACCGGAGCGAATTACGGGAATTATTTAAGACCCCGACGTTACTCAAGCATCGCATTGTGCTGACGCTTATCTACTCGGCCGGGCTACGTTCGCAGGAGGCCATCAACCTGAAGATCTCAGATGTTGACTTTGAACGTGAGACTATACACATCAGGCAAAGCAAATACAAGAAAGACCGTATGGTCCCCTTGTCCAAGTATATGGCAAAAGGCCTTCGTAAATACTTTTCAGTTGAACATCCTTACCAATGGATTTTCAATGGCAAAGAGTCTGACGGCCGCTACAGTGTAAAAGGGTTAAGCTGGATAATGCGGCAAACGTTAAAGAAAACAGGAATTACCAAGGATGTTTCCCTACACTCCTTACGACATAGTTATGCAACTCATTTACTTGAAGATGGGGTAAATATATTAACCATCAAAGAGTTACTTGGTCATGCCAACATCGATACCACGATGATTTACCTTCACGTGGCAAATCCTCCCTCAACACCTGCGCACAGCCCGCTTGATACCTTGTATCCGATGGAATAATGCGGGATACGGGAAACGAATTAGCACAAATCATTGGTCGTTTCGCAGAACAGTATATTGAAAAATACCACCCCAATAGTTTTATCATACGAACACTTGATGCGTTGCAAAAATGTCGCACCTCAGCGCTGGGCGGGCATAAAGATAGATGCGATTGTTGCAGACGTGAACGGATAAGTTACAACAGTTGCCGCAACCGGCATTGCCCGAAATGCCAGGCAGCAAAGCAGGCGTTTTGGGTAGAAGACCGGATGAAAGATGCCTTAGGGGTAAAGTATTTTCATGTAGTGTTCACGGTTCCCCATGAGTTGAACGCGCTCTGTATGACAGACAGCGCATGGTTTTATAATACCATGTTCCAATGCGTGTGGCATACATTACAGGGCTTTGGTTACAGCCATTACGGGATTGAAAGCGGAGCAATCTGTGTATTGCATACCTGGGGACAGAATCTGAGCCTTCATCCGCATATTCATTGTCTGGTACCGGCGGCCGGACTCACACTCAAGGGTGAACTGAAACGAATCACCAAACAGGGGAAGTTCGTTTATCCGGTGAAGATGCTCAGTACCGTGTTTCGCGGTAAACTGTTGGGTAAACTGAAACGACATCTGTCTGAGATCAGGCAATTAAGCGAATATCAGTCTCTTTTGGACCGGCTTTGGGGCAAACCCTGGGTGGTTGATTGCGAGCCTCCCTTTGGCAGCCCTGAACATATTGTGAAATACCTTGGACAATACACCCACAGGGTTGCCATCAGCAATCAACGGATACAACACATTGACAAGGAGGGTGTAAGTTTTTTTATGAAAGACTACACTGACCAAGGTAAGCGAAAACTGACTCATCTGAGCGGTATAGAGTTTTTACATCGTTTTTGTCTTCACATCCTTCCTAAGAGGTTTGTGCGCATACGGTATTATGGGATATTGAGTAGTAAGATCAAAAAGGGCTTCAAGCCTGAGAAACAAAAATCTGTTCCGGGAAAAAAGATATCTCCGGTAAAGGAAACATCGCAGGAGCGGCTCAAACGATTAACGCAGTTCGATGTTTACCAATGTCCGTATTGCAAAAAGGGAAGAATGCAAATTGTTGAAGTTTTACCCAGGATACGATCGCCGAATAATGTGCTTTATCCCACGAAAAACAGTGTAAGAATCTCATCATAACACATTGGCAGAATATCCGCAAAAGTCGGATCAGTAATGTATTGTTTACTCCTGGCGTAAAATCTTTAGAAATCTGAATAGTGAATTGTTTCAGATAAAAAATATCTACAATGAAGTGAAAAAATAGCAGCAAGACACAGCTTCCAGTCAACCATTCGGTTGCAAATAATCAGAATCCATAGTCGTAAAGTGCATAGAAGGTGGGAAATCCCGGGATTTAGTTCAACGTGGACTTCATGCTGGGCACTACGTGCCACACGAAGTCCTATTTATTAGTGCCAGTTATTTTTTAATTATCATTTTTGCAGTTGAGTTTATACCTAATCCACGCTTATTAAGGAAATATTCACCTTCCGGTAATCCATATTTTTCGATATGAATCAGGTTGTTATCTGATTTATAAGTGTTGATTAAACTCCCGGTTAGCGTATATAGATCGATTACAGTTTCCTCACTTTTCCCGCCTCGAATTTTAATGAAAAATGATCCATTATTTGGATTAGGATAGATGGAAAGACTAGAAGGAGGTACTTGATAATTATCTTCAACTTTATTAGGAATTACGCCCGGAAGACTAAAAACCTTCGTTTGATAATATTGTCCATAAGCATATGTATAATCTAGCATTAATTTAGGTCCTTTTTCCGTTGCATAAATTAATGGAACATAATGGCCAAAACCAATGAAATAATAAGAGTCTGCATTAATTTCATCTAGTAGAATCGTTCCATCTTCACGAATTACTTTAGCTTGGTATTGGAGAAAGGAAGCACTATCTTTTTGATAAAAGACTAAATATTCAATATTGGATGCATCATTATCAAATAATGTCTGTGAAATCCAGTCGATACCCGAAAGAATAGCATTAGGGTTTGGTGGTATTTGAATAGTTTTATACAAAGAACCATCTAAATTGTATAATAACAATTTGTTCGTTGCATTAATTGTACTGTTGCTATCATTATAATATTTTGTTTCATTGTTATTCAATTTAAAATAAATCCGATGAGATGTAGCTTCAAAATCAAGTGTAATTTGTGAATAAACATTTACGCTTAAGAGCAGTAGAATTAGAGTTAAATTTTTCATATGTATCGAATTTTGGTAAAAAATAATTGGCACTAACGCCCCGCGTGCAGCCGCATTGCGGGTTTTAGCAGATTTTATCTTTGCTTTTTGTTTCTATTTTATTAGCCACAATCACTATCCTTACCGACAAACCCCGCATTGAGGCTGCATGCTCGTTGAACTAAATCCCACTATCGTGGGATAGCTATCCACAAATTTAGTAAAATAGTACTGAGTAGGGAGTAGACGCTCCCTAAATTAAGTTATTAACCTTAAAAACTCAGTACCATGAAAAGAATTGA
>Ga0209226_10000863_pt1 | contig 15017 bp, 9 predicted proteins | sample BarGraNGADG00212_2_FD_184497 | JGI IMG/M metagenome (GOLD analysis project Ga0209226, IMG submission 184497) | Arctic peat soil microbial communities from Barrow, Alaska, USA - Barrow Graham LP Ref core NGADG0011-212 (SPAdes) (version 2) | ecosystem: Environmental > Terrestrial > Soil > Wetlands...
TTTAATCAGCTAAAAACATTACAAATTCCCCTGACACTGTCGGATAAATCAATTTTTAAAATTCCTCCGACAGCGTCAGAGGAATTCCGTGACAAGAATGAGTCAAACATGCCGGATAGCGTTAAATACAATAATAACAATATATTAACTGGCACTGAAGTGTCGCAAAACCAATTAAATAATTTAGAAATATTATAAAAATTAACTTTTTCACATTTTGTCGAATTATTAAAACTTGATTCCGGGCAAAAAATAAAATTCTATATATCTCAAACAATAAGCCTTAACTGGACCGTGAGGCAATTAAGGCGCGAAATTGAAAGTATGTTATATGAAAGAATAGGTCTTTCGAAAAACAAAAAACAAATGATTACGAACCTGCCTTCAGGTTTATCAGAAAGCCCTTTAGAACTTGTCAAAAATCCTTATGTCTTGGAATTTTTAGGAATTGAAGAAAAAGCTGAATATTCTGAAAACGATCTTGAAAAAGCTATAATTGACAATTTACAAAAATTCCTCTTAGAATTAGGATACGGATTTTGTTTTGAAGCGAGACAAAAGCGAATTTTAATTGAAAATATTCAGTATAAAATCGATCTTGTTTTTTATCATCGGATATTAAAGTGTCACGTATTAATTGACCTGAAAGTTGGTTCATTCTCACATGCGGATGCCGGTATTAATGAATTTTTTTATTTTGATAAAAATGTTTTGAATAATATTAAAATAGAAAATGAATATTTAAAACCAATTATTAAAAGTCCCAGAGAATGTTTTTACTTGACTGTTGATGAAAAGGATTTAAAATATTATGTTTTCATTTGTAACAAAGATAAAAAGGAGTTAATAAACACAAAAGCATTAAGTTATATCAAGGAGGGTGAAAAGAAGAAATATAATTTAATACCGTCGGTAAGAGGAAGAAAAAATTGGTTGCAGCTTGGAAAGATTGGTGCAAGTAATTTCTTATGGACGATGACTTATCGAGAGAGGTTTTTTGTTATTGAAAATCATAAGGTCATTGCTGATGCAAGATTTTATGATATGGTATCAGAAAATTATGTGGGGGCTATTTGTAATTCTATAATAATTTTGCTTCAGTTAGAAATTATGGCAAGAGGTTATGGTGGTGGTGGACCTGTTGATGTAAAAGTTTATGAAGTTAAAAATTTATTAATTCCTGATTTAGTTCACAAAAAAGATAAAATTGATAAATGTTTTAATAAATTCAAGTTTCGAAAAATAGGGACAATTTTTGAAGAATATGGAATCAACCCCGAATCCGAAATTCCTATAGAAAAGCAAGATCCTAATCCTTTACATGACAGAGCAGAGCTCGATAATATAGTATTCGATGCGTTAGAATTAACTGAAGAGGAGAGAAAAGAAGTTTATCGTTCCGTCTGCCGTCTTGTATGGAACAGAATCAGCAAAGCAAAAAGTGTATGATTTTTATTAGACCAATAATAAATTTATTAAATAATTATTCAATCTTTAATCAAACCAAAATATGAATCTTTGATTTTTGTGTTTCGAGGATATAAAGTAATGGTAGATATAGATCTTGCTGTTTTGTATGGAACTGAAACAAAAAAATTAAAACAGCAAGTAAAACGAAACCGAAAAAGATTTCCGCCAGATTTTATGTTTGCGCTAAATGTAAAAGAAAAAAGTGAACTGGTCACAAATTGTGACTTTTTCTTATTCCGTCCGGATTTTTCAAGCAGAATAAAAAAGAGTGAAATATTTACTAAATTCCTATAATTTTGAGCGAACGAAATAAATGAAATAATCCTTCACGCACCGAATTGACAACCAATTGCTCTTATCCGAGTAGCTGCTTGGTCACAGTTGGGCTGTCGTGTCGGTGGCGGTAAAGCACTATCAACAATAATAGAATACAAAACTTATTCTTTTTCTTTTACGACCAAAATTTATTTATTAAAAAGAAGGTTGGTGTAATTCAGGCTCTGGAGAAGTGGAGTGTAGTCAGTATAGTTAGGCGGAAATAGAGTATAGAGTTAAATCGCTATTTAGGAGCCCAAACTTCTAATTTGTAAGATGGGATCCACAGTTACAGAGGCTCCCTCTTCAGCCAAACCTCTCAAAAATCAGACGACTGAGGGGCTTTTTGTTTTATATGAAATTATTCTTAACTCTACCAGCTTTTTGAAAACGTTGCCCTGAATATTATATCGTTATTATCACCTTCTGCGAATACTTTTTCCCTGAAAAAATTCTTTATAACACTAACCGATAAGTTCCCGATATTGTAAACAGGAATGGTTGAATTGAAAGATAAAACCGTATTCGTATTTAATCCTGAAGTTCTTTGATAGCTGAGCGATAATGTATTATTCCATTTATCGAACAATGTGAGGCTGCTGCTTAAATCATAAGAATATATATTTGCCGGAGCAAGTGAATCCGTCAGAACTGAGTTGATAGAAGTAATATTAACTCCTGCCGAGATACTAAATGGTGATTCAAATGAAACGGTTTCATTTAGAAGAAAATTATATATAGTATAATCGCCCAACCTCTTTTGTGATTGGTTAGTCTGTCTTGATAATGAAGCCATAGTACCAAGAGTATATTTATTTACAGGAATATTGATACCTGTGGTTAAAGAAAACGCGGAAGCGAAGTTATCGATTTTTAATGAATCAATTACTGCGTCATTTTTTTCCGAGTACGGTGTGTAATTTACTATCAGATAAGGCAGTTTATCAAGGAACATACTTAAAGCAAAATCATATCTGTTTTTATCCATTGAAGTTTTTTCACTTCTCAGTCTTTCGGTTGATAATTTCAGGTTAATCTTCTTATCGGCAAAATATTGCTCTATTCCGATAGTGAATCCTTTTACTCCATTAGTAAAAGACGGCGCTCCCAGAGAAGAATATCCAAGCCCGATATATTTATATCCGCCTTTAAGTTTTGTATTTGATTCGGGAATATTGACAACTGATTCAATATTATACATTAAATCAAAATGCGTTCCCATTTTAATGCTTAACAGATTTTTGGCAAAACCGGGAATGTCATCGCTTACTAAATCCGGCGCTCTTAGGTCGTCAGTAATAACCGAACCTGAAAACTCTCCTTTTATCACAACCCTGTCTTTAAATAATCTCAGCTTTCCATCTGTACCTAGTATCACATTTTCCATAGGCGACATACTTGAAGTTACTTTCAGTGTATCATTCAAATCCAGCGAATTAATATTATCTTTTGCCTTCATAAATGTAATATGAAAATGAGAATTATCTTTCCCGCCAATTCCAATTTTTCCTGCAAAAAGTTGTCGCGCAAAGTTTACGGAATCAATTGCATCAAGATTTTTTATTCCTGAAACGGCTAAATATAATAAACCGGTTGTATATTCAAGGTCGAGACCTGTTACTTTTGTTCCGTTCAATATATATTTTGAATAACTCGGATATGTTTCGCCGATACCAAGCGTATTAAAACTTGAAAAAAACTTTAATAATCCGCTTACGCTATTCCCCGCATTATCTTTTGCGTTATTTATTTCTTCCTGAGTTTTATCTTTTAATTTTTGCTCTATTTCGGTTTTCTTTTCTTCAATTTTTTGTGTTACAATTTCCTTAAGTTTTGCCGGGTCAAACAGCAAAGCAAAACTGTTGATGTTTTGCTTGAATTCCTGCTGCTGCGTATCGTAATAAAAATTAAACGTGAAAGGCAGATCGTATATGGAAACTGTCGGGTCAAACTGAACGCTTAATAAATTTCTCGGAATTTGCGAACCGGTTTTTTGTCTGTCCGTAAATTTACCCGATACATTATAGCTTCCCGAGAATTTAAAAGGAGATTTTCCTTGAATTTCACTGAAATCAATTAACGGCGGTGAGATTAAATTCAAATTCTTGGTTTCACTCAATCCACTAAAACCGCCGATGCCCGATTTTTGTTTTATAAGGTCGGGTAAATTAATGAATGTTTTCTTATCCTCTTGAAATGTTTTTATGTTTTTTTCATTAATATCTTTGGACGATAATGTTCTTCCGTTATACGAGAACTCCCTCACTTCACTTTCTGATAGCAGGCTTCCGTTCAGATATGTTTTCACTCTCCATGCATATCTCCTTCCGTTTTCCAATGGTAAAGCCGCAATAGGATATTGAAAAAGCCCCGTTATTATATTTTTCTTGAAATATATATATGGATTAGCCGTCATCGCATAGTAAGCAGTCTGCCTTTCAAGTATTTCGACAATATTGATTTCGTATGTAACATTATTTCCCGGAGTGATAGGTGATGGAGGCATCCAGTTAAAAATTGGGAGCATCGTTTTTATTTCGTCCTTGTCCTGGGGCGAAATTAATTCACCTTTCACTGTCTGTAATACTTCGAAATCATTGCAATACTCTGAAAGTAAAGTATTGGTTCCTTTGGAATAAACATATATGCAGATATTATATCTTCCTGACGGAAGCGAGCCGGTGGTTTTGAAATTATCATCTACTTCAGTTGAATATTTTTTCAAATCAATCGGGGAAATAGAAGCTGCGTTTATTAATTTCGGTACTAAAGTAGTCTGCAGTGTGAAACTCGAAGAGGTTGCCTCGACAAGCATTGTATTGTTTTTTTTGACAATCGCTTTAAGGTAGATATCAATAGCACTGCCTGAATTTGTCAAGCTCACTTTCCAGAGGTCTGAGGCGTTGAACCGGAACGGCGGCGGCGGATGTAATATAGCCGTAACTTGGGAGTACGATATATTTGAAAAGAACAATAATGCAAACAGAGTTAAAACTATTTTATAGGTTTTCATTTTTAAAATTTTAATTATTAATATCATTTATATTGTTTCTATTTTACCAAAACAGGCCAAACTACTTGAACTGTGTCTTTACAGATTACTCTCCCATCCTTATTAAGCCATTCATAAATTACTACAATCGGTTCTGATGAGGAATTTTCAAAAGTAATACTTCCTAAATCGGTTAAGCCAATAGGAATATCGCCTGAATTGTTTGTCCACTTTATTCCTGATGAACCCGGAGGGAATTTAGATGGTGTTCGTTTCCAGCCATCCGGTACATCGGAGGCTGATATGATTTTAGTATTTGCAGTAATTGTAAAACTTACAGGTCTATTTGCAGGTAAACCGCTATAATTATTGGTGATGCTAATGTCATAGTCTTTAATATCTATAGAGATTTTCATTTTCTCGTTGCCTTTGTTGAGGGCTGTATCTCCCTCTCTTGTGCCGGGTGAGATTTTCATTTTCTCGTTGCCTTTGTTGAGGGCTGTATCTCCCTCTCTTGTGCCGGGTGAGATTTTTCTTTTCTCGTCGCCTTTATTGAGAGCTGTATCTCCCTCTCTTGTTCCGGGGGAGATTTTCCTTTTCTCGTCTCCTTTATTATTTTGCACAATATTAAATTTGAAATCCTTACATGTAATTTCCTGCGCGATTAAAAAATTTCCCCATCTGTCAAATATACTCATCGTGCTCTGTAAATCTCCGATTTTAACCAGCCATACATATTTCTTTCCGGTTTCAAATTTCGGAGCAGACGCGGGATACTGGAAAAGTGTCGGCGAAATTCCTTCCTTTTCGAAGAATGCTTTATTTCTTTTAATTGCTTCATCGGGAGATTGACTCTCTTTTAATTCCACGATTCTTAACGTATATGTCTGGTTTGAGCCCGGTGCTTTCGTATGCATCCACGTAAATACGGGATTATCAATTCTCAATTCCTCTTCATCTCTCGGAGAAATAAGCTGAGGTGCATCTCCGCCTGTTATTTTCTGGTCGAAGCAGTCTTCTCCTGCAACTGAGTTATTTGTATATCTGAGTTCACAGCATATTTTATAATCTCCCGGAGGCGCCCCCCCTGTATTCATAAAAGATTGTTTATACTTAGGGTCTTTTGCCAGATAACTCACGTCGGGTATTTTCGGTAAATCGGATATCTTGAAATTAGTTGTGCCTTTTTTAACCACGAATGTCATCGTCTGACCTGTAGCTATCAGCTCGCTGTTTTCGTTGTTTGTCATTGAGCCGTAAAGGTAAGCTGTGAAAGTTTCACCGGTGTTTATAATTGTTGCGTTCCATAAATCAGCCGCTCTCAATTGATTTAACGGAGCACGTTTCATTCTGAATGTAACCTGAGCAAATAATGAACCCGAAGTAAATACGAGAATTATTACTGCGATAGAGTATATAATTGTTTTATTCATAATCTCAATTTTACTTATTTTTATTTACAACCACATTTACCATAAAATAGTTATTCAAATTATTTAATTTTAAATTCCGGCAGAATTCTGTCTGCCGGAATAGTATTACAAGCAAATTATTTTCAAGGGCAACCCGGTAAAGGTAAACAGTAAACAGTTGAACACGTTTCAGGGAAATGATTACATGTTAACTTCAAACAAAATGGGTTGTTTGCAGGAGCCCAATCAGTAAAGTCGCCGATAATTACGCTTGGGCCTGTCGGAACATTATAAGTAGTAAATCCTCCATTCACAATCCCACTGTTTACAATATTGGGAGTTATTGTAAGATTACTGCATACATTGCCTGTCTGGTTATTTATCCACAATTTAAAGCCATATTTATTGTTCCCAAGACACCATATTGAGTCTTTAGTTACTTCTATACATGATTGTGTAGTTGGTTTTATTACATTGAAGTATGAGATACAACTATCACAAACTTTTCCGTTACAGGAAACTTTTAGATTTATTGAGTATGTTCCAAGTTCATTAAATACGAGACTGTTAATTACTTTTGTGTTAAAGGATGTAAGTATTCCTGTTTGTGAAGTAATTGTCCAGTTGTAAGAAGCATTGCAATTCGATAATTTACCAACACATTTGTACGTTTGGCTTACAAAATCCCAGGAGGTTCCAAGTATAACTCCGCTGTATTCCTTTCCACAACTCAGGAAAGTTTCAATCTCATGATTCGGATCTCCATTAAATCCGTGAATAGTAAATCCTTTATTGTCCTCTGCCCATCCACCGCAATCGCAGTCTGTTTTTCCAACAGTATTGAAATTGAAACCGCATGAATCACAAATTCTATCACCGCAGTAAACATAAATTGTAAATCTATATTTACTTTCCGGCGGTGCAGTAAATGTAACAGGTAATGTTGTTGTCGTGCCTGAGTTAACAATACTGCCTGAACCTAAATCAATTATATTCCACTTGTAATTAGCTATACAATCGGGTTTGTTGCAAACATAAGGATTTGCATTATAATTAATAACTGAACCAACTGCCATTGGACCGTAAATGGTTTTTTCAAAGCAACCTATCTTTATTTTGTTTTCAATTCCTGCCGGATCTTTGTAACCTATATTACTGTGTGGACTCCATTTATCACCACAGTCGCAATCTGGTGGATGACCTGTTAAATTAACCGTTACTGTGCAAGAATCACACAATTTAGCACCGCAGTAAGCATAAACAGTTACATTATAAGTACCCGCAGTTGAGAACAGGTATGAGAAAATATTTCCGAGTCCCCCTGTTGGTCCCTGCGGACCATTTATTTTCCACTGATATGAAGCATTACAGTTTACACCCGTACATACATATGTCGGAAAACTGAATGAAATATTTTGTGGACTGTTTATGTTGTATGACGCACCGCAATCGAGCTCGCTCATTTGACCGCCTGTAGTAGTTAACTTAACCAGTTTATTTTCCCATTTTCCGCAATCACATGAATCATGGTGTATTATGATAGAATCGCAAGGCGGCAGACTAAAGCATAACGTGTCATAGCATGTATCTGTTTTTACAGGAGTGTATAGGAACATTTCTGTGTATATGCAACAGGACCCGGTCTGACTGGTTGAGAACTGACCGCTAACCGATATTGTACTGTTTGCAGAAATACTTCCGGAGTTATTACCAAGGAATGTACCGCAGGAGTTTGACAAAACGTAATTACCGATTGTCGAAGTAAGATTGGTTAAACTAATTATATAACCGTATTTTTTAACACCCGTTGGATCCTTTATGCACCAGAGTGAATCGAGTTTAGTCTCCAAACAGCCTTGTCCGATGTTGCAATTCGGCATAGTTTTACAAATTTCAGTGCTATAGCAGCACCAGTCATAATATTGCTGACCGTCTATTAATCTGTGTTCATATAATGAAATATTAAAACAGAATTGAGAACCGGGATTTACTCCGCTGATTATCAACGTCTGTTGAGGCGAAATCATATTCGGAGCAATTGTAACATTACTGAAATTGGCAGGAGAAAATATTAACGATGAAGGCGATAAAGGATTAAACTGGAAGCCTGTAGTTGTATGGGAAGAATTATTTTTTATATGAAACGTATATTGAAATGTTCCATTTGGAAGACATATCAAAGAATCATTTATTAATTGCACACAGAGTGTTGGCGGAGGCGGTGGGATACACCGGGTTATCAGAGTATCTACGCATTTTACGGAATCTTTCCCCACCCATTCTACAAGAATATGTTGAGTTGTAGATGTATAATTTGTTAAACAGAAATTAGCAATGTTTGATAAATTTCCTGTTGGGATAAAATTATTCGGATAATTTGCCGGATTATTTATAAGATTAATTTTATTATCCGGATTAGTGTTTGTCGAATACCAATTGTCTGATATATTTGTGTTCCAGGTACTAAAAGCTACACCTGTTTCAAGTGTTGTTAAATTTATTTGTGTGAAATAATTTCCCGAATAATTATTATGTAAATTCAAACTGTAGCAACAGTTCAACGGATCTCCAGTAATATCTGCACTGACCTCATTACATACACAAGATGGAATTTTTACACAAAGAGTATCATAGCACCAGCAGCAGCCATCGGGACTTGTGAATTTGAAAATAATGCAGACTGATGAGTCAGGCGTAGCTCCGCTTATTGTAAACGCAGGCTGATTCGTTGTTTGCCCGGGAGTTACAGACGTAGATAATGTCAAAGGTGACGGAGAAACACTTATACCTGATGGTACAGTATTAACTACTTCTATTTTATTTATTGGGAAAGAAGAGTTATTAGTGAACGAATAATGTAAATTATAATTATTACCGTTGCAAAGTAAAGTATCTTTACTAAATGTAACACAAGGTATATCGCAATTTAAAGTTATTGTATCAGAACAAACTATACTATTATCATTTTTTATCCAGTTAACCACAACATGCTGCGGACTTGATAGTTTATTCATGCAAAAATTAAAGAATCCATTTTGCTGACCCGTAGGAATACTGCCTGCCAATTTTTGTATCGTAAATTCCTGCGGAGTATTAACAGGGAAAAACCAGCCCGATGGACTTCCTAATTGGCAGCTGCCTGTAACAAATGTATTCGGTGATTGAGCTAAGAATTGTATTTTTGTAATATTTGCAGTATTAGATGGATGTGTAAGATTTAAACTCCAGCAGCAGTCTCCAATTGCACTGCGTACAGGGACAACTTTAAATGAGTCACAGATACTGCCGTGATCAGGCGGCGGTACGCAGTCTCCTGTATTCTTTATACATATATTATCATACCCGATTCTTTCATTCTGATAGTTTTGTACATCAACCCTTAATCTCACTTTTGTAACATTGCTTAGGAGCGAATTCCAGTTAACCTCAGAACCCGGTGTCATTACCCAATGTCCATCTGAATTGGAAGGCAAAGTGCCGTCTGAATTAAGATACTTGAGTGGAGCACAATAAGTATGCCAGCCATCACCAACTGAAATTATATTCCAGGTAACGAAAGTAGCAGCAAAACCACTTCCTTCAATTGCTATGTAGGGCTGCATAGTAAGCGGAGGACTTGAAAAAGAATCTGTCGTATAGTAATAATCATCTCCATTATATATGTAATTAACATCAAAACATAATGAACCACAGCTATCAGTCATCAGATCTCCCCAGTTTCCGGTATAAGTACTATCAACATTGAAAAAATATGATGAACCTGATTGATCTGTTGTTTCTATATATTGTCCGGGATGACCGCCCGTCGGTTTAATTGTCTTTAGCGCATTGTTCACTTGCCAGCCCCCGGGTGTTCCATCTTCAAAATCAGTGCAAAAAGGTGCCAGGGGAGACTTTTTAACAGGAAGTGTCTTTATACCCCACCTGTCATATATACTAATATTGCTTTGCAAGTCACCGACCTTAACCATCCAGGCATATTTCTTTCCCGCTTCAAATTTCGGAGCGGACATGGGATACTGGAAAAGTGTCGGCGAAATTCCTTCTTTTTCAAAAAATGCTTTATTTCTTTTCATTGCTTCATCGGGAGATTGACTCTCTTTTAATTCCACAATTTTTATGGTATATGTTTGGTTTGAACCGGGAGCTTTCGTATGCATCCACGTAAATACAGGATTATCAATTCTTAATTCTTCTTCATCTCTCGGAGAAATTAGTTGAGGCGCATCGCCGCCAATTATTTTCTGGTCAAAGCAGTCTTCTCCTGCAACTGTATTATCCGTTCGGCGTAATTCACAGCATATTTTATAATCTCCCGGAGGCGCCCCGCCTGTGTTCATAAAAGATTGTTTATACTTGGGGTCTTTCGCCAGATAACTCACGTCGGGAATTTTCGGTAAATCTGATACTTTGAAATTAGTCGTGCCTTTTTTTACTTCGAAAGTCATTGTCTGACCTGTAGCTATCAGCTCGCTGTTTTCGTTGTTTGTCAATGAACCGTAAAGGTAAGCCGTGAAAGTTTCTCCGGTATTTATAATAGTTGCGTTCCATAAATCCGCTGATCTAAGCTGATTTAACGGAGCACGCTTCATTCTGAATGTAACCTGAGCAAATAATGAACCCGAAGTTGATCCGAGAATAATTACTGCGATAAGATATATAATAACTTTTTTCATGTAAGTATTTTTTTATTATTTTAATATTTCACAAACGAACGATAGTGTTTTAACCGGTTCTTTTTCATCATTTGATGTTACTGTTATTGTTTTACTGTTTATACCTTCCCGTCCTTGTGTATTAAAAGTGACCTTTATCTCGCCTGTTTCATCGGGAGCGTATTCTTTCTTATCACCCAGTGTTGCTCCCGTGCATCCGCAAGACGGGTGAACGGATTCTATAATTAAGTTAGCTGTTCCTGTATTTTTGAATTGAAAAAGATGCTCAAGCGTTTCTCCCTGCTGTACTTTTCCGAAATCAAATTGCATTTCATTAAATGTTAAAATCGCTTCCTTTTCAGTAGGTGTCACTTTTGCGCTGATTTTTATTGCTGCAAAACCGATAAAAGTAAGCAGCAGCATACTATAAATAATTTTTTTCATTTTAATTTTTTATTTTTATTTTGTAAAGTATATTTTTATTAGAATTGGATTTACTCAACTATCTCCCCGTTTTTTATCCGAATTGAACTTTTATTTTTCAGATTTTCCAGAGACTTTCTTAACACTTTAAGTTTTTCCTTCGGAATATTAAGGTCGTTTTCAAGGTCGGCGATTGCTTTTTCGACTGTATCGTATTCTTTTGTTTCTGAGCTGTCAGAATCTTTTTGTATTATTATTAGCGGAGCTGAATTATGGTTTTGTTTTTTTATAATTCCCTTTAATCTATTCCAAATATTCATTGTGTGCAAATTTATTTAACACAAATTAGGACAATATAAACGCCACGGCAAGTATGAATCAGTAAACGGTATGAATTATTAAGTTAACGGTAGTGATTTCTAAACTAACGGTAAAGGAGAATATGAAAATAATGATGAATATAGTATTATTTCTTTGGATAGAGTGCTGGCTGACACCGGTCAAAGACGCAGTTCAATAAAATAAACCCCTTGTGATATTCTTCAAGGGGTTTTCAAAGTTAAGATTATGAATAATAATAATTTTTATTTCACCAACACAAGTTTTTTAGTTATTACAGATTTAATATCACCGTCGGTCATAAGTCTATAGAAATACGCGCCGCTTGAAATTCCCGAAGCATCAAATTGCACGGTATAATATCCTGCTGTTTTGAATTCTTTCACGAGAGTCCTGATTTCACGTCCGGACATATCAAAGATGGTTATTTTCACATTAGCATCTTTTGGTATATCAAAATCAATCTTTGTGACAGGATTAAACGGATTCGGATAATTCTGGCTCAAATTAAATTTAGCAGGAATTCCGATTTCTACGGTTCCGCTCAGATTATGAAATTCAAAGTTCCCGTTATTATCTATTTGTTTGAGTCTGTAAGAATACTTTCCTGTTTGAAGGTTTCTATCTTCAAACGAATAGCTTGACGGAGTATTGACCGTTCCTCTTCCCGGCAGAAAACCAACTTTCGCAAAGTTACCCGTAAGAGTTTTTCTTTCGATATCAAAGCCGGAGTTATTTTGTTCCGATGCAGTCACCCAATTTAGTTTGATATTTTGACCGCTTACAATTGATGTAAAAGAAGCAAGTTCAACGGGAAGCGGCGAATCAATTATTTCCACGGAGAAAGCACCTCCGCCATTACCGCCTGTATATTGGGCTGTTAGCACTACCGGCAATGCCAGCATTAGCAGCGCTAAGTATATTGTTATCTTTTTCATATTTTTATTTTGATTTTTAATTTTAAAATTGTTTTCATTGATAACCCCGGCTAAGGTGCTAAACGAACTCCACGACCGCCACAATTACTGCTGTTACTATTGTCGGCGTTTTCCGCAATGGTGCGGTCGGAAACCTGCAAGAGCGTAGTATTACTTTGGTTCCAAGCGCCGCCACGCCAACCTGTGCCTGCTGCTTGCGTAACACCGGTTATTCCCAAATAAATCGTATTTGCCGTTGTGGTTGTGCCATTTCCATTTATCCCCGGCCAGTAATTTACGTTTGCATCACCATTCTTATTCAATGTGCCATCTCCGTTTAATCCGGTAAAACTACGTCCCGCAACATCACCTACAGTTACAGAACGATCCCATAGATTGCCGGTCATCTCCATTATACCATAATACGTGGCGCCTGATGTTACGCGGGTAGATGTACCTGTTGCAAATACCCCAACCCGCACAGGTCCATTAATACTACCGGCGGAAGGAATAGTTGCAACATATGCAGCATTGCCACAGATTGCTATGCCGTTAACAACATTTGCTTGATCAGAATATAAGCGGTGTGTAGGCACAACAGACACCGTAAAATGTGTTGCATCTGTAATTCCTGTAACAACTGTACCCAGAGCAAAGGCGGCAGCGGTTTCGGCGCCGGCAATACCAGTGACGCTTACGGGCATTCCGATTCCGAGCCCCGTTGTGCTGATAACTGTAATTATGTTTCCTCCGGTAGAAGTAGCACCCGCATCAGAAATATAATTCGAACTATTAAGGTAATTAGTAGCTATAACTTCGTTGAATGCGCCGCTGTTGCTTAATGTATATGGGCTGCCAGCAATACCAGTTGTGCCCCAGGCATATTCGTTGGCTACTGCTGATACAGGTCCCCGGCAGGATTTTTCAAATTCCAGCTCAGTCATCGGGCGCAAGCCGCTCCAATCGAAATACGCCGCCATATCTGACCAGCTTATATCGTTACATGCTACAGACGAGTCGGCGGTAACATAACTACCTACCGCGCTGCCTGAAATACCATACCGAAAGCCACTGCTGGTGAATTTCCGTAACGTCGCCTGAGTTTGTGTCAGACTATTCAAAAAATCCACATACTCTTGTTGGCTTATTTCGTATTTCATGCAATAAAATGCAGAGTAACCGGTGGGGAATCCCGCTGAGAGAGTAGCGGTCGTTGTTCCTGTTAAATCCAAGCTGCCTCTGGCGGATAAATTAGATGCACTCGAACTTGAACTATTACCCTGAATTGTTGGTGCCGTAGATGTGATTTGAAACGGTATAGTAACCCCTGATATGCTATTAGCTGCTGTAAAGCTGAAATTTTCTGTTCCTCCGCTACCCACATAAAAATTCCCTTGCGGAACATACACCATCTCAACTGCATAAACCCGTATATCCAAAGAAGCACCGTCGGCTACTCCGTTTACTCCATATTCCCAGCGGAGTTGTGTGTTAGTAAATGTGTTTGTGCCGGTACCATCGGCATCCCTATAAATAAATGCACCGGTTCCATCGGTTGCCGGAGTTATGGTTCTGCCTGAGATTGGGGAAAGCCCAGTTGTGTTAATCTTAGCGTGTTCCCAGATTGCAGAGCCGGTAATAACATTCGCTGCACCGGATAAAGGAGTAGTTGGAGTTGCAGACACTGTAAAAGTTGTTGTATTTATAATTGCTGTAACAACTGTACCCGCAGCAAATGTACCTGTACCTCCCGATTTGCTTACTGGCATTCCAACTCTAAGCCCCGAAGTACTAGTAACAGTAATTGTAGTACCTGAAGAAGTAGCGCCCGCAGCTGAAGTATAATTTCCTCTAACCTTGTACTTCACAAACACCCATGCGGCATCATAGTTATTGGGAGCAGAAGAGGTACGCCAGGAGTTTTCCCAGGTGAGGTCGAACTGAACTAGCGTGAAATGACTGCCAGTGTTTTCACCTGTTAAACTAACACTTCCAGGAGTGACACTAATGTTATTTGAAAAAGCACTGTATGTCAACAGCATAAACATAAAGACAAATAAGATTTGCCTTTGCAGAGATTTAAAAGACATTACAAAGTCCCGTTGAAAAGAACAGGGATTTTGGGCTGAGTGCTCCGTAAAGGGTAAGAAGAAAGAAAGAACATTTAATAAGCTCTTCCGAATCTTTAACAGAACATTTTTGAAATTTTTCATTTGATTTATTTTTATTTGACGAAATATATTTTATTAGAATTTGATTTAATCAACTATCTCCCCATTCTTTATCCGTATTGAACTTTTATTCTTAAGACTGTTCAGAGACTTTCTTAACTGTTCAAGTTTATCCTTAGGAATGTTAAGGTCGCCCTCAAGGTCTGCGATTGCTATTTCGATTGAGCTGTATTCTTTATTCTCAATGCTGTTAGAATCTTTTTGTATTATTATTAGCGGAGCTGAATTATGGTTTTGTTTTTTTATAATTCCCTTTTAATGAC
>Ga0209226_10000864_pt1 | contig 15014 bp, 16 predicted proteins | sample BarGraNGADG00212_2_FD_184497 | JGI IMG/M metagenome (GOLD analysis project Ga0209226, IMG submission 184497) | Arctic peat soil microbial communities from Barrow, Alaska, USA - Barrow Graham LP Ref core NGADG0011-212 (SPAdes) (version 2) | ecosystem: Environmental > Terrestrial > Soil >...
TATCCGCATAGACAGTAATTAATACAGGGATTATCATCCCCTCCTGATTTTGTGTCAAAGCGTTATACGCCTTGCAAAATTCCATAATATTAACGCCGTGCTGTCCTAATGCCGGACCGATGGGCGGTGAAGGAGTTGCCTTACCCGCCTTAATCTGCAATTTAATGTTCGCAATAACTTTTTTTGCCATGATGATCACCCTGATCTAAAAATTTTTAAGGCTTTTCTTATTAAGCCCAGTAATATCTTAACCCTGCGTTACCTGAATGAAGTCTAATTCTACCGGAGTGGGCCGGCCAAAAATGCTTACAATAACCCTCAACTTGCTTTTTTCCGGTTTTATCTCATCAATAACACCATCAAAGTTGGTAAAAGGTCCATCAATAATTTTTACATGATCGCCGACATCGAATTTAAATTTAGGCTTGGGCTTTAAAGTTCCTTCATCAATCCTCGCCTTTAAATGCTCAACGTCTTTGTCCGGTATTGGAGAAGGCTTATCTTTACTACCGATAAAACCCGTCACCTTAGGTGTATTCTTTACAATATGCCAAGTTTCATCGCTCATTTCCATGCGAACCAGAATATATCCAGGGAAAAATTTTCGTTTGGAAGTCTTCTTTTCCCCCGAAATCAGTTCGACAACATCTTCTTCAGGAATAAGAATGTCGGAAAATAACTCCTGAACCCCTGCAAGCTCAATTCTTTCCTGCAGACTCATTTTTACCTTGTTCTCATATCCCGAGTAAGTATGAACAACGTACCATTTTAAAGCCATTTTATTAACCTAAAATAAATTTGACTAACTTAGCAAGAACAAAATCAATTATACCTAAAAAGATGGCAATAATGAAAACTATAACTATAACAACCGTCGTGGAAGCTAATGTCTGCTTTGGGGTCGGCCAAGTAACTCTCTTTAGTTCCACCTTTGCTTCACTAAGAAAGCGAATTATTTTTTGCAATATTAATTTAATTTTCTCCATACCTTCAACCCTTCTTCCGGGAAAAACTGGCAGGCCAGGAGGGACTTGAACCCCCAGCATCCGGATTTGGAGTCCGGCGCTCTATCCATTAGAGCTACTGGCCTAGACCAATCTTAGCTACTTGGTTTCTCTATGTAATTTATGACCACGGCAAAACTTACAGTACTTTTTCATTTCCAGACGGTTTTGCATGGTGCGTTTATTTTTTGTTGTTGTGTAATTCCTTTGCTTGCATTCCGTACAAGCCAAAATAATATTGTTCCGCATAACTCTCCCTTAACTGGAGCCCACGACCAGGATTGAACTGGTGACCTCATCCTTACCAAGGATGTGCTCTACCAACTGAGCTACGTGGGCACGATCTATAATGAAAATTTTTTACAAATCCATAAACTCAATAACTAAAAAATTTTGGAGCGGGAAACGGGATTCGAACCCGCGACCCTCAGCTTGGAAGGCTGACGCTCTAGCCCCTGAGCTACTCCCGCTTGTTACTAATATCAAAAATCCTTGGTGGAGGGGGGAGGGTTCGAACCTCCGTAGGCTTCGCCGGCAGATTTACAGTCTGCTCCCTTTAGCCGCTCGGGAACCCCTCCGGTTTTACATTACCAAACTGGAGCTGGCGATGGGACTCGAACCCGCAACCTGCTGATTACAAATCAGCTGCTCTACCGATTGAGCTACGCCAGCAAATCCCATGCTTAATTATCTTTTAACATCAAGCACTTATAATTTTTAGCGCAAAAAAACACAAACACACCATTGTGCGAATTGAGGACTCTAATTTTTATGATTGTGTTTGTCAAGTAAATTTTTATTTTTTTGCAAAAAAAACTGAAGTCAAAAGTGAACAAATTAGAAGAAAGCTAATCGGCATCGCCGAAATAGTCGGCCGAGAAAATGTAAATTTCAGTTTCTTTATCCAGCCAGGCCTGCAGTGGAAGGCCTGCTTTAGAACAAGTTTCTTTTAAGAATAATTCCCTATCCCAGGCATATTCACTGGCTACCTGCGGCAACAGTAATCCGGAATTGTAACCACGGACAATGTATAAGCCGTGTTTACCTACTTCAATTTCATTAATGTCTTTAATGCGTCGCAAAGGACTCAACACGGATATTTCAAAAGATAAATCCCTGATCTCCTCGGGCTTTAATGAAGGAAATCGTGGATCGTGAAATGCCGCGGCCACAGCCATTTCCTGCACAGTTTCCCAAAGCGGCTGAACTGCTTTAATATATCCAATGCAGCCGCGCAGATGGCCGCGCTTTTTTAAAGTAACAAAAGCGCCCCTTTTCTCTTTTAGTGTTGCCGAATCCACTGTAAATTTTGGTATATCCTTATTGTTAACTTTAGCCGCGATTGTTTTTTTTGCTATATCCAGCAGAGTAGCTTTTTCCTTTTTAGTCAATTCCATTTTAGGTTCCCCTATATGAACTATCCAAAGATAATCGAATGACACCTTCGTTCTACTTGTAATAAATTGCCGCTACGTAACCGACAACCGAACTCTTATCGCCGGTTACATCCCCGGAATTGGCATACTTTAGAACCTGTGCTTTATTTGCCCCCAACTTACGAGCCACTAGCATAGCAACCGCCATTGGACCGCCACCACACGCCTCGGCAGTGTCATTTCCTAAACTATCCAGCAATCCTGACGCATCGCTATCCTTTAAGTACTGTATGGCAACACCATCCAATTTAGCAGCTTCTTTATAGCCGTGAAAATGAGATAGGTCCGAACTGCCCACAATCAGTATTTTTTTACCATTTGTGGAATCACAAATCGCTTGAGCTAGTTCCTGGCAGGTACTCGCATCTTGATCTCCCATTACAAGAGGAACAAATGAAAAATTGCCCAGTGCATACTGCAAGAAAGGAAGTTGTATTTCTATAGAATGTTCCTGTAAATGTGCCGCCGGAATATCAGACACAAGCTTACTGTTTCTTTTAATCTGTTTCGCCAATTCTTCGGCAACAGGCACAATCCCCAGCGGCGTTTCATAACCACCATTACTAAAAATAGAAACACCATGAAAGGCTGCACGGTGGCTCGGACCTACAACAATAACGGCATCATAATGGTTCCCGCAAACACGCTTGTACGCATAGGCTGCAACCTGCCCGGAATAAATATAGCCAGCATGCGGGGAAATTATAGCTACAACTTCACCTTCTAATTCTGTATCGGGAATCAAATTAAAAAAATCTTTAATATCTCTTCTCAGGACAGAAGGATTCCCAGGATACCAGGAACCGGCTATTACTGATTTTCTCACAGCATCCATATACAACTCCTAATATCTCTATTTTACTTCCAACGCCAGATTGACCCTTGAGGTGTGTCCAAAATATCAACACCGAGTTCGGCAAGTTGAATCCTCAAAAAATCCGCTTCCTGCCAATTACAATTCTTTCTGGCCACTTCTCTCTTAATAATAAGTTCGCTTATTTCGTCCCGTGGAACTTGTACCTCAAAATCCATTATCCCTAAAACTTCGTTTATATTGGCCAGTGCCGCCAGTATTTTACGCGCATCATTTTTCATGATCATCCCTTGTGCCAAGGGGGGATTTATTTTACCAATAAAATCAAAAATTGCAGAAAGCACTCCTGCTATATTAAGATCGTCATCCAGAGCTGTTCCAAATCTATTTTTCAGATCGTAAATCAGCTGATCAACTTCTGCCAGAGCATCACCATCAATGCCAATTGCACTGAGCCTACTGATAAAAATATTAATCTTCTTAACCGTATTTTTTGATGTCGTAAGCGCGCTATCGGAATAATTGAGCGGTTTCCGATAATGCATCGCCAGCAAGAAAAAACGGATATCCCTGCCGCTATAACCAGCTTGCCGCAATTGAACCAACGGCAAAGCATTATTTAGAGAGCGCGACATCTTTTTGCCATCAGCCATGATCAGCTCGGCATTTATCCAGTAATTAGCTCCGCTGTGGCCGGAAATCGCTTTATTAATGGCTAAAATATTTTCACAATGGGGGAATGTTTCATCAACCCCGCTTATATGAATGTCATAAGTTGACCCTAGGTACTTATTAGAAATAGCCGAGCATTCCAAATGCCAACTAGGCCGGACATTACCCCATTTAGTCTTATAATAAATGCCTCTTTTCAGCTCCCCTAAATTTGACCGCCTCAGTAAAGCAAAATCCATCGGGTGGTCCTTTTCATACTCGTCAAGATCAATGGTTTTACCAAGCCTCGTTTTCCCTAAATCTATATTAGAAAGAAGACCATAATCAGCTAATTTAGAAATGTCGTAGTAAACTGAATGTAATTTTTCGTATGCATAATTCTTATCGACTAATTTCTCAACAATCTTGAGCATCTCTTCAATGTTTTCCGATGCCTTGACGTAAATATTATCCTGAGAAATATTCAGAAATTGCGCATCTTCCAAAAATATTTTTAAGTATTTATTGGAATACTCGGGAAGGTCCATTCCCTCCCTTTCTGATCCTTTAATCGATTTGTCAGTGAGGTCAACAATATCCAGGACGTGCTTTACCTTGTAACCTTTGTAAATTAAATAGCGGCAGATTAAATCGGATACTACAAGGCGCCGGTAATTACCTAAATGAGGCGCATCATGGACTGTAGGTCCACAGGTATACATTTGGACTTCATCAGCCTTAATCGGTTTGAATAGATCTTTCCGGCGTTTAAGAATATTGTAGAGACTAAAAGTAGAAAGATCTTCCTTAAAAGAAAACAATTCCGTACTTAAATATCGCTCCCCGCTGTCTGGGAAAATAACAACGATAACCCCTTCTTCCAATTGCAGAGCTTTCTGGGCGGCAACAAACATAGCCGCTCCGGAGCTCATTCCGGCAAGGATTCCTTCTTCGCGGGCAAGCCGCCGCGACATTTCAAAAGCGTCTTCATCTAAAATATTTACCTTTTCGTCCAGCCTTGCTTTATTAAATATTCCCGGACGGTAGGCCTCCCGCATGTTCTTTAGTCCTTGAATCTTATGCTGCAGATAAGGCTCAACGCCTATAATTTTAATTTCCCGGTTTAGCTCCTTGAGCCGTTTCGAAATTCCCATAGCCGTACCTGTTGTACCCAGGCTGGATACTACCATAGTGACAGCACCGCCCGTTTGCTCCCAGATTTCCTGCGCGGTACCATAATAATGGGCGGCAACATTGTCTTGACTATTGAATTGATCAGTACCGAAATATTTATCAGGATTTTCGCGCAGCATTTTGTAGGCCACTTCAATTGCGCCATCTGTACCTTGATTCGCCGGGGTGAAATGCAGCTCAGCACCCATAGCCCGTAGAATCTTTTTTCTCTCATCGCTTGCCGCTTCCGACATAGTCAAACACAACTTATAGCCCTTCGCCGCGGCAATCATCGCCAAACCGATGCCTGTATTTCCGCTGGTTGCTTCTAAAATTGTTTTTGCCGGAGTTAATTCGCCTCTCTTTTCCGCATTTTCGATCATGAATAATGCGGTGCGATCCTTAATGGAACCACCGGGATTGGCGCTTTCCAACTTAGCAAAAATTCTTATTTTTTTATTGGGATTAAGACGGCAAATTTCCACCATTGGCGTGTTGCCAATGCCTTCGATAATACTCTTATAAATTTTATGCATAAATTATTAATACCTGTAAAATTACTATTGCCCAATTTGCCGGAGAATATTCAATTATACCGACAAAAATATACGACCTGAAATGGATTAGCTATCCATTTTAGGTATAGGAATTTTTATAAATTGAACGCCTTCTTCCCTTAAGTTGTCTTCCTCCTGCGGCGTGGTTGTCCCTTTGATGTTGCGTTTTTTATCATCTCCGCAATGAATCTTTAGAGCAACTTCGGCAAATTTATTGCCTACATCCTCAAAATTATTTTCAATAAACCGATGCAGCATTTGCATTGCTTTAGCCCCAGAAAGTTCTTTTCCGGAAATATTGTCTGCTTTTCGCGAATCTTTTCCCATAATCGTCAGCGAAGAAGGAATTATTTCGACCTGCGAACTATTGCATACAGGACAGGAAACCAGCCTCTGCGAATTTTGAGAAATCCACGCCTGCCGGTCTTTAAACCAGCCTTCAAATTTATGCCCTTTTTCACATTTTATATCGTAAATAATCACCGGACTAACACCTTTTAAAAGATATTTTATTATTCTAACTTGCCCTTAGATAAAAAACATTGGACATTTGGAAGTAAATTATATAATGTCCGTGACCGTGTCGGGATGTGGCCCAGCTTGGTAGGGCACTGCGTTCGGGACGCAGGAGTCGCGCGTTCAAATCGCGCCATCCCGACCATTTTTTATCATTATACCATTTCGCTTTCAAAGGATAACGAGGCGGCAAGGAGGATGCTCCGCAGGCGTATTGTGTACATACGCTGAGGAAGCCGACGACGTAGCCAACAAAGTTAGCCAAAGAAAACGAATTGGTATCATCCAACAACTGATGCGAGCTTGAATATAGGCAGATACATAGCGACAATCATACCACCAACTATTCCACCTATGAAAACCATCATTATCGGTTCTAATAGAGCAGTCATGGCATCAACCGCAGTATCAACTTCATCATCGTAAAAGTCAGCAATCTTAGCGAGCATTGTATCAAGGGCGCCGGTTGCCTCCCCAACTGCAATCATTTGTACAACCATAGACGGGAATATTCCCGTTTCTGCCAGTGGTTCAGCTATAGTTCGTCCCTCACTGATACTTTGACGTGTTTTTAACAAAGCATTTTCGACAACTTTATTGCCTGATGTTTTGCTGACAATGCTCAAGCCTTCCAGAATGGGCACACCGGAGCTCATCATTGTAGATAGGGTGCGGGAAAATTTGGCTACCGCCACTTTTTTCAAAAGCGGGCCGAAGACTGGAGCTTTCAGAACAAGAGAATCCAAAAGCAAACGCCCCTTCTCCGTTTTATAAAAACGATTAAAGGCGATATAAGTGACAATCGGAATAATAATTATGACGAAAAAATAACTTTGAGCAAACTCACTTGCCGCAATTAACATCGCTGTTGGCCCGGGAAGTTGTCCACCCATGCCTTCAAACATTTTTTGAAATACGGGGATAACCTTGATCAGCAATAAAGCAACTACGCCGAACGAGATAAACAAAACAGCGGCAGGATAGGTCATCGCACCTTTAACTCGTTTTTTTAATTTCATAGCCTTTTCCAAATAATCGGAAAGACGTCCCAGAATAATATCCAACATTCCACCAGCTTCGCCGGCGGCAATTAAATTTACAAAAAGTTCATCAAATACCTTGGGGTATTTTTTTAAAGAATCGGACAAACTGGTGCCACCTTCTATATCGTCCTTGATGGCCTTAAGAATTTTGGCAAATACTTTGTTTTGCTCCTGCTGCGCTAATAGGTCTAAGCATTGAATCAGGGGAAGACCGGCATTAATCATAGTGGAAAAGATTCGGCAGAAAACTACAATGCTCTTTTCTTTAACGCCCCCCTGTAAGAAAGGTAAATACTCCATGAGATCTTTGGGCTTTTTGCTGACCTCAATGGACTTATAACCTTGCCTCCGTAATAAACCGCGAACAGCAACTTCATCAATTGCTTCCATCTCCCCTTTTTTTAGCTCGTCTTTTTTTGTTTTCCCCTTCCAAAGAAAAACTGGCATATTTGAAAATCCTTTCTTTTATGGAGCAATTTTAATTATGATACAGTAAACTATCTTCAACGTAAGTTCAACCCGTTTAATATTCAAAAAACTCAACTTTTTGTTGAAGATCACAATCAGGTCATATTGGAACAGTTTTCTTCATGCTGCGCTGGCAGAAAATCTCATATTGGATAATGCCTGCTGCCACAGCAACATTAAAGGAATCAAAACTTCCCGCCATAGGAATAGTAAGCAAAAAATCACATTTCTTTTTAATCAACGGTCGAATGCCTTTTGCCTCTCCCCCCAATACTAGAACCACAGGACAATTAAAATCCATTTCTCTTAAATTTGTTCCAGCGTGAGCTTCCGCGCCAAAAACCCAAAACCCTTTATTTTTTAAATAATCGATTGTTTGCGATAAATTAGTTACGCGGGCGACAGGTAATTGCTCGGCACTACCGGCGGACGCCTTAATAACTGCAGCCGTTACAGGAGCGGCGCGGTCTATTGGAATGACAACACCATTGGCACCTAAGCAATGGGCGGTGCGAATTATTGATCCCAGATTCTGTGGATCCATAATACTGTCAAGAATTAAAACCAGATCAAAATTAAAAGATTTGCTGCGGTTTTTTATCAGAACTTCTAAGTCCGCATAAACAAAGGCCTGCCGCAAACCGATAACGCCTTGATGATCTAACCTTCCTGCCAACTCATCCAAGCGTTGCCGCGCGCGGAATTCAACCGGAATTTTTTTTTGCCGGGCAGTCTCGATTATTTCCGCAACAACAGAGCCACCCCTGCCGGAGGCAATAATAATCTTCTCCAACCCTGTTTCTGGTTGCCCCAGGAGAACTTTGACAGGATTTATGCCGTAAATTGCCTGCATACTCCGCTTTCTATTTGTACCTGGAGATTTTATACCATTTCATTTTCAAAGGATAACGAGGCGGCAAGGAGGAGGCACCCCGGCATCCGCCGGGCAAGCATCCGGCGTATTTTACATACGCTGAGGAAGCCGATGACGCAGCCAACAAAGTTAGCCAAAGAAAGCGAATTGGTATTATTCCTCGTCCGCTTATTCGAGATATTCGTCATCGCCGATAAACTCAGTATTATCCGGAATTGGCTTGAAATCTTCTTTTGACCCGTTTAAATATTCGGGATGGGCGTAAACTACCTTTCCCGCTGCAATTTCACGCAGGGCCAGCACTATTTCTCTGTTTTTACTATCCATCAGTGGTTTTGAACCTTTTAATAACTGGCGTGCACGTTTTGACGCCAGAGATACAAGCCCGAACCTGGTTTTGGCAACCATCAAAGAATCTTCTACTGTAATTCTTGCCATTTATTTACAACCTCCTGAAACTATATATTATTTTTTAATATATTTCTTAATCTTATCTTTTAATCTGCTTCTTTTGCATTTTTCAGCAACGTATATTGCAATCAATTGACTGGCCGCTGTTTCCAAATCTTCGTTAAAAATTACGTAATCATACCATGAAATTTCTTTTAATTCACTCTCTGCTTGCGCAAATCTGGTTTTAATTGCTTCACCTGTCTCATGACCACGTTTTTCCAGTCTTTTTAAAAGCTCAACGCGCGAAGGCGGAAGCACAAAAACAAAAATGCCTTTTTTAAACTTTTGCTTTACTTTTTTTGCACCCCGCGGCTCAATATCAAGCAATAAATCGTTATCCTTTTCGAAAAAATCTTCCATAACTTTAATGGAAGTGCCGTAGAGGTGACCATAGTTCTCTATCCACTCGACAAATTCATTTTGATCGATACGTCTCCGAAATTCGTCGCGGGAAATGAAGTAATAATCCTTTCCATTTATTTCATTAGGTCGCGGCGGTCTGGAAGTGTAGGATACCGAAAATTTTAATTCCGGGCACGCCTGCAATAAACGCTGGCAGATGCTGCTTTTCCCTGCGCCCGATGGCGCCGAAACAACGATAAATAATCCTTTTTTTGACATCATTGCTACTCGATATTCTGCGCCTGTTCACGCACTTTACCCAGTTCACTCTTGGCTTCAATCACCTGCCGGGTAATTTCTGCATCATTGCTTTTGGAACCGATCGTGTTAATTTCACGGTTCATTTCCTGCAAAAGAAAATCTATTTTCTTTCCTTCAGCATCCTCACTTTGCAGCAGTGTTTCAAATTGACTGATATGACTCTGCATACGCACTAGTTCTTCGGTAATATCGCATCGGTCCGCCATGATCGCAACTTCCTGCGCTAAACGGGCATCGTCGAGCGCCAATCCGGCAGTGAGCTCCTTAATCCTATCGGCCAGACGTTTTTGATACTCCAGCACAACCTGCGGCGCGCGCAACCGAATCGTTTCCATAATTTCCGTAATCACCTTAAGCCTCATTTGCATATCGGAATACAAAGCCATACCTTCATCCTGCCGCATATTCGCCAGCATCGACAGCGCTTCTTGCAGGTTTTTTTCCACCTGGCTCAAAAAATCAGGACTCAACTCCGTTTCCGAAGGCGGTGAGAAAATGTCACGAAAACCAGTCAGGGATTTTAAAGTGATCGGCTCCTGAAAATGGAATTCATCTTTGAGACGGTTTAAAACATCAAAATAATTGTGGGCAATCTCCAGATTTAAATTCACTTTGGAAGTATCGGCGCCCTCCCCCTCCAGCCGGATCGACACATCGATGCGGCCGCGCTTAAATCTTTCCCCGATTTTCTTTTTATACTCCATTTCCAGCGGGAAAAGTGCTGAAGGTGTGCGCAGGGATATTTCCAGAAAACGATGATTGACAGACTTGGCTTCCACAGCAATATTTCGGCCATCTAAAAGCGCTACCACCCGTCCATAACCCGTCATGCTTTTAATCATTTATTCACCTAATTTTACGAATAATGCGGATTTATTACAAGCTATCCGCCATTCTTAACTGCGATAAATATTTCTCCCGAATCTTGCTTAGCATCGAAAGCTGCTTTTCATCCGCATAATCGGGATAAGTCCAGGGCAGCGCACAAAATTTCTTTCCCTGGTAAACCAAAGTCAAATCAGCGTAAATACCATCGCGCAAATAAGGGCGATGTGCGAAGCCTTTGCCGGTTGCTAAAATCAGCTGCGCTTTGGCCAAATAACCGGGATCAATATTAACCTGACGGCTGCCGCGCGATGCTGATTTCTGTTCGAGCTCATTTGTTGCCAGTTTTATATCGGGCAATACCTCCGGCCGAATCAGTTTCTCCATCGAAAGAAAGCGCCGGACGAGCGCCCCACCCATTTCCGGACTGTAGTAGTCCGTATAATCAAAAGGCATCTGCTCGCTTATGAAATCGGCGTGGCCGTATAAAGCAGACAGCTCGCTTATTGTTTCATTTACTTGCTGCGCTGTTACTGCAAAAACACTAAAAACCAGTTTTACTGGATCAGCCGCATTGGGTTTACTCATAATACTTCTTTTAATTCCTTCTGCGAAACAGTGGCAGTGCCGACTTTACCAACAACAATCCCTGCCGCATGGTTGGCCAGACAGGTTGCCTCTTTCAAATCAGCCTGTGCGGCAAGAGCAAGGGCGAGCACACCGATGACCGTGTCACCCGCGCCGGTTACATCATAAATCTCTTTAGCCTGTGCAGGGAAATAGGTATGTTCGATTTTACGTCTTTTTTCAAACAGGCTCATCCCTTCTTCGCCCCGCGTTACCAGCAAGGCCTTAAAATCAAATTTTTTGAGCAGTTTTTCGCTTAACAGCATCAGATCATCGGAATTATTAATCTCCATACCGGCAGCGCGCTGGGCTTCGTGATGATTGGGAGTAATCACATGCACCCCTTGATAGATGGAAAAATCGCTCTGCTTGGGGTCGAGACAAATGAATATATTGGAATCTTTAACGATACTTTTTATGCCTTCGATCAATTCCCGGGAGATGACTCCCTTGCTGTAATCGGAAACAACAATAGCGCCGATTTTTTTGTGCAGCGATTTTACATAATCCAGAATTTTTTTGGTGCTGGCTTGGGGAATCGGTTTTCTGCTTTCGTTATCAAAACGCACCACCTGCTGACCATGGGCGACAACTCTTGTTTTCAGCGTTGTCGGACGCCCCTTTTCCACAACAATCCCTGCTGTATCAATTTTGCGAGATCGCAGTTCACTTAACAACCCCTGACCGATATCATCCGCGCCGATAACACCGGTGACATAAACCTTACCGCCCATCGCGTAAATACTGTTAAGAACGTTGGCGCAGCCACCCAGCAAAACACTGTCTTTCTGAACATCGACCACAGGCACAGGCGCTTCTGGAGAAATGCGGGACACTTTTCCCCAGATGAAATGATCGACCATCACATCGCCGATCACGAGCACGCCGGATTGGGAAAAATTAGAAATTATCTCTAACGCTCTTTTTTTAGATAAAATCTTGTGCACAGTTATATAGAAACCTCTAAGTTATTTAAACTAAAAAAGCGCCAAGAGCGCTTCAATGCAAAATTTTGAATAACTCTATTACCAAGTCCTGAATTTGTCAAACATTTTTTAAAGAGAACGCATACCGGCTTCCGGTAACAGCCCAATATTGGTATTGAATACAGCGGGGTTGATCCATAATTACACAAATCTTGACCGTATTGTTAATCTTCATTATACTGGCAACGAAAGTGAAAAAACTATTAAAACGGCGGGATGAAACTTTAGGAAAGGAATTAAAATGCTCAACATTGAACAATTTCGGTACGGTGATAACTTAGCATATCTTGTTTTTGGAAATAAAGAGGCGATGGCCATCGACGGCGGCGCATGGCAGGAAATTCTCGCGTTTCTCGAAACTCACAACCTGACACTCAAGTTTGTCACCAATACACATCAACATTACGACCACACATCGGGAAACGATCAACTACTGCGGAAAACAAAAGCAAAGTACTTAAACTCCGCCACCCTTACCAATAATCAGGAGATTATTATTGACGGTGACACGGTTGTTGTTTACCGGACTCCGGGACATACAAGCGACTCGATCTGTTTTCACACGGGCACTATTCTGGTTACTGGCGATACCCTCTTTAACGGAACCGTCGGTAATTGTTTTTCCGGCGACCAGAAGAGTTTCTATCAATCTATTCAACGCCTGATGACCCTGCCGGATGATACCAAAATTTATGCCGGTCATGATTATATCCGGGATTCGCTCGCCTTCGCCAGGCATCTGGAACCGGACAACAAAGAGATTGACCGTTTCTGGAATTCCTACGATCCTGACTGTGTTTACTCAACTCTGGCCGAGGAACGCAAGATCAATCCCTACTTACGATTCAATGAGGAACCCATTATCAATCTGCTCAAAGAAAACAATCTGCGCCATGCCACGGAATGGGAGCGCTGGGCATCATTGATGTCTATTGAATAAATTTCAAAACCGGGCAAGCTCTTATTATTCGGTTCGCCCGGCATGGCCGTGAACAACTATTTTACGGTATATCCACGACCATCGAGACAGGCAGACATTGCCCGCCGATAATTATCGCTCTGCTGGATCAGCTGAGTTTCAGATGCGCCAGCAGGCGGTTTAGTCGGATCGTAGTTTGTCTGGTCTACTGCCCAGCTATGGCACGCGTAACGATCATCAGCCTGCTTTTGCTGACTCTGGCCTTGACGGGGATAGATGAATATTTGTCCTGTCTGCGTCTGGCCGTTAGACGGTGGTATTTGGCTGACTTCGCCTTGTGGTGGTTCAACAACGGCATAACCACCGACAGTTTGGGTGTAGTAAACTTCGTTAGCATAGTAATAAGGTATGCCACCAAACCAGATCGTTGAATAAAAAGGAGGCAAAAAAGGAATGAAAAGGCCAATCGGCGGCGCAACGACGAGAAAACGCCGCCCCTCCGGACGATACCAGACTCCTCCTTGAAAATGGTATCTTGTATTGTGATAAAACACTTCCCGATGCCCTCTAGGCAGAGTTCCAATAAATTGACCACGAGCCGGGTAGTTATGATTATGCTGATAGCGAGCATCCCTGTATTGTTGATGGCCGGAACCGCGTTCTTGTGCAAAAGCTATCTGCGTAAACCCTAAAACCATAATAACGCAAACTGCTAATATCAATCCCGACGCAAAGCTCTTATTTCCATTGTATAGATATGACATGGTGATTACCTCCATAAATTCAAGTGTATATTTTTAATACTCATACCATTTCGCTTTCAAAGGATAACGATGCTGCAAGGAGTAGGCTCCTCAGCGTATTAATAATACGTTGAGGAAGCTGACGACATAGCCAACAAAGTTAGCCAAAGAAAGTGGAAGTGGTATCAGTAATGTACGCTATACCCACGTCCTTCCAGGCAGGCAGACATCGCCCTCCTGAAATCGAGAGCTTTTCTTTCATATTGAAGATCACGCGCCTGATTGTGGTTGGCGTATGCCTCCTCCATCTGTCGGGCAGATTCCTGTCTGGAAATATCTGACGTAGCACCAATGGCAGCACCGCTTGCGGCACCGATCAAAGCGCCTCCCGCGGCATGTCGTGGTCCGGCAATCAATGCCCCCAAAACCGCCCCGGCGATAGACATAACCACTGTATCATGACCAGGTGGAGGCATGGGCACCACCCGGACACGCTGCTCAGACGGAATAGATGATAAACTCGGATCGAAACCCGTCTGATCCATCGCCCAATTGTAACATTCATAGTGGTCACGGGACTGCTGCTTAGTTGTCTGCCCGGATTTGGGATAAAAATACACCTGTGTAAGGGCAGCACTCCGGTTCTGGCCGGTATCTGCCGGCGGTAATTGCTGCTGGGTGTGAGTTGTTGCGGGATAACATCCCGCCAAAGCAAATACTGTCAAGAAAAGCAAACTCCACCAGCCAACTCCTGATATCCAACCTCTCTGCATAAATTCAAATTTTTCTGTCTTGCGACTTAATATCATCATACGTTTTCTCCTTCTTCTTTAAGCATATCATAAACACTTAAAGGGACATTGTCTATCGTCCCCTTGCTTTTATTTTCCCATGCTATCATTTTATTCTCATTTTATGTGAATTATAGAGCAATGGACGTGCCAAAATTTTATATCCACAATGTAAATTATTGAAATATTTATTAATATTTACAATTTACAGAAAATCAGTGGAATACTCGCCCGACCAAAAGCGGGTAAAAAGTACCCCATTGCACTATCCAGTTGTGGATAAAGTATCCACCTGCCCATCGGCAGTCATCCGAAACAATCTCACCTGCCGGATAGGGCCGGAAGCCGGAAAATTAAAAAGATTAAATAGAATCGTCACCAATTACGCAAGCTCTGCCACTGCCCTTATCCACCCTGCACTTGCCCCCTTTATTTTAACCGGGAAGCAGTAGAATTTGAAACCTGTTGACG
>Ga0209226_10000865_pt1 | contig 15011 bp, 10 predicted proteins | sample BarGraNGADG00212_2_FD_184497 | JGI IMG/M metagenome (GOLD analysis project Ga0209226, IMG submission 184497) | Arctic peat soil microbial communities from Barrow, Alaska, USA - Barrow Graham LP Ref core NGADG0011-212 (SPAdes) (version 2) | ecosystem: Environmental > Terrestrial > Soil >...
CGTAAAAGGCGATGACGAATTGCGGCAGATTGGGCAACATCAGGGCCACGCGATCGCCCTTGCGAACGCCCAGCGCGTGCAGGGCCGCGGCGAAGCGGTTGACCTCGTTCAGCAACTCCCGGTAGCTCAGCCGCGCGCCCAGGCTGATAGGGCCCAGGTAGCGCAACACGAGGTGGAGGGCAGGCCGGTCAGGATACTTGCGGGCGCTGTTCTCCAACGTGCCAAACAGAGACACTTGCGGGTAGGTCAGACTATGCGGGACAACCGACTCGTAATGCTTCAACCAGGGCTTTTCCATTGGACTCCTCACAGAAAACGAACGGCAGCATCGGCGGGGATCCGATCGGCAAAGGGCAAGCGGACGCAAAGAAAGCTACCACACATTCGGAATGTAGGGGAGGAGTAGGCGCTTGTATGTTGATTAGCCTACATTCGCTCCGCAGCCGTACGGCCGTGAAAAGGGCGGCCCTCAGCTTTGACCACCTGCCCGACCTGAACGATAATGCCTGCAGTCTGTCGGTTATGTGAAATCTGCAGCTATGCAAGAATCACCGTCCATGTACCCACGTGAGCGCCGAAGGCTGGCCTTTCGGTTGCGTCGCGCCGGAGCGCGAGCGTGGGGCGATGCCCGCTCCTGGATCGCGCCAGGGCACCTGGAAGCCGGCGAGCGGAACGCGCGCAACCTTGAGATCGAGGTGTTCTGGGCTGCGGTCCTGGCTGGGGCGGCCGCGTTCAATGCGCCGTTTGCTCTGCGCCTGGGTGCGACCAACTCGCAGATAGGGTTATTGAGCTCGATTCCGGCCCTGCTGGCGCTGATCATCACGTTGCCAGCCGGTCAGTTCCTGAGCCGCCGCGCGCAGCGCATGCCGTGGCTGATCTGGAGCCTGTTCTTCGCGCGCATCGGCTACGTACTCGTCGCGCTGATTCCGTTTCTACCGAGCGTGCCTCAAGGCACCGCCCTGGTCTGGCTGCTGATCGGGATGACGGCGCCGGGCTCGTTTTTCAGCATCGCCTGGAACTCGATGCTGGCCGAAGTCATCCCCGAGGCCGAGCGGGCGAGGATCTTTGCCATCCGCAATATCCTCGTGGCCTTCTCGGCGACTGCGGCAATCTTCCTGGCCGGGCGCTGGCTCGAGCACGGCGCCTTCCCTTTCAACTACCAGATCATGTATGCCGTGGGGCTGGTGGGCGGCATGCTCAGCGTCTTCTATATCACCCGCCTGCGCGTGCCCGATTCGCCGGTGCCGGTGGTCCGCCGCGAGCCAGTGCGCCTGGGCGCCCTCCTGAAGGCCGGCCGGGAAGCGTTCACGACGCAGCCCGATTTCTTCCGGCTGGTGGTCAACACCCTGGCGCATGGCGTTGGCCTGTGGATGATCGCCCCGCTGTACGTACTGTATTTCGTGCGCACGCTGGGAGCCAACGAAGGCTGGCTGGGGCTGAACAGCACATTGGGCAACCTGACGCCGGCGATCGGCTACTACCTGTGGCAGCGCGGCATCGTGCGCTGGGGTGAGAAGCACGTGCTGATCTGGACGATCACCTTTGTCGGCCTTTACCCGCTGTTGGTCGGCCTGACCCACAACCTGAACGTCATCCTGCTGCTGACGGCGCTGAACGGTCTGATTGTGCCGGGGACCAACCTGAGCCACTTCAACATGCTTCTGAAGATCTGCCCGGCCGGCCAACGGCCGGTGTACCTGGGTCTGTGGACGTCCACGATGAACCTGGGCGCATTCATCATGCCCCTGATCGGCGTGGCTCTGGCAGACCAAGTGGGCTTTGCGCCGGTTCTGATCGCCGGTGGTGTGATCTGCCTGGCGGGTTCCACCACCTTTCGCTTTCGCAAGCTACAGACGCCCGACAGCCTGGCCGTGCGCCGGGCCGAGCCAGAGCCATTGGGCGGCTGAGTGACGCCGGGCGGCTGAGTGACGCCGCGTGCGGCGCCGGCGTAGGCACTGCCACACGCTTTCAGAACGACCTGAATGGAGGTACCTTCACATGGACACTGGTTATGACGGGCTGGGACTAGGGCTGGGCAACCTGGCGCGGCTGTCAGAGGCCGAGACGCGCTCGATCAGCGCGGAGAATCCGACCGGAGCAAAGGGCGCCGGGGGGCAGGCAACGGAAGGCACGGGGGCCAGCCCTGCCCACGAGCTGGGACAGGGCTGGAAAGTGTCGCCCTCGATCAACCTGCCGGGCAAGACCACCGTAACCCTGGCCGACGTGGACGGGCCGGGTGCGATCCAGCAGATATGGCTGACGCTGCACCCGTCCTTCTGGCGCAGGGTGGTATTGCGCATCTACTGGGATGACGAGACCACGCCGTCGCTTGAGACGCCCATCGGCGACTTTTTCTGTAACGGCTGGGGCGTGCGCTGCAACGTGACGTCGCTGCCGGTCGCCGTCAACCCGGCGGGCGGCTTCAATTCCTACTGGGAGATGCCCTTCCGCAAGCACGCCCGGATCACGATCGAGAACCTGAGCCCGGACACACTGCTCGGCTTTTACTACCAGATCAACTACACCCTGACTGAAGTGCCGGCCGACCGGGCCTACTTCCATGCGCAGTGGCGGCGCAGCAATCCCGTGCCCTATCAACAAGTCCATACTCTCCTGGACGGCGTGCGCGGCCACGGGCATTACGTCGGCGCCTACCTAGCCTGGGGCGTGAACAACAACGGCTGGTGGGGCGAGGGCGAGATCAAGTTCTACCTCGACGGCGACGGCGCGTGGCCGACGATCTGCGGCACGGGCACCGAGGACTACTTCGGCGGCGCGTGGGACTTCGAGCAGCCACAAGGCCAGTATTGCGTCTTCTCGTCGCCATTCTCCGGGCTGCCACAGGTGATCAAGCCGGATGGGCTTTACCAGAGCCAGCAGCGCTTTGGCATGTATCGCTGGCATGTGATGGACCCGGTGCGCTTCCGCCAGGATCTGCGGGTGACCATCCAGGCGCTGGGCTGGCGCTCGCCAACGGACGGAAAGTCGCGCTATCTGCCGCTACAAGACGACATCGCCTCGACCGCCTTCTGGTACCAGGCGGAACCGCACGCACCCTTCCCGACATTGCCGGATGCCAACGGGCTGGAAGTGATTTGAAGCGCGGCGCAGAAGCCTGGCGTGAGGGTGGGAAGCGCGCAAAGATAGGCAGGACCGCAAAAGAAAGGATCTATATATGCCGGAAAAGGTGAAGGTCGGGATCGTCGGCTGCGGGAACATCAGCCCCGCCTATTTCAAGGGCTGCCGGGCCTTTAGCATCCTGGATGTGGTGGCCTGCGCAGACATCGACCTGGCGCGAGCCAGGGCGCGGGCCGAGGAATTCGGCGCCGCGCGGGCCTGCAGTGTGGATGAACTGCTGGCGGACCCCGAGATCGAGATCGTGGTTAATCTGACCATCCCCAAGGCGCACGCACAGGTGAACCTGGCCGCGATCGCGGCGGGCAAGAACGTACATTGCGAGAAACCGCTGGCCGTTACGCGCGAAGATGGCCAAAAGACGCTAGCCGCCGCCAGGGAGAAGGGGGTACTGCTGGGCTGCGCGCCGGATACGTTCATGGGCGGCGGCATCCAGACCTGCCGCAAGTTGATCGACGACGGCTGGATCGGCGAGCCGGTGGCCCTGACCGCATTTATGACCTGCCACGGTCACGAGAGCTGGCATCCCGATCCTGAGTTTTACTACGAGCTCGGCGGTGGGCCGATGCTGGACATGGGACCGTATTACCTGACGGCGCTGGTGAACCTGGTAGGGCCGGTGGCGCGGGTGACCGGATCGACGCGCGTGACGTTCGCCGAACGCGTGATCACCAGCCAACCCAAGCACGGCAAGCACGTGCGCGTGGAGACGCCGACGCATATCGCCGGGGTGATGGACTTCGCGAACGGCGCAGTGGGCACGATCATCACCAGCTTCGACGTCTGGTTCGCGGACCTGCCGCGCATCGAGATCTACGGCACGGCGGGTTCCTTGAGCGTGCCCGACCCGAACACTTTCAGCGGGCCGGTTAAGGTGCGGCGGGCGGGCGCCCCCGCCTGGAGCGAGGTCCCGCACACCCACAGCGACGAGGTGAGCCGGGGCATCGGGGTCGCGGACATGGCCTATGCATTGCGCTGCGGCCGGCCGCACCGCGCGAACGGCGCACTGGCCTACCACGTCCTGGATGTGATGCACGCCTTCCAGAACGCATCGGAGAGCGGCAAACACGTGCATATCGCCAGCACCTGCGCACAACCGGCGGCGCTGCCGATGGGATTGCCGGCTGGCGAGTTGGACGGCTAGACAAAGATCAAACACGAGTAACAACTCAGAGGAGTAAAGCGAAATGAAGAGAGCATTGATGGTCTGGGGCGGTTGGGAAGGGCACGAGCCCAAGCAGTGCACGGATGTCTTTGCCCCGATCCTGCAGTCAAACGGCTTCCAAGTCGAAGTCTGCGACACGTTGGACGTGTACCTGGACCGCGACCGAATGGAGTCGTTGAGCCTGGTGGTGCCCGTCTGGACGATGGGCAGCATCACGCGCGAACAGGAACAGGGTCTGCTGAATGCGGTGCGCAATGGTGTGGGCATCGCCGGTTGGCACGGCGGGATGGGCGATTCGTTTCGCCAGAATACTGAATACCAGTGGATGGTCGGCGGGCAGTGGGTGGTGCACCCGGACGGCATATGCGACTACACTGTGAACGTGGTCGAGCATGCCGACCCGGTCATGCGGGGCATCCCGGATTTCGCGATGCACTCCGAGCAATACTACCTGCACGTGGACCCGTCAAACCAGGTGCTGGCGACCACCACCTTCTACCACGCCAGCGCGCCCTGGGTTTGGGGCTGCGTGATGCCGGTGGTCTGGAAGCGCATGTACGGCCAGGGCCGGGTCTTCTACTCCTCGCTCGGCCACGTCGCGCGCGACTTCGACGTGCCTGAGGTTAAGGAGATCCAGGTGCGCGGTCTGCTGTGGGCGGCGCGCTAAGCAGCTCTAGCTTCCTGACGATTGCCAATGCGAGCATGAACAGAAAGGCCAGGTCGGCGAGGAAATACCCGGCGTCGACCAGGCCATGGGCAAGAAAGGCGGCGAGACTGCCCAGGAGGCCCAACACAAGGGCGCGCAGCGCCGGGTCGTCCAAGAGGCGATAAAGCCTGAGGGCGGCCCGGCTGAATGCTACTAGCAGCCAGGCCAGCGCGACGACGCCCATAATCCCCAGGCCGGCCCAGAATTCGAGCAGCAGGTTATGGGGGTGCAGCAGGTTCGGCTCGCGCCAGGCCTCGGGCAGCATGTAATGGGGGTACTGCGCCTGGAAGTTGCCGATCCCGACGCCCAGCAGCGGGTGAGCCAACACCAGGCGCAGCGTTCCCTGCCATAACACCAGGCGATTGAACGACGTCGACGTCCCGCCCCCCAGGTTGAAGAGAGAGGCAAAACGGGCGGTCCGGGCGAAGGGTAGGACCGCCAGCAGTGCCAGGAGCAGCACCCCCATGGATACCAGCCGGGCACGCCGTCCGCGCAACAGGCCGATGCACAACAACGCCGCCGGCAGACCCAGCAGCCACGCGCCGCGCGAGTAGGTCAGAAAGAGGCACAGGGCCAACGGGACCAGGGCCAGGCCATGCAGAAGCCGGCGCCGCGTCCCGGGGGCAAAGAGCGCCAGGCAGAACGCGATCGGGATCACCCGGCCCAGATAGAGGGCGAGGTGATTGGGCGAATCGTAGACGCTCAGGATGCGGCGCACGCCTTCCACGGCCTCGACGTAAGCAGTGAAGAAGTACTGGAAGAGCCCAATCAACGCTACCGCCAGCGCGCCCAGGACGACGGCATCGGCCAGGCGCAGCAGAGCAGCGAGGCGCAGCGGAGCTGCGCTATCCAACGGGTAGTTGCGGATGAAGAGGTAAAGCAAGACCGGCTCAATCACCACGGTACGCAACACCCAGGTGGCCGACAGCAGATCCGTAGCGGAGGCCAACGAGAGGCAGCACACGGCCACAAAGAAGAGCACCGGCCGGTCGAGAGAGGAGACGCCCTTCATACTCGCGAGTCTAGTTGTGGAGGAAACGGACGAGCGACCCAAGTCGCGACTACGTAGGAGACGGGCCGCCCAGGCGGCGGCACAGGCAACGACCAGGACCTCGGTGGGCGAGATGCTGGCGGGACCAAAGTGCTTGTAGACCGAGCTGAAAGGGATGTAGAAGGCGATCAGCGGCAAGGCGGGCGCGAGCTCCAGGTAGAAGAGGGCGGCCAGGGCCAGGGCCTCGATGGCGAGCAGGGCCGGGTGCGACGTCAGGGCAAAGGCGACCACGAGCGGAACCAGCAGCGCCACCTGGGCCGCGGTCGGCAGACGGGCATAGTTATGGCGCAGCGCGAGGGCGCGCAAACGTAAGGCCGCAAAGGGAGCGGGCTTCGTGCGCCCCGGCAGGGTCTCTATCTTCCCCGGCATCTCATCCTGCATCCTGGCCATGATGGGACACGAACACACAAAGACACAAAAGCACGGAACTCGGGGTTTCTATGCCTTTGCGTCTTTGCATTCTTGCCCTTACTTGCTTGCGCTTACGTCCTTGCGCGCAAGGTGAGCGTCAAGCGAACGAGTTGTACAACGAGCAAAGGTGCATGGCGGCGCGGGCCCCTTCCAGCGTCCAACCGGCGGGCAGTGGGCAGGTAACGGTGACGGTGCGACCGGCAGGGACGTCGAAGTAGTTGTCGCTGAAGACGACCTCGGGACCGGCGCCTTCCAGGCCCAACTCAACGAAGCGAGCCAGGGAGCGGGCGCTGACGTCGCAGGTCAGGCCGCCCAGCGCGGCGCGCACGGTCACGGTCAGGCCGGGGTCGGTCAGCGCCAGGTGCTTGTTGGGGGCGAAGTTCGCGACCCGAGTGGCGACAGTCTGGGAGCCCTGCAAGAGATCACAGACGAAGATCACCTGGTGGGCATTACCCATGGCGAGCCCAGCCGGCGGGTCAGCCTTCACCTTGTCGCCAAACTCCAGCGTCCGGACCTCGGTATCGGCCAGGGGCGCCGCGCTGACGTTCTCCTCGCCTTGTGCCAGAACCTCGCCCTCGATCGTCTGCAGCGACCAGCGCGCGCGGCCCTGCCACGGTTCGCGCACGTCGCTGGTGACGTGGATGCCCATACTGGTCCCCTGGTCGAGGATCGACAGCAGGACCGGCGCGTAGAAGCGGCGGGCCGCGTAGTGCAGGGCTTTCCATCGGCCGAAGTAATCGAGGCTGGCCCATGAAGCCACCGGCCAGCAATCGTTGAGCTGCCAGATCAGGGCGCCCATCACCCGCGGGCGGTTGCGGCGCCAGTGCTCCACGCCATAGCGAATGCCTTCGGCCTGCAGGAGCATGCTGAGATAGACCAGGGACGGGAAATCCTTGGGCATGCGGAAGGTATCGGTCATCTGGGCCATCATCAGGCCGTTGCCGCTGCCGCTGCGCTGGTGGTGCTCCATGATGTAGGAGGTCATGTTCCAGTCGGCGGGCGGGGCGTAGGTGGCGACGGTGGGCAGCGGCGGCAGCGACTGGAAGCCAAACTCGCTCTGGAAGCGCGGGTAGGTGCTGCGGTAAGCGGTGAACGGCTTGCGCCCGTGCCAGACATCCCAATAGTGCGAGTCGCCCTGAACCTCGCCGTTCGGGTTCTCGAAGGGCACACCCGAAGAGGGTGAACTGGGCCAGTAGGCGTGATCCGGGTCTTCCTCGGCCACCCAGGCGGGCAGCGTGTGGTGGAAATAGCGATCGTAGGCGGCCTTGAGGCCCTGCAGCTCGGGTTTGTTCCAGCCCCAACTCACCCAGCCCCACTCCATCTCGTTGTTGCCACACCAAAGGGCCAGGCTGGCGCGATGACGCAGCCGGCGCATGTTTTCCACCGATTCGACGTACAGGTTGTCGACGAAGGCCGGCACGTCCAGCGGATAGACGCTGCAGGAAAAGATGAACTCCTGCCACACCAGGATGCCGTAGCGATCGCACAGATCGTAGAAGCGCTCTTCCTCGTAGAACCCGCCGCCCCAGATACGCAGCATGTTCTGATGGCTCTCGGCGGCCGAGCGGATCAGCCCCTCCAGGTACGCGTCGCTGATGCGCGTCGGGAAAGAGTCGGCCGGGATCCAGTTGGAGCCCTTGGCGAAGATGGGCACGCCGTTGACCACGAACTCGAAGGAGCGGCCCCATTGGTCAGGTTCCTGGCGCAACTGGATCGTGCGCAGGCCCATCTGGTAGCTGCGAAGGTCGATGGAGCGGGCGGTTGCCTGGTCAGCCGATCCGCCCGCCGTGAGAACCACTTCGACGCCATACAAAGGCCGGTCGCCGTAGCCGTTGGGCCACCAAAGCTGCGGGTTGGCGACTTCGACCGCGCCCTGGGCGCCACCCTCGGTGCCCTCGGCTACATCCCCAGTCTGCTCTTGCACGCTGCCGTCGGGGGCGGTCACGCGCAGGGTGACCGTCAAGGGATCGGCGGACCAGCGTTCCACCGTGACGGCGGCTGAGATCGTGACCCGGCCGGCCGCGTGGCTCTGGCGAAGGTGCACGTCGTCCAGGCGCGCGATGCTGCGTCCCTCCAGGCGGATGTCCTTCCAGATGCCGATGGGCGGCAACATGGGGCCCCAGTCCCAGCCGAACTGGCAGGGCGCCTTGCGCAGGTGCGGGCCGCCGGGGATCGCCGCGGTGACACCGTTGAGCGGCCGGATGGCCTCCATCTCAGTGCAGAAGCGGACGGGCGAACCGAAAGCGATAATCAGCTCGTTGTCGCCACCGCGCAGCAGCGACTTAACCTCCCAGCGGTACTGGCGGAACATATTGTCCGTGCCGGCCAGACGCTGCCCGTTCAGCGTCAGCGTCGCGAGGGTGTCAAGCCCATCGCAGACCAGGAAAACCTGTTCTTCGTCCAGCAGAGCGGCCTCGACGGCGAAGGTGCGCCGATATTCCCAATCGCTTTCCGCAACCCAGCTGACACGCTTTTCATTGTCCGCGACAAACGGGTCCTCAATCCGGCCGAGGGCCAGGAGGTCGGTGTGAACACCGCCCGGCACCTGGGCCGGCGACCAATCCGGGAACTGGAGGGGCTGCCCAGGTTGGGGCGTCCCGACCTGGCGAAACTGCCAGGCGCCGGCAAGTGATTTGAAGTGCATGTGATAGTACCTTTCGTTGAAAGTTACAATGGGTTGGATTTGATAAAGTCGATCAACTCGTCTACCTGGGTGAAGGCCAGGCCGGTGACGGTGTCCGCCGCGCCATAGTAGACGGCGATACGGCCCGCTGGAGCATCATACAATGTAAGCGAAGCCGTTGCAATTCGTGTCTGCAACGTCTTACGGTATCCCGTAGAGTTGGACCTGCAGCCCATAGAACTGCCGCTGCTCCAGCAGATTCAGCTCCTGGCCCAGGGCAGCAGGGATCAAATGCTGGGGATCCGTGTACCAATCGTGGCTGTAGATCAGCCAAACCCGCCGGCGCCCCTGGATTAGATCGTGCAAGCGTGGCAGATCCGCGCGGGTCATCTTCGGCTCCAGAACGCCGCGGTCGAAGAGGTCGACCGGGGCGCCGTGCTCCGGCAGGGGTCGTTTATTGTAGCGGTAGTAGAAGTCGAACGGAATCTGCGCCCAGGTGGCGTTGAAGAGAAGCAGGTCGCCATCCTGCACCTTCTGGCCGACGTAGGCCGCCGCTTCCTGCCATTGCTCCTTATCGAAATGGTAGTAGTACTGGTTGAGCGACAGGCCGTTGACCGCCACCAGCAGGGCCAGGCCGGCCAGCACGCCGGGGCGGTAGCGCAACCGTCCGAGGCCGGCAGCCAGCAGGAGGTAAAGCGGGACGGAAGCCCAAATCAAGGTGCGGTCGTAGAAAATCGGCCGTTTCAGGCTGACCAGCCACTCGCCGGCCAACGGCGTGGCGATCAGCGTCAGCAGCAGCGCGCCAATCGCCGGGCGCCTGCGTAAGGCGACGATGCCCAGCACAGCCAACAGGGCGAAGCCGGCCCAGATCACGTCTATCCAGGCAGGGCGGCGCGGCAGCATATCGCTCAGAAAAGTGCCGAAGGTGGCCACTACCGTCGCCAGGGCCGGCTTGGGGATCCAGAATTCGGCGTAGACGCCTCGCGCCTGAGTGACAAAGCCCGGCAGCCAGGGGCTCCAGAGCAGAAACACGCCGAGTTGAGCGAGCAACCAGTTGCGCGGGGAAGGTGGCCCCAGGCCGGCGGGCCGCGTCTGAATCACCTGGGCGGCGTCGGGGCTCGAACGGCCGGCGTCGTCGCGGCTTGGGTTCTGACTGCGCAGGCCAGGAGACAGCCGCCGCCAGAAGATGAAGCCGAACACGAACAGGTTCGTGGCCAGCGGGAACAGGACGGCGCTATTGTGACTGAGGGCGGCGGCGGCGGTGAACAGCATGTAGGCCAGCCAGGCCAGATCGGTCTGGATCTCACTCAGCGGCAGCCAACGCCGCCGCCTGGGCGCCGTCACCGACGCAGTTGTCCCGCGCAAGTCGTGCTGGTAGCCACCGATTTGGTCAAAAGCGCCGCGCTTCTGAGCGCCGCGCTCAGCGGCGCGGGCGTCGCGCCAGGTGCGATAGAAGGCGGCCAGTTGTGAGCCGATGGGCATGCCGGCCGAGCGGGGATCGGTGAGCAGGTAGACCAATGCCAGCATCGCCAGGGACGCGTTGAAGGTGAGCAGCGTGTACATGCGCGTTTCCTGGGCAAAGCGCACGTGGAACGGCGAAACGGCCAGGATGAGGGCCGCCAGCAGGCCGGCGGATGATCCCAAGAGGCGCCGGCTCAGACAGTAGATCACGGGGATGGTCAGCGTGCCGAGCAGCGCGGAGAGCAGGCGCACTGTGCCGGCGCTGTCGCCCAGGTACATCCAGAAATGTAGCAGGGTGTAATAGAGGGGCGGGTGCTGGTCGATGCGCAACAGCCAGCCCCACATCTGCCCCAGCGGCTGCCAGCCCAGCCAGACGCTGAAGGCTTCGTCGAGCCACAATCCCTTGTTGGCAATCTGAAAGATGCGCAGCCCGCCGCCCAAAAGAGTGATGCCCAACAAGACGAGCGGGGCAAAGCGGGCGAGCGTGCGACGATGCGCGGGTGCGACCTCCGTTTGGGGCCACACGAAAGCCGGAGAGGCGGATGTTCTGGGCAAAGTTAACTACTTGTAGTCGGCCTCGATCTGCTTCAGGGCGGCGGTCAGCTTGATGTTGACGTCACCCATCACGTCGGCGGCCTTCTTCTCATTGTTGTTGATCGGGTCGACGGCCGATTTCACAACCTGGTCAAGTTGGTCAAACTTCACCAGCAGGTGGTTTGGTGATTCACGCCCGTACTTGATCGCGCCCAGGGCAACTTCCTTGACTTCTTCGGGCTTCATGCTCGGGAACTGCTGGTACCACTTCTCGGCCAGGCTCAGGCGCACCGGCGGGGCGCCGGTCAAGTTCATCCACTGCTCCTGCACATCAGCCGACACCAGGTACTTGAGGAAAGCCCAGGCTTCCTGCGGATGGCCCGTCTTACTCGACAACATCCACGGGTCGGTGAAGACGACGTCGCGGCGGTTGTCACCGCCCCAGGGCAGCGCGGCGACGCCCCATCTGAACTTCTTCTCGAGGTGGGCGGCGCTGTAGTTCCACCAACCCCAGCCGCCGGTGAAGCACATGCCGACCTTGCCAGTCTGGAAGAGGTCACCGCCGCCCGAGATGGCGTTGCTCTGGGCGGGGTCGGGAGCATAATGGAGCTTCCAAACGATGTCCTGATTGGCCTGGAAGCCCTTGACACACCCCGGCTTGTCGAGGTAAGACTCGCTGGCGAAACCAGTCTGGTAGGCGCTGTCGGGATAGAGGTCCTGTCCGAACAACCAGCAATACGCGTCGTTGGGCCAGGCGTCGCCAAAGTAGCCGAACATCGCCCTCTGCGGATCATCCGTGTCTTTGGTCAGCGCCTTGGCCTTCTCGAGCAGGGCATCCCAGGTCCAGGTCTTGTCATCCCAGTTGGTGGGCGGGTACTTGACACGAGCCGCGTCGAACGCGTCCTTGTTGTAGAAGATGAAGGAGCCCGTGGTCAGGATCGGCAGGCCCATGACCTTGCCATCGACGGTGTAGATCTTCAGCACGTCGGGCATGAAGTCGGAGAGATCGAACCTGTCCACTTCAATCAAGGGAGTCAGGTCGGCCACCAGGCCACGCTTCACGTAGTCCTGGAAGCCGCTGGGACCCCAATGTGACCAGATGTCCGGCGGGGCGCCGGCGTCTGTCATGGCCTGCAGCGTGCTGTCGAAGTCAGGCCAGGGCGCGACAACCAGGTCGATCTTGACGCCCGGATGGCTGGCCTCAAAGCCTGCGATGATCTCGTTTTCCCACGTCTGCTCTATCTGCTCGGAACGCACCAGCCAGATGATTTGGATCTCCGGCGCGGTCCCCAAGGCAGGCATGAACGGCGGCCGGCTGGTCGCCTGGTCGCCAGTGACCGGCGCGGTCCCGATGGCGGGCGTAAGTGGCGGACGGCTGGTCGCCTGGTCGACAGTGGCCGGCGCATGCCCGACGGGCCGCGCCGCTGTGCAGCCGCCGAGCACCAAGGCCAAGACGATCGCAACAAACAAAATTCCGCTACGCATACCCCATCGCGGCTCTTTCTGTACTGAAGACATTGCCACGGCGGGCCCTCCCAAAAGCAACTCCCAATCAGTTTGCTCTCATGAGCATGCTCTTCCTGCCGTGCAGCAGCGGGACGTCGGCCATCAAGCGTTTGGTGTAGTCGTGCTGGGGATTCTCCAGTACCTCCTGCACCGGGCCCTGCTCCACCAACTGGCCTTGATACATCACCAGCACGCGATCGCTCATATAGTAAGCCTGGCCCAGATCGTGTGTGATGAAGAGGATGGTCATATTGTGCCGCTTGCGGAGGTCCATCAGCAAATTGAGCACCGTCACCCGCAGCGAGGCATCCAGCATGCTGGTCGGCTCGTCGGCGACGAGTAACTCGGGGCTGACCATCAGTGCACGCGCAATCATGACGCGCTGCACCTGTCCGCCCGAGAGTTGATGCGGCCACTTATCCAGCGTATCCGCCGGATCCAGCCCGACTTCTATGAGCGCATTCGTGCTGCGCTGCAACCGCTCGGCATTGGATATGCGTCGTCCCAGCACGTCCAATGACCTTCCCAAGACGCGGTTGTTGGTGTAGAACTGGTTGAAGGCCGCAAACGGATCCTGGAAAACGGCCTGCACTTTTTGCCAATAGAGCTTGAGCTCGGCCGGGTGGTGGAGCTTGGTCACATCTTGGCCGTGGAGCAGGATCTGGCCGCCGGTCGGCTCCATCAGCCGCAGCAGTAACCTGGCCAGGGTCGACTTGCCGCTGCCGCTCTCGCCCACAATGGCTATGATCTCACCTACTTGGACGCTGAACGATACGCCATCCACCGCTCGTACGACCTGGTTGCCGTGGCCAAAGGTGCGCGTGAGTCCCTGTGTTTCCAAGAGCGGAGCCTGAGACGGTTGTGGAATCATCGCACTGCCCCTTTCTCTGTCTCGCCTTTTGTCTGCTGGGCGACCCACCAACAGGCCGCAAAGTGGTCTTCGGTGCCGATTTTCGGCGGCGCTTCACGCGAACAGATGTCCATTGCCAGCGGACAACGCGGGTGGAACGAGCAACCAGGGGGCGGATAGCGCAGGTCAGGAGGGGCGCCCTGAATACCTTCGAGCCGGTGGTGGCGTATCTCCGGCTCAGGATCCAACGTCGAGGTGATCAATGCGTGGGTATAGGGATGCCGAGGCGCGCTGACGATCTGCTCCGTGTCGCCGACCTCGACCAGTTTCCCGGCATACATCACTGCGATGCGATCCGCGATATTACTCAGCATCGGCAAGTCGTGGGTGATGTAGGCGACGCGGGTAATGAACTCGTACTCCAGCAGCAGCTTGAGCAGCTCGATGAGCTGTTTTTGCGATGACACATCTAGAGCCGAGGTCGGCTCGTCCGCGATCAGAACTTTTGGGTCGAGCAAAGTGGAAATGACCGCCACCGTCCGCTGGCGCATGCCGCCGCTCAACTGATGGGGGTAACTATCCAGAACCCTGGGCGGCAGTGAGAGGTGTTTCAGCCGTACCCGCGCGGCCTCAATCGCCTCCTGGGGCTGTATCGTGGGATCGTGCGCCCGCATCACGTCAACGACGAAATCTCTCACGCGCGCGGTTGGATTGAGGGAATTCAACGCGCGCTGGGGTAGGAGGGCGACCAGCTTACCATGCCAATCGGCCGACGGCGTGACTTGTTCGGTGAACTGGATGACATCTCCGTCCAATTCCATTGACCCGCCCTTCACGTAGAGCGGGGGCCGCGCCGTCAGAGCGATCACTGCGGCCAGCGTGGACTTGCCGCAGCCCGACTCGCCGGCAATGCCGAGAACTTCGCCCTTCCGTATGTTAAGCGAGACGTCGTCGACGGCTTTCACCATAGGACCAGGGCCGGCGGCGTATACAGCCTTGATATTCTTGATTCTCATCGAGTCACACTCTCTGCTTTCCCGATCAGCTCAGTTCCTTCGTAGACGCGGGTTGAAGATCTCGTCGATGCTGGACTGCAGCAGCAACAGTGAGAAGGCAATCAGCGTGAGGAACAGAGTCGGCGGCACAAACGCCCACCACGCGCCGGTGCGCACCGATTCCCAGAGCAGCGCCCACTGCAGCATGATCCCCAATGAGACGTTTCCGCTCGGACCCAATCCCAACATGCTCAAAGCGGCCTCTTGTAAGATACCGCTGCTGAGCTGCAGGACAAAGGCCATGACAACGTAGGAAAGCATGAACGGGATGATCTCTGAGATAATCAGCGACAACGTTCCCGCGCCCGACAGACGGGCGATATCCACGTGCTCGCGTGTCTTGAGGCTGCTCGCCTGGGCACGCACGGCGCGGGCCGTCCAGGGCCAACTGGTGATGCCGATGATCACCCCCATGACCACAATCGAGCGCGTGTTGATGGCGATGAACAGTAATATCAGGATCACGATGGAGGGGATGGTGATCACGACGTTAGTGATCGCCATCAGCAACTCT
>Ga0209226_10000867_pt1 | contig 15006 bp, 17 predicted proteins | sample BarGraNGADG00212_2_FD_184497 | JGI IMG/M metagenome (GOLD analysis project Ga0209226, IMG submission 184497) | Arctic peat soil microbial communities from Barrow, Alaska, USA - Barrow Graham LP Ref core NGADG0011-212 (SPAdes) (version 2) | ecosystem: Environmental > Terrestrial > Soil >...
GGACCCGCGGTTTGTGGGTGAGCCGCAAGAGCGACTGGGGCGGGAGCCGCGCCGCATGGCGTCAAGATCTCCGGGGGAGCGAGCCTCTTCCCCTCGCTAACCATCCAAAACTTCCGCTCCACGCCCCCGCGCCGGTTAGTTTGAATTGCCCCGCCCCCCTATGCTAAGATTCGATGTACTAACATGAACATTTTCAAGCTGATCACCGACGCGAGCCGGGTCGTCCAGCTCATCCTCCTGATTCTCCTGTTTTTCTCCGTGTTCTCTTGGACGATCATTATTTTCAAGAGGAAGGCCCTGAAGTCGGCCGCGGCCCAGTCCCAGAAGTTCCTGGTCGTTTTCAAGAAAAGCCGGAACCTGACGGACGTCTTCGATGCGGCCAAGACTTTCCCGGCGAGCCCGCAAGCGTCCATTTTCCTCGCCGGCTACAAGGAAATGGCCTATCTGGCCAAGAAAGAGACCCCTCCGGCCGCGCTGAGCGGCGGCGCGAGCCTCGACAACCTGAGCCGGGCCCTGACCAAGGCCTCGAACGCCGAAGTGGCGAAGATGGAGAAGATGATGTCCTTCCTGGCCACGACCGGGAGCGTTTCGCCGTTCATCGGCCTGTTCGGGACGGTCTGGGGCATCATGGACGCCTTCTTCAAGATCAACATGACGAAATCGGCCTCCCTGCTTTCGGTCTCAGGGGGGATCGCCGAGGCCCTCATCGCCACGGCCGTCGGCCTGTTCGCCGCCATCCCGGCGGTTATCGCCTACAACACCTTCCTCCATCGGATCAAAGACTTCATCACCGACATGGAGGACTTCTCCCTCGAGCTCTTGAGCATCGCCGAGAGGCTCTATGGTACTCCCTAAGCTGTCCTCGATCCGGTCCAAGCGGGACATCGGGACGTCGCTCGCCGAGATCAACGTCACGCCCTTCGTCGACGTCATGCTCGTCCTGCTCGTCATCTTCATGGTCACCACCCCTATGATGCAGTCGGGCATGGCCGTGAACCTCCCTCAGGCCGAGACCGACACCGCCCCGGCCGAAACCGGCATGAAGCTCACGGTCACGGCGGACAAGTTCATCAACATCGATGAAGGAAAAGGCACGATATCGGTCATCAATATCAACCTCCTCGAGAACCGGATCCGTTCCTATTACCAGGGAAAGACAAAAAAAGTCATTTACATCAACGGCGACGAACTCGTCCCCTACGGTTTCGTCGTCGGCATCATGGACATCGCCAAAAAGTGCGGCGTCGAGACCGTCGGCCTGGGGACCGCCCCGCCCGACGACAAGCCCAAAAACAAATGACCTTTCGGCTGGGGATGGACGAGCGGCCTTTCAAGCGGGCCATGATCTTCTCCGCCGTGGTCCATTCCGTCCTCCTGGTCCTCATCATCGTCAATCCCAGCCTGCCGACGTCGCGCAAGTCCGGCCCGGTCTACTACATCAACTTCGGAGGCCCGTCCGGAGGCGCAAGCGGCGGGGGCGGGGGCGGGGGCATCACGGCCGTGAAGCCGGCCGAAGAGACCCTCGCCCCGACCGAGGTCAAGCCCCAAACCCTCCGCGACCTGGCCGCGCTCCAAAAGGCCCAACCCGAAACGCCCGGGTCCACGCTCCGCTTCCCGGTCGACAAGCCCAAGCGCGAAGCGAAACTCGCGCCCGCAAAAAAAACGGAAATCAGCAAGGTCGATCCCTCGACCAAGTCGGCTGCGGCCAAGCCCCCCGCCGCAAAGACGGGCGCCGCCGCCGGGCCGCCGGGCGCCGGAGCGGGCCTGTCGATCGGCGGCGGAAAACCGGGGTTCGGCGAGGGGGGAGGGTCGGGCCTGGGCGGCCTGGGCGGCCTGGGCGGCCTGGCCGACCAGATCGGTCAATCCGATTTTCCGTTCAACTGGTACCTCCAGGCCGTCCGCGACAAGATCTCGTCCAACTGGTTCCAGTCGCTCGTCGACCCCGGCGTGAGCGGGACGTTCCAGGTGGCGGTCTATTTCCGGATCTTCAAGGACGGGTCGATCTCGACCGTCGACATCAAGGAATCGAGCGGCCTCAAGACCCTCGACCAGTCCGCGGTCCGGGCGATCATGCGCTCGGCCGCCTTCCCGCCCCTGCCGGACGGCTACGACGAGAGCTATCTCGGCATCATCCTGATTTTCGAGCACAGCAAATGAAAACATCCCAGATCATCGCGACCGTCATCCTGGGCGCGGCGGCCGCTCTGGCCGGCGCCGCGGCGGGGGCCCCCGCCCCCCAGAAGGACGTCACCATGACGATCCGGGAGGGCATGCCGGCCATCAACCTCGCCCTGCCCAAGTTCACCGCCCCGGCCTCAGTCCAGGCGGCGGCCGACGAAATCCGCCAGATCCTCTCGGCCGACATAAAATACAGCCGGATCTTCTCCCTTCTTCCCGAGAGCTACTACAGTTACATCCGGCCGCTCGACCCGTCCGCCATCCTCTTCAAGGAATGGGAGTCCATCAACGCCAACGTCCTCCTCGTCGGCGACGTGTCCGAGGCGGCGAACGGCGACGTCGTCTTCGAATGGAAGCTCTACGACGTCAAGCCCGGCCAGCCGATGAAAGGCAAGCGCTACCAGGCCAAGCGGAACGACCTCCGCTTCATGGTCCACAAGATCGCCGACGACCTGGCGGCCATCTACGGCAACAAGCCCGTGTTCGCGACCAAGGTCGCGTTCCTCTCCAATCGGGACGGCAACGACGAGCTCTACCTGATGGATTACGACGGTGCGGGGCAGACGCGCCTGACGTTCAACGCCGTCACCGACTATTCGCCCTCCCTCTCGCCCGACGGCAGGATGATCGCCTACACGTCTTACCAGAACCTGGCCGCCGGGCTGTACATCCTCCAGGTCTATGAGGGGCGACGGATCCCGGTGTCGCTCAAGGGGGGCAACTTCTCCCCGGCCTGGTCGGTCGACGGCCGGAAGCTGGCCTTCAGCTCGTCGATGGACGGCAACCAGGAGATCTATGTCGCCGAGACTGATGAAGACGCCCTGAAGCGCGGCTCTTTCCGGATCAAGCGCCTGACGTTCAATCAGGGCATCGACACCTCGCCGACCTGGTCGCCGACGGGACGTCAGCTCGCCTTCGTCTCCGACCGGGGCGGCACGCCCCAGATCTACACCATGGACGCCGAAGGCTCGAACGTCCAGCGGGTGAGCTTCGGCGGCTCGACCTGGCACGACGCGCCCGCCTGGTCGCCGGCGGGGGACCGGATCGTCTACGTCGCCCGCGTGGACGAGATCTTCGACCTCTATGTCCTGGACCTCATGTCGAAGCGGATCTCGAAGCTCACCGAGAGCAACGCCCGGAACGAATCGCCCTCCTGGTCGCCCGACGGCCGGCACATCCTCTTCACCTCGAACATGAAGGGCGAGCTCCAGATCTTCACCATCGACTACGACGGCGTCAACCTCCGCCAGCTCACGACCAAGGGGCAGAACAAGTTCCCCGCCTGGGCGAATTAGGTCTGGTCAAGGGACGAGCCTTCGCGGCGGGTCATGTCGCCGACCGACCCCATCGGCCTCGCTCCTCGAATGAGAAATTCATCTCCCCCGAGCGTCCAATCCCCCGGAGGTGATGAGAGGAAAAAAGCCGCGGCCGGACCGCGGCCGCGACATGCGCCGGAGGGCAGGAAAAATGCGAATTCACCCGAGAAAACGAGCGCGCTCCCGATTGACACGTTTCCCCTTTCGATGTATAAGAGGGGCGACAATGCCATTGTTGTCCGCTGAGTTTCAGACCAAGAAAGAGGAGGAGTCATGAAAAAGGTCATCGTCCTGTCGCTCGTCTGTCTCCTAGCCTTCGCCTTCACCATAGCCTGCAAGCCGAAGGTCAAGGATGTCCCCCCGCCCCCACTGCCGCAGGCCAAGGAACAGCCCAGGGTCGAACGCGTCACCCCCGCCGCGCCCGTCCAGAAGCCGCAGCTCAGCGAAGAAGAGATCTTCCTGGCGAAGGCCCTCGACCAGATCAACAAAGAAAAGCCCCTCCGCATCATCAACTTCGACTACGACAAATTCTCCATCCGCGAAGACGCCAAGTCCATCCTCGAAGCGAACGCCGCCTGGATGAAGAACTTCCGCACGGCCAAGATTTTGATCGAAGGCCACTGCGACGAACGCGGCACCGAGGACTACAACCTTGCCCTGGGCGAGAAGCGGGCCAAGGCCGCCTACGACTACCTCATCTCGCTCGGCGTCCCCGCCGACCGGATGAAGACCATCTCCTACGGCAAGAGCCAGCCGCTCGACATGGGCCACGACGAAGGCGCCTGGCAGAGGAACCGCCGCGACCAGTTCCTGGTCATCGAAAAATAAGCGCCGGTCCCGATGAAGAAGGCCCTCGGGGTTTGGCTGATCGTCGTCCCGGCGCTCCTCGCGGCCGGGCAGGACAAGAGCAAGAAGGCCTATGAGCTCATGTACGACGACATCCAGCAGCTCAAGCTGCAGGTCCAGCGCCTCGAGAAGAAGGCCGACGCCGCCGCGGACGACCTCAAAGCCGTCCGCGAGGTCCTCCGCGACCTGACGGCCCAGTTCAAGTCCTTCCAGGCCGGGCAGGCGCGGAGCGACGAGAACCTCAAGAGCCTCCCGGCCCAGCTGCAGGTCTTCCTCGAAAAGTTCGGCCAGCTCGAATCGCAGATCCAGAAGATTTCCGAGGACCTCATCGACCTCAAGTCGAGGCCTCCCGTCGAGGCCCCCCCCGATACGGTCAAACCGGGCGAAAAGACCCCGGCCGACAAGAAGCCGGCCCCGAGCAAGAAGGAACCCGCCCCCAAGGAGAAACCCGCCTCGGGGGGGGCTCCCCTTCAAACCAACCTCTCCCCTCAGGACGTCTACAAGACCGCATACGCGGACTATCAGAAAGGCACCTACGACCTGGCCATCGACGGGTTCCAGACGTTCATTGAGCAGTTCCCCGCCAACCCCCTGGCCGACGACGCCCTGTACATGATCGGGGAATGCTACTACAGCCAGAAAAAGTTCGCCCGGGCGATTGAGCAGCTCGACGAGCTCATCATCAATTACCCCGACAGCAATAAACTCGCCGCGACCTATCTCAAGAAGGGCTATTGCCTGGTCGAGCTCAAGCGCAAGGACGAGGCGATCGCCGTCCTGCGGTTCCTGGTGTCCAAATACTCATTCGGCGAGGAAGCGAAAAGCGCCCAACAGAAGATCAAGGAGCTCCTGGAGGAAAAATGAGAGACGTCAACAGCCTGAACAGGGTCATCCTGCTGGGACGGCTCGGGCAGAAGCCCGAGCTGCGGGCGCTTCCGCAGACGGACAACAGCCTCGCCCGGTTTTCCCTGGCCACGAACGAAAAGGTGTTCAACCGCAACACCAACGAATCGAGCGACCGCACGGAATGGCACAAGATCGTCGTCTGGGGCAAGCTCGCCGAATTCTGCGACAAGTACCTCGACAAGGGCCGCCAGATCCTCATCGAGGGCAAGCTCCGCACCCGGAGCTGGCAGGACAAGGACGGCAACAAGCGCTCGACCACCGAGGTCGAGGCCCAGAACATCATCCTCGTCGGCAGCGGCCCGCGTCGCGAGGGCGAGGGCGATTCCGGCGGCGGCGGCCGGCCGCAACCCCGCGACACCGGCCCGATCGCGGAGTTCCCGGCCGAAGGCGACGCCGCCGGCTCCGGCGAGGGCGAGGGTGAGGATGAAGTCCCCTTCTGACGACGAGAAGGACTTCCGCGCCCGCATCCTCGAAGACATCCGCCCCTGGGGCAAGTTCCGCGTCTATCCCCACGAGAACGCGGGGGGCCTGAAGATCATCACCGTCAACCCCGGCGCGTCGCTGTCCCTCCAATACCACCGCAAGCGCGCGGAATTCTGGATCGCGCTGGACGAAGGCCTGGAAATCACGGTCGGCGAGCGCACGTGGCGGCCGCGCCGGAACGAGGAGATCTACATCCCCCGCGAAGCGGCGCACCGCCTCTGCTGCGCGGGCCCCGACCCCGCCCGGGTGATGGAGATCTGGCTTGGCGATTCGGCCGAGGATGACATCGTCCGCCTGGCCGACGACTACGGCCGATGAAGGGAACCGTTCCCCGGATCAGTGACCCATGAGAAACGCCCCGGGATGCTTCGCCATGAGCGTTTCGATCAAATACTCCTCGACCTCCTGCGCCGAGCGCATGTCCAGGACCCGGGCCACGGCCTTCCGGACCGTCCGCAGGTCCACGGCCCGGAGGGCGTTCTTGACCCGCGGAATGTAGATCGGGTTCATGCTGAATTTCCGGAGGCCCAGGCCGAGGAGGACCATGGCCGACAGGGGGTCGGCCGCCATCTCGCCGCAGACCGCGACGTCTTTGCCCGCCTTGAGGGCGGCCTCGATGACGGTCTTAAGCAGGCGGAGCACCGCGGGGTGGAGGGGCTTGTAGAGATAGGAGACGAATTCGTTCGACCGGTCTACCGCCAGGTAGTATTGGATGAGGTCGTTCGTTCCGATGCTGAAATAATCCACATCTTTGATGAGGACGTTGGCCAGGGCCGCGGCCGCCGGCACCTCGATCATGATCCCCAGCGGGATGGACGGATCAAAGGGGATGTTCTCCGCGGCAAGCTCGGCCTGGGCCTCGCGCAAGAGGATCTTCACCTCGCCGATCTCCTCGACCTCGGTGATCATCGGAATCAGGATCCGGACGTTCTTGAGGACGCTCGCCCGGAGGATGGCTCGCAGCTGCGTCCGGAACAGCTCCCGGTTCTGGAGGGAGAAGCGGATCGCCCGCAGGCCGAGGGCGGGATTCGGCTCCTTCTGAATCGAGAGCTGCGGAAGCGTCTTCTCGCCCCCGATGTCGATCGTCCGGATGTAGACCGGCCGCGGATGCACCCCCCGGGCGAGCCGGGCGTAGATCTCGTAGTGGTCCTGTTCGCTCGGGAGCGTCGGCCGCTGGAGGTAGATGAATTCCGAGCGGAAGAGCCCGATCCCCTCGGCCCCATACGACAGGGCGTGGGCGATCTCCTCGGGCAGCTCGATGTTGGCCAGCGGGGTGAAGCGCACGCCGTCGAGCGTCTCGGCCTTCCAGGAGGCGGCCTTTTTCAGCTCGCGGCGGTAGGCCTCGTATTTTGCCTTCTTGCCCAGGAACTCCTTCTGGAGCGTCGGCGGCGGGTTGATGATGACCTCGCCGTCCGTCCCGTCCACGATGAGGAGGTCGCCGGCCTTGACCGTCTCGGTGATCGCGTGGAGGCCGACGACGGTCGGGATGTTGAGCGAGCGGGCCAGGATGGCCGTGTGCGAGGTCTGGCCGCCCATGTCCAGGGCGACGGCCAGGATGTTGCCCTGGCTGAGGCGGAGCGCGGCCTCGGAGGGCAGGAGGTCGTGAGCGACCAGGATCTTCTCCCGGACGTCGTCCGCCGCCTCGTCCGCCGTGGGCGCGAGGTTCCGGTGGACCTTGGCCAGCACGTCCGCGACGTCGGCCTGGCGCTGCTTGAAATACTCGTCGTCCAGGCCGTCGAAGATCTTCCGGTAGTGCTCGTAGACGTCCGCCAGGGCGCTCTCCGCCCGGACGTTCTCCTCGCGGATCAGTTTGTCGAAGCCGCCCGAGAGGGCGAGGTCGTCGAGGATGAGGAGGTGGGCGTCGAAGATAAAGGCGTGCTCCTCGCCGACCTTCCGGCGGACCGTGTCCTTGATCTCGACGAGATCGGCCCGCGTCGCGGCGATCGCCTCGTTGAGGCGCCGGAGCTCGTCCTCGACCCGGTGGGGCGGGATATACTCCTTGCGCGATGGGAACAGGACCCGGCCGGCGAGGACCGCCCGGCCCAGGGCAATGCCCGGCGAAACGCCGACGCCACGCAGGCGGGTGAAGTCCATGAACGTCTATTCTTTCTCGCCGAACCGCCCGTCGATCAGCTCGAACAGGGCGGCCCAGGCCTCCGTCTCGTCCGGGCCGTCGATCCGGAGGACGATATCCGAACCCTGGGTCGCGGCCAGGGTCAGGATGCCGAGGATGCTCTTGCCGTCGATCTCGCTCCCGTCCTTGACGATGTGGACGTCCGCCCCGAAGCGGTTGGCCATGTTGACGAACTTGACGGCCGCCCGGGCGTGGAGGCCGAGCTTGTTCTTGATGGTGATGGCCCGTTCGAGCATGCGGTCCGCCTAGGAGGAGGGTTTCGAGCCGAGGAGGGCGCTGGCGAGGTGGATGTTCTTCCTGCCCTGTTCGACGACCTTCTTGGCCACGTCCTTCAGGGTGTTCGAACGCTGGAGCGAAACGAACTTGATGAGCATCGGCAGGTTGACCCCGGTGATGATCTCCACATGGCCGTCCTTCTGGAAGGTGAAGCTCAGGTTGGAGGGCGTGCCGCCGAACATGTCGGTGAAGATGACCACGCCGCTCTTCTGGTCGACCCGCTTCAGGCTCTGGCTGATCTTACGCTTGGACTCCTCGACGTCGTCGTACCAGCCGAGGGAGATGGCCTCGATGTTGGGCGCTTCGCCGAGGATGATCGTCAGGGCATTGAGGAGCTCCTCGCCGAGCTTGCCATGCGAAACGATGATCCCTCCGATCATTTGTACACGTCCCTGTGGAAAATCTTTATACCATATTTCAGGCCGCGAAGGTAATCCCGGAGGGCGTCGGCCACGACGACCGACCGGTGCCGGCCGCCGGTGCAGCCGATCGCGATCACGAGCTGGCTCTTGCCTTCGGCCGCGAAACGCGGCATCAGGAAGGCGATGAACCGATAGAGTTCAGCCAGGAAGGCCTGCGTCTCCGGGGCCCCGAGGACGAACTCCCGCACGCTCCGGGCCTTTCCGCTCTTCGTCCGGAGGCCGTCGACGTAGAACGGATTCGGGAGGAACCGGGTGTCGAAGATGAGGTCGGCGTCGACCGGGACGCCGTACTTGTAGCCGAAGCTGACGATGATCACATGGAGCCGAGGCAGGGCCGTGGTCACGAAGCGCTGGGCGAACCGGTCCTTGAGCTGGGAGATGTTCGTCCCCGAAGTGTCGATGACCTCGTCGGCCATTTTCTTGATGGGCGCCAGGCGCTGGCGCTCGAGCCGCACGCCGTGGAGGACGGACTTCCCCCCGAGCGGATGGGGCCGCCGGGTCTCGCTGAACCGCTTGACAAGCGTCTCGTCGGAGGCGTCGAGGAAGATGAGCTTCGGCGAGATCGTCTTGCGGATGCTGTCCCAGACCTTCGGGAAGTTGACGATGAAGTCTCGCTCGCGGATGTCCACGACCAGGGCGACCTTGTCGATCTGGACCTCGCGGCGCCGCCAGAGGTCGACCAGGATGGGGATCATCTGGACCGGAAGGTTGTCGACGCAGTAGTAGCCGAGGTCCTCGAGGAAGCGGCTGACCACCGTTTTCCCCGACCCGGACAGCCCGGTGATGATCAGGAACCGGTCTTCGCGCGTCATCGGCCTTCCGCGATCGCCCGGTCGAGCCGCCCGGCGATCTCCCGCGAGGCCAGGTAGCCGCGCTTCCGGCAGAGGTGGACCTTGCACGCGACCTCGATCAGGGTGGCGATGTTCCGGCCGGGCGCGACGGGGATGTTGAGCTGGGGAATGCGCTTGTTCAGGATGACGCTGTCCTCGGGGAATCGGAGGCCGAGCCGGTCGAATTCCTTTCTCCGGTGCCATTTCTTCAGGCGGATGACGAGGTCGATCGGGGACTGGAGGCGGATGGACTTCGGTCCGAAGATCTCCCGGATGTTGATGATCCCCAGGCCGCGGAGCTCCATGAAGTAGCGGCTCAGGGACGGGGCCTTGCCGATCACCCGGCCGCCCGCCAACGTGCGGACGTGGACCACGTCGTCCGAGATGAATCGGTGGCCGCGGGCGATGAGCTCCAGGGCGCTCTCGCTCTTGCCGATGCCGCTGTCGCCGACGATGAGGACGCCCAGGCCGTACATGTGGAGGAGCCCGCCCGAGATCACGGCCTGGCGCGGAGGGGCCGCCTTCATGGGAGCCGCTCCTCTTCCTCGCGGACGACGGCCAGGAGGCCGTGGAGCTTGAGCGGCGGGGCGGGGGACATCATTCGGGCTGGACGAGGCCGTAGTTGCCGTCCTTCCGGCGGAACAGCACGGCCCACTTCTCCGTCGCCTCCGTCCGGAAGACGAAGACTTCCTTCTTCTTGATCTCGAGCTGGATCATGGCCTCCTCGACCGACATCGGTTTGGAGCCGAAGTAGTCGGCCCGGAGGATTTTCGGCCCGGTCTCGCCGGGTTCGGCCGGCAGGACGAGTTTCTTGCGCTCGCGCCCCCCGCGCCGCTTCTTCTCGCGGAATTTCTCCTTTTCCTTCTTGACCTTCTTTTCGAGGGCATCGAAGGCCAGGGCTAGGGAAGCGAGCATGTCGGCGCTTTCCTCGATCACGACCAGGCCCGCGCCCTTGGTCTTGACGTGGATCTCGGCCTTCTGGCGGTTCTTCTCGTGGGACAGGATGACATCCACGTCGGTCGCCGGGCCGAGCAGCCGCTCCAGGCCGCCGAGCCGCTCCTCGCAGTACTCCCGGACCTCGGGAGTGAGGTGGGCCTGACGGGCCGTGTAGTGCGTTCTCATGCGGTCCCCTCCATGACGGATTTCCGTTTGCGAATATGCGACGGCAGGATCTTCAGCTGCTTGCGATACTTGGCCACGGTCCGCCGGGCGATCTTGAAGTTCTCCCGGGCAAGGATCTCCTCGATCTCGATGTCGCTCAGCGGGTTCGCCTTGTCCTCGGACTCGACGAGCTTCTTCAGGCGCTCCTTGATCCGAAGCGAGGAGACGTCCTCGCCGAAGTCGCCGTGGAGGGCCTTGTGGAAGAAGTATTTCAGAGAATAGACGCCGCGGGGCGTGAGCATGTACTTGTTGGCTACGACCCGGCCCACGGTCGATTCGTGGACACCGACGGCCTGGGCGATTTCCATGAGGGTCAGGGGCTTGATGAAGTCGATCCCCTTCTCGAGGTACTCGCCCTGCTTGTCGACGATGTACTTCGCGACCTTGTAGATCGTCTGGTCGCGCTGGTCGAGGCTCCGCAGGAACCAGAGGGCCTTCTTCAACTTGTCCTTGAGGTAGCGGTAGGCCTCGGGGTTTTCCTTGAAGGCCTTGGCCAGGAGCGTCTTGTAATAGGCGTTGATCCGCAGCCGGGGCAGGCCCTCGTCGTTGAGCGAGATCTTGAGGTCGGAGCCTTCCTTCGTGACGATGATGTCGGGCACGACGTAGGTCGTCCGGTCCTCGCCGTACTTCCGGCCGGGCGCGGGATCGAGCCGCTTGATGATCTCGATGTGGATCCGGATCGAGGCCGGCGCCACGTTGAGCGCCCGGGCCAGCTGGGCATAATCCGATTTCTCCAGGAGCGGGAGGTGTTCCTGGATGATCGCCCGGGCGATCTCGTCCTTGACCTGAAGCTGGTCCATCTGGACGAGCAGGCATTCCTTGAGATCGAGGCTCCCGCAGCCGACCGGGTCGAAAATCCTGATTTTGGCCCGGACCGCCTCCACCGCCTCGAGCGGCGCCCCGCAAACCTCCGCGATCTCCTCGGGCGGCGAGGCCAGGTATCCGTCCTTGTTGATGTTCCCGATGATCCGCTCGGCGATGTCCCGCTCGAAGGGCTCAAAGAAGGTCAGGTTGGCCTGCCAGGACAGGTGGTCCCCCAGGGACGCGGCCTGGGCCAGGGTGTTTTCGAGAGAGGGAACCTCGCGCCGCTCCTGGGGGAACGCCCGGAAGCCGTCGTCAATGTATTCCTGGAAATAGGATTCGAAGTCCCGGTCCTCGGGGTTCTCGCCCCCGTCCTCCATGTCGGACGGGCCCGGTTCCGCGGGCTCGGCCTTGGCCGCTTCGGCCGCGGGTTCGACCGCGCCCGCCTCGGGCTCGATTTCGGATTCGGGCTTCTTTTCGGCCGTCTCCTCCTCGACTTCGAGGAGGGGGTTCCCGGACAGCTCCTCGTCGATGACCTCGATGAGCTCCAGGCTCGTCAGGGGAAGGAGCTTAATGGCCTGCTGCAGGGCGGGGGCGAGGATGAGCCTCTGGACCTGCCGCTGGTCGAGGCGCTGTTTCATGATCATGGGAATGGTCGGAGTCCTCTTCTCCCGGACGGCCTCACAGGCGGAAATCCGCACCGAGATAGCTCCGCCGCACGTCTTCGGAGGCGACGAGGTCCCGGGGCGCGCCCTGGTCGAGGATCTTGCCCTTGTCGATGATATACGCCCGGTCGACGATGCGCAGGGTCTCGCGGACGCTGTGGTCGGTGATGAGGACGCCGAGGCCGCGGGCTTTCAGGCCGCGGATGATCTTCTGCAGGTCCTGGACGGCGAGCGGGTCGATGCCGGTGAACGGCTCGTCGAGGAGGATGAACTCCGGGCCGGAGATCATGGCCCGGGCAATCTCGAGCCGCCGCCGCTCCCCTCCCGAGAGGGTGTAAGCCTTGGCCCGGGCGAGCCGGGCCAGGCCGAACTCGTCGAGCGTATCGGCGACCGCCGCCGGACCGCCGCCCGCGCCGGCGGGGAGGGTCTCCAGGATGGCCATGAGGTTGTCCTCGACGCTCAGCTTCCGGAAGGCCGACGGGTCCTGCGGAAGGAGGCAGATGCCCTTCTGGGCCCGGAGGTACATGGGGTAATCGGTGATGTCCTCGTCGTCGAGGAAGATGCGGCCCGAGTCCCGGGCGATGAGCCCCAGGATCAGAGAGAACGTGGTCGTCTTGCCGGCGCCGTTCGGCCCCAGCAACCCCACGATCTCGCCCCTCCGGATCTCAACGGAGACATCATCCACGACCTTCTTCCGGTGGTAGCTTTTGGCGAGGTGAACGGCCTTCAGGCACGATCTCATGGCTCACTTGATGACGGAGGTCACGGGCCGATTTTGATCCCGGCTTTCCACGAGGATACTACCATCGGCCAGACGGAATGTCAATTTGTCCCCCTGGATGGTCCCCTTGTCCTTGTCCTTGAGGACGGGCCGTCCGGTGAGGGCGATCGTGTCTTTTCCGACGTCGTAGTCGGCAATTTCGCCCGTCGCCTCCCGGGGCGGGAAGACGATCGCGACTTTGCCCGACGCCCGCATCGACCGGGGCTCCCCGCCGGCCTCGCCGGAGTCCACGGTGATCGTCCGGCAGGTCAGGTCGGCCGCCCCGGTCTTCAAGGAAACCCCGTTCTCGTAGAGGATCTGGTTGGCCTTGGCGTCGTAGCTCATCTTGTCCGCTCCGATCTCGACCCGCCGCTCCGCTCTGCCGTCCTTGGGCTGATGGGGAAACGACGACCGCACCCGGCCCTGGCAGGCGACGTCGCCCGACTCCTCGCCGACCCCGATCTCCTGGGCGGACAAGACCCGCTTGCCCTGCCAGGCCCGGGCCGATCCCGTCTCGTTCCATAACAAGAAACGCTTGTGCTCGCTCGAATATCTCACGGTCTGGGCGTCGATGAAAACCGGCTCGCCCGGGGCGAAAAACCCCCGGCGGGCGCCGGCTTGGGGAGCGGGATGGTAGATCATCCGCACGCCGCCCTTGACCTCGAAGTCGTCCATCTTGATCAGGACCGTGACCTCGTCGCCCGAAAGCTCGCCCGTCCCCGCCTTGATCCGCGCTCTTTCCGGGCCCTCGCCCTTGACCTTGAGGATGTTGGTCTCGGCCTGGAGGAACATCGACGGCCCCTCGATCAGCCGGACGACCGTCCGGCCCTTGTCGAGGCTGGCCACGCGGGCGTATCCCGACGCGGCCATGTCGCGGAACGTCCCGTTCTTGTTGAAGTTGACATCGACCAACTCCCCGCCGACCTCGGTCGAGGTCCCGGATTCGTAGAAGAATTTGAAGGCGCAGCGGCCCCGGCCCTCGACCGTCCGGATGACGGGATCGTCCTGGTAGGCCCGGAACCGGATCTCGTCGGCCTCGATCTCCTGGCGAATGCTCATGTCAAACAGGAAGTCGCGGCTGATCGTCATGTCCTCGGGCAGGGCCGCGGCTCCGGACTTGCCGACCGCGGGCTTCGCCCGGGGGCCGACCTCCCCATCCACGGAGATCTTAACGCCGCCGTCGAACCAGAGAAGGGCGATGTCGTCGACCTTCTCGAACTGGTCAAAGCCCATCCGGCCGGCGGCCCCGCGGCTCCGGCCGTGGCCGAAATCAACCCCCCCTTCGACGACCGCCTGCCGCCGCCGCGGGCTGTATTTGAGCCGGGCCCGGGTCCCGCCGAGGACGAGGGGCACGGTCGACTCGCGGGGGAGGACGTTGAGCCGCAGATCGCCCTCAAGGACGAGGTCCTCGTCGCGCAGGGAATACGATCCGCTCCGCGAGGATCCGGAGAAGCGGGGAGCGGTGATCGTGATTCCGTTCGAGGTCCGGACGACGTCGTCCTTTTTTTCGTAGACGAAGTCCGACGCTTCGACCGTGATCTCCCCGTTCCGGATGCGGACGTGGCCTTTGAGGACGAAGCGCGACCAGTCCTTGGCATAGGTGACCGAATCGCCGAAGAACCGGATCTCGCGGCCGCCCCGCTTCCCATGGTCGACGATGGCCACGTGGCCTTCCAGGCGGCCGGTCTTGTCGTCGACCTCGACGTTCCGGTCGGCCCGGGCCTCCATCCGGCCCACGGCGAAGTTGAACCGGACGATGCTGACGTTCTCCCTGACGTTCGCCGTCTCCGGCGCGCCGGTCTTCTGTTCGGGCACGAGGCGGTCGGACGGCCGGATGTGGCGGGCGAGGTAGACGACGATGATCAGGACGAGGCCGGCGAACAGGACGGCGACGAGCGGCCGGAGCGCGTTGGCCGCGCGGAATTTGGCGCCGCCCCGCCGGTCGGCCGGGCTCATCGCCGCACGCCCTCCAGGGAGAGATACATCCGCTCCTCGCCGAGGTAGGTCGAGGTCTGGAGCGAGTAGGCCGCATCGAGCCGGTCCCCTTTCCGGATCTCCCGCGCCCAGGCGGCCTGGCCCCAGCCGATCGCCTCGAACGTCCGGCCGTCCCGGCGGAGGAGCATCTTCGTGTGCTTGCCTTGAAGGCTCTGCGGCGGGGCGATCACCTCGGCGCCCCGCGTCAGGAAGATCGGCCGGGGGTTCCCGACGCCGAACGGATCGAGCTGGGC
>Ga0209226_10000868_pt1 | contig 14977 bp, 10 predicted proteins | sample BarGraNGADG00212_2_FD_184497 | JGI IMG/M metagenome (GOLD analysis project Ga0209226, IMG submission 184497) | Arctic peat soil microbial communities from Barrow, Alaska, USA - Barrow Graham LP Ref core NGADG0011-212 (SPAdes) (version 2) | ecosystem: Environmental > Terrestrial > Soil >...
CAGGTTGCACTCGACACTGGGATACCTCTCACCAGTCCAGTTCGAGTCTCAGGCCTTGGCGAGAGCTGCGTAGCAAAGTACCCGTACAACCGGGTACAGGCCAGATTGCTTTCGGTGCGTCGAGCTGGCTGTTTTTCATAGCGATGCTGCTGATCAGTGTAATAAACTACTTCACCAATCAGAAAACGCCCCGAAGAGGCTTCGATCTGTTCACGGGTAGCGCACTGGGCATCGTCGGGGACTTCGAGGATGATCAATCGCTGGGACGCAGGCTGACCAGGACGGAACTGCTCTCGTTTGCGAAGTTTCTGGGCGGACTCTGGCTAGTGCATGACTACAAATGGCGCGCCGACGGAATTACACTCTTCGCTGGCGGTTCCCGCCGCCGGGTCACAATCACTTGGGACGGCGCTTGCACCGCGACGATGAGCGCCAAAGATCTGAAGGTCACCCGGCAACTACTCGTCGGTCGCAGCATTGAAGCAGCCCAACTGCAAGACAATGCGTGTCGAGTGGTTCGATATGCCTTGAACTGCTTCCTCCGAGGCGATTTGGAGGCCGCGCGCAGAGTTCTCTCTCTTGACGAAACACCATCGGCCCAGAGCTTAACCGCCACCAGACACAACCGCGTCAAGTCGCTTGTATTAATCTGGATTATGATGCTGTGTCTCGTGATGTTGCTTCTTGCGCCATCTGTGAAAGAGAAGGAACTTCATCACTGGGAGGGCGCGTACTACGGTTCGATCGTGATGGCAGCAGGCTTCCTGGTAGCGATGATTGCGATGGCGATCACACTACACATCAGCAAGCGCCAGAATCGTTCGACACAAGATTCACAAAAACTCATGAGGCCAAAGGAGAGCACAAGTATGAATGTGACACAGAATAAAAAACCCATCATTGCGCTCTTGGCATTTGTTAGTTTAGCTCTCGGTTTGATCGTGGCATTTGCCATGACCAAGTGCGGTAATCTGGCAACGAGGGGACAAATTCCTGCCATTCCGCAAGCAGTAGTCGCATATCCCGATCTGGAGTTTCCACCCTGCGATAATTACGCTAAAGCAGCTTTTCGCTTTTGGCATCCCGCGGACATATCGACGATCAAGGGAGTGGCAGTTCTCGTCCCGGGCGTTAATGGTGATGGCCGTTGGATGGCGCACTATCCATTGTACAAATCATTTGCCGAGCAGCATGGGTTTGCACTTCTTGCATGTTACTTCACAAACCCTGGGGGGATATTTGGCAAAAACTACTGCCAGGCAAATATGGGAAGTGGCGCGGCGCTGCTGGAAGCTCTGCGGTTGTTTGCGGCGAAAAGCGGGCACCCAGAGATAGAAAATGCTCCACTTATACTTTGGGGGCATTCGGCAGGTGGGCAATTCAACTATGAGTTCGCGTGTTGGAAGCCCGAACGGGTCATCGCCTTTATTGTAAACAAAGGCGGCTGCTACTACACAGAGGAACCCTCCCCCGAGACGCGGCGGGTACCCGCTCTCTTTTTCATTGGCGCGAAGGACGAAGACTTTCGCATAAATAACATCACGAAGTTCTTCCACGGTGGGCGTGACAAAGGCGCATTGTGGGCGTTAGCTGTAGAACCGAACGCCGGCCACGAATTAGGTGGTACACGCGAACTGGCTATGCGGTTCTTTGAGACGATTGTTCCGCTCAGGTTAAATACAAGCGGGAAGCTAATTGCCCTGAATGAGGCTGCGGGATGGATCGGCGACCTGACTACGTTCACAATTAGTCGGGCGCAGGCGGGCGGCAATCATACAGGCAGTTGGCTGCCGAGCGAGCTTATGGCCAAGCGCTGGCAGGCTTTCGTAAAGCAGTAGCTTTCCATCAGAAAAGTCAGGTAGTTAGAAACCGGAAACCCTTTTCTGCCTTTCTGGTTTTCTACATTTCGCGATCAGGCCTTTTTCCCTACGCTTTCATATGCTCGGCGAGAAACGCCTGCACATCGACCACCCGGCCCGTATGCGCGGACTCGATAGCGGCGAACAGCAGCGCCGCGCACTGGATGTTATCGTCGATGTTGTTCGCAGGCTCGGGGCCACCCAGCAGCCAATTGCAGAACATCTCGGCGAGCCACGGATTTAGCCACGCGGGCTGCTCCAGCAGTGGAATCTCCTCGGTCTGACGGCCATCCGACGTATCGACCATTACCTTGAGCTTTCTGGCGTCCAGCTCGATAGTCCCGAACTCGCATTCCGCACGAAGATAATCGTGCATCCAGCCGTTCAGCGTAGTTGCGTTGGCCTTCGCGCCTTCGTAAAGGCATCGAACGCCATTCTCCATGTCGATGACGATCATGCCGGTGGAGTCGCCGGCGTATTCGCCCCACGGCGGGTTCCACGTGAGCGCGTAGACGGTCTTTGCGTTGGACCCCGCAAGCGCGCGGAGCATGTCGAAATGGTGGACGGTCCCCTCGATCAGCAGAGGGTCCGGGATCTCGTGCCGGAACTTGCCCCAACTCGCAAACTTGCGGCAGGCGTGGGTGAACCGATGCACGATGTAGTTGAGCTGCCCGTATTTCCCGCTCTTGATCGCGGCCTCAAGAGTCTGCTTGTCCTGATCGAACCGATGGCTCATGGTGACCGCCATCTTCAGCCCCGCGCCCTTGACCTTGCGATAGATACGACAGCACGCCTCCATGGAGTCCGCAATGGGCTTCTCGGAGAGTATGTGACAGCCGTGCGCGACCGCCAGATCGACCATCTGCTCGTGGAACGCCGGCGGCACAACGATGTTGACGAAATCGGCCTTGTTCTCGGCAAGCGCCTTCTCGGCGCTGGTGTAGAGTTGACTGTCATCGAGCCCGAGCTGGTCCTTGGCAAGGGCCAGCGCCTCGGGGTTGATATCGACGGCGGCAACCGGCTCGGCCAGTCCGAGTTCCTTGAGCCGAGGCAGTACGGCCGTGCACCAGTGCTGGCCGAACCCACCCACTCCGATCTGAATATATCTTAGTGGTTTGCTCATGCCGGGAAATCCTCCGGAATTGGCTTGCATGGCACCGGATGACCTTGGGCATCCTTCTCGGTCCTGTGCAGATGGCCCACTCGACCTCCGGGGGCGGTCGCGTCCTCGAACCAGAACGCCTGCATGTCCTCATAGACCTCGACCACGTCGTGATCGTCCCCCGCCTTGGTGCAGACGATGTCTCCGGGCTTGACGTAGCACTCCCTGCCCTCCGACATCACCTTTGCCTTGCCCGCAAAGATGAGCCAATACTCGTGGCAGTCGTGATAGTGATTGTCGAAACGGCCGTCGTTTACGGACACCCAGAAGATGCCCGCGCTGGTGACGCCGCTCCATTCGGGCCGATTGTCGGCATTCATTGCGCCTCTTACAACTGGCATGTTTCCCTCCATCTATCCTATTATGTATGTCCGCAACGCCTGTTCCTGCCCGTAGGGGCGAAGCATTTGCAGGCGGATGCGTGGAAACCGCAGGGCCAATGTGCAAATGCTTCGCCCCTACGGGTTAAACAGCCAGACGTCGTATCTTCCATCATCGTGCATCTCCACTGTGATGTTGCCGTCCTCGGGTGTTATGAGATGCGTGCGCGAGCCGTCCGGGAACTTCACTCCTTGCGCGTTCTTCCGGTATCTGGCATCAACGCGCCCGCCACCCAGGCGAGAGCACGAGATATTAGCCAGAGGTTTACCCGTGCACTTGAACATCTCTGCGCCAAACCCGGACTCCCGGCCATGGCCTGAGGTGACGAAGAAATCCGCCCCCTCGATCTCTTCGCGGAATTCCGGCTTCGCAAGCAGCGCCTCCAATCCCTCGGTGGTGTTGTCTCCAGCGACCACGATCTTCCATGAGTAGCCCTCGGCGGAGTTGTAGCTGAACACCGTAACCACGCTGCGATTGTTGATTGTGCCCTCCCTGTCCCAGCCCAACGCCTCGGCTTCCTGTCGACTCAGCGAGAAGCAGCGCACGATCGCACCGAAGTCCGGCAGAGGCTCTCCGGACGCGCGTGCCGAGAGCCAGGAATGATAGGCTCGGACTTTGGCGTTGGAGTCAGCGGGCAAGATTGCAGGCCAGTCAAACTCAGTCTCGCAGCAAAGCGCGGCAGGACTGAGCTTGCTTATGACGGCGTCGATGTCCGTCAGATGGCTATCGTGCGGATGGGTCACGATCAGCGAAACGCCTGCGTCGCCCTGCCGCTTGAGGGTCGGCGCTTCATGCTCTGCCAGCCACTCGGCGGGCGAGGCCGTCTCGCCGGGCCCACCCATGCCACAGTCGATGAGAATGCCGTAGTCGTTCGGCGTCCGAACATAGGCACACAGGCCCTGTTGCACTGCGAACACAATAAGCTTCATCATAGCTGTACCTTCCTCTCTATTGCCTGTTGCCTACTGACTACTGTCTATCCTGACCTTGTTGCCTTTCTCGACGCTCACATCGAAGGTCTTGCCATGCCACTGCGCGCCCGTGATCTTGAGGCTCTTCCACTGCTTCGGCAGGCAGGGGGAGAAGGTAAGCTCGACCTTGGACGGGTCCTGCGGGAAGTAATCCATATGCGCGCCCGCGAGGCCGAACAGCACCGCCTGTATCGGTCCGGAGCAAGCGGTGATGTAGCACATGTTGAAGTGGGCCTGACTGGCAGTCTCGTTGAGGTAGTTGAACGGCCCTCGCAGGTACCGCTCAATTCCCATCTGGAAGGCCGAGTACGCCTTGTCGGGTTCCGCGAAACGTGCCTCGATCACCGAGTGAGCGGACCAGCTATACGCCGGGCCACCGCGATTCATCCTGGAACCGTAGAAGTCAAATGTGTTCCTGTAGATCTCGCGCTTGTCCTGCTCGGGTAGCTCGAACTGCAGTGGGTACACCAGGAGCTCGGTATCAGCCTGCTTTGCCACCCGGCTCTCGTAGTGGTCGAACGCAATGAACCGCTTGTTCTTCGCGTCAATTGGGATGTAGAGCTTGGCGGCAACAGCGCTCCACTCAGGATTTGCCGAATCGCCGACCAGCACTGCTGCCCGCGACGCTATCTCCAGGTTCAGCTTGGCTATGGCGTTCGTATAGGCATTGTTGTCCACCAACCCAGCGTCTTCATCCGGCGGCATAACCTGCCTGATCTCATATCTACCATCCGACAACTCAACTCGACTCACCCAATAATCGGCGGTCGCCTTTATGACCGGATAGCCGCGTGTCTTGAGCCAGTGGAGGTCACCGGTGGCGAAGTAGTATTGCCACTGCGCAAGCGCAACGTCGCCCGTGATGTGCCTCTGCTTGCTGAACAACAGACCAGGCGCGACACCTTCCCTACCCGTAGATGTGCTCTTCCACGCGTACTCCGCACCCGCATATCCGCCTGCCTTTGCATTTGCAATGGCCGTAGGGAGCGTGTTGTATCGATAGTCCACAATCGACCTTGCGAGCTCGGGGTGTTGCAGAAGGAGCGCCGGGAACATCCAGGTGTCCGCGTCCCAGAAGACATGCCCGTACCAGGCGCTGTCGGAAAGCCCCATCGGTGGAATGCTCCACTGACTCCCCTCCCGCACGCTCTGCAGGAGATAGAACATGCAGGAGTGCATCACCTGCTGGTCTCTTCGGGAACCGTCGATCACGATGTCTTTCTGCCAGAGCTTCGCCCAGGCGGCTTTGTGGTCGGAGAAGAAAGCGCCGGGATTGTTGACGGAAGATGCGTACTCTTCATCAATCGACTGGTCCCCGGAATCGGACACAGCCGCCCAGCCCGAAATGGTGAATTTACGGCCATGGCTCACCCGCATGCCGGGCGTCTGCGCCTCAAGCGGAACGATCGTCTGGGCCAACAGCAATCTGTCCTTGTGATCCTTATCTACGAATCTGGCAATCTTAGTGTGTAAGCCTTTGGCCGGAAAATCGTGACGGGTGTCGTGCCTGCCCATTTCGAGCGAGCCCTTCGCAGAGCGATCATGCAGTCTGGCACTGATTGTCCCGTTGAAATCAGGCGTAAACTTCGCCCGCACCAGCCCCACGTTCGGCTTCGCCCGCGACACAATGACCTCGATCTGCCCCTTAAGCGTCTCTTTCCCCGCCCGCCACGTGGCGTACGTCGTCAGGATTCCCGCCTTCATGTCGAGAACTTGCCTGTAGTCAGCGTCCTTGTCGATCTCGAACTGCATATCGCCGTCGTAGAACCGCAGGTCACTCCATGTGGGCGCAGGGATCATGTTCCCACCATCGTAAAGCCCTGTCATAAAGCAAGGTAGAGGCTGTCCGTTCTGACTCCCAACTCCATCACCCATGATCCTGGTCGATATGAGCCCGTTGCCGAGATACGTGCCGTATGGTTGGTCCGGGTCGTATGACACCAGCACCCACGGGTCATCGGAGGGCGGGCGAGCCTCCGCGCCCTTTCCAAGCGCAGTCGGCATCGCTGCGACGACGATCAATCCAACGAACACGCAAGACAGTATTGAGTGCATACTGCTATCACCTATCCACTTGTTGCTTCCGGCTTATCTCAGCTTTGCCCCCGCGTGTGATCGTCACGTCGGACACCTTCCCGTGCCACTGCACGCCGGTGATCTTCACGCTTTTCCACTGCTTCGGCAGACACGGCGCGAAGGTCAGCGTCGCCGTTGCGGGGTCTTTGGGGAAGTAGTCCATGCGAATCCCCGCCAACCCGTAGAGCGTTGCCTGAATCGGTCCCGCGCATCCGGTGAGGAAGCACATGTTGGTGTAGACCTCGGTCGGTTTCTCGTTGAAATAGTTGAACGGCCCGCGCAGAAACGGCTTGTAGCTGAGCCCGAACTTGTGGTAGGCCTTGTCGCACTCGCCGAGCCTGGCCGCGATCACGGCATGCGCGGAGGAACTCATCGCCGGTCCCCTTGGCAGCACCTTGGGAGCATAGAAATCGAACGTATTCTCGTAGATCGCGGTCATGTCCCGGCCCGGCATAGTAAACTGCAGCGGGTAAGCGAGAAGCTCCGTATCCGCCTGCTTCGCTTTCCAGCCCTTGTAGCCATCAAACGCGATAAAGCGCTTGGCCTTGGCATCGAACGGGATGTAGAGCTTGGACGCGACCTCGCGCCACTTCGGATTTGCCGCCGCGCCCACCCGTTTCGCCGCGCGCGAGGCGATTTCGAGGTTCATGCGGGCTATCGCGTTCGTGTAGGCGCTGTTGTTGACAAGCTCGGCGTTTTCGTCGGGCGGCACGACTTGCTTGATCTCATATCTGTTCTTTTCGGCAACGAGCACCGCCCGGCTCGCCCAGTAGTCAGCCGTCGCCTTTATGACGGGATAGCCGCGCGTCTTGAGCCACTTGAGATCGCCCGTTGCGAGATAATACTGCCACTGCGCGAGCGCGACATCGCCCGTAATGTGCCTCTCGTTGCGATATACCAGCCCCGGCGGGGTGTCCTCCTTGCCGGTGTAACCGCTTTCCCAGGCATACTCCGCGCCGGCGCAGCCGCTGGCTTTGGCATTCGCCATCGCGCCGGGCAAAGTATTGTAGCGGTAGTCCACAATCGACCGCGCCAGCTCGGGGTGCTGGAGGATCAGCGCGGGGAACATCCAAGTATCCGCGTCCCAGAACACGTGCCCGCTGAAGGCGTTGTTGGAAAGCCCCATCGGCGGTATGCTCCACTGGCTCCCCTCGCGCACGCTCTGCAGCAGATAGAACATGCAGGAGTGAATCGCCTGCTGGTCCTTGCGTGGCCCGTCGATGATAATGTCTTTCTGCCAGAGCTTGGCCCAGGCGGCTTTGTGGGCGGCGATGAATCTCTCGTCTGATCCCTGCGCATCATTCATGCAGGTTTCGGCCTGATGAACGGCGAGATCAACCTTGGTGTTGAGAACCAGAGATGAGTAGCTTACAATCTCGAATGTGGAATTCGGCTTCGCCTTGAGATCAAGGGTTTGGCCTAAACCGATGTTCGGCGACTTATCGGATTTCAACCTACCCGTCAAGGCCGGCTGAAAATCAACTCCTTTCGCACTAAGCATACTGGCCCACCCAATGTGAATGCCGCTCTGCTTGGTGTGGAAGAAGCTGATATTGGACCAGGCGGCTCCATCAATGAGCCCATCCCAGATGAGTCCACCATCAGTAGCGGTCCAAGGCACGACAGCACGAGCATTGCCGCTGAAATCAGGCGAGAGCGTCGCTCGCACCAATCCCACATTCGGCACCGCCCTTGACACAACCACCTCAATCTTCCCCTTGAGGGTCTTGCCCCCCGTTCGCCAGGTAGCATAAGTCGTGAGAATGCCGGTCTTCATATTGAGCGTCTGCTTGTAATCGGCTTCCTTGTCGATCCTGAACTGGGTCTTGCCGTCGTAGAAGCGCAAATCGCTCCATGTCGGCGTGGGGATCAGCTTCTCATCGTCGTAAAGCCCCGCCATAAAGCACGGCAGTGGTTTGCCGTCCTGGCTGCCGACCCCATCCCCCATTATCCGCGTCGATATGAACCCGTTGCCGAGGTAGGTGCCGAACTTGTTATCGGGATCGTATGAGACCAGCACCCACGGGTCATCATTCGGCGGGGGCGGCTTGGGATGATGCTGCTTTGGAATGAGCAGCATCGCTGCAATGCCGATCAACACGATTGTGATGAGCACGAAACCCCTGCGAACGCTTCTGTCCATCAACTGGTCTCCATCGTATCAGCTCTTGCCACCGTACCCCGTTAGTGCTGAGTAGGCCCTGAGCATCCTGAGCCTGTCGAAGGATTGCGAAGGGCCGTATCGAAGCACGTGCTCCGGCCACCGCCCTTCGATACGCTCGTGCCTCGCTACTCAGGGCTTACGGGGTGCTCTCCACTCTCCACTCTTCGCTCTTCGCTTTCCTGGCCACAAAGAAAACCCTATCCGACCGCCGCGTGGGCTTGCGGAACCGATACGCGTGAAACATCTCCACCACCTCGAAGTTCGCGTCGATCAGCATCTGCTCCAGCTCCTCCAGCGAATGCCCACGCTGGATATGCACTTCCTTGAACTGCCTCGAAACGCCGTTATCCATCACCTCAAAGGTCATGTTGACGTGGCAGATCCGAGTTTCGTGGTCATACTCGCTCGTCCAGATGTAGTGCGGGTATCGGTCCGAGGCCAGGTTCGCCTGGTCGAAGAAATGGTGCGCGAGAGCGTAGATGGTGTTGATGTCGAAGATGAAGTAGCCGCCCTCGACCACGTGTTCGCCGACCCGCTGAATCGCGCGCGCGAGCTGATCGACATCGGTGATGTAGTTGAGGCTGTCGAATAGGCTGATCGCAAGATCGAACTTGCGGCCAAGATCGAGCTGGGCCATATCCTGAACGTAATACTCGACCTTGCCGCGCTTGTTCTTCGCGACCTCGATCATGCCGGGCGCGATGTCGGCCCCCACCACCTCGTACCCGCGCGCGCTCAGCAACTCGCTCACGTTCCCCGTGCCGCACGCCGCATCAAGGACCGTGCGGGGGGAGTAATGAACGCGCTCGAGCAGAGCTTCGAGGTAATCGACCCACAATCTATATGGCACGCCCGCCATCAGGTCGTCGTAGTAGCGGGCAATCTCGGTAAACTGAGCGTTGGTCATCTCGGCTAAAGTATATCATGCTGGGAGGTTACAGGGAACAGGTTACAGACTTCCCCGTACAAAACGATGGCCGCGGTGTCTTCTCCGCGGCCATAGCACAAAGAAAGGAAGGAGAGAAAAATGCAGCCGGTGCCAGACTAGTCCTTTATTACTGCGGCGTGCTGGCAGGTCACAATTCGCGATAGGACTCGGCTGGTCCGGGTTTGATTCTGCGGGCAGGCAGTTTTGGTAAATCTCCCCCGGAATAACTGTATGGCTTTAGATACTCCGCCTAAGTTCCTACGGCCATACTGTCCACTCACCGGCTATACATAGGATACCCCGATGCAAGTGCCTATACAATTAGCTCTAAGCCCTATTTTTGTATGAGCCGAGGGAGTAGGCCCCAGTAGTGCTTAGGTATTACTAACAGGTGTCAGCCGTCAGCCCGCCTTGACCAAACGCGCCGCAACTCACTAGAATAGCCCGAAGCACAGTGCTCAAAGCTGATAGCTGATTGCTCCCTAGCAAGCATATCTGTCGCACAACGTCTACTATACTTACCACGGAGGGACGATATGGCTCCCGGAAGCGACGCGAAGCATCTCATAGTCGGAACCGCAGGGCATGTTGACCATGGCAAAACCACCCTGATCCTGGCTATGACCGGCATAAACACCGACCGCCTCAAGGAAGAGCAAGAGCGCGGCCTCACAATCAATCTGGGGTTCGCCTCGCTGAAGCTTCCGAGCGGCCGAACGGTGGGGATAGTGGATGTCCCCGGACATGAACGGTTTCTCAAGAACATGCTCGCTGGAGCGAGCGGAGTCGATATAGCTCTGCTCGTGGTCGCGGCGGACGAGGGCGTAATGCCCCAAACCAAAGAGCACATTGACATACTACAACTGCTGGAAAGCAAACAAGGCGTGGTGGCGCTCACCAAGTCGGACGCAGTCGAGGAAGACTGGCTCCAGGTCGTTGAAGACGACCTTCGCGACTACCTCGCGGACACGTTCCTCGCGAACGCCAAGATCGTCCGAGTATCGGGAATCACCGGCCAGGGGATAGACGAACTCACCCGAGAGATCGATGTGCTCGCCGAAGCCGCCGAGCAGCGGCCAATTGAGGGCCCGTTCAGGCTCCCCATCGACCGGGTCTTCACAATGACCGGCTTCGGGACCGTCGTGACCGGCACGCTGGTCTCGGGAACGCTGAAGCTGGGTGACCCGGTGCGAATCCTGCCCAAGGGCATCGACACCCGAGTCAGAGGAATCCAGGTCCACGGCAAAAAGCAGGAGGCCGCGCAGGCCGGAAGCCGGGTGGCGGTCAATCTGGCCGGAGTCGAGGTTGCCGAGATCGAGCGAGGCGACGTTCTGCTTCCGCCGGGGTATCTGTCGGCTTCGCGAGTGCTGGATGTGTCCGTGAGAGTCCTCGAAGACGCCCCCAGGCCGCTGTCCACCCGCACCCGAATCCGGCTCCACATCGGCACCGCCGAGGTGATCGGCAGGGCGATAGTGTTTCGGGATTTGAGCGCAGCGGAAATCCCGAAACACCCGCAGGATTTGAGCGCAGCGGAAATCCCGAAACACCCGCAGGATTTGAGCGCAGCGGAAATCCCGAAACACCCGCGCGAGATCGAACCGGGAAAGAGTGGGTTCGTTCAACTCAGGCTCGAAAGCCCGGTTGTGGCGGCGAGAGGCGACAGGTTCGTTCTTCGATTCTACTCACCGATGAGGGTCTTGGGCGGCGGAATCGTCCTCGATCCGGCTGCCGCAAGGCACCGCGCGAGCGAGAAGAACGTCATCGAGCGGCTCGAACGCAAACTCAAAGGCGATCCGGTGGATATAGTCGAGGACACGCTCGCGATCCGCGAAGCGGGGCTGCCCGCCGAGCAGATCGCTCAGATCACCGCTCTGAGCGCGGGCGAGGTGTCCAAGGCTCTCGAAGAGCTGACTCGCGCCGGGCGGGTCCTCCAGGCCGGCAGTCGGTTCCTGCACCGAGGAACGTGCGAAAGCGTGACGGCGCGGGCGAAGTCGATTCTGGGCGCGTATTTCGAGGCGAACCCGATGAAAAGCGGGATGCCCAAGGAAGAGTTCAGGCGACACCTCGGCCCCGCGATGGACGCGAAGGGCTTCCAGGCGCTGCTGACGCCGATGTCGGCGGCGGGCGATGTAACGGTCTCGGAGGCGACGGTGAACCTCCCCGGCCACGTTCCGACGCTTGGCGAGAACGAGCAGAGGCTTGCGTCGAGCATCGAAACCGCCTACCATGAAGCGGGGGCGAACCCCCCGCTGCTGACCGAGTTGGAGCAGCGTCATGGAGCAATCGCGAAGGACATCGCCGCCTATCTGTTGGAGAGAGGCAATCTCGTCAAGATCGAGGCTGACATACTCTTCCACAGAGAGGTCATCGAGAGCGCGGAAAACGTCTTAAGAAAGTATCTGGAGCCAGGCGGCCAGATGACCGTAGCCCAGTTTCGCGATCTGATCGGGTCGTCCAGAAAGTATGTGGTGCCGTTACTGGAGTATTTCGACAAGAAGAGGGTAACGCGCCGCGTGGGAGACATGAGGGTTCTGGTAAGGTAAATGAAAGGAGATCAGTAAGATGAAAAGCACAAGGTTCGCCGCGTATGCGGCAGCAGTCATTGCTTTGTTGTTCGCACTCGTTATCATTGGCGGGTGCGGAGGAGGAGCGAAGACGCAGGTCGTAAAGTCGCCGTGGTATGGAGACCTGTATGGAGTCGCGACGGGGCCCGAGGACGGCGACACGGCTGCCCCGATTGACGCCTGGATCCGCGTCTACTGGCCGGACAGCAACTATCCCCCGCCCGCGACGTTCACTATGACCCTGGAGAAGGAAGAGAGCCTGGACAACTGGGGGCTAGTCCACACGACTCTGGACAATGCCACCTCCGATCCCGAAGGTGGACTCTGGTGGTTCCAACCTGTAAGCAATTTCTCCCCGGGCACGTGGTACAGGATCACCATCTCGGTCCCGGGCTTCACGAACTCCGCCGTAGCGTATTTCCAGACAGCCGGAACTCGCGGCGCGGCGGTCAGCAGCCTGGGGACCAAAGCTCCAGCAAACGGCAAGTCCTACCGCCCTGCCGGCAGTGCCAACGCGACCGGCGAGACCAGCGCGACGCACACGATAAACGTGAAGAAGTAGCCATCAGTCATCAGCTATCAGCCGCCCCTGGCGGCTGATAGCTCCTGTCATTCTCGGCATGGCGAGCAAGCTCGCACTATGGAGGGACAATACTTGACCTGGCTCGGCTTGGTTCTGGTTTCAGCAGCGCTATGTGCCTCGGGCAGTCTCTACAACGAACCTATTCGCCCCCAGTTTCACTTCAGCCCCAAGGCAAACTGGATGAACGATCCCAACGGGCTGGTCTACTACAAAGGCGAGTATCATCTATACTTTCAGTGGAACCAGTCCGGCATCGACAGCGGCGACCAGGCCTGGGGGCACGCCGTAAGCCCGGACCTGGTGCACTGGACCGAGCTTGAGCCGGTTCTGAGGCCGGACAAAGACGGCTTCATCTGGTCCGGCAGCGCGGTGGTCGATTGGAAAAACACATCCGGCGTTCAGAAAGGCAAGGAGAAGGCGATCTGCGCCTTCTATACCGCCGCCGGTGATCCTTTCACGCAGCGAATGGCCTACAGCTCCGACCGCGGTAAAACGTTCACCAGATACGAAAAGAACCCCGTCATCGGCCACATAATCGGCCAAGATCGCGACCCCAAGGTCTTCTGGTACGCGCCCGGCAAGCACTGGGTCATGGCTCTTTACCTCGACGGCGATGAATACGCTATCTTCAACTCGCACAATCTCACGCAGTGGACGCGCACGTTCAGCTTCCACTTTCCCGGTGGGGCGGAGTGCCCGGACCTCTTCGAGCTGGCCGTTGACGGCAACCCCACGAACACCAAGTGGGTCTTCGTCGCCGGTTCCGGAAGCTACCTCATCGGATCGTTCGACGGCAAGACCTTCAAGCCGGAAGCCGGACCGTTTACGGCCGACTACGGCGCCAACTACTACGCCACGCAGACCTACAACGACATCCCCGCCGCCGATGGCCGCCGCATCCAGTTTGCATGGATGGTTTTCGCGATAGGCTATCCCGGGATGCCGTTCAGCCAGCAGATGAACTTCCCCTGCGAGTGCTCGCTTAGGAGATTCCCCGAGGGGATCAGAATGTGCCGCGTGCCGGTGCGCGAGATCGAAAAGCTCAGGGTCGCTGACCACAAGTGGAGCAACACCGTCATCAGCCCCGGCGAGAACCTGCTGTCCGGCGTACACGGCGAACTGCTCGACATCCACGCGGTCTTCGAGCTTGCGGACGCGAAGCAGTTCGGCTTCAAGCTCAACGGGCACGAGGTCAGTTACGAGCCCGACAGCCATACCCTTACCTCCCTCTTCCGCGAGGCAGACCTGATCCCCGTCAAGAATCGCGTGGCCCTGCGCATCCTCGTGGACCGCAACAGCGTCGAGACCTACGCGGACGAAGGCAGAGCCGTCTTCTCATCCTGCTTCCTGCCCAACGGCACGCCGGGTCTGGAGCTGTTTTCCAAGGGCGGGAAGGTCAAGCTGGTATCGATGGAAGTGCATGAACTCAAGTCGTCGTGGGCCAAGCGCCATCAATAAAGGGGACGCATCCCTTTTCTACTCGACCGCCAAAAAGAGATGCGTCCCATTTGCCCGAGAAGTCTGACTATATTCAGCAGTCTTCTCATTGTTGTTCTCTCCCAAGTATTCAGCGCACGCCGGAGCTTCGGATTATTCCTACCACCCCGGCATGCGCCGTTTCTATATTCGTCCGCCCATTGAGCGGCACGGGAACGAGCCTTTAGTCTCGCCACGCACTCCATGCGCGTCCCTTGCGGAAGACGCATGCCCTGGCACCGGCAGACTTGCGAGCCAAGCGAAACCCGTTGTTGTTGTTATAGTTGTTCGGGTTGTTGTTGTTGCGGTAAGCGCACCGGTTGTTGTTGTCGTTGTTGTTCCAACTACCGCCGCGCAGAACCCGATAGCTCCGTTCTGGCCCGTCCCCATTGAGGCGCCGTGGCTACCTCAATCATTCATTTCGCGAGATTCAAAATTTCTCAACCCAACAGGGGACACAGCCCCATACAACCCCCGGCAAAGGGTAAAAGAGTAAAAGAGAAAAGGGCAAGACTAGCGAGCCAAGCGAAACCCGACGAGGCTGCTACAGCTGATCGGGTAGCGGCCGGAGCGGGAAGCGCACCGGTTGAGGCTGCCGCCGCCGCCGTCCCAACCACCGCCGCGCAGAACCCGAGAGCTACCACTTGCAGGCCCCTGGGGGTCGCTTGCAGGGCTGGTAGAATAGTATGTGCTGCCATACCACTCCTTGCACCATTCCCACACGTTTCCCGCCATGTCCTGACAGCCCGAAGGACTACCGTAACTTGAGTAACTGCCCACTGGGGCGGTCTGGTAGCCCGGATACAGGCTGTC
>Ga0209226_10000869_pt1 | contig 14976 bp, 9 predicted proteins | sample BarGraNGADG00212_2_FD_184497 | JGI IMG/M metagenome (GOLD analysis project Ga0209226, IMG submission 184497) | Arctic peat soil microbial communities from Barrow, Alaska, USA - Barrow Graham LP Ref core NGADG0011-212 (SPAdes) (version 2) | ecosystem: Environmental > Terrestrial > Soil > Wetlands...
TGCGGATCGCTTTTCATACTTTTCTCCTGTTGGTTTTTGCCGGTGTGGCATGGCGTATCGAAAAGCCAGGACTGGCAAAGGCCTTCTAAACCAATATTTTTATTAATTTTGCGTTTCATTTCCCAACAATGAAGATCAGGATTGTAAACCATTCCAGGCATTCTTTGCCATCATATGAAACTGTTGCTTCTGCAGGGATGGATCTGCGTGCAAACCTGCCGGAGGATGTCCTGCTGAAACCCCTGGAAAGGGCGCTGATATACACAGGGTTGTTCATTGAATTACCGGTTGGTTACGAGGCCCAGGTGAGACCAAGAAGCGGGCTGGCAATCAAAAAGGGGATCACAGTGCTGAATACGCCCGGAACCATTGATGCCGATTACCGCGGCGAAGTGATGGTGATCCTGGTCAACCTATCGACTGAGGATTATTGGATTCATGACGGAGACCGGATTGCACAGATGATCATTTCAAATCATGAAAAGGCAGAATGGGAAGATGTGGCTGAACTGAAAGAAACGGAAAGGGGTGCCGGAGGATTCGGACACACCGGTAATTAATTACGAATTACGAATTACGAATTACGAATTACGAATGAAAAAAGGTTTTATCATATTGATTGGCGTTTTGCTGCTGGTTTGTTTTTTTCTGGATTCTTGTACAGTAACCAGCCATAAGGGAAATAAAAAGCATAAAACGAATCAGGCAGGTCAACCGAAAGTTGCATCAAACATTTCGATGCTTATCGAAGCAAAGAAGAATGAGATCACCGGCAATGTTGAAAAAGCCGAAGAACTTTTCAGACAATACATCGGTAAATACCCGGATGACGCTACTGCCTATTTTGAACTGTCGCGGATAGTCGCAAACAAAAAACAGGTCCATGAAGCAGCTGAACTGGCCGGCAAGGCAGCAAAGCTTGTCCCTTCAAACACCTGGTACCAGCTTTTTTATGCGGAAGTGCTTCAACTGGATGGCAAGTACAAGGATGCCATATCCGTTTATGAACAGATTACGGAAACAAATCCAGATAACCTTGATTATTATTACCAGTTGGCAGCCCTTTACCTGTCGACCGAAAAATACCTCGATGCGGTAAAAGTGTATGATAGAATCGAAAATAAAGCCGGCATATCGGAGGAGATCAGCCTTCAGAAAGAAAAGATCTACCTTCTTCTGAATGATCTGCCGAAAGCACAGCACGAACTGGAGGTGCTGGTTGCCGCCTATCCTGACGAGATCCGTTATTTATCGATCCTGGCCGAATTCTTTATGAACAATAAGATGCAGGAAAAAGGCCTGGAGACCTATCATAAGATCCAGCAGACCGATCCGGGAAACCCTTATGTACATATGTCGATGGCTGATTATTACCGGAAGAACGGTGAAAAACAAAAAGCTTTTGAAGAGCTGAAACAGGGGTTTGCAAACCCGAATCTTGACATCGACTCAAAAGTGAATATTCTTCTTTCCTTTTTCAATGTCAACCAGTTGCCGGATGATTCCAAAGCAATGGTGTTTGAGCTGACCCGGATTCTTACCACCGTTCATCCAAACGATCCCAAGGCACACTCGATCTATGGGGATTTTTTGATTCAGGATAAAAAAAGTGAAGAGGCGCGCGAAGAATACCTGAAAGTCATCGCTCTCGACAGCAGTAAATTTGTTGTTTGGGAAGAAATTCTTCGGATTGACCTTGTCCTTGAAAAATATGACCACCTGGTTGAATACAGCCAACGTGCCATTGAATTATTTCCCGATCAGCCTGTTCCTTATATGTTTGCCGGTATCGGCAATTACCAGCAGAAAAAATACGGGGATGCTGTTAAGTCCTTTAACCGCGGGCTGAAACTGGTAGCGGATAATGATCAATTGCTCTCTGAGTTCTATATGTACCTTGGCGACAGCTATCATTCCCTAAAGGATACAAATGAATCGGACAAGGCTTACGAGAAATCGCTTTCAATCAAAAATGACAATGCCTATGTCCTGAATAATTATGCCTATTACCTGTCGCTTCGCAACCAGGACCTTGATAAGGCAGAATCCATGTCGAAAAAAGCCGTCACGCTGGAACCGAAAAATTCTTCTTTCCAGGACACCTATGGGTGGGTGCTTTACAAACTTCAGCGGTACGATGATGCCAGGACATGGGTTGGCAAAGCACTGGATGATAAAGACGGAGTCAGCGCAGAAGTAATGGAACATTACGGAGATATTCTTTACAAACTGGGCGATACCGGACAGGCATTTGATTACTGGCAAAAGGCAAAGGCAAAAGGACCCGGGTCGGTTTTGCTCGATAAAAAAATTGCGGAAAAAAAACTCGATTAATAATAGGACTTTCTGACCTTAAAACTGCATCTATCAATCATTAAAATGAGTAAGATTAAAAAAAACGCTTTTATTTTTCCTTTTTCCTTTCTTTTAGTGCTGATCATCCTTGCTTCCTGCAGTTCCCAGCGGAAGATCATAAAAGCTCCGATCAAAGAAGAAGGTGCGGAGTACCTATTCAAAAAGCTTAAGGAACGCGAACTTCAATATAACTGGTTAACAGCAAAATTTTCTGCGGAATATAAAAATAAAGGACAATCAAATTCCTTTAACGGGCAGATCCGGATCCGGAAGGACAGTGTGATATGGCTTACCTTTTCACCGGCATTGGGGATTGAGGTTTTCAGGATGATGTTGACGCAGGATTCAGTTAAATTCATCAACCGGATGAATAATTCTTTTTTTGCAGGGGATTATAATTATGTGAACCTTTACCTCCACACCAACATTGATTTCGATATTCTTCAATCTTTCCTGACGGGAAATGACCTCTCGTTTTATGAGAACGGAAAATTCAGGGCCGGACTTGATAATAACTTTTATAAGCTGGCTACGGCAAACCGCACCAAGCTGAAGAAATTTATCCGGAACAACCAGGAGAATCTGAGGGTTCTGATTCAGAACATCTGGATCGATCCGGAGAGTTTCAAGATCACCCGCGCAGATGTGAAAGAGATCCGGGAACCGAACATCAAGTTGGAAGCCCGGTATTCCTCCTTTGAAAAGATCGAAGACCAGCTTTTCCCGAAGGAAATGTCATTTGATATCTCTGCAGATAATAACCTTTCTGTTACCGTCAGTTTCAATAAAATCACGATCAATACAGCCCAGGCGTTTCCATTTAAAATACCGCAGAGCTATCACCAGGCAAAGTGAACCTGCGCGGAACAACCGATAACTCATGATGAAGGTTTCTCATCCATTCCGGCAGATTTTTCCAGGCTTCATCCTGATACTCATACCTGTTATTCTTTTCCGGTTTTTATCCTTTTCACAGGAATCAAAAGAAAAACTCCAGAAAACAAAAAAGCAGCTGGAGGAAGACATCCGGTACACTTCCAGGCTGCTGGAAGAAACGCATCGGACAAAACAGAATTCACTCAACAAAGTAATCCTGCTGAATAAGCAGATCGAGAAACGGCAATCGCTGATCAGCGCTATTTCAGGGGAAGTCGACCAGATCCAGGTACAGATGGAACTCCAGCACAGGCATATTTCAACGCTTTCTGAGGAGCTAAAAAAGATGAAAAATGAATATGCCCGGATGATATATTATGCCTATAAGAACCTGAATTCATATAACCGCTTGCTTTTTATCTTTTCTGCAGAAGATTTTAACCAGGCCTACCGCCGGTTGCTTTACTACCAGCAATACAGCGCTTACCGGAGAACGCAGGCGGAACTGATCCGGGATGCACAGATGACAATCAACCGGAAACAAAAAGAACTCGAAGAAACGAAACAGCAAAAATTAACGCTGGCCCGGTCGGAAGAATCTGAAAAGGGACAGTTGACGCATGAAAAGGAAGAAAAAGACAAAACCGTTCAGCAGTTAAGCCAGAAAGAAAAGGAACTGGAATCCACATTACGGGAGAAACAGAAAACAGCCCAAAAGCTCGAACACGAGATTGAAAAACTCATTACTGCTGAGATCAAAGCTGCTGCCGAAAGAGCAAAGAAAACCGATAACCGCGATGCAAAAACAAAAATGAAAACGGTCCGCACCGAGATCCTGCTAACCAATGATGAACAGGTTTTATCCAGTTCGTTTGCGTCCAATAAAGGGAAATTGCCATGGCCTTCAGAACATGGCGTGATCACCGGGAGGTTCGGCGAGCACCCGCACCCGGTACTGAAGTATGTGAAAGTGAAAAATAACGGCATCGATATTTCCACCGAAAAAGGGGCTTCCGTCAGGACGGTGTTCAACGGGAAAGTGAGCCGGGTGATGTCGTTTCCCAACCTCAACAATGTCGTGATCATCCGTCACGGGGAGTACCTTACGGTCTATTCCAACCTGGAAAATGTCAATGTGAAAGATGGACAGACTGTGACGACCAAACAGCTGATCGGGAAGATCCATACCAACCCGGAAGATTCAAAGACTGACCTTCATTTTGAAATATGGCTGGGAAAAACCACTCAGGATCCGCAGGAGTGGCTTTATGGCGCTAATTAAAACTGCATTTTGAAACATCCCGGAGAACTTGCTGCATTACTTACTGCCGTGTTCTGGACGATCACGGCCTTGTCTTTTGAGGCTGCAAGCAAAAGGATCGGGTCGATGATCGTCAACCTGTTGCGGCTGATCGTCGGGTTTGTCTTCCTCAGCATTTTCGCATGGATTTACCGGGGCTATCTTATGCCCGTAGATGCATCCGGCCGAACCTGGCTGATCCTTGTCATTTCCGGACTGATCGGTTTTACCTTCGGCGACCTCTGCCTGTTTCAGTCGTTCGTTGTCATAGGCGCCCGTATTTCCATGCTCCTGATGGCATTGGCGCCTCCCATGACCGCCCTGATAAGCTGGATGATCCTGGGCGAGGAAATGACGGGAAAAAGCTGGCTCGGAATGTTCGTCACCATTACGGGAATTGCACTGGTAGTGCTCAGAAGGGAAGAATTCCCAAAGAAACCCGAAGGGCGGAGAAAATTCAGGTTTAATTATCCAATCTGGGGCATTCTCCTGGGTTTGGGCGGAGCCTTCGGACAGGCGCTGGGACTTGTTCTGAGCAAATTCGGGATGCATGATTCCATTTCTGTTGCAGCAGGCCGGATCCACGGTATTGCACAGAGTTACGATCCCTTCGCATCGGCTCAGATCCGTGTGATTGCAGGGATCATAGGATTCGCCATCCTGTTTACCATCCTCGGCATGTGGAAGTCCACTTACCAGGCGATCTCCAACCACAGGGCGGTTGTACAACTCTCACTCGGGGCTTTCTTCGGGCCTTTTCTCGGTGTTTCCTTCTCCCTGCTGGCAGTACAGCTCACCAACACGGGGGTTGCCGCCACGATTATGGCCATCGTTCCCGTGCTCATCATCCCGCCCTCCATCTTATTATTTAAAGAAAAAGTAAACCTTAAAGAAGTTTTAGGCGCCATACTTGCAGTAGGCGGTGTTGCGTTGTTCTTTTTGTAAAATTGCTATGACCGTTAATTGAAAACTTTATCCTATGAAAGAAAACCGAACGATTGGTGCTTTGAGCTCGCCGAATCCCGGAATACGGTTTTATATCGGTCTGGGAATCTTAATTCTCTCCTTCTTCATGCTTCCTATGGGCATATTTTTGCAGCGGTTTGCATACCACCATTATTTGAAACATCTGATTGTAGGGATATTCTGGCTCAGCGCCCCGCTAATGAAGATCAGCAGTGTAGCCATACTAGGAAAACCATCCTATCTCTATATCAAATCGATCTTCCGGCATCATGTTGAACGTGTGATCAAACCCTACCATGCCAGCCGCATTCGTTACAATATCGGCCTTTTCCTGTTTTGCCTGCCGGTTATTCCAACTTACATCCTGGCTTATGCTCCCCAGTTTTTCTCCGATAACTTTTACCCGCGGCTGATCCTGAATATTTCTTTGGATGTGGTCTTCATAACCAGCCTTTTCGTTTTGGGAGGCGATTTCTGGGATAAACTGAAAGCCTTGTTCTCCTTCTCTGCAAAGGTGAGTTTCCCGAAAGAAGGTTCGGAAGAAGAATAAATATTTCTCGCAGATTAACGCAAATTTTTCGCAAATTTTCGCAGAAAAGATTACGATTAAAGATTAATTATCATCATTTGATTTGAAAAATTATTAGGTATTCTGCGTGAATCAGCGCTTAATCTGCGAAAATCAGCGAGAACGATTTTAATGTTATCCGATTTGGTGTTCATGAATAATTTATCAGGAGAAAACTTAGTGGTAAAAACTTCTACTCGCCTCTAGAACCTCAGTTTCAAACTTAAGAAAAATTCTCTTCCTGGGGCAGCCTGGAAGCTGTTATAATCCGGACCGTTATTGGGTTCAGTGAACCCAAAATATTGTTCGTCGAAAAGGTTCTTGGCAAAAAGACTGATCTCACTGTGACAACTCCCGAGGTTGAATTTATAGCTCAGGTTTGCACCATAAGTATTAAAGCCTTTTACCCAAGAGTTGCGTTTTTTTCCATTCTCAGTAAATTTGTTGTAAATGGAGTCGTCTGTCTGGATATACCATTTCGATTGATATTCCATATTCAGTGCAAACGTAAAATGTTTCAGGAACTTCACGGCTGCTTCAACTGCAAGGATGTGCTCAGGACACTGTGGGATCCATTGGCCCTTTACGCTGTCGGGGGAAGTATACTGGAAATGTGAATAAGTGTATGCAACATCAAATTTCAGGAAATCGACCGGAACATACGATAAATAGGTTTCCACTCCATACCGTGTGCTTGCGCCAATATTCCCAAAAAATGCCGTGTTATTTCCCCTTCCGATAATGCTGTAGCGGTAGAATTCATTTTTGGAATTAACATAAAACCCGGTAAGATCATAATAAAACCTTTTTCCGACATCGCCTCTCAGGCCCAATTCCACACCCATGAAGGCGGAAGGTTTGATCAAAGAATTGAATCCTCCCCAATGCTCGGGATTGTTGTACAACTCATCCTCCGTGGGAACCAAAAATCCTGTGCCATAACTTGCATAGATATTGAGGAACCTGGCAGCATCATATACAAGTCCGAAACGGAAAGAAGTATTTTGAAAAGCCCTGTTTCCGGAAGGCTGTACCACAGAGTCGGGCAGTGGGATGTTATTGATAAGTTCATTGTAGATATAATCGTAACGAACATTGAGTGTAGCATATAGCTTTTTCATGATATCCAGTTTATCAATGAAGAAAACGCCCACACTTTTTTGTTTAATAACCTGGTTGATCAGGATGGTATCGCGGTCTAAAACAGTCTCACTGAAATGGCTATCCTCCCTGGCTGGATCCTTATCAACAGCAAACATGATTTCCGTCATTGTCTTCGAAGCATAATCGGCTCCCAGGCTGATGTGGTTCCTGAGATTTTCTTTCCCGAAATGAAGGTTATATTGTGCCGAAAAGCCTGTGTTGATAAAGGGTTTGTGGTCGTCACCATTATTGGAAGTCTCGCGGTACTTGTTCATTCTGAAAAATCCTTTTAACTGGATATCCTGGTTTTTACAGATGTCAAATTTACCCAGGAGGGCGCCGGTCAGCCTTTGTGTTTTATGAAATTCATTATAAGGAATAGCGTCGGTATTCGCAGCCTGGTGGCCAACCGTATCATAACGGCCCAAGTTGATCCCTTCGGAATTCTGGTTGAAATAATCCGTATAGGTGAGCAATTGGGTAAATTTAATTTTGTTGGAAGGTGTCCAGTTGAGTTTTTCACTGAAAATATCTCCGTAATAAGCCTGGTGTTTGCGATATCCGTTGCCTTGTGTATGAGAGTAGGAAACCCTGTAGTTCACATTGCCCTGGGTGCCATCTACCTGGCCTAATACTTTCCAGAAACCATACGAACCTGCAGACGCATAAAATAAGCTGTTGACGGGTTTTTTACCTCCATCGGCAGTGAGGATATTCACCACGCCACCAGTTGCACTGGCCCCATACATGGAAGCGGCAAGCCCTTTCACAACTTCAACATTGGAAACAGTAGCCCAGTCAACATCGTAAAGATCGGGAGCGAACCCACCTGGGTCATTCACGGGAATTCCATCAATAAAAACCCCGATTCCCCTGAAGCCGCTTTCGGTCAATACGCCTTGTCCGCGAATGTACAGATGAACGCGTGAGCTGCCTGATGCTCCGTTATCGATCCGCACACCGGGTACCAGCCTTAAGGCTTCATCTGCGGCATTGGTTTTTGAAAATGTGGATAACTGATCGGATGAAACCACAGAAATGGCTGCCGGTATTTCTCTCAGTGGCACTTTGGTCCGGACTGCAGTTACCTCAAATTCATTGAGGTTTTTGACAAGAAGAGTGTCTTGTTTCTGGGTGAGTTGTGATTTTTTCTCCTGGGCGAAAACCGAAAGGAACGTCAGAGAGAAAATAAAAATGAGAATAAAGTATGTCGATTTCATGGGTTGGATTGGTTAAATGAAAAATGAAAAATGAAAAAATGAAAGATGAAGAATGAAGAATCATTCCATCATTACATTTCATAAATTAAATAGAAAAAAGATCAGACGAACCTGGGAGGAGGGAAGGATGGAAGAATGAAAACAGACTTGAAATCCTGCTGAGGTTCAAAAAACAAAACAACAAAAGAAGTTAGTGGTGATGGAACAGAATATTTCTTCAGTAGTGCCTGTTTGATGATATGATGCAGCATGGCCTGACTGTTCTTGCTTCTTTCCGGTAGATTCATGCCGGTAACCCAGGTGGAATATTTTTCGTAACGGGCGAGCAGTTGTTCTTCTTTGGTATCATTAATGCACCGGAAAATTATAGAAGTTCCCGAGATCCTGGTAGAAATAACATCATACAACTTTCCGCGGTACCGGATTTCACCTTTGTCCAGCATCTTAAAATCGCGATTAGTAGCAGGATTGAGAATAGTGATCTCTTCATAGTCCCGGAAAGATCCACTCCGGATCATTGCTTTCATCTCGGTTTTTACACGGATTTGATCACATTTGAATACCAAATAGTATCCAAAAAGGTTAAAAAGGATCAACCCGGCAAAAAGGATGGAAAGAATTTTCTGTATCATCTGGGTCCCGTGAGTTTTTATCCTGATACTGTGCAAATGTATAAAAATGTATTGATAATAAATTAACAATGATTTTTTTCTGGTTTGCAAGATTCTGCTTCCTGTCGGGATTTAAGGCAGCAAAGAAACGGGAAAAACCAATGCGCAAACCACAAAACTATTTTACAATCATCTTAATATTGGTTTTCCCTTCATTGTCTTCCAGCGTGAGGATATAGATTCCGGGAGGCAGTAAATTCAGTTTGTAGGTTTTAATGAAGCCCCTGTAAATTTCAAGATCCTTATCCTCGAAGATCATGAGATTTAGCGCATTCTGCAATTGCAAAGTTACATGTCCCGGGCTATGGTTTTTGATCTTCAGCGTAAAGGTTCCATTATTTGGATTGGGGAAGATTTCGTAACTGGAGGCGGCTTCTGTTTCCTGGATACCGGTACAATTTTTAAATGTAACCATCAGCGAATCGTAGGAGGAGCAATTGGAGGAATTGGTGATCCGCACCCGGAACCATTTTGAGCCAAAACCGCCCGTCAGGGATGTGTCGACTGTGATCTCAGGGGTAGTAAATCCTCCCGGTGTCCAGAGATAATGACCACCGGGGATGGTGTCGGCAAAAAGGTGGACCGCCTGGCCGCCACAGACCGTATCATCGGGCAGGATGGTGAGGTGAGGAACCGGGATTGCGGCAATTGCCAGGTGTAGGCTGCTTGCATAACACCCATTGGCTCCGTTGGCCTTCAGCCGGAGTTTTACGGACCCGGAACTCACATCGGTTAAACCGGGAGTATAGATTGGGGTTAATATTGTATCGTTCGAAAAGGTTCCATCCCCGAAAGTGGTCCAGCGGAGGGAATCATAAGAAGAAGCTGTTCCAAGCAACTGCAGTATATTCCCCGCGCAGATCGTGGTATCGTTCCCTGCATAAACATTGGGCAGGGGTGGTGGCGGGAATACAATGTTATCGATCCAGGCCGCGTTGCTGCCGTTCAGATAGGAAATATCTGTAACATACCACCATTTGAAGGTATGCGTTCCGGCTGTCACGGGATATGCAGCCCTTTGCCAACCTTGTTCTCCCGACCATTGTCCTAAAGGTACATCATCGATAAAAAAGTGGAGCCAATCATAATCCTGTTCGGAAGAAACTTTCGTGTAAAACGAAATACTGTCATCTTTCCCGGCACTGAATGTAACCTGTAATCGGGAGGTTTGGTTATTATAGATCACCCCCGACCGGGCACTGTAACTTCCCTGGTAATGGATCGTATCAATGACCCAGTTTGCGTTTCCGCCGAATCCCCATGGGAATTTTGTAAATCCGTCGGTTTCCCAGTCTTCCATGAGTAATCCGATAATTTCAAATACCGTCTTTTCCGACCGGTACAAACCGGAACCTGCGATCAGGTGAAGGTCGGCAGAGGAATAGAGGCAGGCATCCGGAGCAACCTCCAATTTGAGAACAACTGTTTTGGTATGAATCGGAAAAATAGTATCGAGATAAACGGAATCGACCGTAAAATGTAAGTAATCCGAGGGAGACGAAATTTTCAGCCATGTGCCGGGACACGCGAAATCCCCTGAATTCGAAACGGTAACTGCAACATCGATGCTTTCTCCGGGATCCAGGCACCCGTTGTTATTACCGTTGATGGTATCATGGATCACAACATTCCCGATATACAACCCGGGAGCATGGGCTTCGATCCTGAAATTACTCAGCCAGGAAGTATCGGTGTTAACGGCCCTTACATTGAATTTAACCCTTAATCCGTCAGGAATGGTGTCTGATACTTTAAAGGAAAATCCATTGGCAGCCGATTTCAATTCCCCAGCGGAAAAATTACCATACTGTTCTGTGCTGTCGGTGATCGTAATGTAAGGGGAATCTGCAGAAAGATAAGCCGTGACATTATTTGCAGGTTGGTCGCCCACATTTTTCAGGCTTAAAGTCAGGTACAGCGAATCGGCATAATTCATGTCTTGCCCGCTTTTTTTCTGAATGGATGCCAGGTCGTAGGAATCATAAACAACATAAGGCTGATTCGGCGCCGGCCCCAGGTTAACAGGCGAAACATAGGTAAGAGCATTACCGTTCCGGTTATCGGTCCATACCGGGTATGCCATCATGTTTCGTGAGTTCACCCCAAGGTAATCGCCGAAATAGCTGAATGCAAGTCCGGGAATCGGGGTGGGGGTAAAAGCAACATCGCTGACTTTCATGTCGGTCCAGGTATCCCCGGCGTTATTCGAATAAGAGATCCATGTTTCGCAAACTGTAGACGACACATTGCGGTCGTCATAATAAATCACGCAGAGGTTTCCTGTCACAGGATCACAACTGATCCAGGGAAAGAAATGTTGCTTGCCAAAGCCGGTAGCATCCTGGTTTACCTTTAAGGGCGCCGACCAGGTGCTTCCCTGGTCGGTGGACCGGAGCATGTATACATCAATATCACTTCCGGTATTAACACCGGGGAATCCGATATTTGCCCAAACAATGTAAATATTTCCCTTGTGCGATCCATTGCTGATGTCCACCGTCATGGAAGGAAAAGAATTCACCCTCATGTTTTTGGCGGTTCCGCTTGTACGGATCCCTTTGATGTTATTGATGATCCGCGTGGCCGGAGTAAAGACGGATCCCCCGTTAAGAGATTTGGCGAACCCGATTGCAGATTCATCTCCGGGCCAGGTATCGTAGACAGTAAAAGTCCCGTAAACCTCCCCGTTAGGGCCGGTTTGGAGGTTGACTCCCTGGCAAAAACCTCCGGCAGTAACACCCGGACTTATAGCCAGAGGCGTGATCCAGGTCAAGCCATTGTCAACGGATCGTGATACTTGAACCTGGTTATAATACGGTGAAATGCTGACAAAATTTGTCCAGGCATCATACAGCATGCCCTGAAAGGGACTGGTAAGCGAGTTATCGATGCAGAGGTGATTTTTATCCAGGATATCCTGGCCGGGTGAAGGGACACTTAAAACGACAACATCATGCCAGGTCACTCCCTGATTGGAGGACCAGGCAACAGATTGCCCGAAGTTGTTGTTGATCTTCCCGACATACCACCAACCATTCCGGCTGATGGCAACGGAAGGATCACCCATGTTGGTATTCCCTGCTCCTTCAATCTCTCCTGTCCAGCTTACTCCTGCATCTTCCGACGAACGGTCGTTGGCCCCGAACAGTGAATTGGCGGTAGACCCGTCCCAATCAGTGGAGTTATTGGAATTCAGGAGTTCATCTTCGTTTTCAGGGTTGATAAAGATGGAATTTTCACTTTGTGTGGTGCCACTTGTTTCTGTCACACATATGTCCGGTGAATCCTGTATCTGTATTCCTTTTGCTTCGATCCGGCTTCCGGTAAATACTGCTTTTGGTACAGTCACTCTTGGATTAGGTGTAACGTATCCCAGCTTCACCATATGCAGCCAGTATCCCATGTTATCGATCCTCGTGTTTACTTTTCCTTTCCCTGCGCGGGTGATCCCCGGAGAATACCGGTGCAATTGTGCTTCCATCGAAAAAAAAGAAAAGATAAACAGCAATACAAGGATGCAGGATAACTTTTTCATAGGGAAGAGGTTGTATTGGTCTAACAAAGGTAAGAAATCTGAAAATGGAAAAGCCACCCGACTGGATTCCCGGATGGCCTTTTGATATTTGAGAAAAGAATTACTTACGGATGACCAGTTTCCTGATCAGGGTACCCGTTTCGGTTTCCACTTTCAGGTAATAAACACCTTCAGACAGTGTGGAAAGATCAATGTTCTGTGTGAATTTTCCGGTAACTTTCACATTGTTTTCGGTGTAAACCAAAGATCCAAGTGTGTTTACGATCCGGATGTTGATGTTCTTCTCATTCCCCTGCAATACGATCGCGAATTTTCCCGGATTCGGGTTGGGATAGATCTCTGCTCCGAATTCATTGGAATTAGAAATCCCGAGTGTGTTTTTCACGATGACAGTTTTATCCAAAGATGGAAGTCCCGGGCCGCAAGTATCAGTGCCTTTTACAACAATCACAGCAGACGGGCCCCTGAACGAGAGATCCCAGGTAACTGTCCCGGTAAGGCCTGTTCCGGCAATCGTTCCGGCGGCTTCAGGTGTGATTGACCATGCATAGGTCGTTACAGAAGGGACACCGGTTGTCGTGAATTCAGAAGTGGGGACATTGGCAATGTTGACAGAATCGGCTCCTTCGGGTTTGGCAGGTGCGGCAATAGGAGCAGAAATGTTTACATCATAGGATGGGGAAGGTGTTCCTTCTCCGCAATCATTCAATCCTTTAACGACAATGCTTACCGGTCCCGAATAGGTGGCAGATGCATTGAAAGTAGCCGTTGTAGTTGTGCCGTCGATGGTTCCGGCAGCAGCAGGTGCGATTTCCCAGGCATAGGAAGTGGCATAGCCGGCACCCAGCGTTGTATACGGGGTTCCGGTTGAGCCCGGACAAACTACAGCCGGCCCTGCAGGCTGAGCGGCAGGATTTGGTGCCTGCCCGACAACAACCTGTTTCGTGACCTGGTTATCGCAAGTGCCGTTATTTTTAACCTGGAGCGTCACATTGAAAGTGCCGCCAGACGTATAGGTATGCGAAGGATTCTGGCTGGTTGCCCCGGCAGAGCCATCGCCGAAATCCCATAGCCAGTCTGTAATGGTTCCTCCGTTGGCATTTGACAGGTCTGAAAAAATGGTGGCCTGGTCAATGCAGGAAGCATTGCTGGTGGTAAAATCTGCGGTTGGCTGATGATAAACGTGGATATAAGCTGTTTTTGTGGTAGAGTCGGAATTGGCTGATCTTGAAATCACAAGTTTCACTGAATAATCTCCGGGTGCACTGTAAACTATGTTAGAAGGATTTTTCACGGTGGCTGTTCCCGGTGTTCCTCCATCAAAAGTCCATACCCATGACGCAGGACTTCCTGCAGATTCATCGGTGAAATTCACACCCGTTCCCGGGCAGAGATCTGTAACATTGGCTGAGAAGTTGGTGATCAGCTGGCCATAAGTCACAGGTACATTGTCCTGGTAACGGAAGAAATTCTGCTTGGTTACCGTGACCATCACCTGGGTTCCGGCTGTTTGTGAAGGAATTGTAATTACAACAGGCGTAACGCCGCTGCCATAGCCGGTAGCGATAATTTCATTATTTACTGTCAAAGCAATGAACGCGCTATCATTAGTAATTATATTAAAAGTCGTTGCTCCTGCCTGGATCTCTTCATCATGAGTTACGGTCAATTGCTGGGGAACCTCAAAATAGACAACAGAGAATCCGTCTCCAAGCATATGGAACAGACGGTAAGTAACCTGTTTATTACCTGTATTATAAGGCCAGCTGGATAGTTTCAAAAAGTATTTTCCGGCGGCATTGCCAAAAGCAGGAAAAACACCCCTTGAACCGGGTTGAGTTTCTTTGTCGGGCATAAAATTTGGCCACATATTGTCCATCATACCCCATACATAAGTATCATTGACAAATGAATAAGAAACTTCTGAAGGGCAAACAATACCCAATGCTCCTGCATTATGACCATTTTTTGTTTGGCGGACGAACTTTTCACCGAAACAATCTGCTGAACGGTGATAAGCGCCCGTCTGGCAATTGATGGAAAAAACAAAAGGAAGCAACGTATTGTTTAATGCAGTGACGTTCGAGGAACTATAGGCAGGTTCGCCCCATCCGTCATAGTAACCATGATCCCTGTGCATCAGGATAAATGCGCCTGAATCGATGGCCTGATTAATTTTGGTTGCATTTCCCCCGGTCCATCCGCCTAATTCAACGGGAGTAGCCGGAATATAACCCAGGCCGGTGGAACCAAAATAATTGGTTACCTGAGATGTATTAGTGGCTGATGACCATATATTCTGACTCCCTTCGTATACTGCATTAATACGCCTGGGGTGTTTG
>Ga0209226_10000872_pt1 | contig 14963 bp, 13 predicted proteins | sample BarGraNGADG00212_2_FD_184497 | JGI IMG/M metagenome (GOLD analysis project Ga0209226, IMG submission 184497) | Arctic peat soil microbial communities from Barrow, Alaska, USA - Barrow Graham LP Ref core NGADG0011-212 (SPAdes) (version 2) | ecosystem: Environmental > Terrestrial > Soil >...
TCTCGGCCCACAGTTGGCCGACCTCAACCGGGCCGTAACCCAGGCGTTCCGCTTCCGCGAGCCAGCCCTGCACCATCTCGCGCAAGCGCCGGCTGCGCAATTGGGAGGGTTCCACCGCCGGAGGCGGCCCGAGCACGTAAGTCCCCCTGCCCTGTTGGGTCGAGAGCACCCTTTCCTCATGCAGCAGGCGGTAGGCGCGGGCCACCGTATTGAAATTGATGCGCAGGTCGGCCGCCAGCTCGCGCACCGTCGGCAGCTGGTCGCCCGGCCGCAGCGCCCCGCCGGCCACCAGGCTTTTCACCTGGTCCACGATCTGCGTATAAATCGGCACCTTGTCCTGAAAGTCGAGACGAAGTTGCATCGCATCCCTAATGAATGAATTGTATGATTGTACTAATTGTACAGCGGATTGTTGGGGTTGTCAAGAGGCAAAAACGAATTTCTTCAGATTTCCTGGAGCTCTCGCGAAGGGTATAAAATAGCGCGGCAGCCCGGCCGGAGACGCCGGCCGGCGCTGACAAGACGAGCGGAGGGAGAGCCAGGACATGGCAGACAAAGGAGCTGCGTCAAGCAGCGAGGTAAGCTGGCCGCTGGATGATACTATCGTTTACGGGACGCTGGTTCGGCCCGCCGGCCCGGGGCCGTTCCCCGCGCTGGCGCTGGTGGCAGGCAGCGGCCCCACCGACCGCGATTGGAACTCGCCCCTGATCTCCGGCACGAACGGCAGCGGCCGGCTGCTGGCCGAGGCCTTGGCGGCAGACGGCATCGCCTCGCTGCGCTATGACAAGCGGGCCGCCGGCCCCCACGCGGCCGAGAACCTGGCCGCGCTGGCCGGCAAGATCAGCCTGCAGAGCCACCTCGCCGAGCTGGCCGGCGCGGTGCGGACGCTGGCGGGCACGCCCGATGTCGACCCGGCGCGCATCTTCGCCCTCACCAACAGCGAGGGCGCGCTGCACGCGCTCAACTATCAGATCCAGGCGCCGGCCATCCCGTTCGCCGGCCTGATCCTGCTTGCGCCGCCGGGCCGGCCCATCGGCGCGGTCGGCCGGTCGCAGGTCGTCGCGCAGTTGTCTGGTTTGCCGAACGGGGCCGAGATGATCGCGGGCTACGATGCCGCCATCGCCGCCTTCGCGGCCGATCAGCCGGTCACCCCGGACCCATCCCTGCCGGAAGGCGTGCTGATGCTCTTGCGGGGCCTCACCCACCCGGCCAACCTGCCCTTTGCGCGCGAGCTGTGGGTGACTGACGCGGCCGGCTGGCTGGCGCAAGTGCAGGCGCCGGTGCTGGTCGTCATCGGCAAGAAGGATGTGCAGGTGAGCTGGCAGGTCGACGGCCAGGCGCTGGAGCAAGCCACGGCCGGCCACGCTAACGTCACGTTCGTTTCCCCCGAGAACGCCAACCACGTCATGAAGTACCTGGCCGGCTCGCCGGCGGCGCTGTCGCCGGCCGAGGTGATGGCCGGCTACAACGGGCCAGAGACCCAGCTTGACCCTGAGGCCCTGGCCGCGATCCGGGGCTGGCTGGCGGGGCCGGGCAACGCGGGCCTGCGCAGGCAGGCGTAGCCGACAAAACTGCTCCCGCTCTCCCCTGCCCGGCCGGGCGGAGGAAACGGGGAGGAAGTGAGCTAAAGCGCCGGCTAACCGCTCGCTAGCGGGCGCTGACCACGGTGATCATCGCCCGCTAGCAGGCGCTGATTACGGTGAAGGACAGGGGCGGCAGCTCGAGCGTGAGCTTCTTGCCGTCCAGCGGCGGGGTCGCAAGCTGGCGGACGACCACGACGTTCGGGCTCTCGAAGCTGTTGGCGGCCTTCGGGTGCGTGCCGGCCACCTGGTAGACGGCCTGCACCTGGCGCGGCGCCTCGCTCTGCCAGGTGATCTCGGTGCTGATGGCCTCGATCTGGCTGCGGTTGACGACGAAGACCGCCGTCTCGCCGCCGGCCGGGTCGTAGCTCGCCGAAACGTCCAGCGCGGGCACGTCGCCGAACTGCGCCGTCGCCACGGGCGGCGCCTTGGTCGCCACCGAGAGCGACTGGCCGTGCGCGAACTTGCTCATCAGCATGAAGGGGTAGAAGGTGCTCTGCTTGAGCAGGCCCTCGCGGGTGGTGAGGAGCGGCGCGATGATGTTGACGATCTGCGCCAGGCAGGCGATCTTGAGCACGTCGGCCTTGCGCAGGAAGACGTTCAGCCACTGCGCCACGACCAGGGCGTCCTCCAGGTTGTAGACTTCCTCGATCAGGTGCGGCGCCTGGGTCCAGCGGCCGTCCATCTCCTGGGCCTTGTACCACACGTTCCATTCATCCCACGAGAGGTAGACGTCGTGCTTGCTGCGCCGCTTGGCCTTGACGTAGCGCAGCGTCGCGGCCAGGGTGTCGATGTGGGACTCGAACTGCAGCGCCTGCGCCAGGTAGCTGGCGGTGTCGTTGTTCCGGTTGCCCGCGTAGTAGTGCATCGACTGGTAGTCGACGGCCTCCCAGCAGGTCTCCAACGCCACCCGGTCCCACTCGGGGTAGGTCGGCATGAAGGTATTGGACGAGCCGCACAGGATGAGCTTGACGGACGGGTCCTGCAGCCGCATCAGCTTGGCGGCCTCGCGCGCCTTGCGCCCGTATTCGTCCATGTCCAGGTGGCCGATCTGCCAGGGACCGTCCATCTCATTGCCCAGGCACCAGTATTCGACGCCGTAAGGCTCTGCGTGACCGTTGGCCACGCGCAGGTCGGAGTAGTAGGAGCCGGGCCGGCCGTTGCAGTATTCGACCAGGTCCGCCGCCGACTGGATGGTGCCCGTGCCCAGGTTGGCGGCCAGCATCGGTTTGGCGCCGGCCTCCTGGCAGAATTGCATGAACTCGTCGGTGCCGAACTGGTTGGTTTCAAGCGAGCGCCAGGCCAGGTCACGGCGCACCGGACGCTTCTCGCGCGGCCCGATGCCATCCAGCCAGTTGTAGCCGCTGAGGAAGTTGCCGCCCGGGTAGCGGATGATGCGGAAATTGAGCTCGCGCAGCGCGCCCAGCACGTCGCGCCGCAGGCCGCGCGCGTCGGCGTGGGGCGAAGCCGGGTCATAGATGCCGCCGTAGATGCAGCGGCCCATGTGCTCGGCGAAGCCGCCGAAAACCAGCGGCGAGATCTCCGCGATGCTGCGATTGGTATCCAGATAGAGTTGCGCTTTGGCAGTTGACATGGCAGTTCCCTCTCGGTGCCGACCTGAAGGTCGGGGCTGATCGCGCAGGGCACCGGGAACACTGGGTGTTGCCGGTGCCCTGGGTAGACATGCGTCGATGGGTGATGGCGGCTTAGCGCCCGGCCAGGCCGGCGGTCGCCATGCCCTGGATGATCTGGCGCTGGAAAATGGCGTAAAGGATCAGTGGGGGCGTGGTGCCCAGGAATGCGCCGGCAAAGGCCAGGCCACGCTGCACGTAGCTGCCCTGTTGGATTACCAGCAGGCCGACCGGCATGGTCAGCAGATCACGGGTGTTCAAAACGATCAGCGGCCAGTACAGGTCGTTCCAGAAGGCCAGCCCAGTCAGGATGCCCTGGGCCACCAGCGCCGAGCGCACCAGCGGCAGGCAGATCTGCCAGAAGACGCGGAACGTGCTGGCCCCGTCCACGACCGCCGCATCCTCCAACTCGTGCGGCACGGCATAGAACTGCTGGCGCATGAAGAAAATGGCCCCCACGCTGGCCCCGGCGGGCAGCCAGAGGGCCATGTAGTTGTCCAGCAGTTTGAGGTCGCGCAGCAGCAGGAAGGTCGGGATCAGGGTGGCGACACTGGGCACCATCAGGCTGATCAGCAGGATGAAGAAAATGGTGTCCCGGCCAGGAAACTCCAGGCGGGCAAAACCGTAGGCGCTCAGAGCCGACAGGAAGAGCACGGCTGCTGTGCCCACACCGGTGACCAGGAAGCTGTTAAACAGCCAGCGCATGACAGGCAAGGTCTTGTCCTGGATGATGTGGTTGAAGTTCTCCAGCGTAAAGGGATCGGGCAGCCAGTAGATCGGCCACTTGATCTGGTTGAGCTCGGGCGTGAACGCCTTCGAGACCATGTACCAGACGGGCATGATCAACACGAAGACCACCGGCAGCATCCCGACCCAGAGCAGGAAGGTCTTCATCGGGAAGGGGCGCCGCGGGTGGGACACGGAGGTCGTGACGGATTCTGTGCTCACTGTGCGCTCCTAATACTCCAACCGGCCGCGGAACAACGCGAACCAAACCCGCGTCCCGACGATCATGAGGATGGCCATGATCACCGCCATGGTCGAGGCATAGCCGATGCGGAAGAACTTCCAGGCCGTTTCGTAGAGCTGGATCATCACCGTGCGCGATTCATAGCCGGGACCGCCGCCGGTGAGGATGTAGGCCTGGCCGAACATCTGCATCTGAGCGATGAACTGCGTCGAGACGACGAACAACGTGGTCGGCGTGATCAGCGGGAGGGTGATGTGCCAGAAAGTGCCCAGGGGGCCCGCGCCGTCGATCTTGGCCGCCTCGTAGAGCTGCTCGGGGATGTTCTGCAGGGCGGTGAGGAAGGCCAGCATCGGGAAGCCAAACGTCCACCAGACGGTGGTCAGCGACAGCGTCGGCAGCACGGTCGTCGCGCTCCCCAGCCATTGGATGCGCGGCAGGTTTAAGATGTCGACCAGGAAGTAGTTCAGGATGCCGCGCTGGGCGTCCCAGATGCGCGCGGTAATGATGGCCATGGCCGACACCGACAGCAGGCTGGTAGCGAAGAACAACGTGCGGAAGAGGTCACGCCCTTTGAAGCTCTGCTTCAGGGCCACTGAGACCGACAGCGGGAAGGCGGTGTTCAGCACCATGGTCATCAGCGTGAACTTCACAGTGTTAACGAGCACCTTGGTGAAGAGCGGATCCTTGAACAGCGCCTGGAAATTACCGAGACCTAACCACTTCTGCTGGTTGAGCGACAGCATGATCTTCCAGTCGTACAGGCTGATCTGCAGACCGCGGAAAATCGGGTAGGCCAGGAACACGACAAACAGGACCAGGTGTGGGAGGATAAACAGGTAATTGGGCAACTGCTTGCGCCACCGGCTCTTCTGGCGCCCGCTGATGCTCGGCTTGCTCGGCAGGGCTTCGGTAACCGCCATTTCTCACCGCTCCTCAGATTGGATAAGCTCATCGTGGCGTGGTCTGTTACCCCCGGCTCGCGAGCCGGGGGTAACAGACCGAAGGCAGGCGATTAGCCGCGGTCGAGGATGGTCTGGATCGTCGCGTTGCCCTGATCCAGCGCTTCCTTGACCGGCGTGGTCTTCGCCAGGGCGGCGCTCACGGTGTTCTCCCAGGCGGTCTGGATCTCGATGAACGCCTTGTGCGGGAAGTCGGTGCGGCCCTGCTTGTTGAACGCAGCGGCGCTGGCCTTCACGGACCAGATGGCCTGAACGTCAGGATCGTTCTGGACCGACTTGCGGGCCGGGATCTGACCGGAGGTGGCCCAGAGCTTACCGTTATCCGACAGGAACTTGATCAGCTTCGACGCCCGATCGATGCCGTCCTGCTTGACACCGACGGGGATGCACATGATGTGGGCATCGATCTTCTGGAAAGCGTCGCCGCTCGGGGCGAGCGAGTTCAGCGGCACGCAAATCGTGTGTGCGCCCACATCCGGGTTATCCTTGAAGAAGCTCAGGCTCCAGGTGCCGTCCCACATGATCGCCAGCGAGTCGGTCTTGTAGATATCGTAGTCCGTCGCTACGCCTGGCAGCGCGGGCGGGCTGACGTAGTGCTTGTACATCAGGTCGTACCAGTACTGGACGGCCGCCACACTCTCGGCGCTGTTCAGTCTGGCCTTGTTGGTCTTCGGGTCAAAGGTTCCGCCACCGTAATCGAACCAGGTCGAGGGCATGGTGTAGCGCGGCCAACTAAAGTAGTGCGCCCAGATCTTCACCTTGTCCGGGTTGAACCCGGTTTCATCCGGATGCTTGCCGCTGTCGTCGACCGTGATCTTCTTGGCCCACGGGATGAACTCGTCGCCGTTCTTCGGCAAGTTCGCGGGGTCAAGGCCGGCGTCCTTGATGACCTTGGTATTTACGTAACAGGTCCAGCCGTGATTGTCGAATGGCACCGCCATCTTCTTGCCGTTGACGGTGACCATATCCATCACGGTCTGCACGAAGTCATCCGCCGGGATTGCCAGCTTGGCATAGACGTCGTCCATCGGCATCATGATGCCCTGCGACGCCATCTGCGGCACTTCGGTGGCGTGGAAGATCGCCATGTCCGGGGGAGTGCCGGCAGCCACAGCAGTGGGGAACTTCTGGAAAAACACGTCCCAGGTATAGGCCTCAGACCGCACAGCCTGATCCGGGAAGGCCTTGGAATAGGCCGTCAGCAGCGTACCGAATACACCGCCATCGGCGCCGGTCAGACCGTTTTGCAGCACGACAGGCTGGGCAGCCGTGCCGTAGATGCCCACGGCGACGGTCGGCACCGGTGTCGGGCCACCGGCCGTGGCGGTGGGCGCGGCAGCGGCGGGCGCGGCGGTGGTCGCGGCGGCGGCGGGCGCAGCGGGCGCAGCCGGCGCGGCGGTGGGAGCCGGCACTGCAGCGGGGCTGCAGGCCGCCAGGGCGGCGGCGCCGACGATGACGCTGCTGGCCCTCAGGAAATCACGACGCGTAAGAGTCTTCTTCTGGGCAGACATGGGAATGACCTCCTCTAAGGTTGAGAATGGATGATTGGAATTGGCCTCAAATCACTGTGCCGGGCAGGCGTCCACGCGTGCCGGCCTGTCTGGGATACCTTCGACCACTTCCTCCCTGGCGATCGCATGCCACTGAGAAGTGGCGGGCGCCGCGCCCGCAGGCGCCGCCTCCTATGCCGACTCGCGCTCGATGAACTGGCAGGGCACTTCAAAAACCTGCTTTGGATGCTCGCCTTCGGCGGCGATGCGCTCGAAGACCGCGCCGGCCAACAGGCGTCCCATCTCGCCGGGGAATTGCGCGATGGTGGTCAGCCTGGGCCGGACCCACTGGGCGTCGGGGATGTCGTCAAAGCCGATGATCGCAATGTCTTGCGGAACCTTGAAACCCAGCTCCTGGGCTGCCTCCAGGGCGCCGATGGCCATCGTGTCATTGGCTGCGAACACGGCCGTGGGAGGGGCCGGCAGCGCCAACAGCGCGCGAATGGCCTGCGCCCCGCTCTCAACCGACCAGTCGCCGGTCGCGACGTACTCCGCCGGCACCGGCAGGCCGGCCTCCTCCATCGCCCGGCGGAAGGCGCCGTAACGCCGCACGATCACCGGGAACTGGCGCCCGGCGCAGATCATGCCGATGCGCCGGTGCCCACGTTGCTCGATGAGCCAACGGATGGCTTCATAGCTGGCCTTCGCATCGTCACCGAAGGCCACGTCCACGCCTGGGTGCTGGATATGGTTGCCGACCACGCCGATGGCGACCCCCGTGCGGGCGATCAGCTCGTCCAGGTCGGAATCCTGCAGGTGGTAGGGCACTATGATCACCCCGTCGACCGGGTGACGGATGATGGATTCGCAGAAAAGCAGTTCCTTGGCGCGGGTGTGATCCGAATTGGCGATCAACACATCATAGCGCTGGCGGAAGGCCACATCTTGCACCGCCCTTACCATCGGATGATAGAAGGGGTTGCCGATATCGGCGATCATCATGCCGATCATATACGTTTTTTGGCCGCGCAGGCTGCGGGCGTACTGGTTGGGGTGGTAACCCAGCTCCGCCACGGCGGCCAGGACCTTTTGCTTCGTTTCGTCGCTGATGGGCACACTGGAGGGCGAGTGGCTGAGGACACGCGAAACCGTGCTCTGCGAGACGTTGGCGAGGCGTGCCACGTCGCGCATCGTAACGGGACCTGAACGGACAAAAGACTCGGGAAGAGCCATGCAACCACGCTTTCGCCGGTGCGCAATTGACTGCAATCGTATGCGGTATTTCGTATTCTAGCATGCGAATTCGGCCGTGTCAAGCCCCCGATTCTTTCGAGTGCGGTTCAAAGTTTTGCGCAAGCGGCCAGTCCACGTACTCGCTCAACTTAGCTGGGCTTTGCCCATTGCTGGCTGGATCAGGGTCCTGTGTGCGCTGCTAACCTTTCAATCAAGGTCACGCTATAGTCATCGTCAGGCAGGGCAAAGGCCTGCGTGGCGCCGGCGACGGCCTGGGCTTTGACCGCCGCGTTGGGCTGAATGGTCAGGCGCCGGCGCACGCCATACTGGCCATCGATCAGCTTCTGAACGGCGGCGGGGGCCACCCCAGGCTGGACCTTGACGAGGAATGCGTCCGCGTCCCGCACGCCGAACTACTGATCCAGGTCCTTCCAACTGCCCTCGACCACCAGCCCCTGGTTCGAGAAATCCGCCCCTGCCGCCGCGACTCGGAAGGCGTGCATGCCGCGTTTGGTCTGCAGAGCGATCGTGTCGCCCTGCTTGAGTTTGTGCTCACCCAGGTCGTATTGCTTGCGCAGCCCCGTCGTCTCGAGGATCGGCATGCCAACCACTCCCTATAGGGATCAATCAGCCACGGATCAGTCAGCCGCGATTGGCGCCAAAGTACGACAGTCCATGATTGCGATCAATATGACATAACCATCAGCCTGAGTCAAAGGCTCTTGTTGCGTGGGGCGTCGGACAGGATGCGCCGGCGGACGGTCGAGGATCGAAACCAACAAGCGCAGTTTAGCATAAAGTGGACGATGTGGCTAAAATCGAAAGGCAAACGAGCGCGTTTCAAAATGGGGGCAGGAATGAAGAGAGGTGCAACATGAGAATGAGCCAACTGTTCGGGCGCACGTTGCGTGAGGCGCCGGCGGATGCGGAGATCGCCAGCCATCAATGGCTGGTGCGCGCCGGATTTATCCGGCCGCTGGGGGCGGGCATCTTCAGCTATCTGCACCTGGCGCAGCGCACGATCATGAAGATCCAGGCGATCCTGCGTGAGGAGATGAACGCCATCGGCGGGCAGGAGATCAGCATGCCCGTGGTCCACCCGGCCGACCTGTGGCGCGAGACCGGGCGCTGGTACCAGATCGGCAGCGAGATGGGCCGCTTCAAGGACAAGAACGAGCGCGATATGGTGCTGGCGATGACGCACGAAGAGGTGGTGGCGGACCTGGTGCGCACGGAGATCCAATCGTACAAACAGTTGCCGCGGCTGATCTACCACATCCAGACCAAGTGGCGCGACGACCCGCGGCCGCGCGCCGGTCTCATCCGGGTGCGCGAGTTCACCATGAAGGATAGTTACAGCCTGGATGCCGATCTTGACGGGTTGGACGTCCAGTATCGGGCGCATTACCAGGCCTACTTCCGCATTTTTGAGCGCTGCGGGCTGTCGGTGGTGGCGGTGAAAGCGGACGTGGGCATGATGGGCGGCAAGCTGGCGCATGAGTTCATGTACCTGACGCCGGTCGGGGAAGATACGCTGCTGGTCTGCGGCGAGTGCGGCTATACCGCCAACCGCCAGATCGCCCGCTTCCGCAAGCCCGCCGCGGCGGTGGAGGAACCGGGCGCGCTGCAGCCGGTCGCGACACCGGAAACCAAGACCATCGAGGACCTGGCCAAGCTACTGGGCGTACCGGAGGCGAAGACCGCCAAGGCCGTCTTCATGGTCGCCACGCTGCAGCAAGAACGGCAAGACCGGGAACAGTTCGTGTTTGCCGTGGTGCGCGGCGACATGGACGTCAACGAGACCAAGCTGACCAACGCGCTGCACGCCAAGGACCTGCGCCCGGCACTGGAGGCTGAGATCCGCGCGGTGGGCGCTGTGCCGGGCTACGCCTCGCCGGTCGGGCTGCGCGGCGTGCTGGTCGTGGTCGACGACGCCGTGCCCGCTTCGCCTAACCTGGTGGCCGGAGCCAACCGCGACGGTTACCACTTGCTGAACGTGAACTACGGGCGAGACTTCAGCGCGGACCTGGTAGCCGACATCGCCGTGGCCGAAGAGGGAGCGGCCTGCCCCGAGTGCGGGGCAGCGATGCGCACCTATCGCGGTGTGGAGGTTGGCAACATCTTCAAGCTGGGCACGCGCTACAGCGACGCGCTGGGCTGCACCTACCTGGACCGGGACGGACGTAACCGGCCGGTGGTGATGGGTTCCTATGGCATCGGGGTGGGCCGGCTGCTGGCCTGCGTGGCCGAGGAGCACCACGATGCGAAGGGGCTAGTCTGGCCGGTGACGGTCGCGCCGTGTGCCGTGCATATTGTGGGCTTCAAAGGGCAGGAGGTGGCCGCGGAGGGGGTGTACAAGGCGCTGCAGGATGGGGGGATCGAGGTGCTCTATGACGACCGGGACGAGAGCCCGGGCGTGAAATTCAACGACGCCGACTTGATCGGCATCCCCATCCGGCTGACGGTTGCGGCGCGCGCGTTGCGCGAGGGCGGGGTGGAGATGAAGCTGAGGCGCGCCGAGAAGGCCGAGGTCGTGCCGTTGGCCGAGGTGGTGGCGCGCGTAAGGGCAAGCATCGCCGAGATGGAGGCCGAGATCGCGGGGACGCTGGTGGCGGTGGGGTATGATGGGTGAGGGTGGGACGGCGACGCAGATAAGGGCTCGAATTCATTCGTGGGCTAGTGCCGCTTCACGATCACGGTCGTGAAGTCGTCCTGGTGCGGGATAGGGCCGCTGTAGTCTTGGACGGCGTGCCACAGTCTTCGGCAGATTGTTCGCGCGCTTTCCTGGCGGTGGGCGGATAATTCCTGCTTCGCCCGTTCACAGCCAAATTCGCACCCCTCTGTGTCGGCAGCTTCATTCAGCCCATCGCTGTACAGCAGCGCCAAACCGCCAACCGAGATAGGAAGCTGCTGTTGGTCGATCCTGACATCCTCAAACACGCCCAGCGGTTGTCCTTCATGCATGGCAACTTCGACGCACTGCCCATCACCGTCTATGATAATTGGAAGCGGATGGCCCGCTCTTGAGTACTGTAGGTACCCGGTCTTGAAATCCAGGACGCAGTAAATAAGGGTGACAAACGCGCCTGAGGCGTTCATTTTAAGAAGGTAACGGTTGACGTTTAGCAGGATCTGGCGTGAGTTGTCTGTCTGTCCGTCCAGCCTCCGCGCGTACCAGACTGAAGGTCAAGGCCATAAACAGCGCCGCAGGCAGGCCCTTGTCCGCGACATCGCCAATCACAATACCCAAGCGCCCCTTGTCCAGATGGATAAAGTCGTAGAAGTCCCCGCCCACTGCCCGGGCGGGAATGATCAGCGCCCCGAAGTCATAGCCGGGGTGCCTGGGCAAGCGCAGCGGCAGAATGCCCCGCTGTGTCCGACGGGCGATCGCCAACTCGCCTTCCAGCAGGTTGAGCAAGGTTTTTGTTTCATTGAATAAGCGGGCGTTTTCCAGGGATAGGCTTAGGCTGTTGGTCAACGTTGTCAGCAGGTCGATGTCCGACGTGGAAAAGGCATTCTCCTTGTCGAGGTTCTGCAGGCTCACGACCCCGCGCACTTCATCCCGCACGAGCATAGGGACCCCTAACCAGGTTTTCGGCAGCTCTGTGCCGGGCACAACATGCATCCCGGCCGCCCCGACACGCTTAATGATCTCGTCCAGGTTGATCATCAGCGGTGTATGCGTGCGAATGATCTCGGCACGTGAAATATCCACCGGCTGCCAGCCTTGAATATGCAGGTGCAGCCCGCGCTCGATGGCGTAGTGGTGGAAAACCGTCCTTGTCAGCGGGTCATACTGAGAGATCATCACGACTTGCGCGTCGAACGTATCACGCAGTTTGTCGCCAACCAGATCGTAGATGGCTTGCATCTGCAGTTGGGAGGATAGGCCTTCTTGCACACTGTTGATCAAGGTCAGTTCTGCGGCACGCTGCTCCAGACCCTGCGCGTAGTAATGCGCGGCCTTCTTCCAATCACCTTGCGCCTCAGCCTGTGCAGCCTGTGCTACAAAATCCTGGGGGGGAATCTTCGCTCTCACGCGCTAATTATAGCATGGCCCGGCAAGGGGTATAATGGATACCACCCTGAAGCCAGGGTACTGTCAAGGTGAGGCCAGCAATGTCTCTCGCAACGAAAGTTGCCCGGAGCCGAATCCGCAGAGCTAAAACACCATGCGTCACGGGCAACCAGGCAGCCCAGAGCCGGCGTGGTCACGTCAGCTAGGCGTTTCAGCGCCGGTTGGCTGCACAATCCGTTGCAAGTTGCGGTGAAGTGCTCACCTTGAAAGAACCCTACCCTGAAGCAGAGGTTTTGGAGCATGACGACAAACTGGCCGGTGGCCCTGATCACGGATAGCACCTGCGACGTCCCCGACGAACTGCTCGCGCGCTATGACATCAGTTTTGTGCCCAGCTCGATCATCTGGGGCCAGGATATCCTGCGCGATCGGATCGAGCTGAGCGCGGCCGAGTTCTACCGCCGGCTGGCAGCCGACCCGGTCTACCCGACCACCGCCTGTCCCTCGTCGGAGGATTTCCGGCTGGCGTACGAAGCTGCGCACGCGCAGGGGGCGCGTGAGATCGTAGTCATCACGGTCAGCAGCGCCATGAGCGGCACCTACCGGGCGGCCTGTCTGGGCGCTGAGGGGGCGCAGGTTCCCGTCCACGCGGTGGACTCGAAAGGCCCCACCATGACCCTCGGCTGGCAGGTGCTGGCTGCCGCGCGCGCACGCGCGGCCGGCGGCGACGCGGCGGCCATGCTGGCGGCGGCCGAGCACGCGCGCCGGGGCATGGCGCAATGGGTGTCGCTTGACACGTTGGAATACCTGCAGAAGGGCGGCCGCATCGGCAATGCCACGCGCTTTATCGGCACGCTGCTGAATATCAAGCCGCTGGTGTACATCAACCACGACACGGGGTTGGTGGAAAGCGGCCAGCTCGTACGCACTCGCCGCCGCTCGCTCGAGGCGCTCTATACCTCGTTTTTCGGACAATTGGGCGGTGGACGGCCCTTGCGCGTGGCGGTGCTGGACGGCGGGGCGCCCGAGGAGGCCGATGAGCTCGCCGAGCGCATCCGCCGGGAGCGTGAACCCAGCGAACTGATCACCACCATCACGTCGCCCGTCCTGGGCGTGCACACCGGGCCGCGCGCACTGGCCCTGTGCGGATACGTGGATGGGCGGGGGAAACCGTAGAGCCGGGTGCGACATATGGTTGGTATTGTGTGACGCTTAGCACGGGTGGGTCCGCTGACCGCCGGGAAGGCGTCATCCGCTACCTGGGCGATCATGGCGAGCAGGCCAGCATCCGAGTGATAAGCACCGGCTGAGCGCCGGCTACCTTGCGGTACCCCACTTTCTAACTGGGGACGGGCCACCAATGGGCCAGGCGGTAACGGATGTGTCAGGAGAACCAGATGGGAGATACACATGAACCGACGCGAACGCGTGCTCATGGCCATCCGCCACGAGCAGCCCGATTACCCTCCGTACAACTTCCATGCCACTGCGACAGTCTATAGGAAGGTCGCGGCTCATTACGGCCTGCCTGGCGCGAACGCCGTCGCCGATTTCGTGGGCAATCACCTGGTCAAAATCGGCAGCGACTTCAACGTGAATCCCTGGGCCGAAGAGATTCAGGTCGAACAGGTGCCGAGCGGCGGGCCTCTGGCGACGACGGCCGACGTGCAGGGCGGCCGGCATGTGGACGAGTTCGGCTGCGTCTGGGACCGCAGCGGCGGCTTACCGCACCCGGTCGGTCACCCGCTCGCCGGCGCCCCTGCCCTCCTCGACGCTTACCGCATGCCTGATCCCCGCCGAGCCGGCCGTTTCGACGCGGCCCGTTCGCTTGCCGATCGTTACCAGGGGGAGGTCTTCATCTTCGGCAAACTCGGCATGGCCCTCTTCGAGCGTGCCTGGGCCATACGCGGCATGGAGCAGATCCTGGCTGACATGGCCGAGCGGGCGGCTTTCGTCGAAGAGCTGCTCGATCGTATCCTCTACGAGTGGAACCTGCCCATCATCGATCAGCAAATGGCCCTCGGCGCCGACGGCTTCTATTTCGCAGACGACTGGGGCTCCAAGACCGCCATGATCTTCAGCCCGCGCATGTGGCGCCGCTTCATCAAACCACGCCTGGCAATCTGTTATCAGCGTGTCAAGCAGCATGGCGGCATCGTCGGCCAGCACTCCGACGGCCAGGTTCTCGCGATCTTCCCTGACCTCATTGAAGTCGGCCTGGACGTTTTCAATCCCCTGCAGCCGTCGTTGTATGACCTGGCGGAAATCAAGCAGCGCTACGGCGACCGGTTGGCGTTCTACGGCGGCGTAGATGAAGACCGGACCCTGGCCTTTGGTACGCCGGGAGAAGTACGCACTGAGGTGTTTGCCCGAGCCGAGCAGATGGGCCGCGGAGGCGGCTATATCCTGCAAAGCTCGCACACTATCCTCGACGACGTCCCGCTTCCCAACATCATCGCCTATATCGAGGCGTGTCATCATCTGGCCGGCATCGACACCCGCATGGCTTTGCGCAAAGTGGTCTGAGCAGCGCTCGGGCGTACCGCCCGCCTGACTCGGTTCCGTCTTGTGTTGGTGAAGTGTAGCGACAGGGCCTACTGACAAGCGTGGGCCAAGCGACCATTCTGTAGTTGTGAAACAAGCAGAAGAGGTCACAAGGCCCATGAACATTATAGAGCGCGGGCTGGCGTTTCTCCAGTGGCTTGTGTCCCTATCGCAGCGATCTGCCTGGGACTGGAAGCGTTGCCCTGAGTGCGGCAGTAGCGTGACCTGCAAATGGGGACGCTATGCCCGCTACCCGTGGTTTCTGACTGGCCGCCAGCGAGTGTGGGTGCAGCGACATCGCTGCAAAGCTTGCGACAAGACCTACTCGGAGCAGTCGGCGCTGTTGATTCGGGGCAGTTGGTACGCCCGTGAGGTGCATCGCAGTGCGATTGATCATTGGCAGCACATGGGCACCTCGCTGCGCCGGACGGCAGAGAGCCTGCGGTCCTGGCTGGGGCGACAGGAGCGTTGGCTTCTGTGGCGGCCACTGGCTGCTGAACCGAGTGAGCGGTGCTATTTGTCAGCCAGCACGGTGCAT
>Ga0209226_10000874_pt1 | contig 14952 bp, 12 predicted proteins | sample BarGraNGADG00212_2_FD_184497 | JGI IMG/M metagenome (GOLD analysis project Ga0209226, IMG submission 184497) | Arctic peat soil microbial communities from Barrow, Alaska, USA - Barrow Graham LP Ref core NGADG0011-212 (SPAdes) (version 2) | ecosystem: Environmental > Terrestrial > Soil >...
ATAGACTCCGCCGGGCACGTTGACGGTGCCGCCGGCTGTGGGATCCACCGCGTTTATGGCTGCCTGTATGGCGTTGGTGTCGTCCTGGGTCCCGTTGCCCAACGCGCCGTAGCTCTTGACGTTGTAGCCGCCTGGTGGGGCAGCGGCTAGCGCTTTGGACGGGCTCACCAAAGCGAACCCTGTGCCAAGCAGTGCCGTTAAAATCGCAGTTAGCATCACTATCGCGACGACTACTCGTTTCATGTCCATTCCTCTCTGAAGACATCTCTGAGAAGAGAATATGCATCCTCAACGCCTATATTATACAGCAGATCGCACCTCTCCGGCACGGCCCGGAGAAGGCCTAAACCATGGATCAAACATGTTGCGATTGTGGACTATGAGAAGTACATCAATTTCTACTTCTGCTATGTACTTTGTGAGCTGAAGACTTGGCGCATCGGCCAAAACTCTGGTGACCGTTTGCTCAAGCCAATCTTAGCACCTGAATTAGCGGAGCGCTTTACGAACCTGCCCTGAGATCCGCCTGACGAGATCTTGGCCTTCACCGCTTTTGCAAAAGAGCACTGGCGACAGATCTGGAGCAACAACCCATTGGAGAGGCTCAACCGTGAGATCCGCAGAAGGACGGACGTGGTCGGCATCTTCCTGAACAGAGCGGCGGTCATCCGGCTGGTCGGAGCGGTTCTTGCCGAGCAGCACGACGAATGGCAGGCGGCACGGCGCTACATGAGCAGGGAATCGCTTGAGAAGGTCAACAACGTACTGCTGGAGGTCGAGGAGGTGAGGACTGCGTTGCCGATGGCCAGCTAGACTGGCTGTTAGACTGGAGAAGGTTGGTGCGGTGAGAACTCACACCACTTGACGGGGCTGGCCCGACCGAACTTTCCTTGTGACCTCAGGCCTTGTATTTTCCCGTTGTCCAGAGACAGTTGCCGCGCGTTATCGGTCCACCCTGCTCTCTACACCCGCTGTTTAACAGTTCAGGGAATGAGCTAAGCCCTATGGCCTGAGTATTCCTTGAGCCAACCAACTCCACCCACCGCCAGTACGAGGCGCTCCGAGCCTACTTCGTCGAGGGTCTGTCCTCGGTGGAGGCCGCCGGGAGGTTCGGCTACACGCCGGGAAGCTTTCGCGTGTTGTGCCACAAGCTGAGGGTCAACCCCGACCGCGAGTTCTTCTGCCCCCCGGCCAAAGGACCAAGAGCGCCCCCAAGAAGGAGGGCCTCACCGAAACCGTGGTGGCCATGCGCAAGCAGAACCTCTCCATCTACGAAATCTCGGAGGCGCTGGCGAGTGAGGGCAAGTCCATTTGCCCGGCCGCGGTGTACGGGATACTGAAGGGAGAGGGGTTCTCCCGCCTTCCAAGAGGGGAGGATGCGCTCGTCGAGAAGCACTATGTCTCCAAGCGGTGCCGCCAGAAGGGGATGCTCGCCTTTCTGGCCCAGGACGCCGAAACGCGGGTGTTCTACTACGCCAACTCGGAACTCAGAAAGGACGAACAACCGGGCGAGATCATCCGCTTCGCGGAGTTCTGGCAGAAGAGGACAGGGAAGTATCCCCATGAGCTCATCTTCGACGCCAAGCTCACCACCTACCCCAACCTGAGCGCCCTCAGCGAGATGGAGATATCCTTCATAACCCTCAGGCGGCGCTCGGCCAAGATGCTTCGCGGGATCGCGAGTGAGCCCCCCGGCGCCTGGAGGCGCGTGGAGCTCGGTGGCGTGGCCAGGGCCTACAGGCACCCGCGCGTCCTGGACAGGAAGATAACCCTCAAGGGATACAAGGGTGCGATCAGGCAGTTAACGATCGCGGACCTCGGGCACGAGGAGCCGACCCTGCTCTTGACCAGCCAGATGAAGCGATCGGCGGCGAAACTAATAACCCGGTACGCCCAGCGCATGGTGATCGAGAACCAGATATCAGACGGAATCGACTTCTTCCACATGGACGACCTCTCCTCGGCGGTGGCCATGAAGGTGGACTGCGACCTTCATCTCACCCTGATGGCGAGCAGCCTCTACAGGCTCTTAGGATCGAGGATCGGAAACGGGGACGACAAGGCCCGCTCCAGGCGCATCTTCAGAGACTTCGTGGAGGCCACGGCCATGTCGCCATAACCGAGGAAGAAATCCTCGTGCGCTTTCACAGGTGGGCCCATAACCTGGTTCTCCTCGCGTCGGGTTTCGCAGACACCGCCGTGCCTGTTCCCTGGCTTGGTGGAAAGACCTTGCGCCTCGCCTTCAGGTAAGCGATATTGGACATGGAAGGTTCAGATTTCCCGCGTGGTGTTAACTTAAAGACCTAACATGGGAATCGAGGCTAGGAGCTCGTCGCGGTTATCCCCAGCTCTCTATCGGAGATAAGCGGTCTTAGGTAACATTTGTTAGAAGATTCGACTGGACATTAGGAGGACGGTCGTGGAGCAGGACCGCGCCGCAATGAGAGCCCTGATCGTATATCTCGGGCGGAAGGGCGGCGGACCGGTTCTCAGTCTCGAACTGGCCCGCGCGCTGAGCAAGAGAATCAGCGTTGAGGCTATTGTATCGGCGGACGCCGATAACGTCAGCTCTTGGCGGGCTTCGGGGCTGCCCGTTCATTTCATCAAGACATATACCGGACCGATATCGGCTGGGCTCTCGCTGCTTGACTGGCGCCGGTTTCGCTCGATATACAGAATAGCCGCCGCTCTCCAGCCCGATGTGGTCCACTATCCCATGCTCCATGCCTGGGCGCCGATCTTGAACCTCACGGCGTTCAGGGGATTTCCCCGGGTAGCTACGATACACGACCCACATCCGCACCTGGGGGAGAAAAATGCCCAGCTATCTTATCTGGTGTATAAGGCCTCGGTATGGCGTGCGGCGCGAGTAGTAATCCTGAGCGAAGCCTTACGGGAGGAAATGCGTGGCATGGGAGTAGCGGCCGACCGTATAGACGTTATTCCGCACGGAGAGTTCTCGTACTACCAGAGCGGCGTGGAAACCGGTGTAGGAGAGAACATGACGGACGAACGTCGCCGCACGCTGCTCTTCTTCGGGCGCTTGCGTGAATACAAGGGTCTGGAGGTTCTGGCAGAGTCCTTCCGGATTCTCAAGGAGGCGGTGCCTGACGCCCGGCTTCTGGTCGTGGGGAGCGGGGATTTCCGGCCTTACGCGGCGGTTTTCGCCGCGATGCAGGACGTGACCATCGTGAACCGCTTTGTTCCCGATTCAGAAGTCAACGAGTTCTTTGCCCAGGCTGGGATTCTGGTCGTGCCCTATGTTGATGCGTCGCAATCCGGGGTGATTCCTATTGCCTACCCGCTGGGCATTCCGGTGGTGGCTACCGATGTGGGAGGCTTGAAAGAGCAAGTGGAAGATGGCGTTTCGGGGTTTCTGGTTCCGCCACGAGATCCGGCGGCCCTGGCCCACAAATGTGCGGAGCTGATGCTTGACGAGGACACCTATGCAAGGCTTTCCGCCGGCGCCCGGATAACGGCGCGGACGAAAATGAATTGGGACCATATTGCGGAGCTTACTGTGGCCTGCTACCAGAAAACGATTGAGGCTGGAAAACGGGGCTAATGTCAAGGGATTCCCCGGTTTGGTCAGTGTCATAGGTTATTGCGTCGAGGTGGTTCCCAATCACGCGCCTGCGAACCCGTATTATACTTGAACTGACGGGTAGTAAGCTGAATTGTCCTCGATATACCGAAGGGCTGGCCCTGATGCTAGTGACTGATTCCTCAAGCGATGAAATGCGGATCCTTATGTATGAGCCGAGCGGGTCCGGGGGATTATCGAACTACACAGAATCCCTATGTAAAGCTTTGACTGCCACGGGAGCAGGTGTGACATGGCTAACCTCGTCAACATATCAGGCAAGCCAGAGCGACCTTGGCGGAGTTCGTGTGATTCGTTCCCTTAAACCTCTCAGCAGGGAACGCCGGATTCTGCGCTTTCGTCCCTATTGGGCGCTGGACCGGGTTGCCAGAACTGGAAATTACTCGTTTCAGAGGAATCGTCTTGCCAACAAGATGCATCCCGATGTGGTCCATATCCAATACCTTGTGCCCCGCGTGGAGCAATACATGCTGCGCGGCTTGTTGAAGCAAGCCCCCGTCGTCTTGACCGTCCACGATGTTCTACCGCATTCCGAGGGACCGCACTGGTCAAGGGCATCGCTGCAAAGAGTGTATGATTTGGCCGACCATCTGATAGCGCATACACGCGTCAATCAAAGGTCGCTGATGGAAGAGTTCTCCATTCCTGCTCGCAAACTGTCGCTTATAGCCCACGGCGCCAATTTGGCGAAGACAGTTGAACCAGTTGCCGCTAAAAGGGAGATTGATGTGGAAAGCGGCGCTCCGGCTATCCTCTTTTTTGGCGCCATCAGAAGGAACAAAGGACTAAATATTTTGCTCCAAGCGCTTCCCGAGGTCATTCGCGAAATCGGGCGTTGCACACTTATCATCGCGGGAGCGATGCCCTTTGGAGAGGATTTCTCTGAGTATCAATCAGTAATCGAAAAAACCGGTGTCCGCGAATATGTGTCGGTCAATAACCGGTTTATAAGCGCTGAGGAGGTTCAGTATTTCTTCTCCGCGGCGGATGTCGTGGTGCTGCCATATACCTCATTTGCCTCTCAGAGCAGCGTCCTATTGCAGGCCTATTCCTATGGCAAACCGGTTGTGGTGACCAACGTAGGAGGCCTGGCAGAGGCTGTGTTGGAGGATCAAACGGGGAAAGTATCGCAGGTCTCGTCCAAGGCAATTGCGAAATCTATTGTCGCGATGCTTTCTGACCCGAAAAGGTTAGAAACGGCCTCAGAGAATGCACGCGAAGCCATTAAGAAGAAATACTCTTGGAACATAGTCGCAATAGAAACTCTAAGAGTCTATGAGACTCTAACCGCCAAGAACGATTGAGTTGGATGGCTTGTTTCAAAGATTAAAAACTGAATTAGCTTTGACTAGCCTCGATTCCCACGCTAGTTTTTAAGTTAACACCACGCGGGATATCTGAACCTTCCATGCCCAATATCGCTTACCTGAAGGCGAGGCGCAAGGTCTTTCCACCAAGCCAGGGAACAGGAGTTAAGCCCACAAAGTCCTGTACTTTCCCTCTCTCCAAGACAGAGGCAATCCCAAGACTACACCGTGTGATGCGGTCTGTCATGCTTCCGAAAGCGTAGCCCGTAGGGCGAAGCGCCGGAAGCATGGTCGCATCCGTTTTCGGGCAGGCGTTACCTCCTCCCACCTCGCCGTCATTCGCCGGTCTGCGAGGCCAAGGAGTCTTTTCAAAGAAGGAGGTCGCGGAGATGAGCATCTCCGCCTCGCCCTCAACCGGAAAAGTGTACGGGGTCGAGCGGGTATGCTCCGCCTGGGGCGTACCGCGATCCTCCTTCTATCACGAGCATATCAGCAAGTCCCGGGCAGATGAAGAACGGCCGATGGGAAAGACCAAGCGCGGCCCAAAGCCGAAGATCACCGATGATGAGCTGCTCGCCATCGACGGCGCTAAGGTCTTCACGCTGGATGACGGATGGGGATGGGTGTTCGCGTGCGTGGAGCACTGGAATGCCGAATGCATGGGATGGCAAGTGTGCAAGAAGGGTAACCGCTTCGCCGCCATGGAGCTCGTCTCCATGGCGCTGGAGCGCGAGTTCCGGTCTACAGAGCGCGGGATCGCCCGCGGTCTTTCTCTGCGCATAGATAACGGCAACCAGTACACATCAGGCAGGTTCACCACCCAGATCAAGTCCCGGGGTTTCGCCCCCAGCTACGCGTTCGTCTCTCAACCCGAGACCAACGGGGTGGTCGAACGGTTCTTCCGGACCTTAAAGGAGCAGGCCATCTACGGTCGCGCTTTCAGGAACCTTGAAGAAGTCCGGCAAGCGGTAGCCGTGTGGTGCTAATATCTGGAAGTTGGCTAGAATCCAGTATCATATGAATCGGGCTTTTTTTGCGCACGGGCCAGCGACATGGAGATGGCAGAAGGAGAGGAGCACTTTGCCTGGCGGTCACCTGCTTGCTGAACGCATAACAGATTTGCGTGCCAGAGCACGGAATATCCTCCGGAATAGGGTGACCAGAAACTTCATCTCCGGGACTACCTTGCAGATACTGAGCCAGGGTCTTTCTCTGGTAATGGTCATCTATCTGGCCCGAATCCTCGGACCTGCCAATTTCGGCCTATTCAACATGACCCTGGCCATCATGACTTACTTCGTCCTAGCGATTACTTTCGGGCTGCCGACCATCGGTATTCGAGAGGTAGCAAGAAAGAACGATTCCGCAATGCAGATATGGTGGGAAGTGGGTGCTCTCCGCACCGGCTTAGCTGTTCTTGCTTACGTGCTCTTGTTGATAATTGCTATTTTCATACCGGCCCTCAGGAATATGCGCTCTCTGCTGATCCTGTACGGCACTAACTTGTTCCTGATCGCGCTCATGCCCGACTGGACATTTATAGGGCTGGAGCGAATGGCATGGCCCGCCTTCGCGTCCCTCACCGGGAGCGCTCTAACCCTGGGTCTGTTATTCGCCTTTGTGCGCAGCGCCGACAATCTCTTCGCGGCGATCGCCTGCATAATTGCCGGCAGCGGCTTAGTCGTTGTAATCCTGGTGGCTAAGCTCCGAGGGCTTAGCGAGGGCAGTCCGCAACTGCGCGTCCCAAGCCAGCGTCTGCGCGAGCTGATGCGCCAGGCTTCCCCTTTCATATTTGCCTCCCTTTCTTCGCAGATATACGGCAACGCTGACCTACTCCTGGTAGGCTTCATTAGCGGCAAAGCGGCAGCGGGGATCTACGCAGCTGCCTATAAGATAATCAACCTCCTGGCCATTTTCATCGGCCTCATCAGCCAAGCCACCTACCCAGCCATGGCTCGCCTTTTCAGTTCCGATCCGGAGAAGAGCAAAGCCTTCGCGTCGGCCATGACTGGAGCCATGTTGGCGGTATTCCTGCCGATAGCCCTGGGCGGAACCCTTATATCCGCTCAGCTGATGCGATTCTTCTATGGCGCCAAATATGCCGCAACCGCAAAGCCGCTTGCCATCCTGCTTTGGTATGTCGTGTTCTCGGCTTTGAGCATAAGTTTTTCCAACGCCTTACTGGCTAACAACGAGGACCGGCCCTACATTATCGCGATTACCGGAGGCGCCCTCATCGATGTGGCCCTCATTGCCTTCATGGTTCCGAAATGGGGCGTCACCGGCGCCGCTGTCGCTATGGTGATCGCCGAGTTCTTTATCCTTCTTTATCTGGCGGTTCAAGCACGCCGCAAGATGAAGATAAAATTCATACAGGTGCGGACCCTTTTGCCGATCCTTATAGCGACGCTGGCCATGACCGCTGCCGTTTGGGCTTTAAGAGAACACTTGATGGTTCTCGTCGTAATGGTTTGTGCGGCCCTCGTATATGTAATTGTATTAGGGATTTGTTTCTTCTTCATGTATTGTAAACCGGGGCAGGAAGCCTAAGTTGGGATGCGAGAGATGGCGCCCGAGACGCAGGTTCTGACAATACAGAAACGGTCGGGCTTATCGCGAGCCGAGGCAGCGTTCTTACCTGCGATCTACATGATGGTAGCAATAGGACTTGGTATGGCCATCGCCAGGAGAAGCCTGCTCGTAGTTAGCCTGGCGCTGGCAATCCTGGCTGTCTTCCTCGTGCTTCGCCTTAATTACAGCAGCCTTATCCTGGTTCTCTGCCTCTACGCCGGGCTGGCGAGCAATACTTACAACTTGATCTCCCTTGGGGGTAAAACCCTAACCTTATCGGCCGGAGATCTGGGGATGATAGCCGTGACCGGCATCCTCTTGTTTTGGATTGAGGCGGAGCTGGCATTGGGCAAGGACGGAGTATTCATACTGCCGGTAGAGGCGCGGCCCTTCCTCATACCGCTCGGGGTGCTGGGGCTCCTTTTCCTTCTCTCCTCGCTCTGGGCGAGCATAGGACCGCTGGCCACCCGGATAAATATTGCAGAGAGCCTGCTCGCTTACGCTCACTGGCTGATAGGACCGGTCGCGCTGCTCTTCCTTGCAAATTCGGCCATCAAGCCCCAACGGTTTCGCACAGTCGTTGCCCTGCTGGCCATGGTTTTCGCGGCTGGATATGTTGCGGTGACCCTCTTTGCTCAGAAACAGATAGAAACGGTCATCACCGGTGGCCTGAACCCTTTCATGAGAATATCCGGAATATTCTCAGATCCCAATGAGATGGGCCAGATCGCCGTGTTGTTCCTGGTGGTACTGGCGGCTTATGAATTGATCGCCCCGAAGGCCAGACGCAACAAACTCGTATGGCTGCTGGTGGCGGCGCTGGCCTCCATGGTATTCCTTACGCAGTCACGGGAGGCTTTGATCAGCCTAATGGTTTCCGTCGTAGTCTTGGGCTTCTTCCTAGTCAAGCGCAACCGGAAACTGGCAGCCCTGGTGATGCTAGCTTTGCTGGTGCTCAGTGTCGTCCTGCTCTTGCGTGCCCCCAGGGTCGCGAGCACCATTACCGATATTCGCAGTGGGGCCGCGGTCAGTGCGCTGAGCGGGCGTCCAGAGGTCTGGGCCGGTTCCTGGAACGTGATCAGCAGCCATCTCGTGACGGGCATCGGATTTGAAAACCTCGCGATGCTGACCAACGGCAGTATCTGGCAGGCACACAACGGCTTTATGCAAGCTGCGGTGGTCAGCGGAGTTCTGGGGATGTTGGCCTATATCTGGCTGGTTGTTAATACGGGGCGATATCTCTTCCGGTATTCCCGGGAACGGGACGGCATGGTGCGGGCTATCTTTACCGCGCTGTTCTGTGTTTTCGCCGGCTACCTGACAACGGCCCTGGTATCCGATCACTTCATAACTTTCTACGTCTACAGTGCCCTATTCTGGGGAATCGTTGGGCTCGCCCTGGGGACTCTACGCCGAACCAGGAGGGAAGGTGTTGCCCTTGAAGATCCTGCTGGTGCCGTCTCCACCCTTTGAAGAGATCGGTGGCGTCTCGACACACGTACGCATGCTGGCCGGCGGTCTGCAGGAGCTCGGGCATGATGTTCATGTGATAGCATGGCTGCCGCCCCGGCCATACCGTGCGCCTTTTGTCACCCTTCCTGGGCTTGCGCTCGGGACCTTTTCGGGGTATCTCTCCTGGCGCTGGGTCCTGGCCGCCAGGCACCTGTACTACCTTGTCGAGGGGCTCTCGGCCACCGGTTTCAGCCCGGATGTAATCAATGTGCAGAATGTTATGCATATATCGATGGCCGTTCGCCTGAAGCGCCTGACAGGTTGTCAGGTCGTCGTGACCGTCCACGGTTTCCTGGCGGACGAAGCCGAGGAAGCCGGCGCCTGCGCAAGAGGAGACGCCCTATGGACCCGTTTGAGGAATCTGGAGACCAGGGGTTTTCGGCACGCCGACCAAATCATAGCGGTCAGTTCTAGCACGGCGGCATATGTGGACGAATTCGCTCACGCACCTTTAAGCGTCATTAATAATGGGATAGATACCCAGATGTTCAGCCCCTCGCGGGCAGGCTCTGATCTTAGAGGTCAAGCGGAAAGCGACCTCCGGCTACTATTCGCAGGTGCGCTGGAGCCACACAAAGGCGTGCTTGACGCGGTCGAGGTACTCGTTCGTTTACGCGAGGCAGGAATATCAGCGGAAATGGCTGTGGCCGGCGACGGCAGTGAGAGAGAACCCGGGCGACAGGTGGCTGAACAGGGAAATGTAGCCGACCACATCAGCTGGCTGGGAGCCGTAAACAAATCTGACATGCCCGCCTTTTACAGGACGGGCGATGTACTGTTGATGCCGTCCAAACCACGGGGCTCCGGCGGAGGCGAGGAACCCTTCCCCTATACTGCACTGGAGGCCATGGCCTGCGGTATCCCTGTGATCGCCTATCACACGGGAGGGCTGCCGGAACAGATCAAGGACGGGCACACGGGAGTCCTGGTTCCGGCAGGTGACAGCCGAGCCTTGGCTGCCGCTGCTCTGCTATTCACGGATGAGGCATTGAAGCGCCGGATGGGTCTGAACGCCCGTCGCCACGCGGAAGAGCGTTTCTCCGCCTTGGATATGGCCACCCGGTTCGCCGACGTCTACAAGAAAGCCGCAATGGAGGCGAAAGGTGGGCGCTAGCGTGGGAGCCGGCAGGGAGATATCGCAGGAGAGACCGCCTGTGACCGTGGTCGTCCCCACTTTTAATCGAGCGCACCTGTTGCCCCGCACGCTGCCCAACTACGCCCAGCCCGAGGTCGCTGAGATTATCGTCATCGACGACGGGTCCACCGATAACACGCCGGGGCTCTTGCCGGAGATGTGCGCTGAGTATCCTATCTTGAGCTATCACAGACTGGAGAAGAACAGAGGGCAGGCCGCCGCAAACAACACGGGCATCTTTCGCTGTCGCACACCCTTTGTGTTCTTCGGCGATGACGACAGTGTCCTTATTGAAGGAAGCATGGCAGCCCTTCTCGCCTGTATGGGCGCACCCGGCGAGACGGTGGCGGGGGCTCGCGCCATTTATATGCTGGCAGGTGAATCCGTGTCGGAGGCGATACAGCGGACCCGCCGGGGCAGGCCGGATATCGTGCGGATACAGTGGATGCGCACCTTCTTCGACGACGACCCGGGCAGGACTGTAGAGGTCCCCTTCTGTCCTGCCTGCTGTCTGCTCCCCACAAGGCTGGCGCGAGCTGTGCTCTTCGATCCTTCCTTCAGTGGGAGTGGCTATCGGGAAGAGACGGATTTCCAGTTGCGGTGCGCCCAGGCCGGCGCCCGGATTCTCTTCTGCCCCTCCGCCGTGTCCTTGAATCTACCGAGGGAGGATTCTACGGGTGGAGCTTGGGCACGCGGCCTGTGGTCCTACGAGAGCACAACGCGCGCGAACAACTGGCGCTTCCTGAACCGCCATTACCATTACCTCTCCACCGGGTGGGGCTTGCGGAATCCTAAGTGGCTGCTCCAGGCCTCCTTCACGATCGAAAGGCTCTCTTTCCAAGCGCGGCAGTTGGCGAAGTCGTTGTTGGGTGAAAGAGCTGTCCGGGCCTGGCGGAAGGCAAGGGTTCGGCTTCGCGGCTCAGGGGGCGGCATGAGGCGGGGGGCGGCATGAACGGCCTTACTATCGGGCTGGTCACCGACAACCCCATCACCACTCTGGGAGGGGTGGAGCGGTTCAGCCAGGGCCTGCTACAGGAATTCGAAGCGCGTGGAGCCAGGACCCTTGTCTGCGACCGCACTGCCCTGCGTGACTATGGCGAAAAATGGTTCGACCGTTGGGGCTTTGATATGTCGCGGCGATGCTGGGCGGTGGGGGTTGCCGCTTCTCGACTGCTGGCCGAAGTGGGCGCCGATATCATTTTCCAGAACGGCATCTCTGGATGGTCTTTGCGCCGCCTGGCCCGAGGAACACCGCGAGTGGTTGTTCACCATGGCACCTGGCGGGGTGTAGCTCCCAGCCTTCTCCAGCCGGACGCGGGAATCCGCAACAGAATAGCCAATCGCGTGCTTACGAAATGGCAATTAGGAACTATTGAGAAATGGACCGCTAAGGGCGCTGCATCTGTTTGTGTCTCCATGTCCGCTGCAGAGGAACTCAGGAACCTCTATGACCAGCCTGCCACCATTATCCAGAACGGCATCGACCTCCACCACTTCTCAGCCACCGATCGCCGGCAAGCACGTCGCGCCATGGATCTCCCCGACTCCGGCAAGATAGTCGTCGTGTTCACAGGGCGGCTGGAAATCGGAAAGGGCTGTGACATTCTCCTTGCCATCTCCGAGCGTGCTTGGCAGAATCTCCCTGGAGTGAGATTCCTCTTCTGCACAGACTCGCAGCCAGCAGGCTGGCCGCCTAACGTCGATTTCCGCCTGGACGTACCTTACGAGAGCATGCCGTTGGCCTATAGTGCCGCGGATCTTTTTCTATTCCCCTCGAGGTATGAAGGTTGCAGCTACTCGGTCATAGAGGCCATGGCTTGTGGCCTGGCGCCGCTCATGAGCAACGCCGGGCATGCTCGGGACATAAAGGCCGCCGATCCTATCCTGGCCGACTGCATCCTTGAAGATCTCAACCTGGACAACTACTGGCGGTGCCTGGTCGAACTGGTTGAGGATGCGGCACGCCGGCGCGAGGCGGGTAATGCGGCACGCAAGTACGTGCAAGAGAATAACTCCCTGAAAGCAATGGGTCACGCATACGCCAGACTCATTCAAGGACTTCTCGCGGAGAAGACGGTCGTTTAAGCTCGTTTGCTCCAAGTCCGGTATCGTTACTCCGTCTGTTACGAGGGTGGCTCGAAACTGATTCTCGAGTCGATTGGAAGCACTCGTTGAAAGCGCTTCTGCCTGCAAGGTTGCCATCGCTACTTCGAGTCCGGCCCCTGGGTTAGTGCTCCCCGCAGGGATTCCCAAGCGCTTCTTCGATGATTTCCATCTGGCGCGCCAGGACTATACCATCATCGTAGTTGGCCAGCACCGCGGTTCGCCCTCTCGCGCCCATCTCCCTGGCTTCATCCTCGTGGTCAATTATCCAGGCCATCGCCTGAGCGAGACGTTCCGGGTCTTTGACAGGTACCAAGATACCCCGGCCCTCGCCCAGCAATTCCCTGGTGCCCCTTATGTCCGTTGCTATTATGGGGACGTTCATCGAGAGCGCTTCGAGCAAAACGCGTGGTAAGCCTTCTCGCAATGACGGCAGAATGACGGCATTGGAGATTAACATCAACTCCGGCACATCCCGGCGGACTCCCAGAAACCATATCTGATCTTCCAACCCTCGCAGCGCGACCTCTCGCTGAATGGAATCCTTGAGCCGCCCGCCTCCTGCGAACAGGAGATGGACATTCTTGCCAGCCAGTGTTTCCACGGCTCTTACCGTGTCAATGTGCCTCTTCCCGGGAGCGAATTCCGCGAGCATCACGAAAATCGCGTCGCCATCGGCTATGCCCAATTCGTGCCGCTTCGCAGCTAGCCCCTCCGGGTCGTAGCGGCCCGGATCGAACCGAACAGAATCAACGCCTATGCCGGGCAAACGCCGGATCTTGGCGGGGTCGATGAGATGCTTTCTGACCGCGCTCTCGTAATCCTCCCGGTTGATGACGACCAGGACATCCGTCCAGCGCGCAGCGAGTTTCTCCGCACCGAAAAACAGGGAGTTGGTGACCCTTCCTCCCAGTGGATGGAAGTGGAAACCATGAGCCGTGTAGATTATCTTAGGCCTGGTCGTTCGGGAAATCGTTGCCGCGGACAATCGTACGATGAAGCTTGCAAAAGGTGTGTGTGTATGAATAAGCGTGTATCCCTCACGTTTCAGGATGCGCCTGATGCGCTGGATGCTAGGAATGAAACCTATGGCGACCCGGCTCATCTGGCGGGAAAACGGAACATCCCACACACGGTCGAATTCGTCCGCGACGTCGGCATTGGAAGAGAACTCACTCGCCATCGCATCCACAACCCAGCCCTCGCGTTTGAGGGCTTCGGCAAACGGAAGCAGGAATCCCCCCAAGGTGTTGGCCACCGTCGTCACCAGGAGGATCTTCTTTTTTTTCATCTTACTTATCCTCGCAGCTGCCTTTGTTGTCCATTTCTCCTCTATTCTAAGGATATCCCGTTCGCCTTGCATCACTACCAGGGAGTCAAAGGCGCGGGTGACTGCTTTGCTAGGAAAAAACGTAAGTATCCGGTGAAAGGAGTCACGTTCACTTTTCTACATCCGGTCAGGCTGCATCAGCAATAGCAGAGTTATGTCCAAGAAGCTGGGCGCGATATAATCTAATCTTGCGTTTTCCGTTGTCCGGGGACGACCTCGTTGTATTGATTGAAGCTAGGCTAACATCCCACATTGTGGATGGATCTTGCCCATAATGCACTCCTTCGCAAACCTTCCCATGTGTCAATAGCGGGGCTATATCCAAGGAGTTCTGCCGCCTTGGATATGTCAGCCAATGAATGCTTTACTTCGCCAATCCTGGGTTCTTCATGGGTTACTGGTACTTCTCGGTCAAGAACATCCATAAGGTGCTTCGCTAACTGGTTTATGGAAATCCGTTCTCCAGAGGCTATGTTAAAGACCATGCCTCCGACACCATCAGCCGATGCTGCTAATAGATTTGCCGAAACTGCGTCTTCCACAAAGATAAAATCCCGTGTTTGCTCTCCATCGCCGTATATGGTTATTGGCTTTCCATTCAAGATGGCGTAGGTGAATCGGGGTATGACTGCAGCATATTGAGAACCTGCATCCTGGTTTGGTCCGAACACATTGAAATAGCGTAGACAGACCGTTTCCACACCATAGAGATGGAAGAAGAGCTGGCAATACCTTTCGGCCGCATATTTGCTCAGCGCGTAGGGGGAGAGGGGGTCAACCGGCATCCGCTCATGTTTTGGCAAAGCTGGGGAATCGCCGTATATGGCTGATGAAGAGGCAAATACAACTCTTCTTACCTGGTTGTCCCTCGCTGCCAACAGAACATTGAGAGTGCCCTTAATATTACATTCGTTAGTGGCCATGGGATCCTCTATTGACTGATCTACCGAGGCTACTGCGGCATGGTGAAAGACTACTTCGATGTCTCGCATCTGCTTCTCGACAAATTCCTTATCTCGGATATCGCCGATCTGCAGGTCTATCCTCTCAAGAACAGGAGCAAGGTTCTCGCGCTTGCCAGTGCTCAGGTTATCTATGACTAGGACACCTTGGTGCTCCTGTTCGACAAGCTTTCTTGCAATGCTTGAGCCAATAAATCCTGCTCCACCGGTAACCAAGAACCGTGTCATTAGATATCTCCCTGGTCATTGACATACAAAGCAGTAGTTGACTTACCCCTATTCTAGAGAATCTTGTCAGACCCGGTAAGTAAAAGTTGGACGATATTCCTTCTACCTTAATAGCAAGGCAACCACACACGGTTATTCGTTCCTCCGTCTCAACCCCCAGACTGTGCGAGAAAACCCGAACAGAAGACAGCGCTAAGGCA
>Ga0209226_10000878_pt1 | contig 14880 bp, 12 predicted proteins | sample BarGraNGADG00212_2_FD_184497 | JGI IMG/M metagenome (GOLD analysis project Ga0209226, IMG submission 184497) | Arctic peat soil microbial communities from Barrow, Alaska, USA - Barrow Graham LP Ref core NGADG0011-212 (SPAdes) (version 2) | ecosystem: Environmental > Terrestrial > Soil >...
CTACTCTGGACAGCCATTGGCCGGGATGGAAACCGGCCACTACTCTGGACAGGCGCTCGGCGGCTTTGCGACGGCATATATCAGCGCTGCGCCGATGCCGATCCTCAGCAGCCCGCTGGCCCACAACACCGTGAGCTGAGATGCAGGCGAGCACTTCAGGAAAATCGCGTCGATGAGGCGTGCGATAAGCGCCGGGCTCGCGAAGACCACCAGGCTTCCCACGATTACGTAGAGACCCACTATCAGAACGAACAGCCTCAATCCGACCAGGCGCTTCGCGGCCGCGACTACGAAGACGACGCCGATAGCCAGCCCCAGCACACCCACGAGCCTGAGCAATACAAGACCCATGAGCGATTCCGTCATCGCACGCGTCCGGTCCGGAAAGATGATCTCCATCAGCCCGACCAGAATGATAAGCGCAGCCAGAACCGCAACTATCCGCCGTATGATCATCGATGATGCCTCCAGTCCGCGTTGTCATTCCACCACGCGTTGTCATTCTGAGCAGCGCGAAGAATCTCTGACGCTCATCCAGAGCCGCTTGAGATTCTTCACTACGTTCAGAATGACAGGGCTTGCCAGACCGAATCGTCGGCAATCCGCGCTCCAACGTCAACGCCGAAGAAGTCAGATATCGGCTGCAGGACTTCCGGGTTCCGCTCCCAGACCTGCTTGACCACGTTCCTGACAACACCGACGCCCGCCCCGGTCATTCTACCCAGCGGTCTGCGGCACGGCCCGGACGGCATGCCCAAACCCGCCATCAGAGTTTTTACCGCGAGAGGATTCCGATAGCGATCGTTGACTTTCACTACCTGGCCGTTCGGCAGCACGCGCTCGTTGTCAACCTTGACGGTCACTATGCCAAGCAAAGGAGCAATCGCATCCCGAACGCCGGCCGCGGTTTGCAGATCGCCTGCGGCAATCGAGTCCACCATTTTGACAATGGCGGCGGGAATGACATTCGACATCACGGAGATCACGCCGTTTGCGCGGATGGCCGGGTCGGCCATCATGGTAAAAGTAATGTCGTCGTCCCCGCTGATAATGGAAAACTCATCTCCGAGCAGCGAGCGCGTCCTGACCATGCGCTCGATATCGCCTGTGGCTTCCTTGACCGTGTTGACATTCGGATATTTGTCCGCGAGTATCGCCAGGTCCTCGACTGCCAGAGCAGTCCCCGACCTGCCGGGAATCACATACGGAACCACCGTCACGCTCGGGAACTTCGAGGCAATAACCGCGTAATACTCGTCGCGAAGCTCCTGCGACGAAGGGCCGTTATAGTAGCAATCGACCAGCAGAACCCCTTCGGCGCCGTGGCGAACCGCACGCTCGGTGTTCTCGAATGTCTCCGCAGTCGAGTTGCTTCCGGTTCCGGCGAGGACCCCGCATCGACCCTTGCACTGCTCCAGCGCCCATTCGATGATCTGGTTGTGCTCGTTCCAGTCCAGGGTCGGGGATTCGCCGGTCGTTCCCGTGGGCACGACGCCGGTAATGCCCTGGGCAATCTGGAACTCGATGTTGCGCTCCAACCCGTCCGTATCCAGCGCCAGGTCCGGTCGAATCGGGCTCACGAGCGCGGTCCATACTCTCTGTATTCTCATCAGTCTCCTCCAGGCGACGCGCGCCCAGGCAACCAGGCGCGACAGCATCACGCGTGTATATTCTAGTGGGAATGGAGCGTTTATGCAATGCGCCGAGCCTCCACCAGGTTACGGCCACGGTCGATGAAGTAGCGCATGGTTTGGTAGTCGATGAACCGCTTCAGCCCTTGCCGAACTTGAGCGTCAGTTTACCCGGCAGCTTGAAGCGCACGATCAGAATGTGAGCCGCGGAGTTGAACTCGGCCTTTCCGCCCTCGCAACTCTCGAAACTGTCGGTGAACGCCACCAACTCCGCCTCGCCCTTTAGAGACGGATCGAACGTAAAGTCGAAGCTCCGGTCGGTGTAGAAGACTGGAGCGGGGGCCATGTTCTTCGCGCTCTTTATCAGATCGGCGGTGAACAGATGACGGCCGGACTTGAGGTCCTTGCCGCAGTAGAGGAGGTTGGCCTTATACTCATCGTCGGCGTTGCACCATCGGCGCACCCCGCACCGGTCCGCTTCAGCGCGCAATACCGGCATCATATCGTCCACGAATCGCTTCCCCGAAGCGTCCCTAAGCTCTGGATCGGCAGGTTTGACGAACAGCACGACCCGGCCCTTTCCGACCTTCTGTTCGACCTTGGCCGCTCCGTCTCGCTTTGCCGCCTCGATCCATGAGGCAGGCATGAGACCGGCCATGCCGGGAGTCGCGTTCAATGATCGGTCGGCTTCGACTGTGTAGGCCAGGCAGCCCTCCCCGAACCCAAGTAGCGTGCCGCCGCCCGCGACCCATTTCCGTATCGCCTCCACGGCCTTTCGGGAGGTGACCGTCACGGAGCTATTGGCGATGACGAGCAGCTTACGGCCTTTCAAGCCCCCGTCCTCGACCATCGCATCGTCAACCACATCGGGCGACCCGAGCGCGCGCCCCCAGGAGGGGAATCCGCTCTCGGTCGTCCAGAGCGTATTGGTGGTGTCGTAGAGTTTCACCGAATCGGCGTTGGAGTGGTCCGGCCGGTACCACGAAGTCATGTATGAATGGAACATCGCCGCGTCGCTCTTGCGATAGGCAGTGCGGTAGCGCAGGACAAGCGGGGCCAGGTCTTTCCAGACGTGCGAGAACCAGTGCTTGTCGTCGAAGAGCTCCCCGAGGTGGGCCAGGTGGACGTGATCCGCGCCACACGCCAGCACGTTAAGCACCATGTCATATTGGTGGAAGAGCGTGAGGTAGGGCGGCCCGATGTGCTCGACCATCTGCTCAACGCCATACTGGGAGCACGCCGTTCTGGCGTAGCGCACCGAAAAGAGCGTCTCCCCGTCGGTGCCGTTGAAGAACGCCGGTCGCAGCTTGCCCAACATTCGCACCACCGGCCCGTAGTTGCCCAGGGATATTCCCTGGTTATAGCCGACACCGGGCCCGCCGATCATCGTGGCGATGGGCTTGTCGGTCTCCTGCCGGGCGGTCTGGAGGCTGCGCCAGGTGACCTCGTCAAGCCACCAGTTATACCAGTGTATAAAATCCGACCAGCACCGCCGCGTGTCTATCGCTCCAGGCTCCGATTTGGGGCCTTCGGGAGGCACAATCTCGTCCCAGGACTCGATCTGCTTTCCCCACGCGCGCGATAGCGCCGCGAGGTCGTTGTGGTAGGCTCCCTTAAGCCACTTTCGGAAGTTGGCCTTAGCGGGCCGGCCAAACACGGCATACTGCCCCGTGGTGGAGGCGGCGTAGTGCACCTCGCCATACATGCTGATCGGTGACGAGATCAGCACGGACACAACCCACGGTTCCTTGACGACCGGTCTGAGCTTCTGCCTGACGAACTCGCAAAACCTGTCCGGCACCGCTTCGTGGAACACGGCGCTTTCAATCCCCTCGCTGGTGCGATTGCCTTTGGAGTCCTGGTCCATGTCCTCCGCTGTCAAGCCCAACCCGGCGATGAGCTCCGCCCCGGACGGCCGGTTAGGGCAGAGGTTGGTCATCATCCCCGCCTCAAAGAGGCTCTTGCCGACCACGGGATCAAGGTCGTATGACGAAGTGAAGCCCACACCCAGCGCAAGGAGCTTGGCTAGCTTCTCTTGATCGCTGCCGGGCCAGATCCAGTTGCCCAGCCTGGGCAGCTCTGACGGCTTCTGCTTCGCGGCGGTCGCGTGGGCTGTCCCTATGGTCGCGAGGAGCAGGCCGGTTGCCACAACAAGCATCATCTTGCTCCTACTGCTAATCATTGCGGAATGCCAGCTCAGCCGACAGATCGAGGTATAGCTTGATGGCCTGGCCGGGAATATCCCACGGGATGTGGTTTCCGATGCACATCACGTAGCCGCGGGTCATCTGGGCGGTCTCGACCATGCGCTCGACCATGCCCCTTATCTCAGCCGGATCATTGCGCGTCAGAACACGGTTATCGCCCTCACCGGCAATGAAGCAGTTCTTATGTTTGCGCGCGATGGCTCGCCAGTCCGTGTATGGCTCGGAGATGATGCCGCGCGCGCCGCAGGCGAAGATGTCGTCCGCGTAGGCGTCGATGCAGCCGTCCACCATGAAAATCGCCTCCTTGCCGGCGGCTTTCAAGATGCCCCAGAACTCCTCGTAGCGCGGGAAGATATACTTGTGCATCCACGCCGGAGAGCAGACCGGCCCGCGCGACGTGACGATGTCGTCGTGGCATATCACGAAGTTCACCGGCAGTCGGGCGAACGCGCGAAACACGCGGCGGTTGATCTCGGCGAACTCGTCCATTATCCGCTCGAACCGGTCATCGAGGCAGGTTTCGAGAAACAGCTCCCAGCCGAAAGTCAGCAGCGGCCACATGAACATCGTGTTGTAGAACCCCACGGACGCCGACGAGCCCTCCGGCGCTTTGTCGCCCCACTCCGCCGGGTAACCGCCGCGGAACGTCCGGTAGAGCGCCTCTTCGTCCGAGTAGTCCCGCGACTCCACCACCGGGATGTTGGTGAAGTCGCCGACCGCAAGCGGCGAGAACGCAAACACGTCCTCCGCCGACTTCAGGTGCGCACCCCAATCCCATCTCCATGACTTGGAGTCGCCCCATCTCACCGAGTGGTCGTCATCGGCGCGGTCGGATTCGTCGACGGGCCGGGTCTTCGGCGTGTCGTCGGCGATCGCGCCGAGTTCGAGGAACGGGTAGAGCTCGCGCATTTTGTCACGGCAGAGCTTGGGGTGCTCATAGTAATCAATGCCGGTGATGTAGGTTTCCGCGTCGGGGCACGACCAGTGCTCCCAGTGCGGAATGCGCTTTGGGCCAAGGCCCATGTAGGCCATATATCGGTCATCCATGTATTGCTATCCTCTTGCGATGTGATCCAGGGCTGGCGGCCTTTCGGGCTACTAGCTCATCAACATTATATCGCATAGTGAGGACCGTTGCTGGACGGGGTGCCGCGCAGGTATCCGGCAACCGCCCCGGCACATTCGCGATGGAGCTGTTGAACAGCCTATATGAGTTGGACGCGGCAACGATCGACGCGCTGGCGAAGGTGAATGTGGCATAATCCCCACGGTGACTTTGCGGCAGGACTGCGGTATAATACTTCTGGCAAGATCACTCAGGCGTATATTTATGGCAGAGAGAATTGCAGCAGAAGAAGCTATAAAGATCATGGTCGAGCGGATAGCAGATCGCTTCAGCCCGGAGCGGATAATCCTCTTCGGGTCGCAAGCTCGCGGGGGCGCCGGCTCGGAAAGCGACATCGATCTTCTTGTCGTCTTGCCTGTTTGTGACAACCGCAGAGCTGCCACACTCTCCATTATGAAGCTGCTTGCTGATCTACCTGTCGGCAAGGATATAGTCGTCACGACCCCTCAAGAACTGGAAACGCGGGGCAAGCTGGCAAGCACCATCCTGTATCCGGCATTGCACGAAGGCAAGGTCATCTATGCCAGATGAACTGATATTGCAGGAGACTGCGCGCTGGCTGCGATACGCCAGAGAGGACCTTGACGCGGCTATCGCGCTCCAGTCCGGCACGCCCAGACATTCTTGTTTGCTTGCTCAACAAAGCGCGGAGAAAGCCATCAAGAGCATCTACGTCTTCCTTGATCTGCGAGTACCGAGAAGTCACGACCTTGACATGCTTCGGAATCTGCTTCCCGACGGATGGGACATCAAGACACGCTTTGACAGTCTCTCCGAGCTGAGTTTGTGGGCAGTGGAATCCCGCTATCCGGGAGACATGCCGGAAGCCTCAAGAGAAGATGCTGATGCTGCCACTGCCTTGGCCGAGAGTGTCCTTTGCTGTGTGGAAGACAATCTGCGCGCCTCACTTTGAGCCTGACTCCCATTCTACACACTAGCAGCAGCCACCTCGCGGCCACGGTCGATGAAGTAGCGCATGGTCTCGTAATCGATGGTCGGCGGCTCGGAATGGTCCGTGTGCAGAATATAGCCACCGCCGCCCTTGATGACCGGCGGGATCTTCTTCATAAGTTCCTCGTCGATCTGCGCGCGGTCGTTGGAGATAAGGGTGCGGACATCGATCCCGCCGTAGAATGCGATCTTGTCGCCGAAACGCGCAAACAGCGTCGGCAGGTCCATGCCCGCCTTGACCTCCATCGCCTGCAGGCAGTCCATCCCGGCCTCGATCAGACCCGGCACGAGCGGCTCCACGTAACCGCATGAATGCACGATCACCTTGCAGCCGAGTGAGTGGGAGTAGTCGAAGAGTCGCTTGTGGCCCGGCTGCATGATCTCCCTATACATCTCTGGGGACATGAACGGCCTGTGCTTGAAGCCCATGTCCTCGTAGAAGAACATCCCATCGGGCTTGCCCTCCTCCGCGAACAGGACCTCGAGATGCTTGATGGTGAGGTCCGCGAAGGTGTTGACCATATCCTTGACCCAATCGGGTTCCAGCGCCATGCCCATGAGCATGTATTCGTGCCCGCAGACCGGGTGCATCTGCTCAAACGGGGCCACGCCTCCCCAGCAGAAGAATCTCTGCTTCTCGGCGGCGAATTTCTTCGCGTCTCGATAGCCCTCAAAGCCAACGCGCCGCCTGTCCAAATCGACCAAAAACGGCTTCGCGTGTTCCTCCCAACTCGCGCGGTCCTTGACGGCGAAGTCCACGTGTTCCGGGGTGCTGTCGTGAAGCTTGTGTCTGCGCAGAGTGGCGCCGTTGCCGTCGAACTGGAGTATGGTCTCGTCCGTCTCTTCGATGGTGACGGGCTGGAAGTCGAGTTTGGCGACACTGTTGAGCCACCCGCCGCTTCTGAGATCCTGCCCGAAGTGCTCGGCGATGTCCTCGCCGGGCTTTATGTGGCCCTCTTCCACCCACCGCGCCACCGTCGCGCCCCAGGGGCTGACGGCAATGGGAAGCATATCCACCGGTTTGCGCGCAAGAGCGTTTTGCATTCGTTCTATACTGGTCATCCGCATTTGGATTCCTCCAGGTAAGAGCATAAGACACAAAAATGGCGGAGAGGCCGGGATTCGAACCCGGGACCCGATTTACACCGAGTAATCACTTAGCAGGCGATCGCTTTCGACCACTCAGCCACCTCTCCGCACTGATATATTCTACCACGCAGTCGGCGGATTCGGCAAGCTCGGAATCAAGCGAACTGTAGGGGCGAAGCATTTGCCATCAGGCCTTTCGATGTTGCAGGCTTGGCCAGCGAACGCTTCGCCCCTACGGGCAGGCGGGGACGCAGGAGGGAAACCGCGGGCCTTTCCATAACGCACAAGCAGAGATTATGCGATAACTATGGCTGGGGTGAGGGGGTCTGACTTCAGACCTCCGACCTCGGACTTCTGTTTTCCAAAGGAGGAGAGTGCGATGAGTGAAAAATGTTCTTGTCCGATGAGCAGGAGGCGGTTCCTGGGGCTGGCGGGTGGAACCGTCGCTTGCTGCGCGCTGCTGCCGCTGGCGGAGTCGGTGTTCGCGGCGGAGCCCGTGAGCCGCACCCCGATCTTCCCCAAGAGCAACGCGAAGGTCACGCTGGTGTTCAGCCATATTCCCTCGGGTTCCCCGACCTGGCCCACCAAGGACTACGACTACGACTCCCGCGCGAAAGAGCTGGCCGCAAAGCTGCAGTCCGCCTGCCCGAAGATCGATTTCACTGTCAAGACCGCGCTGAACGCCGGGGAGGCCGATGCGATAGTCAAGGCATCGCCGGACGCGGACGGGTTCATGGTCTGGTGCCTCGGCCTGTGGACCGGCGCGGCCAACGTGATCATGCGCAGCGGCAAGCCGGTGGTGTTGGTCGATGACCTCTACGCGGGATCGGGCGAGGTGCTGGTGATGCAGCCGATCATCCGCAACGAGAAGCTGCCCGTGATCACGGTGTCCTCCTCGGAGATCAAGGACGTTGCCGACGCGGCGAATCTCTTCACGGTGATGCGCTCGATGAGGGAGACCGTGATCCTCGACGTTTTCGATGGCGACCCGACTCCCGCCGCGAACATGCTCAAGACCAACTACGGCGTGACGCTGCTGCAGATGAAGTCGCCGGAGCTTGCATCCTACTACGACCTCTCCGACGAGCACGAGGCGGCGCAGTGGGCGGACTTGTGGTCCAAGAACGCGAAGAAGGTGGTCGAGCCGACCCGCGATGAGTTGATCAAGTCCGGCAAGATGTATCTTGCCCTCAGCCGCGCCGCGCGTGACAAGAAGGCCGACGCAGTCACCATGGACTGCCTGGGGATGTTCTACAGCGGGAGGGTGACGGCCTACCCGTGCCTCTCGCATTTCCAGATGAACAACGACGGCAGCACCGGGGTCTGCGAATCCGATCTAAACTCCACGTGTACGCAGCTCATGATGCGATACCTCACCGGCAGGCCGGGCTATGTCTCGGACCCGGTGATCGACACATCCAAGAACGAGATCATCTACGCGCACTGCGTCTCGACGAACCGCGTCTTCGGCCCGAAAGGCGAGCCGAACCCGTATATCATCCGCTCGCACGCGGAGGACGGCAAGGGCGCGTCGGTGCAGTCGCTGATGCCCGCGAACCAGGACGTAACCACGCTCGAAGTCGATATGGGGTCGAAACACATGGTCATCCACTCCGCGAGGACCGTGCGCAACGTCGATGACCCCAAGGCCTGCCGCACCAAGCTCGCGGCCAAGACGAACGCGGAAAACATCCTGCGCAACTGGGACATGGGCTGGCATCGGGTGACCGTCTACGGCGACTACCGCAAGCAGTGCCTCAATCTCGCGCGGTTCTACGGCTTCGCGGTGTCGGAGGAGGACAAGGCGGGGTAGAGGGCGGCTGGTCTTGCTGGGTCACCAGTGCACCGGGCCGCCGAGTTGGCCGGAGTAGGGCTGAACAGGGATCAGTGGCGGTTCGTCGGTTTCCATCCACGCACGCTCGAAGATCGGGTATCTCGCGCCCACGGGCTCGATATGAGTCACCGTGTCCCCTCGCCACCGCACGCGATAGGTCTGCCCCGCCACGACCTCCTCGATCTCACGAGCGACAAGCGGGAATTCGATGCTTACGCGATCTCCTTGCGCGGCCTCGGGGATGTCGAGGTAACCGTCCTGGGTCACAATGCTCTCAATAGGGCGACCGTTCCGGCTGACCTCGATCTCGGTGTGGGACACTCCATCCGGGACCCGCACCAGCAGATTCGCGTCAACGTGCATCAGCATATCTATTCTGCCCGTATATGGCAGGTAGCTCACGATCTCCGCCCACTCCGAGTTCCGGCTGAATGCCATGTTGACCCGCACAGCCTCCGGCGTCCGCTCGATTGTTCGGTCCATGACCATGCAGCAGGCCGCTATGCCCGCGCCAAGGCAGCAGCCCTCGACGCTATCCAGGCCGTTATCGAGAGAGTTGGGCAGAGACCATGAAGCCCAACTGCCGTCGAGCGCGCGTACGATCGCATCACGGGCTGGAAAATCTCCGGCCGGCAGCGCCCTGTCGGGCAGGCGATACTGGTTCTCGATGAGCTGATTCCGGGCGAAGCGCTCCGCGACGCCGTAGTAGCTCGGATTCACATGCCGCGCCGCGAGCAGCATGAAATGCAGCGCATCGGCAAGCGAGCAGGTCTCGCACGAAGGGTCGGGGCCGCCGAGCCCGTCCGGGACCCACCCCCAACTACTGCAGTGGGCGAGGGTCCAGTCGAGTGTTTGCGTCATGAACCGAACGGTATCGCGGTCGCCGAGGTGGATCGCTCGCCGGAAGATGCCCGCCGCCGATGTGAGTATGCCGCCGGAGTGAGTGTGGCCGAGGTAGGACCCGTCGGGCGCGAATGTCCCGCTTTCCCGCAGCACAAAGGTGCAGAGCTTGTCCAGTAACCTGGAGCACTCGGGGTCGGCTTGTTCTTCAAGGTAACGAGCGAGGGCAAGAATGATCCCGCCGAGTGGGTATGTGGGATAGGGCAGGAAGCTGCCGAAGACGGGATCGTTCACCGAACTCCACCCCTCGGGCGCTTTGAAGTAGTAGGCGTAGTCCCGCTCGAATTTGAGGTGGGACCGAATGATTCCCACGAGTTCACTGATGCGCGCGCGGCTCTCGGGGGTGCGGTCGCGCAAGAACAGGCTCACGCACGCGATCAGCATCCTGCCGGCCATGAATGGTTCCAGATACGGGTCGCACGTGGCAAGCAACTTCACAAGCGCGGCCTCGCTGTCCTCATAGAGCGCGATGCCGGTCACCTGCCTGCCCTGCAGGAACGCGTCCACGTATCGCGCGCACATATCGCCGAGGTCCCAGATGTCGTGCTGGAGCTCAGGCGACTCGCCCAGCCGGATCATGAAGAATGGGCGGTGGCCCTGGGATCGGTCGAGGCGCGCGTCGATCGCCGCTAATCCGCGATCTATCGCCTGTTGCAGGAAGTAGGTATCGGGTCGGGAATCCATTCGGAAAAAGCCCTCAACGCGAAATCCAGTGCTGCCGATGGGAACCGTGCAAGAAGGGGAAACCCAATCGCGAAATGCAGAAAACTAGAAAGGCAGAAAAAGGCTTTCTGTCTTTGGCTTTCTGATTTTCTGACTTTCTGGCTTTCGCGATTAGTTCTTCTCTCCTGATAGCTTACCACCGGGAGAGGAAATCGTCCACTCGCCCGATGAGGTTATGTCGCGGAAGCGCACCAGCGCGCCGCTGCCCGAGCAGCCGTAGACGTAGATCGAATCGTCGCGCCCGGCGCTGATGCCCTGTATGTAGCCTGTAATGCCCAGCCTCTCGAACCCCGCGCGGGCGGAGTGGGTCGCGACGACGCAATCGCTGACGGTGTCGATAACGCTGATGGAATCGTCCTGATCGTTGGAGGCGACCACATATCGTTCGTCATTGGTCATCGTGAGCCCGCATGTGCCGGAGCCGGTCCTGATCTTGCCAATGACCTTCCGCGCGGCGACGTCTGTAACAGCGACGTAGCTCTCGGGGTGATAGCAGGCGCTGTAGGCTTTGGTCTTGTCCGCGGTGATGACCAGATCGTCGGGCCGATGAAGCATCGAAGGGTCCTCAAGGAGAAGATCGACGGAGTAGTCGTTGGTCAGGTCGATTGCATAAATCGCGGGGACATCCCAGCCGTTGACAAGGTAGAACCTGCCGCCCTCGATGAAATGCCCCTTGCCGCCGACCGTGCCCTTGTCGTGCATCTCCAGCCTCGCATGCACGCGAATCCGGGTCATATCCTGGATGTCGGTGAGCACGAGAATCGCGCCGAACGCGTCGTGGAGGAGCATAGTGGACGCGTCGGGCATTACGTTCACGGCGAACACGTGGCCGGTGTCTACCACCTTCACCACCTCAAGCACGTCCTGATCGATGCAGTGGAGGCCGTCGGCGCAGGCGATGTAGAGGTAGCGGTTGTTAACCGAGGTACCGTGGCAGTCCGGCCTCTCGCCCACGGGGATCTCTTTGATGAAATCGAGGCTGTCGATCTCGTAGACGCAGAGGGAGTTCGTGCCATGCGCGAACTCATATCGGTCCGGCGGACCGAAGACTCGATTTGGTCTAAGAGGGTCGAAATGCACGTATGACTCCTATGCTTAGTGGGCTACCCAATCCATCATTCATAATCCCCCGCCCGCAGTGTCCGGGTTGAGGATGATTTGCCTGTCCCCAAGATCGACGGTGACCGCGCCCGTGCCGAGGCCGTTGAGCTTTAGACTCTCGCTCGCGCGGGCAGTGGCGTCGCGGGAGGCGTTCGGGTAGAAGACTACAACCGAGCACGGCGCGATCTCACCGCCGCTCGCAGGGCGGTAGTTCAACACCAACTGCCCATCCTCGATCGAAACCGCCTTCGAGCCTCGCACCACGATGCCGAATTTGTCTGATACGTTCAGCCACCGCGCACTGTCGCCCGATAGAATCACGGGCGCGGCGGGCTTCTCCCAGGTTCCATCGGGATAGTAGACTTTCGCATTTGCGCCGCGCAGCCAGAACGGGTTGGTCTCGAAGAAAACCAGCCCCGCGCGGACCTCAAGCTCACTCGCGGGTTGATTGCCGAACCACTCCGCCCAGACCACCCGGCCGTCCGGCAGCGCGACCATCATCACCTTTTCGTTGACCAGGAAATTCGGCCCTCGATTCATCTCCAACCGAACGATGAACCCGCCGCCCTCGAGCAGCTTGGTCTCTTGGGCCATTATCTTCGCGTCGTCGAGCTTGGGGCCTATGGTCCCGATCAAGCTCCTGTAGCGCGGCAGCGCAAGACAGTCGGTTGCCATCGGGGTCACGCAGGCCATCAGGCGCTTGCCGGAGTCGAACCACGAGAACGACGCCATCGCAGAGTGCGACCGGCAGAGCACGACTTTTCCCTGCTCGAAAAGACGCGTCCCGCTGAGCACATCGCGCGCCTGCTCGTCGGTCAGCGGCTTCGCGCCCGGGCCGAAGAGGTAGTGCAGCAGGTAGACGTGGGTCATCGTGTCCAGCGGGCAGCAGTTGAAGTTCAGGCCCCGGAAGAGGTTCGTAGAGGGCTTGCCCGCGTCGAGGCTGTCGGCATACTTGAGAAACTCCAGACCCCATCTAAGACACCGCGCCCCCGCCGCGCTCGGCATTATCGGGTTCGGCGACTGCGCCATTATGGTGACATCGTGCCGGTAGTTGTTCCAGTCGGTGCATTGCGGGTAGAACGTCCAGCCGTTGGGCAGCGTGAGGAAGTCGATGATGTCGTGCAGCTTCGCGACGTTGTGGAACATGGACTCCGGGGCTTTGCGCCCGGCCAGCCGGTAGACCGGCAGGTTCTGCAGGCTGAGGTAGTAGGCGGTCTCGTAGTCGGGGTGGAAGAAGTTGTGGTTGTCGAGGGTGTAGTCCGAGTGGATGTTGGGCCCGCGGAGCCAGTCCTTGAGCGGCTTGCCATCGACAAGCTTCGTGCTCTTGACATCCTCCGGGGTCGCGAAGGAGGTGACCATATACTCCTTGGCCTTCATATCCCACGCGGCGCGGTTGGGATGCGTCGGCATCATGCACGCGGCCAGCGCCATCACTTCCGAGTCCCACGCGTTCTCCTCGGCCTTGGTGTCGAGGAACTCGTTGTAAGGCGCGGGGTCGGCAAGGAACCGGTTCGCCTCGTAGACGATCAGGTTCGCGACCAACCGCCGCGTGCCGGTGGGCAACCTGCTCCACATCAGCCACGCGCCCTGGCCGAGGTTCGCCGACCAATACGCCGACTGCCATTCGTTGCCCCACCACCAGGAGGACTTATCCGAGTTCACGATGTGGTGCTCGGCGAGCTCGCGGGTCAGCGTCAGCATTATCCGGCTCATCTCACGCCGGGGGATTCCGGCGGCTTTTTCGTCGTAACTGCCGAACCGAAGCAGAGTCGCCCCCGCGAAGACCAGTGCCACCAGCGGCCGGATCTGGTCCTCGCCCATTCTCTGGCCCGGCTTGGCCTTTGTGAAGAGTTCCTTGAGATAGCTGCTCTGATCGAGCGCGAGCCGCTCCCGGCAATCGGCGCCGAGCTGCCGCAGGCAGAGGTAGTTCAGTTCCTGGCCGAGTTGGCCGGATTTATCGTTCTGGCGAAGATTCGGCGGCTTCACAACCGGCGCGTCACCCGCGAACGCGGGGGCGCAACCGACGAACGCAACGAGGCAAAGAGCAGTAGACAGCGTCTTGTGCAATATCCAGTACTTCCTTAGCTAAGCAATACCGACCACTTAGGCAAAAGCCCCGGAGTTGCCTTCAGGGGTATTGACTAGTGTGGCGAAGCGTCGTAGACTACCTGGGGGCCGGGCAAGGCCCGCAATCGCAATCCGAAAAGACCGAAAGGATATGACAATGGCTCTTAAAGTCGGAGTGGTCGGTATGGGTGGCATCGGCAATACCCATGCGGGCTGCCACAAGAACAATCCGCTTGCGGAATTGGTCGCGGTATGCGACGTGGTCAAAGAGAAGGCTGACGCCGCCGCCGACAAGCACGGCGTGAAGGCCTACTACTCTTTGAAAGACCTGCTGGCCAACGAGGAGTTGGATGTTGTTGATGTAACGACCGGCGGATATGAGAATGGAAGCTGGCATTTCGAACCGACAATGGAGGCGCTGGAGGCGAACAAGCATGTGCTCTGCGAGAAACCTCTGTCCAACAACATCGAGGAAGCCCGAGAGATGGTGCGTTTTGCCGCCAGCAAGCGTCTGTATCTGGGCTGCAATCTGAACCACTACTTCACGCCGCCCGCCGAGCGCGCCAAGCAGTATATGGATGAAGGCATGGTCGGAGAAACCGTCTACCTGCTCTTCAAGATGGGGTTCAACGGCGGCGAGGAGGCCTACAGCTTCAACAAATCTCCGCGCTTCAACCAGCCTTATGCGCACATGAAGGCGTTCTTGACTCACCCATTCAGCGTGATGCGCTATCTGTGCGGAGACATCAAGGACGTGCAGACATTCACCACGAAGCCGGGGTTCCGCAAGAACAAGGGCGATCTGCTGCTCTCGGTCAACAGCGTGCATGTGCGGTTTGCCGATGACACTATCGGCTATCTGCTAAGCCATCGCGGGGATGCGGTGTGGGGTCTCGGCGGCTGGTGGAGCGTCGAGGTGGCGGGTAGCAAAGGCACCTTCTGTATCGAGAACTGCATTGAGAAGCTCACATTCTGGCCTGGGTCGAGCCCGGACAAGCCGGAGGTGCTCAATACCGGGGTCACGGATTTCGGGCAGACCTTCCCTAACCGCATCCATGCATACCTGGAGGACGTGACCAACAAGGTGCCTTACGAGCACATTCGCGCCTCCGGCCGTGATGCGCTGGCGACGCTGGAATATATCTTCGCCGCAATCGAGTCCTACGAGACCGACGGCGCTGTCGTGCGGCCGATGCCGCTGCCTGCAATCCACGGTGATCCGAGCGTAGAGCGGATATAGTATCTGACGAC
>Ga0209226_10000880_pt1 | contig 14836 bp, 14 predicted proteins | sample BarGraNGADG00212_2_FD_184497 | JGI IMG/M metagenome (GOLD analysis project Ga0209226, IMG submission 184497) | Arctic peat soil microbial communities from Barrow, Alaska, USA - Barrow Graham LP Ref core NGADG0011-212 (SPAdes) (version 2) | ecosystem: Environmental > Terrestrial > Soil >...
CGGTCTTCGCGGCCACGCGTTCACTGCGATTGACTATACGTGGCTTCCAGGACGGCAAGCATTCAGGCAGGGCGGAGTGCATGTTGACAGGGAGCGCGAGGCAAAGGCCGGTCTGCTCGATATACTACGGGCGATTGGGGCCGCCTACTACCTGCCAATGGCATACTCGACCGACGAGAAGAACAATCGAAGAACCTACTACTACAAACCGACCGGCATACTGCGGGCCAAGACCCCTCCCGAGCTGCGAAATGCCCCGAAGGTGAAGGTTGTCGTGCAGTACGAGGACCCGAATGCCGACCACGGGTATGAGCCGCGCATCGTCAGCACTAGCCGAGCCGATCAGCGTTCCCTCAACCCTAGACCCTGAAACCATACACTCCAGACCCCACCTCGAACACCGCCTTGCGGGACTAATGTAGTCCTTGGCCGACGGGTCACATGCGCAAAAAGCGCCCGGAGTCTCCTCCGAGCGCTCTGTCTATCCATGCCTCGCCGCCGCGTCAGACGGACGGTCCGGTTAGCTCCTGATTATCTCAAGCTCCTCTTTCCTGAAGCAATGCAGCGTGCTGCTCCGGCGGTAGGGGAAGACAATCGGCCTGTGCTTCACAACCAGCATCTCGCCTCCATCCTCCATCCCGCAGACCTTGCCGAGCATGCCGTCATACTCATCTCTGGTCCGCAGCCTCACAATCGCTCCCGAGATGTCCGTGCGCGTCATCGCGATTACCCCCAATCATCAATGGCGCGGCGGGTGCCCGACCATGCAAAAAGCCCCGCCTGTGCCGTGTGCCTACCGAGTTTTTGAACCCTGGCTAACCAAGGCGGTGTCCCCTGTCTGCCCTCGCGATTCCCTTCCCACCGGGTTTACACCCGGAAGAATGGGCTGCCACTCAGACAAAGCAAGAAGGACTCCATGAATTTTGAGTGTCGGCTCAAAACTTCCTCGACAACCACGTACACCGCAGGGCTTGGAAACCATTGCCCATGCATCACGATCATGCTCAATCTCACTTTACCACAATAGCACCCCGTTTGCAACCTGATAATTGAGAGATTGTGGGCCAAGCGTTATCTGAACCTGGACACCACCCATGCAACCCCAAGAAGCACGAACGAACACGCTACGACAGCCGGGCCGGAGGGCAGGTCCATTCTAACGGATGCATACAGGCCGGATACCGTGGCAATCGAGGCCGCGCCTATCGCGATGGCGCAGGCCCTGCCCAGATGCTGGCTCAACAGCAACCCCGTGACCGCGGGAACCACCAGGAAAGCGAAGACCAACAGCGTTCCGGCAAGTCTTATGGCGAGGGAGATGATCACCCCGAGGATCAGAAAGAAGAACAGGTTCCACCATCCCGTGCGAATTCCCGATGCCTGCGCGGTCTCGGGGTCGAACATTGAGAACACGAACTGCTTACTGAACAGCGCGTGCAATGCCACGGCCACAGCGCTGGCACCGGCCATCCACCACACCTGCGCGCTGGTAACGGTGAGGATGTTGCCGGAGAGCACGTCCAGCATGCGCGCTTCCCCTTGGGCGCTCTTGGCGACAAAGAGCACAGCCAGCGCGGACGCCACCGCGTAGCCGACTCCGATGAGGCTTTCCTGGGTGGTCCGCCGGTCCCTGGATCTCACCGAGAACGCGGCCACTCCACCCAGCGTGAGGAGCAGCGACACCACGGACGGGTTCTTCCCGACACACATGGCAAGCCCCACGCCCGCGCTCGAAACCTGGGCCAGAGCAGCTCCCACGAACACGATCCGGCGCAGCACCACATACACGCCCAAATACGCGCAAACTGCCCCAACTATCAGGCTCGCCGCCAGTGCGGTCTGCAGAAAGGAGTCCCGAAAAACGCTAGCCATCGTTGCCTCCCGTAAGCACGATCTTCTTGTCTCCGTACTCAGCCACCTGCACGCCCACCTCATAGATGTCCGACAGGTTCTTTGCCGACAGCACGTCATGGGTTGCCCCGACCATCCGCAATCCGCCGTCGATCAGCGCGAGCTTTTTCGCATAGTTGGCCACCACGTTCAACAGATGGCTGACCATGACGATGGTGATGTTGTCCTCGTCGTGGAGGCGCTTGAGGAGTTCCATAATCGCGTGCTCGCTGCCTATGTCCATGTCGTTGGTAGGCTCGTCGAGGATCAGGACTCGGGGTTCCGCGGTGAGTGCGCGAGCGATCAGCGTTCGCTGCTTCTGACCGCCGCTGAGCACGCGATATGGTCGTTGCGCAAGGTCCGCAATGCCGACATGCCCGAGGCACTGCAATACCGAGTCCCTGTCCCTGCGCGACGGCCGCCCGAACGCTCCCAGCAGCGTGTACCGGCCCATCAGCGCGACTTCCATGACGGTGAGCGGGAACACCTCGTCCATAAACTGTCGCTGTGGAACGTATGCGAACCGGGCACCGGGGCTTCTCCGGACCTGCCCTTTCATAGGCTTCAGGATGCCGAGCATCGCCTTCAGGATCGTGGTCTTGCCCGTGCCGTTCGGTCCAACGATGCCGAGGAAGTCTCCCTCTTCGAGGACCAGGTTCAAGTCGGTCAGGACACTCAGCCTGCCGTATCCGAGATCGGCGTGCTCAAACGCCATGATCACGGCCTTTGTCTCGCACTGTGTTTTCTTATTCATGTTAGCGAAGCGCCTCTCTGTAGCGCGTGACCCACATATCTATCATGTCGATGTAGCTCTTGGTGCCAAGCGATCCCACGGAATACGGCACAACCACATACTTTGCGCCCGTTTCTCTTTGGATCAGGTCCGGGAACCGCTTCGGGTAGATGGACTCGATAGCCACGGCAGTAACGTGCTGGTCATTCATCCGCGTGATCAGATCGGATATGTGCGAGGCCGACGGCGGAATCCCCGGCTTAACTTCCAGAGTGCCAAATGCCTTGAGTCCGAATCTGCGCAGGAAGTAGATCGCGCTCTGGTGATACGTGACTACGCGTTTGCCCTTGTAGGGTGCGAGCTTGCTCTGCCACTCGGTCGTGCGCCGGTCGATCTCTTTGGCGAAGCGATCGTAGTTGCTCTGGAAGGCCGCCTTGTTGCCCGGCGAGACCCGTATGAGGCCCTCCAGCACGTCATGCGCGATGATCTTGCCGTTCTCGGGATCGTAGAAGTAGTGAGGATTGCCGAAGACATGGATGTCGCCGGAAGCCCCGGTAATCGACTCCTTCGGTATCTCCAGCTTTGCGACCCCGACTGAAGCGTCCACGTAACCAGGAGCGCCTTTTCGCACGCGAGGGTTACTCGCCGCGTTCATTAGCGCGTCCAGCCACATGTCGAGGTCCAGTCCCACGCGCACCACCATATCAGCTCGCGCGATGCGCGAGACATCGCTCGGCCTGGGCTCGATCATGTGGTAGTCCTGGTTCGGCCTGGCAATCGAGTAGACGGAGACCTTGTCGCCTCCGACCTGCTTAGCAATGTCCGCCAGCTCCGGAGTAGCCGCAACCACGTCGATTGCCGCAAGTGCGGGAAATGCGCTGATAACAACGGCCAGCGCTATCGTGACTATTAGTAGTGTTCTCATTATCGTAAATCCTTTCCGGTCGTTACTCAAGGTTATGTGTGTGTGGGCCCACGCCCCAGCACCACTGCAGCCAGAGCTCGTTGTAGTGAGGATCGTCCGGCCTCGACCCGTGAATGGCCTGCAAGCGCAAGTAGTATTGTTCGGAGAACTGCTTCGTCAGGATCAGCGATAGTGCAGACTCGTGCAGCGCCGCTGCCTGCGGGAATGGCGACCAGTCGTACAGAAGTCCGATACTGCCATACTTGTCCCAGCGATAGTTGCCGAACAGGTAATATCCGGTGGCCATGGCGTTGTCGGAATCGGTGGTGCCGCGGCGCCAGAAGTTCTCGCCGCGCAGGAGAAGGCGACTGGAGCCTTCACCGAAATGTCGATAGGTCAGATCCACGCCTTCGAGCTGAACGTGATCGGTCTGAAGTAGAGGCCATGCCATCAGCGACGGGCTTTGGTTCGATTTTCCGCCGGCCCATGACCCGCCAAGCTCCAGTTCGCTGTTCGCGCTCACGGGGTAGCTGGTCCAGAGCCGCGCGGTCTCGAAGCGATCGGTTAGATTCGCGCCTGGGCCAACTACGATGTCGGGCAGGTCGGTCTGCGCGCCCTCATTCCCGTTCGCCCAAACTCCGAGGTCGAGCTGCGCGAACAGATTGCTCTTGGTGGGAATCAGATAACTGAAGTTCGCGCCCTGGCCCGCAAGGCTTTCGGACGCGATGAAGTTTTGTATGACGAGCGGCTGGCGTGTATAGAGCCAGGAGTGGTTGTGGAGCAGGTTTGTCCTGCCGAAGGGAACGTGCTTCTCGCCAATGTTGACGTTCAGCCCTTTGAGCACGCCCTGGTATGTGAGGTACGCCTCCTCAACTTGAAAGGGCTCGTTGCCCGACGGGCTTCCCGTAATGAACGCGTCCGCCTTGACGTTGGGGTAGACATAGCCCTGGATGCCGAGCTCGGCCTCCGTGAGCAGGAGCTTCTGCTTGTCGGGGTCTCGCCTGTCATCGGTTGCCTTCCCCTCAGCTTGGACTACCAGACTGATATCGGGCAGTGCAAGGTGCTTGCCGCCGGCTGCGCCGGTCGATTCCGCTGATGGCGTTGCTTCGGCGGTCGGATTCGGGGTCTCGGGAAGCACCTCCACGGGCTGGACCGGAGCCTGATTGCCCAGGACCTGGTTCAGCTTTTGCTCCAGATCAGCGACTCTTGCCTTGAGGGCATCGAACTCTTCTTTCGAGATAGTGACGGTGGGCTGGCCATCCTGCGACCATCCGGCGCAGGCCAGCGCGAAGATGCACACAAACACAGCTAGTGTGCGTTTCATATTGAGCTTTACCTCCCAAACTACGCCCGGCCATCGACAGCGAACGTGGTACATGCTGTGTCAGCACGTACGATCGTACGCCAATCGACTTGACCGGAATGATTCTGTTGCTACAGTGGTTGTTGGGAGACTAGCTGAGTGGTGGACCACGAGAGGACGCAAGGCGGATGCCGCCTGTGCGGTTGGGGAAGCATTGGACGAAGATGGGCTCGCAAATGCAGGTGGTGTGCTCAACCGGAGATACGACTTGCGGGCTGGAAACGTTGCTTTTTGCCCACAAACATGCGGGACAAGCACCTTCGTCGTGACTCGTGACCGCGTGAGTCGAGCACAGCGCGACTCGGACGTGCGCTTGGGAATTCCGAGCTGGCGCGCGCGCCGCATGCAGCGCCGAGTGCTCGCCGCCGTGGTTGTGCAGGAACTCCGAGCCGATGGCGAGCACCATATACGGCAAGAGAACCGCCAGCACAATCTTCAGTTTGCTCAGTCGTGCGAGACACATCGCGATATACCTGGGAAAGCGCTATGCTGTACAAAGCGCTATGCTGTACACTATGATACGGACTGAGCCGATACGTGTCAATGAAAAAATGAAAACGAGCGCCTTGACCTGCCTTTCGGCATGTGCTACGATTGCGCATCTAGTACCACGGAGGGAGCCATGTCGGTTCTGGAACGTTTCGGCGTGTCGATGGAGGATGATCTGCTCGGACGTTTCGACGGCCTTGTCGAAAAGCGAGGGTATTCCTCGCGATCCGAGGCCATTCGCGACCTCGTCCGGCAGGAGATTGTGAAAGACGAGTGGGCCGACCCCAACACCGAAGTGATTGGGACAGTCACCATAGTCTACGAGCATCACGAGCACGAACTCGCTAACGTGCTCGCGGAACTCCAGCACCAGTACCACGAGTCCATAATCTGTAGCACGCACATCCATTTGGATGCTCACAACTGTCTGGAAGTTGTGATTGTCCGTGGTCTGAGCGCCAAGATAAAATATATTGCCAACGTCCTCATCAGCACGCGCGGGGTGAAGCACGGTGATCTGTGCTGCACCACCACTGGGAAGACACTGACCTAGAAACACACCGAGAGCGCAGTCAAATGCACATTCCGGACGGTTATCTTAGCCCTCAGACCTACGTTCCCGCCTATGGGGCGATGATCCCTTTGTGGTGGCGGGCGTCCGCGAAGCTCTCCAAGTCCCTGCGCAACCGCCAAATTCCGATCCTCGCGCTGGGAGCCGCGTTCAGCTTTTTGATCATGATGTTCAACGTGCCGATCCCCGGGGGGACCACCGGCCACGCGGTCGGCGGGGTGCTGGTGGCGATTCTGCTGGGGCCGTGGGCCGCGATGGTCGCGGTGAGCCTCGCTCTGGCCGTGCAGGCGCTTATGTTCGGCGACGGGGGCGTGACGACCTTCGGCGCGAACTGTCTCAACATGGCGGTGATAATGCCGTTCGCGGGCTGGGCGGCGTATCGTGTGATCGCGGGCAATGCGCCTGTTGACTCTCGCAGGCAGTGGGTCGGCGCGGCGGTCGGGGGTTACATCGGGCTGAATGCCGCGGCATTGTCTGCTGGGCTGATGTTCGGAATTCAGCCGCTGATCGCGTACGACGCCGCGGGCCGTGCGCTGTATTGCCCGTTTGGCCTTCAGGTCGCGCTGCCCGCCATGTGCGCTACGCACCTGGTGCTGTTCGGAGTCGTCGAGGCTGTTGTGACCGGCCTGGTGATCGCCTATCTCCAGCGCGTTGAACCCTCCCTTCTCCCAGTCCACGCAGGTGGACTTTGCGACATGTTGCCTCGAATTCATTCGAAGGACGAGGGCAGGGCCTGGGTGAGGGCGCGCCGGTTCGGCCTCTTGATCGCCGCTCTAATCCTCCTCTCTCCCCTCGGCCTCTACCTGCCCGCTCGATTCGGCGCGGGTTCAGCCTGGGGCGAGTGGAGCTCGCATGAGATTGCGCAACTGGCCGGCTACGTGCCGAGCGGACTTCGCCACATGGACTCGATCTGGAATGCGCCGATGCCGGACTATGGCCCCAAGCCCATTGCCTACTTGTTCGTGGCAGTGGTTGGGGTCGCGCTGGTGATGCTGGTAACGTTTGCCCTTGGGAAACTGATCTGGAGGAAAAATGCCGAGGCCGATACCTCAGTGGATGCGCCCGCTGACCACTCCTGACGATTGGCGCGCATCGCCGTTACCTCCGCGCGCGGTTCGACGGGGGCGGGCGAACATCGCTCGCCGGGCCGCGGGCGCGTTCGCCGGGTTGCTCGCCGACATGCTCTCCAACGAGGAAACGGCCTCCCGACCAGGACTTCTACAGCGGATCGATGCGCGCGCGAAGGTCGTTGGCGCGTTCGCGCTGATCGTGGGCGCGACGCTATTGCATAGCATCGCGGGTCTTGCGGGTCTTTACGCATTGTGCCTCGTGATCGCGGCGTTCTCGCGCGTTCCGGTGACGCGCCTCGCGCGCGTATGGCTGGTCGTGCCGCTGTTCTCGGCGGCGATCATGCTTCCGGCAACGCTTAACCTCATAACGCCCGGCTCGCCCGTGCTTACGCTGCACCGCGCGAACCCGGCTCTGATGGTAACCGACGCCGGGCTGATGGTCGCGGGGAGATTCGTCCTGCGCACCGCCGTATGCGTGTCACTCGTATTGCTGTTGACCGCGACAACGCGGCCCGACCGCCTGTTTGGAGGTCTGAGAGCGCTCGGCGTGCCCAAGGTGTTCGTAATGCTTCTGAGCATGATGGAGCGATACCTCTGGGTGCTCGCGCGGGCGGCCGAGGAGATCCACCTTGCCAAGGTCAGCCGGTCGATTGCCTCCGGATCGGTGCGCGAGGAGCAGGCATGGATGGCCGCCGGGATGGGCTCGCTGTTTCGCCGAACGCGGGCTCTCGGTCAGGAGGTCTTCCTCGCGATGGTCTCGCGCGGCTACACCGGCGAGGTGCATCTGCTGGAGGATAAGTGATGTACTCCGTGGACAACATAACCTTCGCCTATCCCGGCCATGAGCAGTGCCTGCGGGGAGTATCGTTCGACGTGCGCCAGGGCGAACGGCTGGCGCTGATCGGCGCGAACGGCAGCGGCAAGTCCACGCTTCTGCACCTGCTCGACGGGCTCTACTTTCCCAACTCGGGCGCGATTCGGGTTATGGGGGAGGCTCTGACCGAGCAGGCCGTGGAGACGCCGCCGTTCGGCCCAAGGTTCCGCAAGGAAGTCGGGTTTCTGTTCCAAAACTCCGACGCGCAGCTCTTCTGCGCGACTGTGGAGGCCGAGCTTGCTTTCGCGCCGCTGCAGCTCAGGTGGCCCAGGGCGGAGATCGACCGGCGCATCGGCGAGACGCTGGAGATGCTGGAGATCACCCATCTCCGCGACCGCACCCCGCAGGCGCTCAGCTCCGGCGAGAAGAAGCGGGTTGCGCTGGCGTCGGTGCTGGTGGTCGGGCCCTCGGTGCTGCTGCTCGATGAGCCGACGGCGGGGCTGGACCCTCGCAGCCAGTCGATTTTGCTGGAGATATTGCTGTCGCTGCACGATGCCGGTATGACGATCATCACGGCCACCCACGAGCTTGCGCTGCTGGATCACCTTGCGGATCGGGCGATAGTCCTGGGCGAGGATCACCGGATTGCGGCGGACGGCGGCGTGGGCGACATCCTGCACGATACGGCCCTGCTGCTTGCGGTGAACCTCATTCACTCTCACTCCCACGCGCATGGCGGCGTCGCGCACAGCCATCCTCACGATCACGCGCTTTCACATGATCACGAACACGGGCACGTGCCGCATTGAACTTGACGGGCTTTCGCTGGGTCTATACCATGTCATGTCCAACACGGGGGTAGCACAATGAACTATACGAGCGAGGAAGCCGGCATTCTCGTCCAGGCGCTTCCTTACATACAGGCATACACTGGCAAGATCGTCGTCATCAAATACGGCGGCAATGCCATGATCGACGAAGACCTCAAGCGCGGCGTGGCGCGGGATGTGGTGCTGATGCACTGCGTCGGAATGAAGCCCATCCTCGTCCACGGCGGAGGCCCCGAGATCAGCTCGCTGATGAAGAAGCTCGGCAAGGAGCCGGAGTTCGTCAACGGCCTGCGGGTCACTGATGCGGAGACGATGGAGATTGTCGAGATGGTCCTTGCGGGCAAGACCAACAAGGGCATCGTCTCCATGATCAACGGCGCGGGCGCGAAGGCGGTCGGGCTCAGCGGCAAGGATGCGAACCTTATCGCAGCCGAAAAGGCCGAGGGCGAGGTGGACTTGGGTTTCGTGGGCAAAGTGACCGCGATCAACCCCGGCATTCTCGTCGATCTGCTGGAGCACGGTTATATACCGGTTATTTCATCCGTTGCGATAGGCCCGAATGGCGAGAGCCTGAACGTGAACGCGGACCACATCGCCGGGGAGATCGCGGCGGAAGTCGGCGCGGAGAAGCTCATTATGATGACCGACGTCGCGGGCATCTACGGCAACTTCGGCGATGACTCGACGTTCATATCCGAACTGCACGTTGCCGACGCGCGAAAGATGATCGCAAGCGGCAAGATCGGCTCGGGGATGATCCCGAAGGTGGAGGCGTGCGTGACAGCCCTCGACGGCGGCGTCCCGCGCACTCACATCGTTGACGGCACCACCCCGCACTCGCTGCTGATGGAGATTTTCACCGATACGGGCGTGGGGACGATGATCGTGCGCTGACGCGAGTGTTGAATGATGAATTCTGAATTATGAATGAGGGAAGGGCGGAGCGAGTGGCAGATACAGACATGTTGACAATACGGTTTGGCCAGACGGCAGCGATGCTGTTCAGAGGACACTGGGCCATTTACGCTCGCAGGACACTGTACGTTGCCCTGGCCCTCTTCGTGCTTTCGATAGTCGCTCTCGCGGCAACACTGAATAGCCCTGACGAGTTCTCAATAGTGCTAGGGGCTTGCATCGCCCTATGGTTGCTGCTGCCTCTCGCCCACGTGCTGCGTCCGTGGTTTTGCTTCAAGGCTTGGATGAAGGAACCTAACATGGCGGGGGAGGGGGAGATCACCGTAGACGATGAGTGTTTACGAGGGAAGACCGGCCAAGGGCAGTGTTGCTACGAGTGGTCCATGTTTTCTCTGTTCAGGGAGCGCCGTGATCTCTTCGTGCTTAGGCTGGGGAAGAAGCAGATGATCGTTATTCCGAAAAGTGCATTCGCAAGCCAAGACGACGAGGCGCGATTTCGTGGGATTCTTGCGAGCAAAATTGGGGTATCGAGCTGACCGCCGATAGCTGCCCGCTCCCTTCTAACAACTAAGGACTAACAACTAATGACTACTATCGAACTTGACAACCAATACGTAATGCACACCTACGGCAGGCTGCCTGTCGTCTTCGTGAGAGGCGAGGGGTGTTTCGTCTACGACGCCGACGGCCGGGAGTATCTCGATTTCGTCGCGGGGATCGCCGTCAACGGCCTCGGGCACTGTCACCCGAAAGTGGTGGAGGCGATATGCAAGCAGGCCGGGATTCTTATGCATACGTCCAACCTCTACCACACGACTCCGCAGCCGCGGCTTGCGAAGCTGTTGGTGGATGCGTCGGGCATGAGCAAGGCGTTCTTCTGCAATTCGGGAGCGGAGGCTAATGAGGCCGCGATGAAGCTCGCGCGCAAGGCAACCAAAGTCGCCGGGCATCCCGAAAAGACCGAGATCATATCCGCCGAGGGATCGTTTCACGGCCGGACCCTTGCAGCCATCACTGCCACCGGGCAGCCCAAGTATCAGAAAGCCTTCACCCCCCTCCCGCCCGACTTCAAGTATGTGCCGTATAACGACATCGACGCGCTGCGCGCAACCGCCGGGGAGAAGACCTGCGCGATACTGATGGAGCCGGTGCAGGGGGAAAGCGGCGTCCATCCAGCAACACAGCAGTTCCTGCAGACCGCGCGCGATCTCTGCAACGAGCTTGGCGCGGCGCTGATCTTCGACGAGGTACAGACCGGCCTTGGCCGAACGGGCAAGCTGTTCGGGTTTCAGCACTACGGCGTGGTTCCGGACATTATGACGCTTGCCAAGACCCTCGGCGGAGGGTTCCCCATCGGCGCGTGCCTTGCTAAGGGCAAATATGCCGATGTGTTTGAGCCGGGGGACCATGCCTCGACGTTCGGCGGCAACCCGCTGGCTTGCGCGGCGGCGATCGCATGCGTGACGGAGATCATCGAGGGCGGCTGGGTGGAGAACTCGAACAAAGTAGGGGCCTACCTCGTCGAACGGTTAAAGACCCTTCCCGGTATAAAGGAAGTCCGCGGAATGGGACTGATGGTCGCGGCGGAGTTCACGGAGCCAATCGCGAAGAGCATCGCCGCGAAGGCGCTGGATAAGGGCCTGATCGTCAACGCGATAGGCGAGAACGTCCTGCGGTTTGTCCCGCCGCTGATCGTTACGAGAGAGCTTGTGGACAGAGCGATTGCGATTATTGAGTATTGAGTATTGAGTATTGAGTATTGCATATTGAATATTGGCCCAGGCCGCGCGGTGACTCGCTCAATATTCAATAATCAATATGCAATACTCAATAACTTGGAGGGCACCGACATGTGGCAGCGGTTTACTGAGAAAGCCAGGAGAGTGGTCTTTTTTGCACAGGAAGAGGCAGGACGGCTTGGCGAGAACTACGTCAGCACGGAGCACTTGCTGCTTGGTCTCGTGCGGGAGGAAGACAGCGTCGCGGCGCTGATTCTCAAGCGCCTGGGCGTATCCTGTGCGCGGATTCGGTCCGAAGTCGAGAAACAAGTCACGCGAGGCGACGGCAGGCTTGGTCAGGATATGCAGCTCACCCCTCGGGCGAAGCGCGTCATCGATCTTGCATATGAGGAAGCCCGCGCCCTCAACAACAACTACATAGGCACCGAACACCTGCTGTTAGGTCTGATTCGGGAGGGGGAAGGTCTTGCCGGACGAGTGCTGGAGAAGCTGGGCGTTACTCACGACTCGGTCGTGTCCATCGTCAAGCAACTGCCCAGCGGGCACGACGCGCGAGCGGGCGCGGTGGAGGGAACTAGTCTGAAAGAGGACGTCAACCTGCACGGCAAGGACCTCATCGCCATAGCCGATCTCAGCAAGGCTCACCTCGACGCCATTTTCGATATGACCCGGAAGCTCAAGACGAAGGAGATCCCCACGGCGGACCAGCGGATAATTCTCGAGGGCAAGACCCTCGCGATGATCTTCGAAAAGCCCTCGTTGAGAACGCGGGTCAGCTTTGAGACCGGCATATTCCAGCTCGGCGGGCAGGCGATCAACCTGCAGCCGGCTGATATTCGGCTCGGCGCGCGGGAGACCATAGCCGACGCCGCGCGCAACCTTGAGCGGATGGTGGACATCATAATGGCCCGAACGTTCGCGCATTCGACCGTCACCGAGCTTGCGGAGTTCGCGCGGATACCCGTGATCAACGGCCTTTCGGACCTCGAACACCCCTGCCAGGCGCTCGCGGATTTCTACACGATCCTGGAATGTAAGGGCGGCTTCGAGGGCATGAAGATGGCGTTTCTGGGCGACGGGAACAACGTCTCTCAGTCGCTGATGCTGCTGGCGGCGAAGGTCGGCATGAACTTCACCCTTGGCTGCCCCAAAGGCTATGATCCGAACATCGAGATCACTGCCCTGGCGCGCAAGGCAGCCGGCGACACCGGTGCAAGCATCAAGATCACCCACGATCCCATTGCCGCCGCCAAGGACGCGGATGTGGTAGTCACCGATGTCTGGGCGAGCATGGGCATGGAAGAAGAGGCCGCCGAACGAGAGAAAGTCTTCCGGCCATTCCAGGTGAACGCCGCTCTCATGAGCCACGCCAAACCCGATGCCATTTTCGAGCACTGCCTGCCCGCGCACCGGGGCTATGAAGTCACCGACGAGGTGATCGACAGCCCGCAGAGCGTCGTCTTTGACGAGGCCGAGAACCGGCTGCACGCGCAGAAGGCCGTTATGGTTTTGTTAGCTGGTTAGCGAATACCGAACCACTGAAGGGATGAAGGAAGTGAACGATTGGAGGAGAACTAATAATGCCTAAGACTGTATTGCTGGTGTACTCGGGAGGTCTCGATACATCGGTCTGTATTCCGATGATGAGAGAAGATTACGGTTTCGACCACATCGTGACCGTCACCGTCGATGTCGGCCTGCCCGCGGGTGAGCTCAAGCAAGCCGAGGAAAAGGCCAAGCTGCTCGGCACGGAGCACTACTCGATCGACGCGCGGGAGGAGTTCGTCACCGACTACATCTTCCCCGCCATCAAGGCCAACGGCGACTATCAGGGCTACCCGATCAGCACGTCAATCGCGAGGCCGCTGATCGCGCTGAAGGCGGTAGAAGTCGCGAAGAAGATGGGGGGCATCGACGCGTTCTGCCACGGCTGTACCGGCAAGGGCAACGACCAGTTCCGGTTCGAGTTCGTGATGAGAACGTTCATGCCCGACACCCCGATCATTGCCCCGATGCGAGAGCACACGATGACGCGCACCTGGGAGATCGAATACGCCGAGCGCAAGGGAATCCCAATCGGCCAGAGCAAGGACAAGATCTGGTCGATAGACGAGAACCTTTGGGGCCGGAGCATCGAGGGCGGTCATCTCGAAGAGCCGAACTATCCGCCGCCGGAAGAGATATTCCACTGGACCAAGAGTCCCGGCGACGCGCCGGACACCCCGACCGAGGTCACAATCGAGTTCGCAAACGGCGTGCCCGTCGCCATCAACGGCAAGAAGATGAAACCACTCGACGTGATCCTGGAGGCGCACAAGCTCGCGGGCGATAACGGCATTGGCCGGGTGGACATCATGGAAGACCGCTTGATCGGACTCAAGGTGCGGGAGAATTATGAGTGTCCCGCGGCCAAGCTGCTGATCCCGGCGCATGCGGCGCTCGAAGCGCTGGTCTGCACCGCCGCCGAGCGCGCGTTCAAGGTATCGGTCGATCAGAAGTGGGGCGAGCTTGCCTACGCTGGCCTGTGGTTCGACCCGTTCAAGGACGACCTCGAAGCATTCATCAACGCGATCCAGCCGAGGGTCACGGGCACGGTCACTATGCGCCTGTTCAAGGGCACCGCGCAGATGATAGGCCGCGCGAGCAAGTATGCGCTCTACAACGAGGACTTGGCGTCGTTCGACTCCAAGACCTTCGACCAGAGCGAGGCCGTAGGGATGGTCAAGGTGCACGGAATGCAGGCGAGGATGTATAATACAGTCAAAGATAGCTGAGAGCTGAGAGCGAAGAGCCCGGAAGGGAGCGGCACTCTCCCACGGAGGGATCAGTCATGAGCGGGGACACACAGAGAATGAGAGAATCCGGTTGGCTGTTTCTAGTCTGGTGGCTCGTGTGGGTGGCAACCCTTGCTGTCCCAGCGACGATCCTTGGCTTTGCACTCCCAATGTGGCTTCCATATGTCGTGATTGTTGCAGCGGTCTTGGCATTAGCCTTCCCGCCATACGCATGTGGGTTAGAGTGGGATGATCCGAGGTGAACCCGATCTATGCGTCGGTCCGTTAGCGCATCCTGGTTTATAATAGTGGTAGTGCTGCCGGCGTCGAAGGTAATCCAGGACCGGACTGTCACGGAGGCCATTACATCGCTTGTGTGTACGGGCGTGTTCACGTTGGTGACGTTCGCTGCATTTTACTTCGGACGGTTCGTGGCCAGGCGTCGTGCGGGCGTGGCTGGGGCATAGCAAAGGGAGCGAGCATGCTCAGATCTCCTGCCCCTGCTTGGAGTTTGACGCACCCGGCTTTGCGGAACCGTGGTAATGGACACCGCGGTTCCGCAGCCTCGGCGGAACCGCCAGGAGGCACAGCATGTGGTTACCGTGGCATCTCACAAATCATCTCAAGAAGCACGCGCAGGACATGCGCAGTTTTCTCACCGATGACTTCCGCGGCCTGGACTTGGAGAGCAGAAGACAAAAGGCCGCCGACGTCCGCAATATGAGCGCCATTGCCGCGGGCGCG
>Ga0209226_10000881_pt1 | contig 14825 bp, 11 predicted proteins | sample BarGraNGADG00212_2_FD_184497 | JGI IMG/M metagenome (GOLD analysis project Ga0209226, IMG submission 184497) | Arctic peat soil microbial communities from Barrow, Alaska, USA - Barrow Graham LP Ref core NGADG0011-212 (SPAdes) (version 2) | ecosystem: Environmental > Terrestrial > Soil >...
AGAATATTATATTCTCGTATTCTTCTGGATCAGAAGAGTTCAGGTTCGAAACCTGACGGGACAACTGATAATCAAACACTTACATAATTAAATATGTAGGTGTTTTTCTTTGTTGCTAGGTTCTTACTAGGTTTTTGAAGTATTCTACTATAATTGGTTCAGAATGGTATAGAGGTCAGTGGTAGTTGACCCCGTTCTTTTATTAATATCGGATTAGACTCTAATTTTAACTGAACCTACTTTGGGGAAGCCAACGCTCCTCGAATCTTAGACCCGGGTATAAGCTTAAATTTATAACTTTGAACAATGAATTATAAAATCAGAAGATGATTGCTACAGAAAACTAAACTCAAAAATAACCAGTGTGGAAGTCTAAATAAGAGTTATGGTATTATAGATTTATAAACAGCTCTGTATCCCAAAAGTTTTCCAAAAGGTGCGAGAATCCTGTAAATAATATTCTGTAATACCCAAGGTGGCTTCGTCAACCTAATTTCGTCTTTGTGTGCTAATCCAATAATTGATGTATGAAAAAGGTTCGGTATCCCGTTTTTATTAAGCTTGCCATCTCCAGCGAGTGCAAAAAAGGATTCAAAGAACTCGTCAATATGAAGTGCAGGCGAACATTGTTGAATAGAATGCGCCTCTATATCGTCCTCATTCCAAAAGCAATGCGGAACACCAGCAGGAATAGTAATTTTTTCACCGGGACCTATGATTTGTTCCTTCCCATTAACCAGGAAATGAAGGTTCCCGGAAATAACCTTTGCAGAGGTTTCTTGTTTAGGATGAACATGAATCGGCTCTCTCATGTCCGATTTAGGATTGAAAGATTCAATTTCCAATAGTTGTCCATTTGTTTCCTTTCCTGTTTGAAGGAAAATCATTTTTTGCCCTGTACGCACATTTGTGATTTTGTCTCCTTGATTAGCCATTGCTTTTAGGTTTGAGGTTTTAAATTTAAAAGTTTTTTTGTCAGGGTTGTAATCTCCTTTAGAGTTGCAGCTAACTTCTCAAGAAGCGTAACCAATTATGTTTTTTAGCCTTATTCGAAATCCATATAAATTGGAATCATTCTAAATAACAAACTTGACTATCAATTTGTTCATTATTACATCCAATTGGGTTAGTTTTTTTGAATTAATAAATCTCTGGGTTTTAATAGAATACAAATGTTCCGGTGAGGCTTGAACTATTATCTGCTTCCAAGGTTACATTACTAAGTACCGGTGATCCACAACCTGATGGAACACCTAATTTCCCCAAATTTCTTTCATGATTAAGTTAAGGTCTGTAAATGCTTTATGACAGTCACCATTAAAGGAGGAACCATGCATGGTGGCAAGTGTTTTTGGGTTAAGTTCTGCCAGTGAATTAAGTAATTTTGAAGTATTGTTCGTGTATGGTGTGTATCCCATTAAAGGTCCTTTTTCATATTCAAGAATTGCATTTTTGTATGCACCTAAAATATCTTTATTCGTCAAATTGACCACATCTCCGTTTTGATGAAATAAATCGGAACACAAGAGGGTTCGATTTGTTTCCTCGAACATTATCCCTGCATCCCAGCCGTGAGGCAAATGCGGGGTTCTAATAAAACGGCAAGTGTGCTTCCCCGTCTTCAAAAGGTTATTGTCTTCCATAGCATGAACAGGTCTTATTGCAAAGTCCGGCATATTGAGGATTGCACCTGCTTCACTACAAACGCCTTTGGCATTAGGTGCTGCCAGCAACCAATCATTAAGAGCCCCACATTCATCTACCTCAAAATGACTAAAACCAATCCATCTTATTTGTGTTATGTAAAGTTTGTTGTCTGATTTAGCTACCTAAACCGTAGTCTTTTTATTCTTAATAAAGTTAAAAATCCTCACTCCCAATGATAACTGGTGGCTTCCGAAAGTATTCAATGCAACATTGGAACTCAGATTGTATGAATAGTTAACTAAAATTCCATCGAAGACTTCCCCTCCAAGTCCAAATCCGAATATACCACACGTTCTGTAAACTGTTGTTCCCCAGAATCGGTCATTCCATGTAATGGTCGGTGCTATTTCGAACTGAACCGGTATATTCTGCCCCCCTCTTAAGATGGCCGTAGGCTTAACAGACCATTTATCATCAATGTCAAACAGGTACGATGCATGTAAAAGATAGTTTTTAAGTGGCTTATATTTAAGATCAGTATTCCGATACTTTGCCGTTCCAAACATTAAATTCGAAAATAAAATTCCTCCTTCAGCCTGCTTGTATCTGTACAATACACTGAAGTCAGATGCAAACTTGAGTTTCGACTTTTCCATCCCATAGATCAGAGCTGCATCATTAACATATGTGGGATCGTTGAAATACTTGGCCAGATCAACCGAATTCCTGAAGAACCCTGCTGATAGTCCGAAATTTAAAAGATGTCCTTCTGCTACTTTAACCTCATAAGTGTACGTGCCAAGTATTAAGATCTGCTTAAAAATATCAGTCTTGTCGTATATAAACCTCCCGCCCAGACCTACTTTCTTATTCAACCTGTCATTGTAGCTTAACTGGCAAGTTGTCGGACCTCCATTTAATCCTGACCAGTCGGACCGGTAATCAATAAATAGTGTTTTGGGGTTATGGATACCTGCGTAGGCAGGTGAGAGGCTAAAGGTATTAATGCTGTAACCCTCCATGAATGGGAATTGTTGTCCGAAAACGACCACTGGCATAAGACCGATTAAGATAATTATTAGCTTTTTCATCACTCTGTTATTAATTTTTTAAAACTTTTTTCTTTTTACTTTTATCTTACCAGGTTTACCACACCTTTTATGAAACCTTTCGTTGAGGATCTCATAATATAATAGTATGATGCCGAAGGAAGAGGATAACCATTCCAGGTACCATCCCAGTCGTTCTTATAGCCATCGGACCCGTAGACTTTCTGTCCAAATCTGTTGTAAACTGTCACCTGAAGCCGACCATATTTCTCAAGATCAGGAATATACCAGTAATCATTCATGCCATCATTGTTTGGAGTAAAGAGTGAATTTAAATTATCAAATGTCGGGAGGGTGACAATTTCTCTTCTAACATCTTTTGCTGGATTCCAGTTTTGATTTCCAGGCTGAGAAGCAGTTATAGTAAGATTCCCTTCTTTATTCACTGTGAGCGTTGCTCCGTTTATACTCCCAATTATTGGATCCGACGTCTCAAAAGTTATCGTCAGACCACTGATTGTTTCTGCAATCAGCTGATGGTCCTGAGTCGTCCTTAATCCTGCTGGTATTTCTTCAAATGTGATTACCTGGTCAGCCTTATCAATAGCAAGAGTCCCATTTTCATATGTAAAGCTGTAGTTTCCATCGACACCACCTGAAGCAATAATATCATAAGTACCCGCATCCGAATTCTTATTAGCAATTGTTTCTAAAGCTGGAACAACATCTATTACATCCTGATTCTGACCTAATACAAATCCAGACCAGGTAAATGTAAGTTCCGGATTAGGTTCCAGATAAGTCTTTGCTTTATCTTCTGCCATGATTACCAAAGGAGCTTTTTCAATATCAAGACTCCCATTCACCAGATTCAGATCATAGTTATTATCGTCTCCTCCAGTAATGGTAATATCATAAGTCCCGATGTCGCTTGCTTTAAGAGCTAATGTTGTAATTGATGGGAGTTCGTTAATTACAGTTACCTCATCATTGTTCTTGAAACCTGTCCAGAAAATTGTAAGTGCTGGATTATCAGAACCATATGCCTTTGTCTTAGGCTCAGCCGTTGCTGTCAGAATAGCTTTGGTCACATCCATGGCACCTGCAACAAATGAGAAGGTGTAATTATTATCCAATCCCCCGCTTAATGTTATTGCATCAGTATAAGTCCCGACGATTGTTGTTCCGTCAACTGTTGTAGTTATTGAAGGAGCTGCATCAATTGTTTCAACGCCATTTACCCAACCGCTATATAGGAATGTAAGGACAGGATTTGCTTCGCCATAAACCTTTGTTTTTGCATCGGCAGTTACAGTGAGATTTGCTTTTGTAACAGTGAAATCATCGGCAACATAGGTGAAGTCATAGTTCTCGTCAACTCCGCCTCCAATTGTAATTGCATCAGTAACAACACCAACATTTGTGGCATTATTAACAGCAGTAGAAGCTGCAGGAACTGCAGTAAGGTCAGTGGCATCATCTCCGTTAACAAATCCGCTGTACTGGATTGTCAGTGCCGGATTTACAGAACCATAAATCTTTATCTTAGGATCTGATGTTACTGTGATCATTGCTTTGTTGACTGTTAGGATTTGAATAACCTCAGTCGCAGTATTGAAATTAGCATTACCCGACTGATTAGCAGCGATATTGGCTGATCCGGCTCCAATTATATGGATTTTCCCGTTTACAACTGTCACAACGGCAGTATTATCGCTGGAATAATCGATCGTCAATCCTGAAGTAGCTGAAGCCAGAAGATCCATATCAGTACTTCCATAAGTTTTTGCCGGAATAGCATCGAATGTTATTGTCTGGTCACTCTTATCAGCAGTAAATATCTGAGTTGCACTTGCAGGAAGCCATGTTGCATCACCTGCCTGGCTGGCTGTTAATACAGCTGTACCGGGGCCGACAATATGAATATTGGAACTGACAATAGTTACAACATCTGTGTTGGAACTGGAAAAAGTAACTGCCAGACCGGATGATGCTGATGCAACAGGTGGAAAATTGCTATCACCGAAAGTTTTGGTTGGTAACGGATCAAAAGTGACGGTTTGTGATTTTCTGAGTCCATATGTTAGTCGACTGATCCCACTCCCAGAAATCATTAAGTGGAGTACCGTTGCTAATTCCTGTTCCTATGATTCCTTTATTCCCGATTGAAAAACCGACAGCTCCACCACGTGAGTTTCCTCCAAAGTCGTCTTTCTTAATCCATTCATCAGTTGCCTGGTCCCATTCCCAAAAATCTTTATATAAAGTCGTACCATCATCAGTTCCAGTTCCAAGGTATCCTTTGTTCCCGATTGAAAAACCAACAGCTCTAAGTCGGGATATTCCACTAAAATCGGCTTTCCTTGTCCAAACGTCCTTGGCCTGGTCCCATTCCCAAAAATCATTTAGTGGATTATTACCATTACCTGATCCAATTCCAATATATCCTTTGTTCCCAATTGAAAAACCAACAGCTCCAAATCGGGCGATTCCTCCGAAATTGGCTTTCTGTGTCCAGGTGTTTGTTGCCTGGTCCCATTCCCAAAAATCCTGGTAGGTTTGGCCCGGATAGTAATAATCTGTATATGAATCCTTATATCCGGTTCCTATATATCCTTTGGTGCCAATTGAAAAACCAACAGCCATTCCTCTGGATTTTGGAAGGGATGCTTTCTGAGTCCATCTATTTGTTGAAGGATCATATTCCCAAAATTCATTTGTTAAGCCGTCTATTAAATCATTTCCAAATCCTATGTATCCTTTTGTTCCGATTGAAAAACTCACGGCAACGCTTGATGAGTTACCAGGGTAGTCGGCTTTCTTAGTCCAAACATTTGTTGTTTGATCCCATTCCCAGAAATCTTTCACAGGCAAGCCACCCTTATAACCTAATCCTATATATACTTTAGCGCCGATAGAAAAACTGGATGCACTAAAGTATCTTATTCTCCCCGGTAAGTCAACTTTTCCTTGAGTTGTGTCGGTTAGTTGGTTGCTATATGTTGAATCAGCACCAGGGATTTGGGGGGAAATTTTAAAATCTTTTTCACATCCATTGGAAAATACCATAGATGCAGCAAAAATTGACATAATAAGTAATTTAATTTCTTTTTTCATAATTCTTTAATTAGAGTGGTTACTTAAGATTCGGATCATATTCCCAAAAATCCTTCAAAGGATGAAAATCAATATCACCCACCCCTGTTCCTATATATGCTTTGTTACCAATTGAAACACCAACGGCGTATGTCCGCGCATCACCTTTAAAGTCAGATTTCCCGGTCCAGACATTAGTGGCTGGATCCCATTCCCAAAAATCTTTTAATAAATTTTCATTATTCCCGGTTCCTATGTATCCTTTGTTCCCGATTGAAAAACCAACAGCAAACCATCTTGATGTTCCTCCAAATTCAGATTTTTTTGTCCAGACATTGGTTGCCTGGTCCCATTCCCAAAAATCCTTAAATAAAGAAGTGCCATCACCTCCGGTTCCTATATATCCTTTACTACCGATTGAAAAACCAATTGCTGCTGTTCTTGCATTTCCGGGAAAGTCGGCTTTCTTTGTCCATTTGTTAGTTGTTTGATCCCATTCCCAAAAATCCTGATAATAGCCAGAAACACCGCCATCTTTTATGCCAACTCCAATATATCCCTTGTTGCCGATAGAAAAGCCTGCAGCATAAGCTCTTGAAGGTGTGTTCGGAAGGGATTCTTTCTGAGTCCAGCTATTTGCAGCAGGATCATATTCCCAAAACTCATTTGTAGAACCAGTGGTGCCAAAAATATTTCCGGTTCCTATGTATCCTTTTGTTCCGATCGAAAAACTAACAACTCCACCTGAAGCATTTCCTGGATAATCAGCCTTTCTGGTCCATACATCAGTTGCTTCATCCCACTCCCAAAAATCTCTGAAGAAATTGCTACTTAAATTGTAACCTAATCCTAAAAATACTTTAGTGCCGATAGAAAAGATGGCTGCATTGTACCTTACACCTCCGGGGAAGTCAGCTTTTCGAGGATCTTCTCCTTGTGCAAAAGAAGTTGTGAAGCTGATTTCGTTTCCATATAATATATCATTATCAAATGTAGTACCATAAATTGCATAGGCTCTCACGTAATAAGTTGTTCCCTGAGTTAAACCTGTCAGATTACTTATAAAGTTTAATTCACCGGTTTCATTAATGCTTTTGCTATCCTCTCTTGTTGGATTTTGTGAAGTACTCCAGCAGATACCGCTTTCAGGTAAAAAATCACTTTGAATGTTAAGCAGTGAACCTCCGGAAACTGCTGAAAATGATGTTATAGAAGTTATAGCAGAGGTTATCACATCCGGATCAGGAGGACCAGGAGGAAGATCCTGCGAAGTGAATGAAATCTCATTACCGTAGGCTGTCCCTACGCTATTCGTTGCATATGCGCGAACATAGTAAATAGTATTTGGCTCAAGACCGGCAATATTACTTGAAAAAAAGCCTGAACCTGCTCCATCTGTAGTTTTAGTAAAGTCAACTGTAGGGTTATGCGTAATACCCCAGCAAACACCACGGACGGTTACATCAGCACCTCCGTTCGAAGTCACACTGCCTCCTGTAACAGCTGACGATGGTGTGATATCAGAAACCACATGGGTTGTCAGACTAGGGATTTCAGCATTTTTTTTACAACCAGTGAATATTATCATCCATGTAGCAAAACACGCAAATTTTAATATTTTAATTGCCTTATTCATACTTCTTTTATTAGAGTGGTTACTTAAGGTTCGGGTCATATTCCCAAAAATCCTTCAAAGCATGAAAATCAATATCACCCACCCCTGTTCCTATATATGCTTTGTTACCAATTGAAACACCTACAGCGTATGTCCTGGCATCACCTTTAAAGTCAGATTTCCCGGTCCAGACATTAGTGGCTAGATCCCATTCCCAAAAATCTTTTAATAAATTTTCATTATTCCCGGTTCCAATGTATCCTTTGTTTCCTATTGAAAAACCAACTGCATAACCTCTTTCTGTTCCTCCAAAGTCAGCTTTCTTGGTCCAAAGATTAATCGACGGGTCCCATTCCCAAAATTCCTTCGAATAAGAATTTCCATCACCTCCTGTTCCTATGTACCCTTTGCTACCTATCGAAAAACCAACAGCTGCTGTTCGTGCCTTTCCCGGAAAGTCAACTTTCTTAGTCCATACGTCAGTCGTTTGATCCCATTCCCAAAAATCGTTATAATAGCTTGGAGAGTCGCCAGCACTGAATAAATCCTTAAGACCAAGTCCAATATAGCCTTTGGTCCCTATAGAAAAGCCCACAGCAAATGTCCTCGCGGGTGTTATTGGAAGGGATGCTTTTTGAGTCCAGCTATTTGTAGCAGTGTCATACTCCCAGAATTCATTTGTAAAACTGTTTGTAAAACCATCTGAGCTAAAATAATCTCCGGTTCCAATGTAGCCTTTTGTCCCGATTGAAAAACTCACGACCCCGCCTGATGCTTTTCCCGGAAAGTCAGCTTTCCTTGTCCATACATTAGTCGTCTGATCCCACTCCCAAAAATCTCTTAGGGGTACGTCACTGGCATCAGTGCCTGTTCCTATATATACTTTAGTGCCGATAGAAAAGCTGGCTGCAATATATCTTGCAACTCCGGGGAAATTATCTTTTTCTGACTCATTATTAACTTGTGAAGAAGCTGTTGTAAAGACTAGTTGTATACCATAAGCTACGCCTGCAGTATTAACTGCATAAGCTCTGACAAAATAAGTTGTGCCAGGGTTTAAACCTGTCAGATTACTTGTAAAAATTCCTGTACCGATTCCATCATAAGTCCTGCTTTCCGATATTGTCGGATTCTCTTCAGAACTCCAGCATACTCCCCGGGATAATACTCCGGCACCTCCTCCTGAAGTCACATTACCACCAGTTTCAGCAGTAGTTGCTGCGATACCTGAAACTTCAGTTGTATATAGAGCAGGGATTTCAACATTTTTTTTACAGCCAGTGAAAGTTATCACCCAGGAAGCAAAAAATGCTAATACGAGTAATTTTGATACCTTTTTCATAGTTCTTTATGTTAAAAAACATTATGAGGTAAAGGTACACCGCAAATAAACAGCAGGCATGATTCAGCGGTTCAACTATATGTCAAAACAGGTCATTTCACTGAGCCTGGACGAGCGTTGAAATGGAAAAAGACAATCCCAAAACCCATTTTAATTGGATTTGGGATGGTCTCATTTCTAATGCATTAAAAGAAAATGACTTTTTATGACTTCCCGCCAAATGTCATTTCAAGTCAAAACTACAATGCTGCAGGCTATATTATTTCAAAAATTTCACTGTTTTATTTATATTATGTCCAATTTTTCTTCCCTGTTCTGCGCCCCTCTCACATGAGAGACGATAATGAATACCGGCGTAAAGACGGGAATCACCAATTTCCTGAACCATAGCATCAAAGGAAGTAAAAGAACGTGGTGACATACCTAGATAATCGTAAGTATGATCGGTAAAATGATAATCAGATCCGAACAATCCTTTCATTATTTCACCAAATGAGCCGGCAATGGTAGAATGTGCAGAAGGAAAATCGGGAAAATTAGGTGTTGGAAATACTGGATTCCATAAACTATTTCCCAAAACTTCTCTTATAAATTTTATTGGCCGCTGCTGGTTATATTGATATTTGGTCTTAAAGCATCCAATACCCGCATCGATAATTGAGATACTCGCTTTTGCAAAAGCATAGGCAGTAAAATCCAATTTTGGATCTTCCTGTACCAATACCTGCTTTAAAATAGAAAGGTAGTGGCCACCACCAAATCCTGGGTTATCGCGATAATAAATGGCTATGGCTTTTTGCTCCGGTGTAAGCGCTTGCGAAACATCATATACATCTTTTACCATCTTATAAAAATCAGAAGATGGGTCTTCTGAATAAACCGGGGGAGCTTCTGGTGCGACACCATCAAGGCTATTTGCAAGCATCAGGCGGTTGTTTCCCCAATAAGGTCCGAAAGCAGCTGCAAATGCAGGAGGTGTTGGTGCCCATAATCCAGCTCCCACTGGTGGAATATAAGGTGCATTTGCATTTGAGGCTCCGTCGGTCTTCGACCAGTTAAAAATGAGCAATGCAACAGCTTTACCAAAATTTGCCGACCGATTAAACTCTGCCGTATCCGTTTGCATTTGATAAGCACTGTTCAAAGCATTTTCTAAAGAATCTACTGATGCTTTGTTGGAAACAGAAGCATTGGTGAAAAAATCTCGGGTCATGGCAGCCAATGCCGCATTACCACATTCAGGCCAGTAATACGCGTTCCCGGGTAGAGTTTGTGGCATTTCCGGCATATCAGTTAATTGCCCCGATAAACTTCGATAAGAGGGCATACCCGGAACTTCAGATTCATACAGAGCGATAGCGCTATAGCCAAAATAACGCTGGGGCGGAACTCCTCCCAGAGGTGTTGGATTAGTCCGCATTAAACGCAGTTGCATATCTATCCATTTAAAAGCTACTTCCGAAGAATAAATTTTGGCTTGTTGCAAGTGACCATGATTTTTGTCAAAATTTGCAACCGAAGTGATCTCTTCCAATTTTTGACAGGAATCGAGTAAGATTGTTGCTATAATAATAATGGCAACGAGCGTACCTAATTTTTTCATAATAATTTCTTTTATGGTTAAAAAACTACTTTAATTTATGAGGTAAAGGTACGCGGTAAAGAATCAGCTGGCTTGGTTCAGCAGTTCAACTATATGTCAAAACAGGTCATTTTAATAAGCTCGGACGAGCGTTGAATTCGTTTGACGGTATTTCAAGGGAGAAACACCAAAATGCTTTTTAAATGCGTGGCTGAAATGTGTGCTGTTTTCGAAGCCGCTTTCAAAAGCGACATCAGTGATTGTTTTGCCGGAATCGTGAAGAACCTTTAGAGAATGGTCCAGGCGCTTGTTTAAAAGCCAACTTGCAGGTGAATCGCCATATACATTATAAAAATCCCGTTTAAACGACGACAGGCTCCTGTTACATAGTCTCGCATATTCATTAAGTTTAAGGTTGTAGCAATAGTTGGCCTCAATTACGGGCTGGATGTTATTTGCCTGTGGCGAAACGAAAGAATGCAGGAAGCTGGTGAGTTCTGAATTGGCGGGATTTCCGATAATATTGAAAAGCAACTCCCTGAATTTCAACTCGAGTAAATCTTCAGATGGCTTTACCGGCGTATGAAAGTAAGGTATTACCGATTCGTAGTAAGCAAGCATCATATCATTTACTTCAAGCGATATCACCATATCATTTTCAGGAGTATTACTTTTCTCCTTCGTCAAAAGGGTTGGGTTTGCAGTAAGAAAAGAATGAAGGTAATTATCTGGCAGAAAAAAAGCCATAAGGCATAGAATTTCGCCATGTACTTTTTCAATAATGCAGGCTCCCTTTTTTACAAATACTGCCGTACCGGTTGTTAGCGACCATGAATGTGAGGTGGAATAAAACATTTTTTTACCTGATACAACGTAAAGGATATAATTATACTGTGACCAGCTGTCCTGCCGGTCGCTTCCTAACGGACAATCATAATAAACAAATAAAAGCTCCTTAACAAACAATTGTTTGAAAACTCTCGGGTTGGTCAGCGCATTCTGATAATAATTAAGCATAGAGAGTATATTTTTTAGTTTATATCTTAAAGTCCGATGTTATATTTAAACTTTAGTTGTTTCACCCTTGACTTTTTATTTCCATTTTAGCATCCCTATTTAAAAGTTAAATTAGTGGAATATAAAAGATTACATTATAGAGAAAAATCTAAAATATCAAACATTCTAAAATAGGTTTTGTTCAAAATAACTAAAACGAAGATTTATAAAACTCATAAGTCATAAATCAAACGTAAAGTGAGTAATCCGAACGCCCATGCTCAAAATAAATGTGACTTTGGTTTAAACAGAGAGGGTTGGAACATTGTTAAGAACTTATCTTGTAAACAACAGAATACGTGTTTCAATTTTATTGAGATATGAAAGTAAAAGCTATGGATGGTCGTGAAATCGATCTGAAGCAAGAGAATCTAGATAATCTTAAAATGCGTCTGAAGGGAAGGTTATTAGAATCTGGCGAAGCTGATTATGATGAATGCCGGAAAGTCTGGAACGACATGTTCGACAGAAAACCCGGATTCATTGTGCGCTGTCTCGGAACCCCTGACGTGATCGAATGTATTAAGTTCGTTCGGAAACATGATCTTCTGCTATGCATTAAAGGAGGAGGACACAACATTGCAGGCCTGGCTACAGCTGACGGAGCATTCATGCTTGATATGTCGTTAATGAGAGGTGTTTGGGTTGACTCACTAAGAAAGATTGCACATGCGCAGGCAGGCTGTCTGATTAGTGACGTAGATCGTGAAACTCAGCTGTATGGACTAGCTGCTGTACTTGGTTTCGTCTCCACAACAGGTATCACAGGTCTCACTCTGGGCGGTGGATTCGGCTACCTTACAAGGCGTTGCGGCTGGACCTCAGACAATGTGAACGGGATGGACCTGGTGACCGCTGATGGCCAACTAGTGAGAGCGTCTAAAGACGAAAACGCTGATCTGTTCTGGGGACTTCGGGGAGGTGGCGGCAACTTCGGTGTTGTTATTGGCATTGATTATGAGCTTTACTCTGTTGGTCCGGAAATTGTGGGTGGCCTGGTAGCCTGGCAGGCTAGCGAGGCTCTAAAAGTGTGCGAACTGTATAGAACGCTCACTCTGCAGGCTCCACCAGAATTGACTCTCATGTTGTTCTTACGCCCTGCTCCCCCAACGCATTGGCTTCCTAAAGAAATACATGGGAAGCCGATTGTGATGATATCTGCTTGTTATACCGGTATTCCCCATGAGCGTCAAAAAGTTATTTCACTAATCAAGGCGTTCGGAAATCCAGTTGGTGATATCCTTATACCCAGACCATACATTCAAATGCAGTCTCTCGTCGATACTACCCAACCGAAGGGAAGACGCAATTACTGGAAAAGTGAATTCCTGGCAAATATTGAACCAGCCCTCTGCAATAAAATCATTAAACATGCTGCAAGAATCATCTCCCCTCACTCATCTGTGATCCTGATGCATATCGGTGGAGCTCTGAACAACCTGGGAGAGGAACATTCTGCCGCCGGGAATCGCGATGCACAATTTGTTATTAACTTTCTTGGTTCATGGGAGAAAGCTGATGATGACAGACAAAATATCGAGTGGGCAAGAAATGCATGGGAAGATATTAAATCGTTTTCGACCGGAGGTAACTATATCAATTTCCAGACAGAAGATGAGGGACAAAGCCGAATCGATGCTGCCCTCGGCAATGGACTCCAAAGACTTATCGGAATAAAGTCTAAATGGGATCCTCAGAACGTTTTCCGTATAAACAGAAACATAAAACCATTTTAATGGGGACAGGAAGACCATTTAAACTCACTACTTATTATCCTTTTTGCACCTGACAGCGAATGCATCCTCCTTTGGATGAGTGCCGCCGGTCCTGCTTGGAAAATCATAAGCCAGACCTGTTAATTTTACAGGCCAGCTGTGATAGGTGAGGGTTTGAAGCCTTTGACGACCAGGTAGATGCCCAGTGAAAATTCAAATAGTGCAACCGGAATTGCAAACAGTCCTGCTATCGGCGCATGTTGTCCGATGAGACCGAATAGTATAGCGAAGTATCCAAAGAAGAGTATTGGGCCTCCAACAATACCAACCATGGAAAGACCTCGGGGTACCAGGCGCGAATGATACAGAAGGAATCCCATGAGGAATATCCTGTTATCTGCTTTACGCCTTCACTGATATACTCCATCGTCATTTCCGCATCATATTTACACCTGAATACAGCACCGTTAAGATTTGTTATTATTGAACTGGTCTTCCTGAGGTTTTCCTGAAGAGTAATCTGAAGAAGTTTCTGTTCTGTATTATCCCAGATAAAACCGTTCATCCGAACCGGAAGATCCTGGTCATTAAATATGGTCTGGGATTTTAACATTAAAAACTTTACCTTCCCTTCAGGCCAGGTTACTCTGAATTCAATTTCAAAGTTTGATTTTTTACTGAGTGCATAATTAAGAAGAGTCTTAAACTCTTTCCTGTCATAGGGATGAATACTGTCCATAAATTCCTTTTCAGTAATCCCATATTGAACAGATTCGAATCCAAGTAACTGGAATGATTTATTATCAAAATATCTCTTTCCTCTTACCAGGTCGAAAACCCAGGTCCCAATTCCTGCTGAATTCATCGCCAAATTAAGAAGAATCTGGTTTTCTTCATTCAAGTTATATTCTTTCAAATTATTTTCCCCGGGCCCGGTATTGTTTGTATTCTGCTTTACAAAAGGTGCATTTTTATCAGTATAAGATTGTCGGTAATTTTTGAGTAATTCAGATTCATCAAGCAATTGTATCAGTATTTCATCTCTTTTTTCAAAAGCAGATTTGATTGATGGAATAAGCCTCACCAGATTTGTTTTCAGAATATAATCATCGGCCCCGGCTTTCATAAATTCCACAGCAACCTCTTCATTTACCTCCCTGGTCACCAGAATAAAAGGAGTTTGCGAGGCCATCTCATTCCTGAGAGACAAGGCATTCCTTCCATCAAACTGTGAAAGTAAATAGCCAGAGATAATTAGATCAGGAGTAAAGGAAATAAGTGCTTCAATGTATTCCTTCTTTTTATCAACTAATATATGTGAAAAGTTGATGTCATTCCTCGAAATCTCTTTAAGTATAAACTCAGCATCAGAGGGAATATCTTCTACGTACAAAATCCTTATTGTTTTTTTCATTTCTCGCTAAAATGCCTTAAGTCTATATTTCATCCCAAATTAGCAATTTTTAGAGTGTTGACAATGAAATATTTAGAAATAATGTAAGAATACATTTTGAATTATGAGACATTACTCATTCGATTAATCACGCTGATTGCGACTTCGTGTTTAATGGTTTCTTGCCAGCTTTTGGGGATAAATGGTATTAAATAATGGAAAAGTAATGATCTTGTCGTTAGACAATCGAATTGATAATAAGTGTATTAAGATAAGAACTTTATGTTCTTGTATTCTTCTGGATCAGAAGAGTTCAGGTTCGAGACCTGA
>Ga0209226_10000884_pt1 | contig 14798 bp, 10 predicted proteins | sample BarGraNGADG00212_2_FD_184497 | JGI IMG/M metagenome (GOLD analysis project Ga0209226, IMG submission 184497) | Arctic peat soil microbial communities from Barrow, Alaska, USA - Barrow Graham LP Ref core NGADG0011-212 (SPAdes) (version 2) | ecosystem: Environmental > Terrestrial > Soil >...
CGGCGCGTGGAGATCAGAATGACAAACGGGCGCGTCTACCGACTCGGCGCGCTCAGGCCCAGCCATATCTGCGAGCTGATCGGCAAGCCCGCCTCGCAGGTAGAGCCAGAAGCTGACAGCTGATGGCTGAATGCTGACCGCTTCATGCTATAATACCTCCTGAAACTGACCCAGGAGTAAGATATGCACTATTCAATACCTATCCTTGCCCTCGCCCTCATCTTCCTCGCCTGCGTGTGCGCGAGCGCCGCGCCCGCGAAGGCGTCCAAGCCCGACACTGAGCGCGGATTCATCATGAAGTCCGTCACGGTAGGCGGGATAGACATGAAATACGTCGTCTACGTGCCGCTGGTCTACGATCCCGCTAAGCCGATGCCCGCGATTATCTTCCTCAACGGCGCGGGCGAGTGCGGGACCGACGGCCTCAAGCAGGCCCTCATCGGCCTTGGCATGGCCGTGATGCTCGACTCGACCCAGTGGCCGTTCATCGTCATCTTCCCGCAGAAGCAGGATGTGAAAACGCTTTGGGAGGACGAGGACGCGATGCTAATGGCGACCCTCAAGCAGAGCAAGAAAGACTACAACATCGACGACACCCGCCTCTACCTCACCGGCCTCTCGCAGGGCGGTCACGGCACGTGGGCGATAGCCGCCAAGCATCCCGACCTGTTCGCGGCGATAGCTCCCATCTGCGGCTGGGGAGACGAGGACATCGCGAAGAAAGTCGCGAAAGTGCCGGTCTGGGCATTCCACGGCGACAAGGACGAGGCTGTAGATGTCGAGCGAAGCCGCGAGATGGAGAAGTGGATCACCGCCGCCGGAGGCGCGTGCAAGCTCACCATCTACCCCGACGTCGGCCACAACTCCTGGGACAACGCCTATCGCAATGAGAACCTCGGCGCGTGGTTCCTGGAGCATCATAAGTAACGGCTGATCGGTCATCGTTAATGGTGGAAGGGAATCGGTTCGTCCATTCGTAACTCGTAACTCGTAACTTCCCCTCTACCTGGAGGGCAACCAAAGGAGATCAGCAAGTGGCTAAAGAGATCAAATGGGGCATAGTCGGCTACGGGGGCTCGTTCAACATGGGCAAGCTGCACGGCGAATCGGCCAACGGATGCAAGGGCATGAAAGTCATCGCGGTCTGCGACATCGATCCCGCCCGCACCGTCGCCGCGAAGAAAGAGCTTCCCGACATCGTGACCTACGATAACCTCACGTCGATGCTCACCAACAAAGACATCGATAACATCATGGTCATCCTCCCGCACAACCTGCACTACTGGGCCGCGATGGAGTCCATGAAAGCGGGCAAAGGTGTCGTGCTCGAAAAGCCGATGTGCATCACCACCCAGGAAGCAACGGACATGATCGAGCTTTCCAAGAAGCAGGGCGTTCTGCTCACGGTCTTCCACAACCGCCGCCACGACGGCGACTACATGGCCGTTAAGGAGTTCATCAGCAAGGGCATGATCGGCGATGTCTTCCGCATCGAGGCATTCATGGGCGGCTACAATCACCCCGGCCAGTGGTGGCGGTCCTTCAAGGACATATCCGGCGGCAGCTTCTACGACTGGGGCGCGCATCAAGTTGACTGGGTGCTCAACTTCCTCGAGGGCCGCAAGATCAAGAACGTGACCGGCTTCTTTCAGAAGAAGGTCTGGATGGACATCACCAACGAGGACGAGACCCAGGCCATCGTGCGATTCGACGACGACGTGGTTGCCGACATCACGATGTCGCAGATCGCCAAAGTCGGAAAGCCGCGCTGGAGAATCCTCGGCACCAAGGGCGCCATCGAGGACCGCTGGGCGGGCAGCTTCAAGGCGTTTATCGACGTAAACGGCTACCCGGCCGAGATGGAAGTCAAATACCAGCCGTCCACGTGGGAGACCTGGTATCCGAACCTCGCCGCGCACCTGATCGAGGGCAAGCCGCTGGAGGTCAAGCCCGAGGAAGCCCGGCGCGTGATCATGATCATGGATTACGCCGAGCGCTCGGCCAAAGCGGGCAAGTCAGTCGATACGCCGTTCGAGTAGATTGCTTCGGGCGCTAATATGGCCGCGCGCATCAGCCTCATCATGTGATAGAATTATCGAAGCATACTGCTGTGTTGGAGGTAGTCGCGTGACTGGTGAGATCAGAGAAATCGCCGAACGCATCAAGGAGCTTCGCGAGATCGCCGGCACTACGGCGGAGTCACTGGCGGAGCATCTCGGCATCAGCGCCGAGGCATACCGGAAATACGAAAGCGGGTCCGTCGATATCCCGGTCAGCATGCTCTACGAGATCGCCGGCAAGTTCAAAGTCGAGCTCACCGAGATACTCACCGGCGAAGGCCCGCGGCTGCACACGTATTCACTCATGCGCAAGGGCACGGGCATTCCCATCAGGCGCAGCCACCACTATGACTATCAAAGCCTTGCCCCCAACTTCGTGCATAAGCGCATGGAGCCTCTGCTCGTCACCGTGGAGCCCAAACCATCCGATTCCCCTGTCGAGACCAACTCCCATCCCGGCCAGGAGTTCGACTACGTGCTCAGCGGTAAGCTGGCGGTCACAATCGACGGCCACGAGCTGATTGTGAGCCAGGGCGATGCTCTCTACTTCGACTCGAACCATCCGCACAGCATGAGAGCGCTCGACGACCAGCCGGCGCAATTCCTGGCGATTATACTCTGATGTAACGAGGGTATGGCAGTGATTGAGAAATTCCTTCCGAGAACCGAGTTTGGCTCCTACGAGGAGTTCAAGGCCGGCTGCGAAATTATCGCGCCGCCGAGTTTCAACTTTGGCTATGACGTTATCGACGAATACGCGCGCGTAACCCCCGATAAGCGAGCGCTGGTCTGGTGCAACGATAAGGGCGACAGCGCGACGTTTTCGTTCGGCGAGGCGTCCGAATACAGCAACAAGATCGCGAACTTTTTGGCCTCCATCGGGATCGGCAAGGGCGATCCGGTGATGCTGATCCTCAAGCGCCGGTGGGAGTTCTGGATGACTATGATCGCGCTTCACAAGATCGGCGCCGTTGCCATCCCAGCCACCCATCTGCTGACCACCAAGGACATTATCTACCGAACCGGCCGCGCGGACATCAAGATGATCATCGCGTGCGACGACGAGCGGGTGCTGGACGCCGTTGACGAAGCTCAGAAAGACTCGCCTACGCTGGGTCACAAGGCCGTCATCCGCATGAGCCGACGCGGGTGGCATTCGTTCAGCGAGGAAGTCAAAAAGGCCTCCGCCGACTTTGCGCGTCCGACCGGCGCCGCGGCCACAACCAACGATGATATGATGCTGCTCTACTTCACCTCGGGCACCACGGGCATGCCGAAGATGGTGGCGCACGACTTCACCTATCCGCTCGGGCACATCCTGACGGCGAAGTATTGGCAGAACGTCTCCGACGATGGCCTGCACATCACGCTTTCCGACACGGGTTGGGCTAAGTGCACCTGGGGCAAGATCTACGGCCAGTGGATCGCGGGGACCGCTAACTTCGTCTACGACTTCGAGGGCAAGTTCGACCCCGCCGATCTGCTTCGCATGCTTCAGGACTTCAAGGTCACCACATTCTGCGGTCCCGCCACGGTCTACCGGTTCATCGCGCAGCAGGACATAACCAAGTATGACCTCGGCAGCCTCAAGTATTGCGTCACCGCCGGGGAGCCGCTCTACCCGGATGTCTATCAGGGGTTCCTGAAGAACACCGGGCTGCGGATTATGGAGGGTTTCGGGCAGACGGAGTCGGTGGTGATGGTTGCCAATTTCCCATGGATGACCCCGAAACCCGGCTCGATGGGCAAGCCGTCGCCCGGCTACGATGTCGATATCATCAACGATGACTGCAAGTCCTGTGAGGTCGGCGAAGAGGGGGAGATCATTGTTCGCACCGACGGGGCAAGGCCCCCAGGACTCTTCCGGGGCTACTATCGTGATGATGAGCTTACCAACAGGGTCTGGCATGACGGCATCTACCGCACCGGCGATGTCGCGTGGCGCGACGAAGACGGTTACTACTGGTATGTGGGCCGAAACGACGACATGATCAAGAGCTCGGGGTATCGCATCGGCCCGTTCGAGGTAGAGAGCGTGCTTATGGAGCATCCGGCCGTGCTCGAATGCGCCATTACCGGCGTGCCCGACGAGCTGCGCGGCCAGGTGATCAAGGCGACGGTAGTGCTGTCTCCGGGCCACCAGGCGTCAGACGAACTGGTGACCGAGCTGCAGAACCACGTGAAGTCGGTCACCGCGCCGTATAAGTATCCTCGGATCGTCGAGTTCGTGGACGTGCTGCCGCGAACCATCAGCGGTAAGGTCCGCCGGGTGGAGATTCGCACCAAGGACAAGCATAAAGACTATAGGCCGGAGCTCAAGCCGGATTAGACTCCATTTTGGATTTGCGATTTATGCTCTGGGAGGCGATCTCCGAATCGCCACCCAAAGAAAACTGTCCCTATGCCTTCGGTAATCTCTCCAGCACGGGGGCGGCGGTCCCGATCGGGCTATATACTCAGCATGTTTGGTTGTCAAATCGGCACCATTTCTGCTATCCTCTCTTGGACAAACCATACAATGCCTCCAGGTATCATACCTGGAGGCATTGGTGAATACAGGAAGGACTGACACAATGAGCGGTAAACTCGCCTGGGGAATCATCGGTACCGGGAATATTGCCAAGACATTCGCGCGGGGCCTCGCCCCATCGACCACCGGAGAGCTTCTCGCGGTCGGCAGCCGGAATCAAGAATCGGCGGACAAATTCGGCGACGAGTTCAAAGTCCCGCGCCGCTACGGAAGCTACGAAGCGCTGCTCGCCGACTCCGACGTGCAGGCGGTCTATATCTGCATACCGCACCCTATACACGCCGAGTGGGCGATCAAGGCAGCCGAGGCCGGCAAGCACATTCTCTGCGAAAAGCCGATTACCCTCAACTACCCCGAGGCGATGGCCGTCATCGAGGCCGCGCGGCTCAACGACGTGTTCCTGATGGAAGCGTACATGTATCGCTGCCACCCGCAGATCGCGAAGCTCGTTGAACTCATCAAGAGCAAGGCCATCGGCGAGGTCCGGCTCATCAAGGCATCGTTCAGCTTCAACGCCGGATGGAACCCCGAGGGCCGGCTCCTGAAACACGAGATGGGAGGCGGAGGCATACTTGATGTCGGCGGCTACACCACATCGGTTTCACGCTTGATCGCGGGCGCCGCGCTGGGCAAGGACTTCGTCGAGCCCATTGAGGTGAAAGCGATGGGCAAGATCGGCGAGTCTCGCGTGGACGACTACACCGCCGCGCTGCTGCGCTTTCCCGGCGACATCATCGCCCAGATCGCGACCGGCGTCCAACTCAACCAGGACAATTCGCTGCAGGTCTTCGGCACCGAGGGCAACATCTTTCTCCCGGTTTTCTGGAATCCCGACCGCCAGCCCGGGCAGCCCGGCATGACCCTGACCCGCTACGGCCAGCCCGCGGAAGACGTCTCGGTCGAGACCGACCGCGGCGTCTATACCTACGAAGCCGATACCGTTGCCGCCAATATAGCCAACCGCCAGGCGCCGGCCCCCGCCGTGAGCTGGGATGACACCCTGGGCAACATGCGCACCTGCGACACATGGCGGCTCGGGATCGGCATGGTCTACGACATCGAACAGCCGACCGCCAACTACCCGACAATCGACAACCGACCGCTCACCCGCCGCGCCGGGGCGAAGATGCCCTACGGCAAGATCGAGGGGGTCACCAAGCCCGTCGCGCGCATGATCATGGGCGCGACCCTGGCGGGGGGCCAGTTCCAGCTTCCGCACGCCTCGGTGCTGTTTGACGAGTACTTCAGAAACGGCGGCAACTGTTTCGACACCGCGCATATCTACGGCCACTCAGACGCCATTCTCGGTCGATGGATCGCCAATCGCGGCGTTCGCGAGGATGTCGTCGTGCTCGCCAAGGGCGCTCACAGCCCAAACTGCAACCCGGAGTCCGTAACCAGCCAGCTCGGCGAGACGCTCGAACGGATGGGCACGGACTACGTCGATCTCTACGTGCTGCACCGCGACAACCCCGAGATCCCCGTCGGCGAGTTCATCGACGTGCTCAACGAGCACCGATCCGCCGGTCGAATCCGCGCGTTCGGCGGCTCGAACTGGTCGACCGAGCGCGTGCAGGCCGCCAACGACTATGCGAAATCCAAAGGCGTCGCGGGCTTCAGCGCGGTCAGCAACAACTTCAGCCTCGCGCGGATGGTCAACCCTCCGTGGGACGGGTGCATCGCATCGTCGGACGCCGAGTCACGGGGGTGGTTCACGCGGACGCAGATGCCGCTGCTGTCGTGGTCGAGCCTCGCGCGGGGCTTCTTCGTGCGCGGCAAGGCCGACGAGCTTTCCGACCAAATGCTGGTGAGCTGCTGGTATGCCGATGACAACTTCGAGCGACTCGCGCGCGCCCAGCAGCTTGCGGCGAAGAAGGGCGTGGAGCCCGTACAGGTTGCGCTCGCGTATGTGCTCAGCCAGCCGTTCCCGGCGTTCGCGCTCATTGGCCCGGAGAAGCTGCATGAACTGACGGTATCGCTCGCGGCGCTCGACATCGAGCTTTCGCCCGATGAGCTAAAGTGGCTGAATCTGGAGAGTTGATGGTTGATAGTTGATGGTTGATGGAAGGGCCGGAGATGCGCATCCCCGGCCCTTGTTGTTACCCTATGACTGAGATGTGGCTTCTATCGGCGCCTGCGCTGGGTGCCGTCGCCTAACCCGCTCTCAAGACGCACATACGTGAGGTTATTGAAGACTCCGGGGTCATACTTGTCGGTGCCTACAACCTTGTTGTCCGCGAGCAGCGAAATGGTGCTCGTTTTTGGATCAAATCGGAGAATCATTTGCACCCACTTCGCCGTTGGAATCTGCACTTTGCAGCTCTTCTGGACGTTGTCGACGCTGATGTCTAAAGCAGGCTGATCCACATTGGCGCAGAGCATAGTCTCGGCGGCGATCCAGTGCTTTGGGTCCTGACAATGCACGGAGACCAGCAAGTGAAGGCCTGTCACGTTATGGCGTGCCTGCTCGTTCGCGGCCGCAATCCACTGCAGCCAAGACACCTCAAGGAAGCCTGGAGTATCGATCGACATCTGGTGCACGGCATTACCGGAATCAGTATCCGTGTGCATGTTCAGGTGCATGCAGCACCGTTTTCCTTCTGCATCGCACGGCACTGTGGCAGCGGCGAGATTCGTCCACTGATCTAGGTTTCCGCTGTCGAAATTGTCCGAGAACACAACCTTGCCGTCGTTGGTGACGGTGAAGTCATCAACGTATACGCCTCCCCTGGCGAGTAGCGCGCAGGGCAGGAGCAAAAGCACTACGGCGGCGATCAGCACGAGTCTCAAGCTCACTTCGTTGCCTCCTGTGGCAGCAGGGCTGCCTACCGCAGTATCATACCCCTGATCTAGCGCCACGTCAAGCCTAGCCTGTCCGCTACAGCTATTGAACCTCAAGCCACTTCGTCTCCCGATCCCACTTCTCTACGCGCTCTCGGAGGGTTTCCGCGAGGGGGTCGGAGTGGGATGAGGATGCCAGGTTCTGTGTTTCCAGCGGATCGCGGGTGACATCGAAGAACATGTAGTGGTCGTCGATGACATCCGAACTGCGCGGGCCGTCTTTTGCCTTGTTGACGCCGTAGAGGTGCGTGGGCGTCCTGATGCCGACCGGCCCGGCGCTGGTCTCGATAAACGCCGCGTTTTCCCCGACGCAGGCCTCATCGCCACGCACCACGCTCGATAGATCGACGCCCTGGACCGAATCGGGGATGTCCACGCCCGCCAGCGAGAGCGCCGTCGGCATCACGTCCACCAGAGACGCCACCTGCGTGTCGATGGCGCGCGGCGCGAGGTCCCCAAGCCGCCGGAAGATCATCGGGATACGGATCGACTCCTCGTAGAGCCGGTCCTTGTTGAAAAGCTGATGGCTGCCGAGGTTGTCTCCGTGGTCGGAGGTGAAGACGATGATCGTGTCCTCGTCGAGCCCCGCCGAGGCCAACTGGCGCATAAGCTCCCCGAGCTGATCGTCGGCCCACGTGACCGACCCGCGGTAGAGCGCGGTCAGATGTCGAAGATCGAATCCATCGCGCAGCGTCACGGTATGCGGGAGGTGCTGATCGTAGAAGAGGTAGTCCCAGAGATAGATCCGGAACCATTTTTCATCGTAGGCAGGCTTGCCGTCCGCGAACACGTTTGGCCGGAGGCAGGCATCCTCGGGCGCGTACATTCGCTTGTAGCGCTCGGGCATATCAGCCAGTGGCATGTGCGGCTGGGAGATGTTGTAGAACAGGAAGAACGGTTGGCTTTTGTCGGCATCCAGGAACCGCGCCAGCTCGTCTTGCTCCGCTTCCGGACAGAATCCGTCGATCACCCGCGCGTTATCGTCGATATCGAAGTAGGTTTGCCCGGTGTAGCGATGGCTGTGGTGAGGAAAGAACGCCGAGTCGAACCCGACCGTGCGCGGGTGCGGCCCGATGTGCCACTTGCCGATCAGCCCCGTGCGATAATCGGCGGACCTGAACGAATCGGCGAGAGTAGGGCCGGGGAAGATGCCGCGTTGCGGCTCCGGTTCGCCCACGTTTGTCAGGCTTCCCGTGCAGCTTCGACTGTATTGGCCGGACAGCAGAATCGAGCGCGCGGGAGTGCAAACGGGGTTGTTTGAGCACGCTATATCGAACCGCACACCCTCCGAAGCCAGCTTGTCGATGTTCGGCGTTCGGATCCGGCTGTCGCCGTAGCAGCCGACATCAAACGCCCTGAGCTGGTCGCACAGGCAGATGACTACATTTGGCTTGTCGCGGCGGGTTGTCATTTCGGATGACTCTGGATCATAGTCGTTATTTGTGTGAGCTGCAGGCAGTAGCGGCCGTCCTCGTCTTTGGATAGCCCCTGGGCCAGTATTCGGAAGCGGCTTGCCGTGATGGTCTTGCCGAAGAGCAGCTCTTGCGGCTTATCGGCGGGATTGGGATAGTCCGTGTAGGGTTTTATATCCACCCACGACTTCCCGTCGTTGCTGTATTGCAGCTTGAAGTTGACAGGGAAGCCGCCGGGGGCAGGCGTGACAATCAGCCCGTCGATGGGATAGGCTGCGCCGAGCCATACATAGGCCCATTCCTCGGCGTTTGGCTGATCGTGTTTCGCGCTGCTCCAGGCCGTTTTCGGATTGCCGTCAATCGCCCGCGGGCCGGAGAAGTCCCAGTTCAGGGCCGAGCTGACCTCTATGTGGACAGGCAGGCCCAGAGTGGTTGTGCTGATGGTACACGGATCGATGAAAGTCGCCCAGTTCGCCCACCCGAAGTCGGCGCCGGTCCAGTCCTTGCCGGGCCAGCCATACGAGTAGGAGATGAACGTCTTCGTCTTGCCGTCGATGTGGCCGAACTCGTTGCCGCTGATACCCACGTTGTGAGCGCCGGTCCGCACCCCAACACCCGCAAACGGCGTTCGCGTCCATGACACGCCGTCCGCCGACTGCCAGACCGACACGGTGGCGTTCACGTTGAATATCCGATTGTAGGTGGCCACCGCCACAAACCGCCTCAGCGAATCGACGTACTTGACGTCGAGCGAGTCTTCGCCGTGTTCATCGTGCCGAACCACGTGCCCCTTGAGGACCATGTGCGCGGGCCAGTCGGCGGCAAAGGGATTGTTACACACCGCCAGGTTCGTGTAGAGTGTCCCATCGTTGTAGGTATAGAACACGTAGAGCTTGCCGTCCTTGAGCACGAACGAGGGCTCTCCACAGCCCCACTGCTTGGGATCGCCCGTATACCTCAGCCAGGGAACCGGCGCGCCTCCCCAACGGCTGCCGTTCCATTTCTCGTAGGGTCCCCTGGGGGACTTGGAGCGCGCCAGAAAGACGTGGTTGCTTTGTCCGGCCACGTTGTCCACGGACGTGTAGCCGACGTAGTAGTAGCCGCCGAACCGGATAGCGCCGGGGTCGCAGCAGGAGAACTTGTCCGGGCTATCGTCGGTGGGGGTGAGCACGATTACATCGTCCGGCTTCTCCCAACTGCGCCCGCCGTCCGGGGAATGCCGGTAGCGAATTTGGTCCCAGTGCTTGCCGTCGTAGCAGGAGGCGGCGAACCACATATCGAGGCTGCCGTCGGGGTTCGCGATGATGCTCGGCCCGTATCTGTAACCCTGCCCCGGAAATATCTGCCGGCCTCCGGGCTGATTGGTGATCCGGATGGCGTTGGGCAGGCCACCGCCCATTGCGCACCGCGCGCAGATAACCAGTAGGATTGCTATCGGGAGCTTCATATAATGCCCTTTCGTACTGCCGGAGCTGTCGAGGTCATTATAGCATTTTGGTCAGAACAAACTCACGCTTGGGCATGGGTCGGCTCACGCTCAAATCGGGAGCATAATGAGTTTGTTTTGCGTATCTAAACATTCTGTGCGTCGAGACCTCTCGGCGGAACGGCTGTTTGGTTGTCCACGGTAGAGTATACCACGTTCACTGGCGGTTGTCAACAGGTCTGCGAGGTTTCAGAGCACTTCCGTGCGCCGCTCTATGATGACTACGGCAGCATCATCTACAAGGTGTCCTCCTCCGAATTCCAATGCGGCTTCGAACAGCGCTTCCAGGGTCTCGTCCGGCGAGCAGTTGTGGCACTTTGCCAAGGTTTCCTGTATTCCCTCTATGTTGAGCATGATCTTACCCTTGCGCGCTTCACTGATGCCGTCGGTGTACATAACAAGCTGATCGCCGGCAGCAAGACGCGACTCATGTAGCTGATACTCAACCTTACTTTTCACTCCAATGGGAAGCTGCCCATTATTCAGCAAATCCACAGTACCATCCGCCCTGCGAACCATCGCTGGAGGGTGAGCAGCGCTTGAATAGGTGAACCGGCCAGTTTCCGGGTCCAGCACAGCGAGGAACGCTGTTGCGAAATGGTCGTAAGTAGGGCTCTGGCTTATGACGACATTTGTGTGGTCCAGCGCCTGTGCCGGGTCGCCGGAGTCGTAGGCAAATGCGCGGACAGTACTGCGAGTTGCGGCGGCCATCGCCGCTGACTCTACCCCTTTGCCCGAGACATCACCTATCAGTATGGCGGTCCTGCCGTCTTCTGTCTCGAACACGTCATAGAAGTCGCCGCCGATGTATTTGCCGGGAGCGCCAGGGATGAACTTGGTAGCCAACTGATAACCTGAGGTTATGTGCGGTTCACCGGGCAGAAGCGCCCGCTGCAACAGGTTATGTTGCTCCAATAGCGCTTTGCTGTAGTTCTTCGTTTCCATGTGCAACAGGCGCACTTCCAGCATATTGTAAACGCGCGCTCGCACTTCGGCCAGATCAAAAGGTTTGCTGATGAAATCCTTCGCGCCGGCTTGCAGCGCGCGCAGCTTGTGGCCTGGTTCGGCGGTGATGACAAGCACCGGAAGGTAGCCGTCCGTTTCGATTTCCTTCAGGCCTTCCATCACTTGGAATCCATCCATGCCGGGCATCTGGAGATCGAGCAGGATCAGGTCGTAACGGTTTTTGTGGTGAAGTTCACAGACTTCATGCGGATCCATCGTAGATGCGATGGAGGCATAGCCGGCGTTGCGCAGCATTTGATCGAGCAGGCGGACATTGGCTTCCAGGTCGTCAACGATCAGGACTTTTGCGTTAAGAATGTCGGACGAGTTAATCATAAGGTACGGATTCCCTCCGGGGCAGGGTGAACCAGAACGTGCTTCCTCTACCCTCCTCGCTGACCACTCCAACCTGGCCGCCATGAGCCTCGACGGCGAGCTTACAGAACGTGAGGCCCAAACCCGTGGAATACCTCTGCTTATTGGCAGTATTCTCGACCTGACCGAACTTCTCGAAGATTCTCTCCCGGTACTCGGGTGGGATCCCTGGACCCGTGTCCTGCACGAGGACGCGCGCTGTATCAGCGCTGGGTTCGATGCTTACAGTGACCCGACCATCGTCTGGCGTGAACTTCAGGGCATTGCCCAGCAGGTTCTGGAACACCCGGGCGATGATCTCGGCGTCGGCCGTGACCGCCACCGGCTCGTCGGTGCCACTCAGCATGAGTTGTCGATTGCCCTTAAGGGGCTCCACCTTGGCGAGAGCCTCTCTGGCAATCGTGAGCAGATCACACTGGGTCAGGTTGAGCTTCATCTCCCTGGCTTCCATCTTACTCACGTCCAGAAGCGAACTCACCATCTCCACAAGGTTCTCGGTAGAAGCGAGTGCCGTCTGGACGAACTCCCGCCCCTGATCTGACAGGCGCTCTCCCTCGAACATCTCCAGCGTTTGCAGGAAGCCGTAGATGGCCGTTAGCGGCGTTCGCATGTCATGCACTACCATATGCACAAGGCTATCTCGAAGCTCCTCGAGATTGTGAAGTTGTTCGTTGTTTTCCTGTAACAGGCCTTTCTGTCGGCGGAGTTCCAGGTGGGTCGCCACCCGCGCCTGCACCTCCCTCAACTGAAATGGTTTCGTCACGTAGTCGACACCACCCACCTGGAACGCCTTAACCTTGTCCATGGTTTCGTTTAGCGCGCTGATAAAGATCACTGGGATTTCCGCTAACTGCTCATCCATTTTCAGGCGTTCACAGACCTCATACCCATTCATCCCCGGCATAACGACGTCAAGGAGAATCAGGTCAGGAGGATTATGCTTGGCCGTCTGGAGGGCGAACTTTCCGTTGGAAACAGACCTGACTTTGTACCCCAACTCTTTGAGCATACCCGTCAGGAGGTGCAGGTTTGCAGGAGTATCATCGACGACAAGAATGCTCGGCACGGCTTGCGGAATCTTGGGCTTCTCTATTATGTCCTTCCTCCGGCTTGAAGGACATCTAACAGGCTCTCATAGTCAAATGCCTCCATACAATGCCTGAACTGTTGTGACTTGCGCTTGTCGTAGTGCTCGACTTCATCGGTCAACAGCAGCAGTTGGTCATGGTCCGCGTTTATCGCCGCTTCCCGCAGACGAACAATCAGCTCATCGGGCAGCGACACCAGGACTTCCGGTGTCAGAGTGTCTGATGCGACAGCATCCGACACGGTCTCCCCAGCATTGATCTGCTGGACATCAGTCACTCGAGGCAGTGATGCCTCCCTTTCTCTCGCAAATACGAGCACCGCGTTTAGCATATCTTCGAACTCATTTACCTTAATCGGCTTGGTGAGATACCGGAAGAATCCTGCCGCCAGACCCTTCTCAATATCGTACGGCATGGCATTTGCGGTAAGGGCAACGACAGGGATATGCGCCGTTGCCGGGTCTTCGAGCAAGACTTTCAGGGCTTCGATTCCGCTGATGTCAGGCAGATTGATGTCCATCAGGATCATCTCCGGCTGCGAGGTGCGCGCAAGCTCAATGCCGAGGTGCCCGGTCACTGCGGTCAGCAAGAGCAAATCGGGACGGCGCGCGATGAGTTGCTCGACCAGCTTCAGGTTGGCCGGGTTGTCCTCAATATAGAGCAGGGTCTGCAACCGCACACCGTTCGGCAATTGCGGTTGGACAACTTCGGTGGGTTCGTCTTCTCTAACTACAGGTTGTGGCGCAACATCCGTGATCAGTTCGATCCAGAACACGCTTCCCACCCCGACGGTGCTTTCCGCGCCGATTGAGCCCCCCATCAGTTCTACCAATTGCTTGGCTACCACCAGGCCGATGCCCGTGCCTTCCTCGGCGCTGGTCTCTTGTCCGAGACGATTGAACGGCTGGAATAGCTGCGCGAGCATTTCCGGAGGCAATCCCTCACCGGTGTCCTTTACGCTGACTCGAATGCGTCCCGGGTCGCTCGCAAAGCAGTCCACGACGACCGTTCCCCGCTCCTCGTTGTATTTTATCGCGTTGGAAAGCAGGTTGATGAGCACCTGCTTTACCCGGGTCCGATCGGCATGGACGAAGTAAGGGGTGTCGAATGGGGGGAAGGTCATACTGATGCCACGCTGTTGCGCCAGCGGTTCGACCATGGCCTGGCATTCGAGCATGACCTCGGCCATCGACAACGGTTCCTGCGAGAGCGACAGTTTCCCGGACTCGATCTTTGCGAGATCGAGGACCTCGTTGATCAGTTTCAGCAGATGCCATCCCGCCTGAAGAATCTGGTCAATGCTTTCCTTCTGGGAGGGTGACGGCGGCGGGGAATCGGATTCCATCAACTGGGCGAAACCGAGGATCGCATTGAGCGGGCTGCGAAGCTCATGGCTCATGCTGGAAAGGAAATCCGATTTGGCAAGGTTGGCTTTTTCCGCCGCGGTCTTGGCGCTCTCCAGCTCAACGTTGTTCTCTTTGAGCGTCTGTTCGAAACGTTTTAGCTCCGTGACATCGCGTGCGGCGGCGAACATACCCTGCAGCTTTCGGTCGCGGTCGTAGAATGTGGTCGCATTGAATGATACCACAGTTTCCTTGCCATCCAAGGCGCGCGCGGTAAGCTCGTAGTTGGTGATCTTCTTTTTGCTCAGCACCAGCTTGATGCTTGCCGCTGCCCGCTGGGGGTCGGTAAAGTAGTTCTTGAACGGCGCGCCGATCAGCTCGTCGCGCGTGCAACCGGTGAGAGCCTCCATCTGCTTGTTGACATCGGTGACGATGCCGGACGGATCTGTGGTCATAATCGCATCGATGTTCGATTCGAAAAGAGAACGGGTGTAGAACTGCTGGTCGCGCAGACGCTGATCGAGCAGCTTCTGCTCTGCTTCAACCTGCTTGCGCGCGGTATTATCGGTGCCGATCAACAGATAGCCGATAATATCGCCCTGGTCGTCGCGTAGCGCCGTGACCGACACGACCGCCGGAAAGCGGCTGCCATCCTTGC
>Ga0209226_10000891_pt1 | contig 14753 bp, 15 predicted proteins | sample BarGraNGADG00212_2_FD_184497 | JGI IMG/M metagenome (GOLD analysis project Ga0209226, IMG submission 184497) | Arctic peat soil microbial communities from Barrow, Alaska, USA - Barrow Graham LP Ref core NGADG0011-212 (SPAdes) (version 2) | ecosystem: Environmental > Terrestrial > Soil >...
TTTCGATCTCTGCCTTTTCAGGATGATCACCTATCTCTTGTATCCGCATCATCCTGTAATTATAACCGTATTGCCCTTTAAATAAATAAAATGCCTTCATAGCGGACTCCTTGGCCTCGCGGCCTTTCCAACTCACTTCGTGAGTTAGCTAAGAGTCCAATATGTATCTGAACTTCTGCAGTGTTTTGTGTAATATATTTATTAGGCAGGTAAATGTACTATATTAAGTTAAGCAAAGAGGGAGGACTCTGATGGATGTTTCTTTGGTAATCAGGCACCGGCTTAATGAATTGGGTCTTCAGCAGAGAGACCTGGCAACCGCCGCCCAAGTTACGGAGTCCTACGTTTCCCAGTTGCTGACTGGGAAAAAGGCACCCCCCATGGCTCATCGGACAGACGTATATCAGAAAATGGAAGCGTTCTTGAAGCTGCCGAGTGGTGAGCTTTCGAAGCTGGCTGACCTCCAGCGCATTGAAGAATTGAAAAGAAAGCTAGGAGACCCGCCTGCGCCCTTGTTCAAGGAAGTTCGAGAGTTGATTCTCAGCAGATGTGCTCTCAACAAAGAACAACAGATACGAGCGATTTTTGAGAAACAGCCGTTCGGCGAACTCGAACGCCTCGTCACGCAGAAGCTTCTGGACGTGGTCAAGAGAGTGGCCGAAAAAGAATTGGAAAGTGAAGACTGGCTCCGGGAGGTGGCTCGACTCAGCAACCGAGGCTATGAACAGATGCGAGTCATTATTCTGGAGTTCCTCGATACGGATATCTTCCACCTGTCGATTGAAAACTGCGTCGCATTCTTGGAGCCGCTGATTGAATCGTGGGACATTGACCTCGAGACTTTTGGTATGGAAATTGTCTTGAACCACAGAGTAGTGTCAGAGCACGTTAAGAAATTGGAGTTTGTTGAAAAGGAACCCGAGCAGCTTATCGAATCGCCTATCAGCATTTTGAAGAATATGAAAAAATCTATCCGGAACGGTATGAAGAGGAGTACGGTTATTTCAGAAAGATCATCACCGCCACCATCTGCAAATACCTCGACTGCGGGATCATGGAGAATGGTTTTGCCCGGGTTCGCTGCCCGGACTGCGGCCATGATTTCTTTGTGGCGTTTAGAGCCTTATAATAAATTTTCTGCGTTTTTAGCAAAGAAAATTTGTTATCTAAGGCTCTTATCCAGCTTTGCTGGGTTTCCTGCAAGACCCGCTTTTTCTGCCCCTCCTGCGCCGAAAAGCGGACGCTGAACTGGGGCGCATGGGCAAACGAAAATGTTCTGAAAGACGTTATGAAAAAAGTGGAGAAGCAGCGCTAAAATCCTGTATTCTATGTTTCGGGGAAATTATTCGGCATTTTTCTTCCATGCTTCCCATTTTTCTAAAATTTCCGGTTTTTCCAAAATTTCGGCTAGTTCTTTAATTCGCGGTTCCAGATAAACAATATCCAGCTTGTTTTTTTGGTGGGCAATAATATTTTTGGCATCGTGTAAGTCCTTTTCACGATCCGAAATGATTTTATGGAGAATCAGGTCTTCAGATGTGCAAAAACGGACTGGAGTTCCATGAATGTCTTTTTCAATGGCGCGGGAAATAGCGGATTCTTCGAATCGGAGCATTCCAAACAGCAAATCAATTCGAGTGTTGGTTTGAGTAGCGATGGGTAAAACCCTGGTTTTGGAAATAAATTCACGTGGATTTTCAGGCAGTAGCTTAAAATCAGGCGTAAGCGATTGGATTAAGTTTTGAATTTTTGCATCTTCGACCCAAATGGTTATGTCAATATCCAGGGTTGCTCTGGGTTCGCCCCAGACCGCATTCGCCATGCCACCGATGACCATATAGGGAATATTTTGTTGTTTCAAAAATCGGCAAATGGCAATCAATGCGGATTCTAATGATTTCATTTATAGTCGTCTTTCAGATGCGCCAAGGCTCGGCGCATGATCATTATGCCTGAAGGATCAATTGGACGTTGACGGGATGCTTCGGGCAGCAACTTGTAAAGAAAATCCAACCCTTCCACTGCTGTTTGAGGCGACAGTTCCAGCGGATGCTTTTCCTCCCATTCATTAAAGCCTTGCAACGCTTTTTGTCGATCTGAAAATAGATTTTTAGTGTCTTTTTGCATAATGATCTACTTCTGTGAAGATAGGATATTATATCATAATTGACAGAAATAAATATTTTCAAAATAAGAATTGCTGCCTTAAAAGGAATAAGCGGGGAGAGCCGTACTCTCTCCCCGCGTTTGAGAAAGCAATTAGAATTTGAAATACAACGTAAGATAGGCGTAAAAATCGGCTTGAGGTTTGGCGCCGCTTCCCGGGGTGTCGTAAAAAACGTACTTGATATTGGGAATAATCTTCACATTTTCGCTCAGCGCCCAGCCGAGTCCGGCCAACAGTACGTTGGCTTTGGCATTGTTGGCCATGGGAATGTAATCGATCTTGCTGCCGTTGGGGTTGGGATCGAGCAAACGGTCGAAACGGCCGATAAATTCCATTTTTTGGCACAGTTTGAATACGCCGAAAATAGACACGAACTTCATGTTGCTGCTGACACCCGCTTGCTTGGCGTTGCGGACCCCGAAATTGAGGCCGCTTCTTCCCCATTTGCCCTTCACGCCGGCGAAAGCCTGAAAAATATTGACCGAACTATCGTTGCCTGTGTTGGTGTAATCGGCGTACAGTTCAAAGAACAGCGCCTGGGCAGGCTGAAAATTGAGGCGGCCGTAAACCGCCTTGCCGTGGTCGGTTTCTGATTTAAGGCCGGCGCCGTTGCCGACGATAACGGTATAGGTCAATTTATTCTTTGCATCCAGAGCTCCTTTCAACCCAAGTCCGAATTCACGGGAATTGCCGAATTTAAAAAGGTCGATCGGCGTTTTTTCCATGGGTCGGTAGCCCCAGTAGTCGTCCAGGTTGTCATACAGGGGGGGTGCTGATCAAGCCCAGCATCAGCGTTTGTTTGCCGACTTTGGCCGACAGGAACGCGTCTTTGACGAAGGGAATGAGTGTGGTGGATGTTTTGAAATCACCCGGGCTGTTCATTTCCAGGCGAAAGCGCATGGAGATTTTCTCGGTCAGCGTATTATCGTAGGTGAAGTAGATGCGTCGGAACCAAAAACCATTGTTATTTTTGACGGTCGCATCGTGATTTTTTAGCGCATAATAATAATCGCCGAACATCAGTCCGGAAAGTTTGCCTTCACCTTTGAGTGTATGGGCGGGAACCAGCAGTAGCAGTAGCACTGTTAGAGCCTTATAGCAAATTCTAAAATTTGTTAGCTTTTTAGAACAAATTTTGAATTTGCTATCTAAGGCTCTTATCCAGCTCTGCTGGGCCAATGTAAAAAAGGTGTTTTTCTTTTTCATGGTAATTTCCTTTTATTGCAAAGGTCTGTTCACTGGCCGATTTTGCGCAACCCCTGAGTGAGTTTGGCTGCGGATAAGGCTATGTAGCCGGCTTCAGTGACGAATTTTTGGCCGGTGCTTAAGACCCATTTCATAAAAACAGCCAGCAATTGTTTTTGCGGCCGGCCATGGCAAACGAAATACAAATCCCGGGCTGGCGGGCTGGGATATTTATCATCGGCGATGGCTTTGACAATCGCATCGCGGTGGCCATAGAAATTTTCATCGGTATCGATGCGGCCGTTCTCATTCAAATCAATGGGCAGAATTGTGACTCCTGCCATGGGCTTGCGGGTGGTAGCGTCATAGGCGTAGTTGATATTGTTGAAGCCGATCCCCAGTGCGTCCTTGCGCACGGCTTCATTCAGTCCGGGGTCGCCGAAAACACCTATTCCCAGCAGATCCTCCTGCTTTTTCCCCAGGAAAAGGGCCCAGGTTTCAGCGGCACCGCAGGAATCGGAACGGGTATAGACATGAATCTGCAAGTTGCCTTTGGTAGCCGCGAGCTCGTTCCAGGTAGGCGGTGTCTCATCTAGCCATATGCGCATAAAATCAGCTTTCTTCATTCCCTTTTTCAACAATTCCTTCAGCAGGGGATTGCCTTGATTGATGACCGCTACCACGGCATCTTTGGTCACGGGGATAAACCAGGCCCCTTTCTGGATTTCAACGGGATGAATCTCCCGTGAGACCATGCCGATATCGACCATGTCGGCCAGGGCGTCAGCAATGCCTTTGCCGGCTCCACCCGCCGAAATATCGAAACGGACCTGGGGGTAAAGCTTGCGGAATTCCTCGGACCATTTCATCACCATGGGATAAAGGGCGAAAGCACCGGACATGGTGATCGTGCCTTGCAAATTTTGCCCGCTCCCTTTCTGAGCCTGAACGGTTTGGGCGCCGAGATGGCCCAGCATCACCAGTACGGCGAGAAATGTTAGTGTTTTTTTCATGAAATTTTCCTCCTGGCCAAGATTATTTTGGTTTGCTGATGTGCTGAGTTGTGAAAGAAAATAATAATGGGCTACAATCATAGTACAATTATAATGCAATTTTATTAAAAGTCAATATGTTTTTTAAAAAATTAAAACAACAATATTTTTTTATTCCAGAAAAAAATCAATTTGAATTTTGCCAATTTTTAGTCTACAATGGCGGTGAGGTGATTCTTGGAGCAAACCCTGGCCATTATTAAGCCCGATGCGGTCCGGCGCCATCTGGTTGGAGTGATCATCTCGGAAATTGAAAAACATGATTTCCGTATCACCGCTATCAAGACCCTGAATTTGACCTTTGCCCAAGCGGCGTGTTTTTACCAGGCGCACCGGGCCAAACCATTTTTTGACAGCTTGGTGGAATACATATCCTCGGGGCAGATTTACGCCCTGATACTGGAAAAAGACCATGCCGTCGAAGCGTGGCGGCAACTGATGGGGCCCACACGCCCGGAATTAGCTGAACCCACGACCTTGCGCCGGCGCTTCGCTATCGACGTGCAGCAAAACAGTGTTCATGGCGCCGATTCAGAAACCACGGCCCTGAATGAAATTCAATTTTTCTTTGGAGAGGGGAAATGAAAAATTTTCAAATCCGCAGCAAAATTGTCAATGGTGTGGCCGTCATTTATTTAAAAGGTCATCTGGATGCCCACCAGGTTGCCCGTTTCGAAAAAGAAATTGTCCGCCTGATCCGCGACAGTAATTTTAAAATCATAATCAACGGCCAGGAGTTGAATTATATCACTTCGGCCGGCATGGGCATTATCATGGGTTATATTGATGAGGTGCGTGAAAAGGGTGGTGATATCAAATTATGCTCGCTTGGTGAGCGCGTATATGAAACCTTTGATTTGGTCGGTTTCACTGAGATTTATGATTTTGTCGCTGATGAACAGGTGGCTATTGAAAAATTCAGCCATGTTTCCCCCAAATCCTGATTTTTCGATTACCATCCTTTCTCAGACTCAACTGTTGAAGATGGTGGTCGAGTTGACGCGGCACATCACCACCCTGTTCAATTTTTCCGCGCCCGAAGCCCAGAAAATCTCCCTGGCTATTGATGAAGCGGTGACCAATGTCATCAAACATTCCTACAACAATGAAAGTGACCAGCAAATCACCATCGAATATTTCCTGGCCCCTGGCGGTATCAAGATTCGTATTTTTTACCGCGGCCTGCCCCCGGAGATCGCCGATGAAGAAGTGAACATCGGTAAAATGATCAAGAAAAAAAAGAAGGGCGGGTTGGGGGTCAAACTGATGAAAACCATCATGGATTCAGTGGTTTATAAAACTGTTGACGGAAAAAATTGCTGCGAAATGATCAAATGGCAGAAAACGATCTGAAACAGCTGCAGAAAGAATTAAAATTCAAGAAGTTGCAGTTGAACTCCATCTACGATCTCTCTTCCGCTATTCATTCGCAATTCGACATCGACTACGTCATCCGCATTTTTTTCTCGACGCTCATGGCTCCGTTGGGCATTTCGCGCGCCTTTTTTTTTGACCAGAGCCAGACGATTTTCCGCAAGCGCGGTTTTGTTTTAAGTGAAGAAGAATCTCTGTTCATAAAAAAAAATGTCAGGAAAGTCTTGGCCGGCGCGTCACGCTTGGATGTAGAAACTCTGCCGCCGATTCAAAACAAAATAAAAAAACTATTGCTGGCCAAAAGGATTCATTACCTGCTCAATATTTCGGAAAGCAAAAAAAGAACCATTGTCTTGGGCCTGGGCCGCAAGTTCAACCTGCGTGAGATGGAACAGGATGATTGCGAATTCGCCTTTATCCTCTCCCGCTTCATGCTCATCGAACTGGACAATATCCATTATCTGGCCCAGATTTTCGAGAAAAAAAAACTGGAACATGAGATGAAAATCGCCCGCGACATCCAGTTGTCGCTGTTGCCGCAAAAACTGCCGCAGCTGGAGAACTATGATATATCTGTAATATACGAAAGTATCCAGGAAGTGGGCGGTGATTATTACGATTTTTTAAAAAAGAAAAAAAACATCCAGCCGCTTGTCCTGGCTGATGTCGAAGGCAAGGGTTTGTCGGCAGCCTTGCTGGCCGCGTCCTGCCAGGCCATCTTCCATTCGTTGAACGAGCTGTACCTGTTCAAGCCGGCCAAGTTCATTGGCAAGGCCAATACCTTAATCCATGAGATTACCAATGGCAGTCGCTTCATTACCCTTTTCTGGATGCTGCTCGACGATGATGTTCCGGCCCTGACCTATGTCAATGCCGGGCACAATCCGCCCTATCTGATTTCGGGCGCCAAGGTCAGGAAGCTGAGCGAAGGCGGTTTCCTCATCGGTTTCAGCTCCAACAGCCAGTATGAGCAAAAGACCGTCTCGCTGTCCCATAATGATATAGTGTGCGCTTTTACCGACGGGGTTTTCGAAGTGCAGAATCCCGAAGGCGAGGAATTCGGCGAACAAGCCATGGTCAAGTTTATTCAGCAAAACTCACGGTTGACGGCCGCGGAATTAAGCAACGGATTATACAAAAAGATTAAAAATTTCAGTAAAAAAACCAGTTTCCGTGATGATTTTACCATTCTAATTATCAAGGTGCGTTAAGATGGGCTCTATGAATACCGTGGTGCTGGGATTGCAGTGGGGCGATGAGGGCAAAGGCAAGGCCATCGATTATTTGGCCGGTCATTTCGCCGTGGTTGTGCGTTTTCAGGGCGGGCACAACGCCGGCCATACCGTGTATTATCAAGGCCAAAAAGTCATCCTGCACGTGCTGCCTTCGGGCATTTTTTATCCCGACTGCTCGGCTGTTATTGCCAATGGCGTTGTGGTCCAGCCATTAAAGCTGGTCGAGGAGATTAAAAACGCCCGCGCCCTGGGATTGCCGCTGCAAAACCTGGCTTTAAGCGAAAACGCGCCGTTGATCCTCCCCTTTCACCAGCAACTGGATGTGGTTTTTGAAGATTCCCGCTATCAGCGTATCGGCACCACCCGGCGCGGTATCGGCCCGGCTTACGAGGATGTTATCGGCCGCCGCGCCCTGTTTGTGGGTGATTTGCTTCGCGAAGATGTATTCCGTGCCAAAATCGCCCCCCTGGCCGAATATTACCAGCGTCTGTTTTTGGCTCACGGCCACCCGGCCGCGAACCTGGACGAGGCCATTGACCAGTACCTGCTTGCCGGAGTATTTCTTCAGCCTTTTGTCTGTGATACTACCCATTTGCTGCAGCAGGCTTTTGCCGCTAAAAAAAACATCCTTTTTGAAGGTGCCCAGGGTACATTACTGGACATCAACTTGGGGACTTATCCTTTTGTCACTTCTTCCAATACCACTATTGCCGGTGTGTTTTCCGGCACCGGTTTATCAGCCAAGGCCGTGGACCGGGTGATCGGTATCTCCAAAGCCTACACCACCCGGGTGGGCGAAGGTCCTTTTCCCACCGAATTGACCGATGAAAGCGGCCGTCTGCTGCGCGAGTGGGGTAATGAATATGGATCGACTACCGGCCGGCCACGGCGCGTAGGCTGGCTTGATCTGGTGGCGCTGAAATATGCCGTGCAAATAAATGGCGTTGATTCCCTGTTTTTAACCAAACTCGACGTATTCGATAAGTTGGCTGAAATTCAGGTAGCCACTGCCTATGAAGGCGAGGGCGGCTCCAGTGACCTGTTTTCTCCTCACGCCGATGCCTTGAGCCGGGTCCGGCCGGTTTATCACGTCCTGCCCGGCTGGCAGAAAAAACTGGGCGCTATCGAACGCTATCAGGACCTGCCCCGGCAAGTTCATGATTATCTGCGTTTTATCGAGGATTTTGTCGGGGTTGCCGTAAGCCATGTTTCGCTGGGCGGCGAGCGCCGCCAGACGATCAAAATAAGCGATTGACTCTTTCGCTCAGCCCTTGAACTGCTCCAGGGCTGTGAGCAGCAGGCGGGCGGCATGTTCCAGCTTGGAAGCTTCGATGACATAAGCCAGGCGTACTTCGTTTTTGCCCCGACCAGGGGTGCTGTAAAAGCCTTCGCCCGGAGCAATCATTACGGTTTCATTGTTTTCGTTGAATTCGTTCAGCAGCCAGCGGGCGAAAGTTTCGCCGTCGGTTATCGGCAGCTTGGCCATGATATAAAATGCGCCTTCGGGCTTTTGCAGGATGATGCCTTTGTGCGAGGTCAGGATTTCGAACAGGATGTCGCGGCGCTTCTGGTATTCGGCCATGACGTCTTTGAAATAATCGTGGGGCAGTTCGTAAGCGCCGATGGCTCCGATCTGTTCCAAAGTCGGCGGGCACAAACGGGCCTGGGCGAACTTGCTGATGCCCTTCATCACCTCTTCGTTACGCGAAATTACGGCGCCGATGCGGGCGCCGCAGGCCGAGTAGCGTTTGGAGATGGAGTCAACGACGATAACACGGTCTTCCAGGCCTTCGAGCTGCAAAACGCTGAAATGGGTCTTGCCGTCATAGGTAAATTCCTTATAAACTTCGTCGGCGATGAGATATAAGTCATGTTTTTTGGCGAACTCGCCGATAGTTTTAAGTTCGCTGACGTTGTACACCGTGCCGGTGGGGTTGTTGGGTGAGCAGAGCAGAATGGCGCGGGTGCGCGGGCTGATTTTTTTTTCGAATTCTTTTATATCCGGCAAGTGAAAGCCGTCCTCGGCCCGGGTGGTTACCGGCACTATTTTGACGTTGCATAGCGAAGCATAGCCGTTGTAGTTGGTATAAAAAGGTTCGGGAATGATAATCTCGTCGCCCGGGTCGGCCACGGCGTTGAAAGCGAAAGAAATGGCTTCGCTGCCGCCGGTGGCGATGACGATGTTCTTATTTTCCAGCTTGATCTTGAAATAGTCGAAATAGTGGACCATGGCCTCCTTCAAGGCCTCCAAACCGTCGGACGGGCCGTAGGAGAGTACTTTTTCCTTGTAGTCGATGATTTTTTGCAAAAAAACGGCCGGAGTATGGATATCGGGCTGGCCGATATTGAGGTGGTAGACGGTGGTCCCTTTTTTCTTGGCGGCATTGGCCAGGGCGGACAATTTGCGGATCGGAGATTCCTGGATGCTTTGGGCTCTTGCGGATATTTTCACGGTTCCTCCTGGGGTGTTAGGAAAGAAATTATAATATTATTCTCCTTCCCGGTCAACCTTAAGGATAAGATACTTTATTTTATTTCAGGACCCTCTATCCCCCCAAATCCCCCCTTACCAAGGGGGGTGCCGAAGGCGGGGGGATTCAATCTTGATATTTTTTAGAACAGGGTTGACGCTTGCCAAAAAAAGCCTCTGGTGCTATGGTTTTGCCGGGAAATTCAAAATGAACATCGAAAAGCCCTGGATCCTGGAACGCCAGTTGGCCGAGTTGCAAGAAGAATTGCGCGTTGCCGGTTTCCGGGATTATACTGCCCGGCAGGTTTTTCAATGGCTTTATCAAAAAAACAGTCAGGATCCCGCCGTTTGGAGCAACATCGGCAAAACGGACCGCGAAAAGTTATCCGGCCTTTATGACTGGAACTGCCGGCCCGTTCTGTCCAGTCAGAGCGACAACCAGGGGACGCGCAAGTTATTAATCGGCCTGGCCGACGGCCAGAAAATTGAAACTGTCCTCATCAGAGAGAAAGACCATTATACGTTTTGCCTTTCGAGCCAGGTGGGCTGTGCCCTGGCCTGCCGCTTCTGCGCCACCGGTACCATGGGCTTCCGCCGCAACCTGAGCGCCGGCGAAATTGTCTCCCAGGTGCTGACCCTGAAAAAAGAGCTAGGAGAGTACGCTGGCAAGGTGAACCTGGTGTTCATGGGCATGGGCGAACCGCTGCTCAATTACGATAACCTGAGTTTGGCTTTGCAGCGGATCATTGCCGTTGACGCGCTTGCTATTTCACCCCGCCATGTCACCGTGTCTACGGTCGGCATCCTGGAAAACCTGAAAAAACTGGAGCAGGATTTCCCGCAGGTCAAAATCGCTTTTTCGCTGAACGCGTCGAGCAACGATTTGCGTATGCAACTGATGCCGATTTCGCAGCGCGAAGGCTTGGACGGCCTGCTGAACTATTTCAAAGGGAAAAAACGCCGCCAGCGCGTCACTTGCGAATATGTGCTGCTGCGCGGCGTCAATGACTCTCCGGCCCAGGCCAAGGAACTGGTGCATTTGCTGCATGGCATTCCGGCCAAGGTCAATCTCATCCCCTACAATGAAACCCCGGCCCTGCCCTTTCAACGCCCGGACGAAACCACGGTTAAAAAATTCCGTTCCGTACTTTTAGAGCGCGGCATGACCGTGATCACGCGCTGGTCCAAGGGCCAGAACATCCGTTCGGCCTGCGGTCAACTGGCCATTCTCCCCGAAAATCATTGATTAATTTTTAATATTTCTATATTATTCAAATAATAAAAAGAGGGGAAAATGAAAAAATTCATTCCTTTTGCAATGATTATTCTGTTTTGTGGTTTTTTAACCAATACTGAAAGTGCCAGTAAAGCTGAGCTCTATTCAAATTTAGGTTCTTCGCTTACTCAGAATGCAAGGACTCGGAACTTTAAAACCGGACTGATTGCACCTGGCAAGGATGGGGCAGTAAACAAAGAAGCGATCATGGCCAAGGCTGCGTCCATTGCAGTTCCTTTTGTCAAGAATGTCGGCCAGTTCAATGTTGAGGTTAAATACGCGGCCGACCTTTTTGCCGGCCGTTTTTTCCTGACCAACAAAGAGCTTGTCTATTCGCTGCTCAAGCGTGTGTATAAGAAAGGCGCTCAGTCGGACAAACATAGGCGGAACACAGAGCCTGAAAAAAACATACCCAGCAAAGGCCTTGCCTTCCGGGAGTATTTTGTCAATAAAAAAGGAGCCAAGGTTGATTTTAAGAGCTCAGGAGAACAGCAAGCTGAGACGGTTGTGTCCTATTTCAAAGGCAATGATGCCGGCAAATGGCGCAGCAACGTTGCTTCCTATCAGAGCATTTCGCTTGGCCAGGTCTATCCGGGTGTAGAAGTGAAGCTCAAGGCCAGTGGCAAAAATGTGGAGAAGATATTTTATGTGAGTCCACAAAGTAATGTGGATGATATTAAAATCGGAGTCTCTGGCGTGGCTGGATTAAAAATTGCCAAAGACGGGCGACTGATGTTTAAAAATGCTTTGGGCGAGCTGGCCATGCGCACGCCAATTGCCTGGCAGGAGATCGGGGCCCAGCGCCATGAAGTAAAGGTTGGCTATCGTCTGCTGGGTGATCATCTTTATGGATTTGCGGTAATGGGGGTTATTAACGGGGATTATCCTTTGATTATTGACCCCGAGTTGGATCTACTTCTGGCTTCAACCTATCTGGGCGGGAGTGATGCTGATTTGGGCTATTCTCTGGCTCTGGACACTTTAGGCAATGTCTATCTGGCCGGGAATACAAATTCAGTAGATTTTCCCACCACAGAAGGTGCCTATGACCAGACAACTGAAAGGAATGCTCATAATGTTTTTGCTGATATTTTTGTTTCCAAACTAAATAGTGATTTGACCAAACTCTTGGCTTCAACCTTCCTGGGTGGAATTGATGTGGATTGGGTCTCTTCTCTGGCCCTGGACAGTTCGGGCAATATTTATGTGGTTGGATCAACTGAATCGGCAGATTTTCCCACCACGTCCGGGGCCTATAATAGGACATATAAAGGTGGAGATTATGATGTCTATGTTTCAAAACTGAATAATGGATTAACCGAACTTTTAGCCAGCACTTTTTTGGGCGGAAACAGTGCCGAGATAGCTTATTCTTTGGCTCTTGACAGTTCTGGCAATGTCTATCTGGCCGGGAGGACAAATTCAGCAGATTTTCCCACCACAGAAGGTGCTTATGGCCAGATATATGTAGGTAATTTTGATAACTTTGTTTCCAAGTTGAGTGACAACTTGACCGACCTGCTGGCTTCCACCTATCTTGGCGGAAGTGCCGTGGAACAAGATAATTATCTTGCCCTGGACAGTTCGGGCAATGTCTATGTGGTTGGATCAACTGAATCAGCGGATTTCCCCACCACGTCCGGGGCCTATGATAGGATATTTAACGGTGGATCTGAGGATGTCTATATTTCAAAACTGAATAATGGATTAACTGAACTTTTGGCCAGCACTTTCCTTGGCGGAAATAATTATGATCGGGTTAATTCTCTGGCCCTGGACAATGCAGGCGATGTCTATCTGAGCGGATATACGTGGTCAGCAGATTTTCCAACCACCCCCGGAGCCTATGACCGGAGCCATAATGGTATTTGGGATATATTTATTTCAAAGTTTGACAACAACTTGACCACCCTTCTGGCCAGCACTTTTCTGGGCGGGAGTGATAGTGATATGAACTGTTTTCTGGCCCTGGGCAGTGTCGAAAATGTTTATTTGACCGGAATTACAAACTCAAAAGATTTTCCCACTACGCCCGGGGCTTATGACAGGATATTTTGCGGTGATGATCAATATGGTCATGTTGATGTTTTTGTTTCCAAGTTGAACAAGAGTTTGACTACCCTTTCGGCCTCTACTTATCTGGGCGGGAGTAGTAATGAAAATAGCACTTCTCTGGTCATCGACGGTTCCGGCAATGTCTACCTGGCTGGATATACATCCTCAGAAGATTTTCCCACTACAGTCGGGGCTTATGCCGGGTATTCGGGAGGTTTGGATGATGCCTTTGTTGCCAAGCTGGGCATCGGGTTAAGCGGCATCATTGTGACCTCACCAAACGGCGGCGAGAACTGGGCAATGGGAACTTTTCATGATATTACCTGGTGGATAACGTCCGGGACAATTGCCAAGGTGAGAATCGAAATTTCGACCGACAAGGGTTCCATTTGGAGTGACGTGATCGCTTCCGCGACCAATATCGGAAGTTACCACTGGACCATTCCGAATATCCTTTCCCGCCAGTGCCTGATCAGAATCAGCGACGCCGCCAACGCGAGCGTAAGCGATGTCAGCAACTCGGTGTTTTCCATTTTTATGAGCCTGGACCTGCAGGTCGAACGCCGCGAGATCAAGGCTTACAGCATTGTGCGCCAATATGGCCAGATTCACTTCCTGGGTGGAAATCCTGCCGTCCCAGTGGCCCAATACCGCATCATACGCCACAAAGGTACTGGAGGTTTTATTTTGCTAAAGACAGTCACTCCGTCCGAGTTGCAAAACAACCAGTTCCAGATGCAGGACAAATATCTGGAAAAGGACACGCAATACACCTACAAAGTTGAAGCATACGGTGCCGCCGGGCAATTGGTCGGATACTCCGCTGAAAAGACGATATAATATCAACAGGAAGAAAAATGAAACAAACAATAAAAAACGGCCTTGGATCAATTTTCCTTCTGCTATGCTTGCTTGCTTCTCTTAGCGTGGTCTGCTTGGGTGAAGAGATAACGGATTGGAAGTATGTGATCACGGCCGGCGGCAATTTTTTTAGCAACTCGCAAACCGAATACCGGCAAATCTACGGCCAATTGGTCTTCATGCCTGAAATTAAAATCACAGGCCTGGTTTACCGGAACTTTACTGCCTGGGGCAGTTTCGGTTTGATATCCAAGAACGGATTTATCGAAGAGGTCGATGAGAAGGCCCATATCCGCCAGATCCTACTCAGCTTCGGCGTCGGTTATGCACAGAAATTAAGCGCTGTACTAAGCTTGCGCGGCGAGCTTGGCTTGATCTCCATTGCCTTCAAAGAGGAAGCTATGGAAGAGACTGTAAAAGGCTCGGGAGTGGGTTGGAAAATTGGGGCCGACCTTGATTATTTCATTGGCAAAAAAATGTTTGTGACGCTGACAACCGCTTACAGCATGGCCAGCGATGAAGCGCAAACCGGAAAAATCAAGCTGGGCGGGTTCCAGGCCGGCGCCGGCCTTGGCTTCACTTTTTGAGGAACTTTAGAAAAACTCAAAAATGCTGATCGTGGGGCTTTTTCCGCCATCCCCTTCCGCTTTTTTCCGTCTGCGTCCTGGCCGGAAAGCGACTCCGCCCATTTTTCGTTAAAATGGACTACACAAGCCGCTCTAGGGGATGAGCGAAAGCGCCCCAAAGATGCTTTTTCTAAAAAATGAGTTGTTGCCAGGCTCTATTAAATTGATTTTTAGTTCCGGACAGGATATAATATAAACTCGGAAATCCCATGCAATCAAAATTGGAAAAATTGAAAGATACCTGTATCGGCATCGCCGGCTGCGGCGGGCTCGGCTCCAACTGCGCCATGGCCCTGGCCCGGGCCGGAGTAGGCACCCTGGTCATAGCCGATTTCGACATTGTCACTCGTGAAAACCTGGATCGCCAATATTATTTCCTGGACCAGGTTGGCCAGAAGAAAGTTTTAGCTTTACAAGAAAATATCAAGAAGGTCAATCCCGACATTGATGTG
>Ga0209226_10000893_pt1 | contig 14698 bp, 14 predicted proteins | sample BarGraNGADG00212_2_FD_184497 | JGI IMG/M metagenome (GOLD analysis project Ga0209226, IMG submission 184497) | Arctic peat soil microbial communities from Barrow, Alaska, USA - Barrow Graham LP Ref core NGADG0011-212 (SPAdes) (version 2) | ecosystem: Environmental > Terrestrial > Soil >...
ATCAAGGAATAATATAGCAAAAAGTTAAGATACAGAGTTAAATATTTGTAACTGTCATATTGGTTTTCCTGCTAAAATAGTAGACAGACTTGATGAGTGGAATTTTTTTAACTGTCAAAGTAGGGTTATAGTTTTTTTTGCCATGTCATAAAAGAGATTTCTCAGCGACTTCCAAAAAAGCGTCTGCGCCAAATAGACAAAGCGATGTTTGAGAATCATAAGAAACAGAAAAAACAAAAAAGCTGCCATGCCCGATATTCCCATCTTGCACAGCGGAGATCGTATTTCTTCTCCAGTTCTAGTATGACTTCTTCTCTTGTTTTCATAAATTCGCCTCAAATATTTGCCTTACACAAGCCTGTGTTTACGCTGTGTTTCCAGTTGTGCTGATTATCGGTATATCGTTTTAGACTACTCCTGAATTTGACACAAAAAACATTACATACACGTTTCCAATCACAGCTTGATTCATACAATGACCGGAATTGTTTTGGAGTTGTATTGATTTTTTTAGGAGAGCGAACATAGATTTTTTTTCCCCATCCTGTTTTCATCATAGTCTCGTATCTGCGCCAAGCTTCATCTGGGATCGGGTCGCTGTATACCGGTATATTTTGTGATTTTAATCCTTTTATCCAATTCATAATAAACTCAAGAAATATTTAAAAGCATATATCAAAGTGATTGTTCACTTTTGCCATGATTTTCCAACCACCGTTTCAACTTTACAGGGAACGGTTTTCAAATATTTCCCACCCGCAGCTTCCATCCCCTCTTTTACTATTATTGCTGCCTGCTCTGCATACTCGTTTGGCACTTCAAACACAAGTTCGTCGTGTACGACATTAACGAGTTTTACACCCCCTGTTTTAAATTCAGTATACAAGCTCGCCATTGCCGTTTTGATTATGTCTGCATTGAGGGATTGTATTGGAGTATTTCTGCCTAAGTTCGCATATTTCCAAGGCTCCTGTCCTTGATCAAAATTTACTGTCCTTCCGGCCAAATTGCGGATTTTTTGGTTGTATAAAGCTGTTTGACCCACACGATCTAAATACGCATTAAGAACAGGTATGCCTTGAAGAACAACTCCCTTATTTTTATAGCCTCTTTTAGAGAAAGATCCACGTTATAATCATTTTTTGCTTTTTCTTTGAATTTTTCTGCTCCCATACCGTACAAAAACCCGAAATTTACTGCCTTTGCCTGCTGCCTCTCCTCTTTTGTGATCTCTTCGGTTGGTTTGCCTGTTAGAATGGCCGCTGTTTGGCGGTGCAAGTCACCGTTATTTTTATACACCTCGATAAATTTAGGTTCTCTGGACACTTCTGCCATTATCCGGAGTTCAATTTGCGAATAGTCCGCCACGATTAATAATGATCCTCACTCACAAACAAGTTTCGGACTGATCTTTTATTTGGGACTTGTTGTAGGTTTGGTGCTGAACAAGAAAATCTTCCCGTTTCCGCCCCATACTGATTAAAAGCCGCATGTATTCTCCCTGAGACCGTGTTTACGTGCTCAGGGTATTTTTCAATGAATGTGTTCATCAACTTAACACTGGCCATGTACTTGCGCAAGGCCGCCGCAGCAGGATGATTAAGAGTTGCCAACACCTCATCACCTGTGGAGGTCACGTTCAAACCCATCTGTTTCAAGGCATCTAACACCTGTGCATTACTTTTCAAGTTTAATACTGGCAACCCGCTGAAGTCGTACTTGCCTTTATACCCTTTTTTTTTTTTAGTTCTTTTTTTACAGATATCTCGCTATCTGCTATTTCATCCTTGGTCTCTTTCTTCAACAGTTCCAGAGAGGTCAGGTCAACTTTTATCTCCGAAAGTTCCAGCCATATTACACCAGGGAGGCAAGCCATCTCCATTTTAAATACGTCTTCCAAACCAAATTCTACTAACTTCTGTTGCTGCTTTCTATAAATTTCAGGAAATACGACCACATCCATAGCCGCGTATTGAATTTGTTAGTAGGTAAGTTTTTCATCCTGACGATTTCATATGTGGGTATGGATTCAGATTTTTATTGCGTGCCCAAATTATAAACACGCCAGAAAGCCTCTTGATATTGAGACGCCAGAGGACGTTACGGCGTGGGCGGCGATATTGGTTCAAGGAACCTACGGGAACTTTGGGAACCATTCCATCCAGGCCTATCCAGCGATAAAGAAAAAAAAAGGAAGGAACTATTCCAAATCCACGGGCGGCGTCCACTCCTTTGCCTTTGTTTTTAGCGCGGCTTCTATTCTGTCCTGCCGTGCCTCCTCATCTCTCGCTCCCTGAGCTACTGCGCGTTTTCGCTCAAGTTCCATGAAATCAAACACGATAGCCCAGTCGGCTTTCATCTTCGCGATTTCCGCGTCGCGCTTGGCCATTTCTTGTTGAAGGGTTTCCAAATCATGCCCCTGCCGTACGTTCTGCTCAGCAAGCGCGTGGGTTTTCGTGCAAACAGGGCACAGCGACCCCGATTGAATTAGTTTGCCACAATCCACACATCGGGAAGCCAATGGGTTAATTATGGTATTACCGTTGCCCTCGCCCATGCCCTTAGCATCTCTGTATCCGCTGCTCTTTAATTGCTCATTGAGATGGATATAAACCGATAACATATTGCTATGAGGTATTCCCCAAAAGCGATAACTTAACTGCGTTTCACTCATGTTTAGCCCTGCTGCATGGGTAATAGCTGAATGTCGGAAGTGATGGATATTACAGGGTTTATTTATTCCTGCGGTTTTGAATAGTCTTTTTACTGAGTCCCTTACCCCGCTGGGTTTCATTAGCATGAATTTTTTTGAGGAATTGCATTTTAACCAATCCTGCACATATCCGAATATCTCAAGGCAAACAACAGAGCGAGCGCCTGTCTTGCATCCCTGCTCATTGGGTATATGGAACGTAACCTCTTGTTTTTGTTCGTCCATCTGTACCATGTCAGTATCGAGCGCGAGAAATTCCCCTAACCTCATCCCTGATTCATAGAAGGTTGCAACAATACAACGATCACGTTCAATATTTGCCACGTTAATTAATTTCTTGATTTCATCCGGTAATAAAATTTCGTTGGGGTTCAATGGTGTTTTTACCCTATTTACTTTGAATCTTTTTATTTTACGGGATAATGTATTATATTTTTCGTGGTCTGTTTCCTCGAAGCACCAATCATAAAATTGAATAAATTTTTGTTGATGTATGCCTATTGTATTAGGTTTCAAACCTTTTTCTTTTAATCCTTCAAAATATTTTTTTAAATCTTCAAGGGAGAGCGTTTCCAATGGCTTTTTTAGGTGTTCTTCTGCATTCCCTAAAATAAAGTTTATACTTTCCATTGTGTTCTTAGCTCTATTTTTCCCCGTGAGATTACGTTTAAATTCATTGAGCAACATAGTATATCAATAACTGTTATGCTGTGAAAGCACATAAACAATGTGTGTTTAAATTAATATTTCGGGAGAAAATGTTATGAATTCAGGTGCAGACCGCTATAAATATAAGTCTATTCGACAATTACAGGAACTTTCGGATGAATTAAAGGAAGAAGCAAAACGTGACCCTTCGCGTGATGCAGAATTCCATGTTGTATATAAAGCATTAGAAGATAAGATCAGGGAAAGGGATAGGAACAGACCAAAGTGTATTCCTACACGTTTTGAACATGATATTGATGTAATGGAAGAATTTTAAGAAATATCGTTTTTTTTGGACTTATCTTCCTTCAAAGTTCAACACTTCGTCTGCATCAACAACCATGGCTTCCCCAAGCTTGTAAACTTCGGTTCGCCGCACTCGTGCGTGGCCTTTCATTTCCAGCTGAAGACGGGCAAGCTGGAACTCAGATTCCTCATAAGAATCGGGTGTTTTCTGGATAACCCTGTGCATTGAAACCTGTTTTTCACGAATTCGCACAATGAGACCCTGCGTTCCCGCCCTGATATCTTCCTGACTTCTCGATGTAAGAATAATCATATCCCCGGCCTCAGTTTCCAATACTGAACGGAAATTATGGGGGCTCCTTATCTCAATGGTCTTTATTTTCTCATGTTCAAGTTCGTTGATAACATGATGCGATATTCCACTTAAAACTATATGACGCATACAAATCATCCGTACATTGGAAATTCTTTCCTGGGTGGTGGAGATGTTTCAGTGGTCTTCACCTGTTCTGCAAGCTTTGTGAGTTCAAGCTCGATCTGGTCAGCCTGACTCAACAATTTCTCAGTATCTATAGATAGGTCAAATATACCTTTTATAACCTTTATTACCTGGACTGCAGCTCTGGGATCAGGATTCGGTCCGGGAGTTTCACCAAGCATACTCACCGCCGAAATGCCCCTCAGGAAGCATTCTGTCATTATGCTCCCTGAAATACCGGATATAGTCCCAACCTGGAATATTTCGGTCTTATCCTTTATTTTCTCAAGCCATTCTGCATTCGTGGCCCCTCCGAAAACTCGTCTTTCTCCTGTTGTCGTGGCTATCCCTGCGATCGAAACTATCATCTTTGCATTTATTTTTTGTATCCAGTCTATAAGTACTTTGCTGATATCATATGATGCTGTGGGGTGTATTGGAATATCAGAGATTATTACTACAATTTCTTTTTCTGGCGCCTCATAAATTCGAACAGGCATATAGATGATCCCATTAAAAAGCACAGCAAGCGGAGGAAAGTATTTCGAATCGATCGAGCCCACATATTTCATGCTAAGTTCTTCAATTATGTGCTGACAGGTTATGTTCCCTACAAGACCGATACCGGGAAACCCTACGATTACTAATGGATTCTTTGATTTCAGGGGTTCATTGATGATTTTAACAAATTGTTCTGATGTTTCCGATGCCATATTCAACCAGACTATAAATTAGGGCAATGGTAAATAAAAGCATCGATATATGATCGAGGAAAAATCTTATCCCTTTAGAAGCCATAAATCATAAAACATGGAGACTGGCATATGGAAAATGGCGAGATAATCCAGATTTTTGCGCTGTCTGGATTCCAGATAGACCCGCAGGCCCTTGACGCCATGAGAACAAGCTCGCCAGAGCAGATACAAAATGTTGTGGGAACGATTGACAGTTCTGTGCTTGTTGTAGGGATAGAACATATCAAACCACTTTTTTCAATAAGCAAAAACATACCCGTGCAAGTTAGCCCTATGGAAATACCGCTAAAGCAAGTCGAAATCCAAAAAAAAAATAAGCCTCTAGAGAGCAGCGTCACCATTCTTAAAGATATTACAAACCAGTCTACCTGCATAGGGGAATATACCGAATTCGTGCAGTATTTCAGGGACCGCTACAGTTCCCTGGGAGATATCCTTAGAAAAAGATTAGGCGCAAGACCCATAGAGAGCCTGAAAAAACATAATCTGGATTCCAGGGAAGAACTTTCAGTGATCGGAATGGTACTTGATATCAGGACAAGCTCAAATGGGCATAAGATCATTGATATCGAAGACCCGACCGGGATGGTAAGGGTTTTAATTCATAAAGAACGGGATAAAGAGCTTTTTGAATCAGGATGCCGACTTCTTCTTGATGAGGTGATCGGAATAACCGGCACACTTTCTTCTGATGGTAACATGATATTTGCGAATAGGATCTCATGGCCTGATATTCCTAATTTAAAGAATGGGACCCTTGACGGGAAAAAGGGGGGAGGAAAAGCCGTGTTCATCTCGGATATACATGTAGGAAGCAATACATTTCTTGAAGACTCATGGCTCAAGTTCATTGATTGGCTGGATGATGATATTAATTATCTTGTGATAGCAGGCGATGTAGTTGATGGGATTGGGATATTTCCCGGACAGGACAAGGAACTGGCTATTTCCGATATCTATGAGCAATATGAAAAAGCAGCGGAATACTTAAACGCAGTCCCAAAACACATTAAGATAATAATTTCCCCTGGTAACCATGATGCTGTGAGGCAGGCAGAGCCGCAACCCCGCTTTCCCGAAAGAATTACAAAAATGTTCAGGAATGATATTATCTTTGTGGGAAACCCGGCCATGGTGGATATCGGGGTTAAAGTCCTTATCTATCACGGCAGGTCAATGGATGACATCATTGCAAGCATTCCCGGATTTTCGTATAATGAGCCTGCAAAACCCATGCATGAAATGTTAAAACTCAGACACCTTTCACCGATATACGGAGGAAGAGTTTCTATCGCGCCTGAGAAAAAAGATCATTTCGTGATCGATGAGATTCCCGATATTTTACACTGCGGGCATGTCCATACAGTAGGCGTTTCACGCTACAGGGATGTGCTTGCAATCAACAGCGGCACATGGCAGAGCCAGACAGAGTTCCAGAAACGCATGAATTTACAACCTATGCCGGCAAGAGCCACAATTGTTGACCTCTCAGGAATGGAATACCAAATAATGGATTTTAATTGAAATATGTTGAACAATACTTATATTCATATACCAACCATCGGCGCCTCAACAGAGCGTATGATATGGAAATCCGGCATACAAAGCTGGGATGATTTTCTTAAGAATCATGGATTAATCAAAGTTACCAAAAAAAAGCAGCGATTATTAGTTTCCGGAGTTGAAGAATCGATCGAACAACTGTGCGGCAGGAATCATGTCTTTTTTGCAAAAAGGCTTTTGCCCCGACATCAATGGAGGGCATACAACCATTTTAAAGAAGATACTGCATTTGTGGATATTGAGACCACCGGACTTTCAACGCAATTCAATAGCATAACGATGATAGGGATCTTTAACGGGAAAGAAACGAAGACATACATTAAGGATATTAACCTTCATGAAGCCAAGGAAGAGCTGGAAAAGTACAAACAGCTCGTTACTTTTAATGGGGCAAGGTTTGACATTCCTTTTATTGAACATGAATTCCCCGGATTTTTCAACCACCTGCATATTGACCTTATGTACCCTTTGAAAAATATCGGTTACAGCGGCGGTCTTAAGAAGATCGAGTGCTCACTCGGAATAAGAAGGAGTGAAGAGACCCAAGGGATATCAGGTTTTGAGGCCGTTCATTTGTGGAACAAATACCGGCGCGGGGATGAGGAGGCGCTGGAAACGCTGATCAAGTATAATATAGAAGATGTGGAAAATCTTAAGACTATAATTGATATGACATATCAGAAAATGATGGATAATGAAATCATTACGGATGAGTAAAAACGGACACTTTTTATCATTAACTTGAAAAACCACAGTGTTGGCCATAAACACGGTTCATTGATGACTTGAAAAAAAAAATTAAAGAAACCAAAGGAGAATTAACATACCGTCAAGATATAATGAAAATATCAATCAAAAACAAAAAGTTTCAGTGGTAAGAATTCCCCCCTCTAAGGCATTCAATAATCTATCACATGCAGAAGAACTGAAAAGAATTATAAAAGCGGCCAAAAAAGATATAGCCAATAACATTGGCAATAAAGAAGAACTCTTAATTCTAATTTCTGAAAATGAAAAAGAACTGTACAGAATAGAACGTTCTTCAATGTCTGAAATAAATACTGTTTCTGAAACAATAATTAATAATAAAATAAACGAAACTTTTATTCACTCTTCAATTGAAATAAAGACAACTGAAATAATTAACATTTCGAATTCACCTCCAAAAGTAGAAGATAAGTATAGAAAAGAACCTGTTCCAAAAAGTTCTTCATCATGGAAAAAAATCGATTTTTCTGGAAGAACACCATACAAGACTCCAAATAGTGAAGTATCGAAAGTAAAAAAACCTTGGTGGAAATTTTGGTGAACGGAATTCCAGTTTTTATCGTGCAATATCATCTTTTCCCAGAAAAAATTAAAACGTCTTTGAAAGTACTTAATGAAAAGTTATAAAAGACCATAAAAAAGTTTTCCTGCGATCAATATAAGCACAAGAGCAAATAAATTACTGATGAATTTTGAAGAAACATGCTTGAAGATCATTTTCGATCCAACCTGGGCGCCTGCAAAAGCAGCCATGCCTGTATAAAATAATACCCTCAGGTCAAGGGTTTGAACTCCAAAACCTACATGTCCGATGAACCCTGATAATGACGTGAAAGTGATAATATAAGCAGATGTTGCAACCGCATTTTTCATTTCAAATCCGAGAATGAGTAGAAGTGGTACAATAAAAGTGCCCCCTCCGATACCTATGAACGATGAAATTGCTCCGATTATGAATGCCAGTCCAGCTCCTGCAAGGATCTTCTTATTTCCCGCCTGTTTTACCCTGTAACCAATGTTATTAAAAAAGAGTATCCGCAGGGCTGCGATTAAAAGTATGGCCGACAGAAATAGAATTATTATCCTCATCTCTACTTTGTTTGCAAGATAGGAGCCTAAGAGTGCACCGATAATTGATGTTGATACCAATGGATATGCAAATTTTTTATCCACAATCTGCTGTTTTAAATATGTGATAGAAGCGGATGCTGTGGTTATCATGTTCAGGAAAAGTGCCATTGAGATCGCTGTGAGAAGATCAAATCCCAGCCAGAAAAAAAGAGGAGTGTAAATGATAGCACCTCCAAGACCCAGAAGGGAGAAAAGAATTGAAATCAGGACTGCTATCACGATAATGGGAAGTATATCCATAATTACTACTAAAATACATCGAAACATTAATAATCATTGGAAGAAACCTTTAAGTTTGGAGAACCCATATAGTTCGTAAGGATACAAATGAATAAGAAAAATCGTTTATTATTTGGGGTAAGTATCATTGTGGTTTTGTTAGGCTACATAGGATATATGCAGTTAACTTCGGAATCAAGCCTTTTCGAGGTAGGCAGTGCCCTGGCTGCAAAGGAAAAACTAGGAGATAAACCGATCACTGTAAATGGGACATTGGTTCCTGGTACTGATAAATGGAATCCTGCCACAAAGACGCTTACTTTTAAGATGACTGATGGTATCGCGACTATGGATGTTGTGTATATCGGGGATAAACCTAACATGCCAGCTGAGGCTGTAAGTATCCAGACAATAGTTACGGGGCAATTCAATAACAACGTGTTTCAAGCATTCAGGATGCTCACAAAATGTCCTTCAACTTATGAAGGGAAAGGCATAATAGATACTTCCAATACAGGAAGCAAGTGATTACCCGTTTTTTTCTTCAAACTGTAAAGGATAGGGTGGGGTCCAGAAAAAATGTTTAGGTTGGTTTCTCTATCATCAAATACAAGCATAATATTTAAATTAATTCTCCGTGGTTATACCTAAATCTACCATATTTCTCCTATCAATATCCATTATTAAATATGGAGATTTTGAGTAAATTCTTGGAAATAAATTGACTTTTTTAAAATTATATTAAAATAAGTTGAAATAAGTGAGCATAGCGACTTTCTACAGTTCCCGAGAGTTCGCACATCTTAGTACAATGTAAAACGTTGACAGGCTTAACTTCTGTGTTCGGAATGGGTACAGGTGTTTCCCCGCCGCTTTGGCCGCTATACTCGCTTATGACGGTAAAGACCCCGGATTTTAGTCCGAGGTCGGATTAAGACCATGTATAATGCGCAACACCGGATATCGCCCGAATGTAGTGAAACAAAATCTAGCTTGGACGTTAGTAGTCGACGGGCTCAACACCTCGTCACCTTGGTGCTTACACCCCGACTCTATCAAACTCGTCTTTTACGAGAGTCCTTGAAGAGGTCTCTTTTTAGGTGAGGTTTCAAGCTTAGATGCTTTCAGCTTTTATCCTTTAGTGCGTAGCTGCCCTGCGATGCCTTACCAGACAACAGGTCCACCAGTGGCACCGTTGCACAGTTCCTCTCGTACTAAATGCAACTTACCCTCAGACCTCAAAACACCCCTAATAGATAGTAACCGACCTGTCTCACGACGGTCTAAACCCAGCTCACGATCTCCTTTAATAGGCGAACAACCTCACCCTTGGCTGCTGCTGCACAGCCAGGATGGAAAGAACCGACATCGAGGTAGCAAGCCGCCGGGTCGATATGTACTCTTGCCGGCGACGACTCTGTTATCCCTGTGGTAGCTTTTCTGTAGTCAATAGCCCTCATCAAGAGGGCTTAGTGGTTCGCTAGACCCGACTTTCGTCTCAGGATTTCTTGTTATGCGAAATCCAGTCAGGCTGACTTATGCTCTTGCACTCCACTGTGGGTTTCCGACCCACATGAGTCAACCTTTGGGCGCCCTTGATATCTTTTCAAGGGCGTGGCGCCCCACCCAAACTGCCCACCTATAGGTGTCCTCGTCTCCGAGTGAGGGTCGTAGTCTCAGAAGGGTAGTGTCTCATTGTCGGCTCCACCTTCGCCGAAGCGAAGGTTTCGACGCCTCCTACCTACACTGCGCATCCAAAACCACAACCCAGCCACAGGCTGCAGTAAAGCTCAACGGGGTCTTCACTTCCCCTTAGGGGTCTCTAGACTCTGCACTAGAATGTAAAGTTCACCGGGTTCTGACTAGGGACAGTAGAGCACTCATTGATCCATTCATGCAAGTCGCCAATTAAGCGACAAGGTACTACGCTACCTTAAGAGGGTTATAGTTACCCCCGCCGTTGACAGGCCCTTCGTCCCGTTGTACCGGGTTTTCAGGTACCTGCACTGGGCAGGATTCACTGACTGTACTTGTCCTTTCGGATTAGCAGTCAGCTATGTTGTTATTAGACAGTTAGTGCTCCCTGGTCTCTGCGACCTGCCTTCTTCAAGGCAGGCACTCCTTATCCCGAAGTTACGGAGCTAATTTGCCGAATTCCCTTAGCCAGTTTATGCCGACACGCCTTAGTCTTCTCAACTAGGGGCACCAGTGTCGGTTCTTGGTACGGACATTCAGTCCCATTTTCACGGTCCCCTGGAATCAACCGATTTACACCATCACACATTCATCCGCTTCTCACCATTACGGTACTCCACAGATTTCGGTGCTTGGACAGCGTGGTTACACTGCTCGATCTACCCTGAGGCGTCAGGCCGCTTGCGCGGTATGACTGAATGGTACAGGAATATTAACCTGTTTCCCTTTCGTCGTATTCGAGTTACGGTACGACTTAGGATCGACTAACCCTCGGCTGACAATCATTGCCGAGGAACCCTGGCCCCTACGGCGGTTCAGATTCTCACTGAACTTTGGTGCTACTATTGCCAGGATTTTCGTTCCCGTATGGTCCACAGGACTTCACAGCCCTGCTTCTATCCAAACGAGACGCCTTCCTACAGAATCACCTTTCGGTGTCCCGTGGTATCGGTGGTCGGCTTGAGCCCCGTCCATTTTCGGGGCCCCAAACCTCGACTGGTGAGCTGTTACGCACTCTTTAAAGGATAGCTGCTTCTGAGCTCACCTTCCAGTTGTTTTGGGCTTGGGACGCCCTTTTTGTGTTTACACTTAGCCGACACTCTGGGACCTTAACCACGGTCTGGGTTGTCTCCCTCACGCACTGTTAGCTTACCCACCAGTGCGGACTCCCGCTTTCTACGATGACGGCGATTTTGGAGTTTGACAGGAGAGCTAGAGGTTTCCCTCCAGTATTCCCCAATCAGTGCTCTACTTCGCCGACGATCTCCAGCAAGGTCATGCTGCGACATGTTTCGGAAGGAACCAGCTATCACCCAGCTCGATTAGCCTTTCACTCCTAGACGGGGATCACGCGAATGATTTGCAAATCAAAAACGCTTGCGGTCCTCAACGCCCCTTTCGAGACGCTTCAACCTGCCTCCGCCTAGATCGCTAGGATTCGGGTCGTACTCTAGTGACTCCACGCACTTGTATACGCTGCGCCTCACGGTGTTGCGCGCATATTGCTTTCGCTTCGACTGCTCTTTCAATTAGTCTCGCCACTTGGGTACACTCCCTGGCCCGTTCTTCAAAACGTAATATACAACGCTGGCAGTATAGCCCGTACTAATGCCTCGCGACATATTCCTTCGCTATACAGATCCTTTTACGCTGTATCGCTCCATCACCATCCGGTTTCAGGCGCTTTGCACCTCCCTTCTTGGGGTACTTTTCAGTTTTCGATCACTCTACTACTACGCTATCGGTCTCAAGACGTATTTAGTTTTGGAAATTGATGACTCCCAAATTCCCGCGAGATTTCCGACCCACGGTACTCAAGAACAAACTACAGTCCACCAGTTTACGTTTACGTGACTATCACACTCTTTGGTCTGACGTTCCAGACAAGTTCAACTTCACGGGTTTGCACTGTATACAGCTTGCCTTATGACACTACATCTCCCTGTCCTTACGGAAGGGATTCGGTTTAAACTATGCCGTTTTCACTCGCCGTTACTGGCGGCATCTCTATTGATTTCTTTTCCTGCCCCTACTAAGATGTTTCAATCCGGGGCGTTCCCGATCCTTACGGATCAGCACTTGCGCGCTAAGAGGTCTCATTAGGAGATCCTCGGTTCAAAACCTCCTTGCGGTTCGCCGAGGCTTTTCGCAACTTGGTACGTCCTTCTTCAGCGCTTGAGCCGAGCCATTCACCGGATGGTATATTTGCCAGAACACGCTTCACTACATTCAGTTAGCGTCCGGGTTGCGCTTATACACGGTTTCATTGAACAGGATCATGGTCTATGATCTGCTCATCTACCCTTCCGCAACGGCATTACACCGCTGAGTGCATCGGCAAACCTCGGAGTTCAATCCGGGATTTGTGAGTTTTGTATCGGATTCCACGGACGTATTTAATCCGGGAATCCCTCATGGACTCGCTGGGACTCGAACCCAGGGCCTCCGCCTTGCAAAGGCGGCGATCTTCCAACTGATCTACGAGCCCTTTGTCGTGGTCTCGTATGGCCCACGAATCTGTTTATATTGGCTTGACAGTTTTTCGATTTCCAATCAATAGACTTATTAGCACACGTTTGTGTGCTGCTTTAGGAGGTGATCCAGCCGCAGATTCCCCTACGGCTACCTTGTTACGACTTAACCCCACTCGCGAAGCCCAAATTCGAACACGCCAAAAAGCGTGCCCTCATTCAGACCTCACTCGCATGGTTTGACGGGCGGTGTGTGCAAGGAGCAGGGACGTATTCACCGCGTGATATTGATACGCGATTACTACGGATTCCGGCTTCATGAGGGCGAGTTGCAGCCCTCAATCCGAACTAAGGCTGGGTTTAGGAGATTACCATCACCTCTCGGTGTAGGTGCCCATTGTCCCAACCATTGTAGCCCGCGTGTAGCCCGGATGATTCGGGGCATACTGACCTACCGTAGCCCGCACCTTCCTCCGCTTTAGCAGCGGCGGTCCCCACAGTGTGCCCATCACCCCGGAGGGTATGCTGGCAACTGTGGGCACGGGTCTTGCTCGTTGCCTGACTTAACAGGATGTCTCACGATACGAACTGACGACGGCCATGCACCTCCTCTCAGCGAATTCGGTAAAGTCTTTAGCTTGACCTTCATATTGCTGTCTGACCCGGTAAGCTTTCCGGCGTTGAATCCAATTGAACCGCAGGCTCCACCCGTTGTAGTGCTCCCCCGCCAATTCCTTTAAGTTTCAGCCTTGCGACCGTACTTCCCAGGTGACTCGCTTCAAGTTTTCACTACGGCACCAGATGCGGTCGCACCGCACCTGACACCTAGCGAGCATCGTTTACAGCTGGGACTACCCGGGTATCTAATCCGGTTCGTGCCCCCAGCTTTCGTCCCTCACCGTCGGACCCGTTCTGGTGGGATGCCTTCGCCATCGGTGGTCCCCCAAGGATTACGAGATTTCACCCCTACCCCTGGAGTACCTCCCACCTCTCCCGGTCCCAAGCCTACCAGTATCTCTTGAACGCCTGACGATTGAGTCGCCAGATTTCCCAAGAGACTTAATAGGCCGGCTACGGACCCTTTAAACCCAATAATAACGGCTACCACTCGGGCCGCCGGTGTTACCGCGGCGGCTGGCACCGGTCTTGCCCGGCCCTTGCTAACAACTGTTTTTTGAACAGCTGGACAGCCAGCACTAGGTGCTGGCACTCGGGGTCCCCTTATCGCGGTTTCCCGCAGTGTAAAGTTTTCGCGCCTGCTGCACCCCGTAGGGCCTGGATTCATGTCTCAGAATCCATCTCAGGGCTCTTGCTCTCACAACCCTTACCCGTCGTAGGCTAGTAGGTACGTTACACCCACTACTACCTGATAGGCCGCAGACCCATCCTTGGGCGCCGGAGCTTTCGAACAAAGAACATTCCAGTTTCTTTGATCTATCCGGTATTAGTCCCAGTTTCCCGGGGTTATCCCAAACCCAAGGGCAGGTTATCCGCGTGTTACTGAGCAATATGCCGAGGGCTTACCCCTCTCAACTCGCATGGCTTAGTCGGACCCCGATAGCAGTAGCCTCTGGCAGGATCAACCAGAGTTACTTGTTATTACACACTTATTTGAAGTTTCTTAAACTATCGGAATTGTTGGAGGAACTATCATATATTTAAGGTACAATAGTTCCTTGTTAATTCCCATCTATTGATTGGAATTAATCGAACTGTCACGCCAATGTCGGACGAGAAAACGCTTTTCTTGTCTCCATTTAATGTATCATGGTTGGAAAGCAGCTCATCATATTCAGGTATTTCCTTCAATCAGAGCCGACGCCAAAATTTAACCACGAATTAATCGCTAATAAATATTTGTTGTATTTTTACAACACAACAGTCCTTTGTATTTTCACACACAGGAAGTTCTATATTTGTTTTTTTCCGTATATAACACTTTTCCTCGTGC
>Ga0209226_10000894_pt1 | contig 14690 bp, 10 predicted proteins | sample BarGraNGADG00212_2_FD_184497 | JGI IMG/M metagenome (GOLD analysis project Ga0209226, IMG submission 184497) | Arctic peat soil microbial communities from Barrow, Alaska, USA - Barrow Graham LP Ref core NGADG0011-212 (SPAdes) (version 2) | ecosystem: Environmental > Terrestrial > Soil >...
GCCGCCTCCTGGTCATGGATGACGAGCAGACCGTAGCTGACGTGACATGCGCCATGGCCCGGCGTCTTGGCTACGAGACGACCGCCGTACCAGACGGGGCAGCTGCGCTCACGGCCTATGCACAAGCAGTGACCGATCAGCACCCCTTCGACCTGGTTATCATGGACCTGACGGTCCCTGGCGGCATGGGGGGTCGAGAAGCGGTCCAGAAACTGCACGAACTCTATCCCGACGCCCGCGTCATCGTCGCCAGCGGCTACTCCGACGACGCTTCGATCGCCGAGTACGCCCAGCGCGGCTTCATCGCGTCTCTCTCCAAACCCTACACGATGGAACAACTGGAGCATGTCCTGCGCGAATCGTCCAGGCTCCCGCTGAGTTCATAGCAGTCAGGACTCACCTTAGTCCAATCACGCCCTTCCCAGCACTGCCGCTCTCCGCCCTTTTGCGCTATACTGCCTTATATTGATTGACACAGCAAAAGGAGCCGGCATGGCTGAAGCAGCACCGATTGGATTCGTCCTGGGAACCAAGCCCGCATCGTCGCTGGAGTTCTATGTCCTCGTCGACCAGCACAACTACCTGGAGATGGATGATGTCGTCTTCGTGCGGTCGGCCGTCGAGGGGTATGCCGGCGTCGAGGCCGTTACCTTCTACGGCACCGTCATCGAGGTCCAGCAGTACCATGAGGGCATCCAGTTCGACAGTGACACGACGATCGTGCGCCAGGGCATCATGCCCGCAGGCGTCGCTTACGTTGGCAAGGTGCAGGTCACCAAGCTGGAGCCCGAGGTCTTTGTCGCCCCGCACCCCGCCGACTTCGTCTACCGCGCCACCGGCGCCGATCTGGACAAGGCACTCAGCTTCGACGTCATGAAGCAGCGCGTGCCCGTCGGCATCATGCGCAACAAGGAGCCCTTCTACGTCAACTTCGAGTTCCTCAACGGTGCCAAGGGTGCACACGTCAGCATCAGCGGTGTCAGCGGTGTGGCCACCAAGACCTCGTTCGCCCTCTTCCTCCTGTACTCCATGCTCCACTTCGAGGGCACCAAGCAGGGTGATCAGCAGATGCAGGATGGCATGCCGTCCGCCGACAAGGCCGCCGCGCGCAGCATCGTCTTCAACGTCAAAGGCGAGGACATGCTATTCCTCGACAAGCCCAACAAGGGCCTGACCGACGACCACCGCGCCGTCTACGCCAAGATGGGCCTGCCCACCGCGCCCTTCACCGACCTGCGCTTCTTCACGTCCCCCAAGTCCGACAGCGAGGTCCCCTCGCCCAGCACCGAGCAGCGCCAGGAGGGCGTCACCCCCTACGTCTGGACCATGCGGCAGTTTGCGCAGGACCGCCTGCTCCCCTTCCTCTTCGCCGAGGGCGACCAGGAGACGACCAACCTCTACGGCCTCATCCAGCACCTCACCAACCGGCTGGACTACCTGGCCTCCGACCGCAACATGGAGAACGACGCCCACAGCGGAGCCCTCGTGTACCAGGGCCAGACCATCGGCGACCTGCACGACCTCATCACCATCCTGGAGACCGACATCATGGGACCGGCCGATTCCGAGGACGAGGGCAAGAAGGGCAAGCGCCCGTCATCCGGCGGCTGGTTCACCTCCTTCGACAACCAGGGCACCCAGCTGGCCTTCCTGCGCCGCCTGCGCGTGGCGGCCGACGCCATGAAGGGTGTGATCCGCAGCGACGTGGACCACCCCGACAAGTACCGCTTCGAGTTCAACCAGCACCGCGTCACCGTGGTGGACATCAGCAAGCTCAAGCCCGTGGCGCAGAAGTTCATTGTGGGCAGCACCCTCAAGATGCTGATGACGCAGAAGGAGGCCCAGGGCCGCAAGCCCTACGTCTTCGTCGTCCTCGACGAGCTCAACAAGTATGCCCCGCGCGAAGGACACAGCCCCATCCAGGACATCCTGCTGGATATCGCCGAGCGTGGCCGCTCCCTGGGTGTCATCCTCATCGGCGCCCAGCAGTCCGCCAGCCGCGTCGAGAAACGCATCACCGGCAACGCCAGCATCCGCGTCAACGGGCGCCTCGACTTTGCCGAGAGCCAGAGCCCCGAATACGACTATCTGCCCGAGTCCTTCCGCCTGCGCAGCACCATCATCAAGCCCGGCACGATGATCGTGCACCAACCCGACATCCCCGCCCCCGTCCTCATCAACTTCCCTCTCCCCGCCTGGGCTACCCGTGGTGAAGAGGTCGACGACCAGGACTTGGACAAAGCAGCAAGAGAGTTTGCGGAGAAGTTCTAGTGTGCCTAGGGAGGCAACATGAACTACTGGATTGATCTGTTCACAGGTACAACATGGCGTGAGTTTCAAGTGGCAGGGGCGTCGACGTCCGGCTTCTCACAGAAGAAAGCTCGCACCGTTCAACGAGTCCAGCCAGGCGATGTCTTCCTATGCTATGTCACAGGCATTATGCGTTGGGTAGGCGCCTTCAAGGTAGTGGGGCCCATCAGCGATGACAGGAAGATCTGGCACGAGCGGGATTTTCCTGTCCGTCTGCAGGTGAAACCGGAAGTGATGCTTGACCCTGAAGAGGGAATCCCAATGGGACAACTCGCGGGCAGAGTCAGTTTCTACGTCGACGCGTCTGCCGCACGTGGGTACAATGGTGTCCTGAGGGGCAGCCCCACGCTCTTGAAGAACAGTGCTGATGGCAAACTCATCTTGGGGATGCTCAGAGAGCAGGCACTTCACCCAGTATCGCGGCCCGTTGACCCCAAGAAGTTGGAGAAGCGCTTGTACCCGGTCGTGGGCAAGGTCGGCAGAAGCAAGATACCAATCAATGTCAGCATCCCCGACACTCCGTCGCTAGAGGGTACACCTGTGCCTGCGGGAGAAGAAGTCGCCACGACGGGCCGCAAGCACACTGAGATTCAGTACCAGCTGATGCACCTCGGGGAGCAGATGAACCTTGGTCTCTGGGTAGCTCGCAACGATAGATCGCAGAGCAGCAACGGGCACGTCCTAGGTGACATACGGGGCGTCGTTGACCGATTGCCAACCCAATTCGATGAGGCGACTCAGCGTACCATAGAACTAATCGATGTGTTGTGGCTTAAGAACAACGCCATCGTAGCTGCCTTCGAAGTCGAGGACACGACCTCGGTCTACTCCGGATTGCTTCGTATGAGCGATCTTCTCGCTCTGCAACCCAACCTTGACGTCGCCCTGTATCTCATTGCCCCGGACGACCGACAAGGCAAAGTCCGTCAGGAGATGCTACGTCCTACGTTCAGGCTTCGGGAGAAACCGTTGGGAACAGTCTGTGGTTACATCTCCTATTCAAAGCTACAGGAGAAACTGGAGGGAATCAACCGACTGGAATTGGGATCATCACTTACGCCAGCCTTCCTCAAGAAGCTCGCCGACTACTATGACCAATGAGCCAGCTGATGAATAGGGTTGGTATTCGGGAACCAGACCTGGATTGACATCCCCTCCTGGGCCACCCGTGGCGAAGAGGTCAACGACCGGGACCTGGACAAGGCAGCACGAGAGTTCGCAGGGAGGTTCTAGTGAAGAGGGATGTGCTGAAGTAGTATTCTTGTCGCCCACCACGGTCCCACATAGGTGGACCATGACGCCTGGTCGTGGAGGACCTCGGCCGTTTCGTTTGCTCGTACGATCTGTGCGAGGAAACGCCGGGTCAGTCAACGCGGGTGGCAGCAGGTACGGATGCTCTGATGCAGGCGGCGCCGACGAACCAGCACTTATCCAGCTTTGACCAAAAATACACGTCTTGACTGCGGAGGGAAGGGTACGATGCTACCACCGTCATTGCTGCACGAAGATGGACGCCCGTTCTCAGCTGAGGAAGTCGCAAGAGCGGAAGTAGCTCTCCGAGGCTTGTCAGACGAAGATCGACGGAGATTTGCCAAACAGAACTCGGAAGACATCTCCTCGACAAGTCAACCGCGAATCCTAGTCGTCTCAGGTCCAGGCACTGGGAAGTCCTACCTCTTTGCCCAGAGAATTAGTACGTGGCTTAGACATGACGAAGAGAGCCAGGTCCTCGTGACGACCTTTATTAGGAAGCTGCAGACGGATTTGCAGAAACGTATTGTCGAATCTGACGTGCTGTCGGAAAATCAGAAGAAGACCGTGAGGGTGATGACCTTCCACGGCTGCGCTTTGAGTATTCTGGAAGAAGCAATCTTCCAGGAGGAGGTGCTATCTGGATGGAGCCTTCGTGCCCATGTCATTCCGTTTGATGGGGCCTTGGCGACACGAATATGGAGATACGCCCGTCACATTCTCGCATCCACGCGACCAGATGTAGCACTCCCTGCGTTCGACTACCAAGAGTACGAGGACAGCCTCGGTGACTATTCGTCTGTGATGCCCAGCTCAATGAACGAAATGGTGCTTGTGTTCCGCAGAATATGCACGGCGATTAACGGGATACCTTTCGTAGAGTTGCCAGTCGTCGCACTTGAAGCGCTTGACGCTAGCCCGGAACTTGCCGGACAGCGCTTCCTAGTCATTGATGAGCTACAGGATCTCAACCGGGTTGAGTTGAGAATGCTGGACAGGCTCATCGACTTGTCACCCGGTGTACTCCTGGCGGGAGATGATGACCAGGTTTTGTATGAGTTCAAGGGCAGTAGTTCCAGTGACATAATCGGCCGTGCTCAGTCGCCTACCGCTGCCAAAGCTATGCTCCCCTTGTCCAGACGCTGCTCATCGAACATCATGAGAGTTGCAGAGGCTCAAATCGCCAACCAATGTCAGAGATGTGGAATCACCAGGATTCCGAAGGTGTCAATACCGCTGAGTTCAGCTGCTGACCAGGGCTCGGTGCGCGTAGTCGCCTGCTGGAACCCGGCGGCGGCCACGCACTTCCTTACACACGAAATCTCGGTTGCTCTGCAAGAAAGGCTTCAGCTTCGCTCTGAAGCTAGCGCGGCGCAACATGAGTCCGACCCCTACCTTCTTGTTTTGTCAAAGGACAGAGGACTGGAATGCCTAGGCAAGGAGGGGTCTTCAGATGTCAAGACGGCCGCGGCCGCCTATGGCAGCCCAGACCTCCGATTGGGAAAGACCATGAGCTCAGCAATTTCCTGCATATGTCTTGGAGAGCATGAAACGGACAACATGCTGTTTCTGGAATGTGTGGATCTGGCAAGAGCTTCAGATGCCGATATTGCTGACACGATCGCAGAGGGCCTCGCCTCCGGTCGTCCCTTCACCGAATGCAACGCGGATGTCTCTGACAAATTGCTCTCACTAGGTGCCAGACTGTATGACGACATATGCAATAGTTCACTTGACGCCAAGGAGAAGGCCAATCGCATCGCAAGCATAGTAGGTGTGCTGCCGGGCGACTCTATGGAACAACTTGTCAGCAACTTATCCCATCCAACAATGGTTGGCTTTTTCTCCTTGCCAAGAAGCAGTTGGCCCCAAGAGCTGGAGGACATTCGGCGAAGGACAGATGTCGATTTCAGGGGAACGCCCGCCTGCAGCGTTCTAACGATTTCCCAAGCCAAGGGTTTGAACGCTGACGAAGTCGTTATGGTTGGCTTTGATGATGTTCACATGAGGAACCTGAGCCCACAGGCGTTCTATGTGGCTCTGACTAGGGCACGCAGACAGGTGACACTCCTGACGATTCTGAAACAAGGAGGGTGTCATGGAGCTCCAGACCTTCTGGATACTCTGCCAGAGGAGTGCCTCACTTTCTGGAGCTACACGAAAGGTGGAGGGCTACAGCAGCTGCCGACCAAGGCTGCCTTCTACAGGAAGATTGCGTCGTGGTCCTCCTGGAGGCCTGCTGATCTCCGAATTCCTCAACCACGTGCAGGCGGGCAATGACAGGATCGATCCTCTAAGCCATGATGTCGCGCACGTGGAGGATGCCCGCAGCACCAATGGTCAGGGACGCACGCAGTTCACCGACAAGAGGAATGGGAGACTCTACTCGCGAGTCGCTTTCCCTGTGACCGCGGCCGAAGCCAGCCTTCGAGTACCTAGCTCACATTGGTCACCGCAGTGCAAACAACAGGATGGCCTCACACGTGCACGAAACTACCGGACTGTCGGCCCCCTATTGGGCCGCCAGATCCTGGAGCACTTCTTCAGTTGAGACCACCTTGCAGTAGATCTGGTTCAGGATCCTGGTCTCCCAGACCTGAAGGTCGGCGTTGATGGCCGACGTGGCGTCCTCCACCAGGAAGACTGTATAGCCCCAGTCCGACAAGTCGCGCACGGTGCTGGAAACGCACTGATCCGTGAACAGGCCACAGACTACCACGTGCTCGATGCCCATCCATCTCAGGATGTGGCCGTACTGGGTGCCCATCACGGTGCTGTCCGTGGTCTTGCAGACGACGATCTCGCCGTCTCTGGGCTTCAGGTCATCGACAACCTCCTGTTCCGTCGAGCCAATCTTCAGCAGGGTATAGTTCCAGCCCGGTCTGGCCTGTGTGGGCGAACGGTCGCGACCATCTTCGCGCTGATTGCCGAGTGTTGCGAACGTCACGGCCATCTGCTGGTCACGGAAGAACGTGAGGAGTCGCCTGGCATTTGGAATGACCATCCCGTTCAGTCGGTCGTAGAGGTAGCTGTTGCCCGCATTCATGAGCTCGACAGCAAGGTCCTGATCGTGCTTCTGAACATCGATGATCAGCAGCGCAGTCTTGTCCTTCAGCGGCTTGATCTTCTCCCAGTAGTCACCTTCGGAATGCACGTCGAAGTTGGGGTTCGGGAACTTTCTGAATGTCGGAGTCTTTCCATCTTCCATCTTTTCCTCCCATGTCGAATGTTGTCTACGACCCAGCTGCTGCGTCATTGTCCGTGAAGAGGTCCAGATAGGCCGAGTAGGCGAAGCTTCGGTTGCGCTTGCGGCCAGTGGTCTCCTTGAGAATGCCGATCTCGCACAATTCCCGGACCAGGTCATTTGCATTCGCGATGGATCTGTCGACGATCTTGCTCACAGCCACAACGTCAACGATGGGGCGGGAGTACAACTGTTCCAGCAGGACGAGTCCCTTGGTGGCGCCACGACCCATTTGCTCGGTAACTCTCCTCCGGTCCTCTTCGCGCAAGTCCACAACCTTGCGCGCCGTGACGGTGGCCTCTTGTGCAACAACAGCGACTCCGCGCAGGAAGAACTTGAGCCAGGATTCCCAATCGCCCGCGTCGCGTACAGCTTGCAGCCGATCGTAGTATTCTGTTTGGTTTTGCTTGAAGTAGTGAGACAAGTAGAGCAATGGTCGCTGGAGTACCCCTCGCTCGCAGAGCAGAAAGGTGATGAGCAGACGCCCGACGCGGCCGTTGCCATCCAGGAATGGGTGAATCGTTTCAAACTGGCAGTGAACCAATCCTACCTTGATCATTAGAGGGACAGGTGTCTCGTCATGGATGTACTTCTCCAAGTTGTCCAGTGCACCCTGCATCTCATAGGGAGGTGGAGGTACGTGGCGCGCCGTGTCTGGACGAGAGCCAAGTGGTCCTACCCAGTTCTGGCTTGAGCGAAATTCACCTGGATTCTTGTCCGCTCCTCGGACTCCCTTCAACAATTTCTCATGGATCTCCCGGATAAGACGTAGAGAAAGGGGCAGATCCTTGAGCCTGTTCAGCCCATAGTTCATGGCTGCTACGTAGTTCACAACCTCCTCGACGTCTCCCTGGATACCAGATTCTGCGGCTCTGGACTCAAATTCGACCAGGTCGATGAGCGATGCCTGTGTGCCCTCGATCTGGCTGGACAGAACCGCTTCTTTGCGTACGTACATGTAGACGAACAGATCCGGGTTGGGGAGAACCGTTGTGGATCCGTCCAGTCCTCCAATGGCCCGATCGGCCTGTGACAACAGTGTCCACATTTCATCATCCATGGAGATTGGCGGGATGGGAGGAAGGCTCGCCGGGATGAAAGCGCGGTACCCCTGCGGTTGCAGTATGTATCTGCCTGCTCTGAACTTGTCATTAGTCTCCATCCGGCGCCTCCACCCACGCAATATCACTCTGGTGTCATTATTATCGGATTGTGGCACTTTTCAATAATAAGGGAGAGTGTTGTTATCATTGGCGATAATATGGAGCACAAAACGATGTCTTATTATCGGAAATTGGCACTTTTCAATAATAACGAGGAGTCTCTCTCAAATATTCGGTCGGCCATTACTTACTGCGTCAGGGCATCCGAGGAGATGGGCGGGCTTCTGACCTCGATGCAGCCAAGTCACCGGCTGCAACCTTCTCAGTGAAAGAGTTGCACGTCATTGGTCTCCGTCACTATCCATTAGAATTATTCTACTAGAATAATGCCAAAGGATGGCGATGTGCTGCGAATAGGATGGACTCCCGCCTGCGCCGAAAGCACCCCTCACCTTGAACAGAAAGGCTCGGGGGGAGTGACGGATCAGCTGCCTGCGCGGACATGACAAATCAGCAGATCGTCCTCCGTCGAGTGAGATGAAACAACGCGCAGCTGTTGAAGCGAAGAAAAATACATATACTGACCCGGGACTACAAATTTGTACGTCGTTACGAAAATCGTGCAGTATGATAGAAGATGATAAGTCTGCAAGAACTCGAAGAGTTTGGCCAATCGAAGGGTAGGTTATGGCATGAGTAACTTGTTGCTAGAAATGCAGGGTATAGCAAAGTATTTCCCAGGTGTCATAGCAAATGACGACGTAAACCTGAAACTTCATGAAGGCGAAGTGTTGGCGTTGCTGGGCGAAAACGGTGCCGGAAAAACAACCCTGATGAACATTCTCTATGGCATCTACAAGCCGGACAAGGGCAAGATCCTGGTTGATGGCCAAGAGGTAAGCATCGGAAGCACAAGTGATTCCAGAAAGTATAGAATTGGCATGATCCACCAGCATTTCATGCTCGTGGACGTCCACACGGTAGTGGAAAATATCATTTTAGGGTTGAAACCACAGCAGGGAAGAACGCTGAGTATCGCTGAATCTGCAAAAAAGATTCAGGAAATAGGTAAGAAGTACAGGTTGGATGTGGATCCTTATGCTTATATCTACCAGCTTCCTGTTGGATTGCAGCAGCGTGTTGAGATCATCAAGGCGATTTTCGTGGGAGCGAAAATCCTTATTATGGACGAGCCCACGGCGGTTCTTGCTCCTCAAGAGGCCAATGAACTTTTTGAGTTTGCACGCAATTTCAAGAAGCAGGGAAATTCCATCATTTTTATCACACATAAGCTGGGCGAGGTCATGGCAATTGCAGATAGAATTGAGGTCCTGAGGGACGGACGAGTCGTCGGAGAGGTCCGGAAGGAAGATGCTGCCGAAGATGGGCTGGCGCAGATGATGGTAGGCAGAAAGGTTGTTCTGGATAAAAAACCGGAGCCTGCCAAGATGGGCCCCACTATTTTGAATGTTAAGAATCTGAGCGTTAAGGGCGATCGCGGAAACGTGGCGCTGGATAAGACTTCCTTTGAGATCAAAGCCGGCGAGATCTTCGGAGTGGCCGGGGTCAGCGGTAATGGGCAGGAGGAGTTGGCTCAGACGATCTACGGCCTACGGAAAGCCGTAAGCGGAAGCATCAAGATCAACGGGCAGGAAATTGTCAACAAATCCCCGCTGTTTTCCATGAATCATGGTGTTGCCTATATTCCGGAAGATCGGCAGAAAACAGGGCTTGTTCTTGGCATGAGCGTTCAGGAAAACCTGATGCTTAAAGGCTACTGCAAACCTCCTTTTTCCCGGGACGGTGTCCTCAACCTGGACAAGATGGCGGAAACGAGCAGGAAACTCGTTGAGGAAGACAGCATTAAGACTCCGTCCATTTCTACGAAAGTCAAGAATCTTTCTGGAGGAAATCAGCAGAAGATCGTTATTTCGCGGGAGATCCAGGAGGAGCCTTCGTTGCTTATTGCTGCCCAGCCTACCAGAGGGCTGGATATCGGTGCGGCCGAGTATGTTCATAAAACCTTTTTTCAAGAACGGAGCAAGGGAAAGGCCATTCTTCTCATCTCAACGGATCTGAATGAAATCCTTTCGTTATCAGACACGATCGGAGTCCTGTACGGGGGAAAGTTATTGAAGATCATGCCAAGAGAAGACGCGGATATTCAGAAAATAGGGCTCTTGATGGCTGGCATCAGAGAGGAGTAAGGATGGGGGCAACCAGATTTTTTGACCGGATTAATTCTGTTATCCAGGAAAGGATGCGCAAGAGGGATAATTTTTCTTGGCTCTTTCTTTTTCCTATTGTTTCGGTCTTGCTGGGAGTCCTGGCTAGTGGCCTTATGATTTTGCTGCTTCATATGAATCCTATCTCGGTATTCTGGGATACTCTCAAATACACGTTTGGTGACTATTATTCTATTGCGGAGATCTTTGTAAAAGCGACACCGTTGATTCTCTCGGGTCTTGCCTTTGCGTTTGCGTTTCGGGGAGGCCTTTTCAACATAGGAGCACAAGGTCAATTTTATATCGGAGTTGTTCTGGCTGTCACAGTTTCCCTGAAGGTGACACACCTGCCGGGAGCAATCGTGATGCTGATCGCTATGTTGGTAAGTAGCGTCTTTGGCGGATTGTGGGGTGCTTTTGCTGGATATGCTAAGGCAAAATTCAACTCAAATGAGTTCCTGATCACGATGATGTCCACGTACGTAGCCACGAACGTGTTGAATTATTTTCTGAACGGACCTCTTCAGGAAACGGCAAAGTTCTATCCCCGGACAGACTCGATTCCAACGTCGACAAATCTACCAATTTTGATCCCAAACACGAGGCTTCATTATGGGTTTATACTGGCCCTTCTGATCGCGCTATTGTCGTATTTCATTCTGTGGAGGACGACAATTGGCTATAAAATTAGAACGGTTGGGCTGAACAAGAATGCTTCACAGTACGCCGGAATGAATATCGGCATGGTTTATGTTATTACTATGTTCATCGCGGGTGCCTTCGCCGGCCTCGCCGGATTCACCGAAGTCAATGGTGTCCAGCACATGGCAATGCAGGGATTTTACAGCAGCGTAGGGAGCGATGGCATTGCCGTGGCTCTTCTTGGAAGCGCCAACCCGATCGGGGTTGTCCTCTCGGCCGTCCTTGTTGGATTCTTGCAGGTGGCGGGAACCATCATGCTGCAGACATCGCGGGTGCCTTCAAGCATTATCAATGTGACCGAAGGCTTTGTGATCATGTTTGTGATTATCTCGTTCTTCGTGCAGGATCGGATTAGTGCAACGAGCAGAAAAAGAGAAGTACTCGCAAAAAGGAAAAGTGAGGGGCAAGAGGCATCATGATCAACATAAATGTTCTGAACAGCTTTCTGAATATCTCCATGAAAATGGCGACTCCTTTGCTGCTCGGAGGCCTCGGCGAGATTATTGTTGAACGCGCGGGCGTCATGAATATGGCAATCGAGGGCATCTTCCTGGTAGGAGCCTGGGGTGGTTTCGTTGGAGCGTATGTCTCTCACAGCCTTCTGATCGGACTCCTTGTCGCCATCGCTGCCAGTGTTCTGATTGGTCTAGTTTACGGGTTTCTGACTATTACACTCAAACTGAATCAGATCATTGCAGGCAGTGGCCTCAACATCCTGAATCTCGGTCTGACGATTTTTATGTACCGGGTTCAATTTGGCATTCCCACGACGCCCCTGAAGGTGCAGATCTTCCCGGATCTTTCAATCCCGTTCATTTCCAATATCCCATTGTTGAGTCAGTTGCTGTCGAACCAGAATATTTTCACGTATCTTGCCATTCTCTGTGTCCCGATCGCTCACATCTTTCTGTTCCATACCAGGTTCGGACTGAATCTCCGATCGGTTGGGGAGAATCCCGAGGCAGCTGATTCTGCCGGCATCAACGTTGCACGGATGCGGTTTTTTGCAGTTCTTATCGCAAGCATCTTGAGCGGAATTGCGGGGGCGTTTTATTCCATAGGGTACCTTGGCATTTTTACCGATGACATGATTGCGGGCCGGGGATGGATCGCTTTTGCAGTCGCCTTCTTCAGCAACTGGGCTCCGATAAGTGCTCTGTGGGGATCATTGATGTTCGGCGTGGTCAGTTCACTGTCAATAGTCTTCCTTACGACAGGCATCAAAGCGGTTCCCAATGAGTTGGTGCTTGCACTGCCATACATTGTTACAATTGTCGCTACTATGACGCGCAAAAGTTTGAGAGCCCCAAAAGCGCTGGGAGAGCCGTTTAGAAAGGAGGAGTAATAATCTCAGTCAAAAGAACAAGCACACTGATGAGGAACGATTGTCCGTTAGTAAGCGCTTGTTTCCGACAGATGTGTATAATGAAAAGGAAATTGAGTTAGGTTGGTTTTGTAGGATTGGAATGCGGGTTCAAATGTATGACAAATCAACTATAAGGGGAGGAACAAAGCCTATGAAGTTCACAAAAATATCGCTCGTTTCCTTACTTGTTGTGTTGCTTTCTCTCGGCGTTCTGACGGGATGCGGAACAAGCTCTTCGCCACAGCAGGGGACCTCTCAGACTAAGGGTCCTGGTGACTACAAGATTGTCCTTATTCTGCCAGGACCAATCAGCGACCAGAGCTGGAATGCAACGAACTATTCTGGTTTGCAGGCATGCAACAAGGACCTTGGAACGAAGATAGAATATGTTGAAAGCGTTCTGGATCAGGATTTTGAATCGACATTCAGGAATTATGGGCAGAGAGGGTATGACTTCGTCCTTGCTGCGGGAACGCAGTTCGATGATGCAGCACAAAAGGTTGCGGCACTGTACCCCAAAACTGACTATCTTGTCATCAACGGGGCCGTCTCTGCTTCTCCAAACCTTTCGAGCGTAACCATCCGGGAATGGGAAAGTGGCTATGTGTCCGGAGTTCTTGCCGGTTATACGACCAAGTCTGGTATTATCGGCGAAATCGGGGGATTCCCGAATGAGTTAATGGCTGACTGCTTGAATGGTGCGACCGCAGGTGCCAAATACGTCAATCCGTCGTTCAAGAAGGCCATCAGAGCGTATGCAAATTCATGGAGCGATGTTGCCAAAGTCAAGGAACTTACTTTGTCCATGCTCTCCCAGGGCGCTGATACGATTTTCTGCTATGCCAACCAGGCTGGGCTGGGCGCCATTCAGGCATGCCAGGAAAAGAAAGCAAAGCTGATTGGGTTCTCTAGCGATCAGAACAGTGTCGCTCCTGGCGTTGTCCCGGCAAGCGTTCTGTATGATTACGAGGTTCTGTACAAGAACTTTGTCAAGCAGTTCCTTGACAAGACCCTGAAGCCAGAAGTTCTTAGTGCTGGCATCAAGGAAGGCATCGTCAAGGTCATTTACACCGAGTCCGTTTCTCAGAGCGTGAAGGACAAGGTGACCGAGGTAGAGAACGACATTATCAGCGGCAAGATCCAGAAGCCGCCGACCACTGCCCAGTAAATAACTTGGCTTTTGCCTTCTAAACAAAGCAGTTGATACAGTCCCCCGGAGGGAAAACACCCTTCGGGGGACTTTGTTGTTGGATCAAAGACTTCTTAGCAATAGTGCGACAACTCCGCATAGGCGACAGCGACGGTGTTCGTCAGCATTCCAAGTAAGCTTGACATATCAGTTTGAACCTCCAAAATGCAGGGCTAGGCTATTTTCGTGTACGAGTTGGTTTCATGTGGCCAGATGCTGTCTGGGATGCACTTACGATTTCTATGGAGGGTGAGAAAGGAGAACATGATGAGGAAAGTACGAATCTAGTTCTCGGCACTGCTTGTGCTTTTCATTGATACTCAGTAGTCTTGGCGAGCTGATCCTCTGTATCGAACCGGCAGTATCCCAACAAGCACCTGCGTCTGGGGTCCAGTTCTTGCTCTCCACGGTGCAGTTGTCGTTCTTGTGCCAAGGATGGGAACGGCAGATGGCTCAAGACCTTGGTAAGCGCAGTGAAGACGTAAACCTGAGCACGGCATTTGAGAAGGCTCGCTGAAGCCGGTCTCGTCCGAGCAATCCAGTCAAATGCCAGCGATCCAACTAGCCGTTACGAAGCCAATACTTAGGTACTGCGACACTTTACTGCGACAAATGAGATGGCTGTAGAGTAACCTCAGTCGTCAAGCCCTACGTCAGAGTTCTCCTGACGGAATAAAGATGTGCTGCGAATAGAATGGACTCCCGCTTGCGAGGCAGAACGCCCCTCGTATTGGACTAACATACCCGTGGGAAACACCCCTCGCCTTGAAGAACACCTCGCATCTTGGACAAAAGGATGCGAGGGACAAAAGGGCTCGGGGGAGTGAAGAAACGGCAAGCTGGCACCAGTACGCCGCTGGACTATACTGGACAAAGGAGGCCTCTATGTTTGAGCCTAAATTCACGATCAGCAATGCAATTCTTGTGGATCTGACGCGTATCGAGGGTGCCATTGGTTTTATGTCGACTGCGCACCTGTCGGACGACTGGATCCGCGACATGCAGGCGAACGCTCTCACTCTGGAAGCACACTATACGACGCATATCGAGGGCACGCAGCTGACACTTGAGCAGTCCACACAGTTGCTGGCTGGGCAGACGATACCAGAGGCCAATCCGAACGATGTGCGTGAATTGCTCAACTATCGCACAGCTTTTGAGCTGGTTGCTGAATATGTCGGCAGCGGCGAGCCCATCACTGAGGTGCTGATCCGCGAGATCCACAAACGGCTGGTCACCAACGTGCGTGGAGGCTCGGCGGCGCCTGGCCAGTATCGGCTGGGTCAGAATCTGGTCGTCG
>Ga0209226_10000895_pt1 | contig 14673 bp, 13 predicted proteins | sample BarGraNGADG00212_2_FD_184497 | JGI IMG/M metagenome (GOLD analysis project Ga0209226, IMG submission 184497) | Arctic peat soil microbial communities from Barrow, Alaska, USA - Barrow Graham LP Ref core NGADG0011-212 (SPAdes) (version 2) | ecosystem: Environmental > Terrestrial > Soil >...
CTCGTTTGTCTCACGAACACCTCTCTTCACTCGCCCTGCCGTCACTGAACCCCTTTCCTGCCCCGGAACCCAGGAGCCTGGTTGCCTCTGGCCGGCGGGACACCCCGGCGTTTAGACTGCCGGCTATCCTGTTCGCCCTGGAATGCCGGGAGCGATCCGGCCTGGAGGGTTCATCCCCTACGACGCCGGGGGCACGTCCTTGGAGTCCTCGGGGTCCATCTTCAGGAACTCGATCACCTCCGCCTCGTCGAAGTTCATGTACTTGCCCACCCTGAGGCAGGAGAGCATCCTGAGCATCTCCACGTTGTTCATCGTGAGTACTATGCTGTTCGTCTTGTGACCTCCCTGACTAATTCCGACCTATCGATCCATCCGTCACGCCGGCCCATTCTTCCTTGACCCGGCTCCTTGATTCTTACAGGCACCCACCAGTGCGTGTAAAGGTGGTCTTGCCAACTTTCAAACCAGGAGAAACCGAGCAAAACCAGGGACAACAACTATTTCTGAAGTTTGCCCAAACCATCTAGATTTCATGCGGGCTACGGGGTATCCATAGAGAGGGCGAAAGCTCTCGCGCCCACTAAGAGTCGTTGGCGCAATGTAGAATTTGTTCTGGGCCTGAACAGCAGGGCGCACCGGATGCCAGGTAGCTCTGTTTCACCAATAAGGCAGGAGGCAGTATTGAGTTACGTCACCAGGAAAGAATGGAAAATCGGTCCCAGGTATTACGCCGTCTACACCGACAGGGCGGTCAGGCGCAGGTGGGAGGCTGTCTCCAAGTAGGAGAGTGCGGCGATGGTGCCCAGGCCGGAGTGGCTGGCCGCCATGGGCAAGTTCTTCGACATCCCGGTGGGTGACCTCTTCGGAGTGGACAAGCGCTACCCCACGGACAAGAAGAATAAGAGGAGGAAGAGGGGCTGAGGCGGGGTATCTTGCCGTGTTCATTCACACGCGGACTGTCACCGGGGAGATCCATAATCATGTTGGGGGAATAGAAAAAGGGAGACAACGATATGAGCGGCTTCGTGAGGCGGAGAGTCCTGGAATCCGGCGCGGTACGCTATTACCCGGTCATCATTGTCAACGGCAAAAAGAAGTCCTGCGGTGGATACAACCGGCGCAAAGACGCAGAGGCCCGTTTGCGGATTCTCGAAGGCGAGCTGGCAAATGGGACCTATGGCCGCACAAACCCATTCTTTGAGGACTACTGGCGCCAATGGTTCACCGGTAAATCCAAGAGCCTCAAGCCATCGACGCGCGCCGACTATAAGCGGGCCTTCGCCCTGGCTTCACCCATACTTGGGGGAAAGCGTATTTGCGATATCACGCCGGCCGACATCCAACAGTGGATAAATGTTCTGGCCGAGTCGGAACTGAAACCTTCGAGCATCCGCATCTACTACAGCAAACTGAAAGCCTGCCTTGAGTCGGCTGTTGACCATGAACTCATCGAAAGATCGCCCTGCAGGCGAACGCTTAACCTGCCCCGGATCGACAGGCACGCCGAAATAGAGTGTCTGCCTCCAGCACAAACGAAGGCAGTCTTGGAGGGGCTCAGGGACCCTTATAAAACACTCGTGGGCGTTTTGATGTACTCGGGCGCAAGGTTGGGCGAGGTACAGGCACTACGCTGGAAGGACATCGACCTCGAGAAGAACTGCATTCACGTCAGAAGGAACTACACCCCGGAAAGCGGATTCACCACGCTGAAAACGAAAGCGGCCAGGCGAAAGGTGCCTATGATGCCGCGGCTGAGGCAGCTCCTGGAGGCTTACGAGCCCGGCCCCGGGGCAGAGCTTCTGTTCCCGGGAGAAGTCGAAGAGCAACCTCTCTGCCGCCCTCCCATCCGCCGGCACTTTGAGCGCGCCCTGAACGCTGTTGGACTGAGCGGATACACGCTGCATTCCCTGAGACATACCTTCGCCAGCACATTGATCGACGCGGGTGCCAATCCCAAGGCGCTCCAGGTTGTTCTAGGGCACAGCTCGATTCAAATGACTCTCGGCACCTACGGTCATCTATTCAGTACAGACCTCGGGGATTCTCTCTTGACCGCGGATCGACTCTACAGTGGCGAATCCGCCTCCGTCGTGCCGATCAGTGTAAGAACTGGTAATACTGAGGTGGCCGAGCCAAAGTGAGCCTGCTGGCTTATGACCTATATATATTGCATATGACCTATATATATGTCATACTCGGGCCATGAGATACCATGAGCCGCTCGATGATATCCTCGGTAACAGGGTGCAGGTCAAACTGATACGAGTACTGGTGAGGACGAAGGGCTCATTCACGGGAAGAGAGCTCGCAAGGCTGATCGGCTACTCCCAGAACCAGACGCGACTCGCTCTCGAGGAACTGGAGCGAAACGGCGTTGTCGTCCGGCAGAGCGCGGGCAGGTCGTACCTCTATTCCGCTGACAATGAGAACATCCTCATCAAGGACTTCCTCGAAGCTGGTTTCGGCCTCGAAGACGCCCTTCTGGACCGCATGGCCGGTGTCTACCTCGAAGAGGTCGGCAGGGACCTCGTCTCGGTTGTCCTGTTCGGCAGTGTGGCCAAGGGCGAGGAAAAGCCCGAAAGCGACATCGACCTTGTGGTAGTCGTAAGAGACAAGGCCGACCTGAAAGTCGTCGAAGACCGTGTCGCGGAAGCCTCGGCCAAAGTTACGCGTCGTTTTGGGAACCAGGCGACTGCGATCGTGGCCAGGAAGTCCGACTATGAACGGAAGACCGGGCAGAAGAGGGGCTTCTGGCGAGAGGTCGCGGAAACAGGGGTCAAGCTCAATCCAAGCCCAGGGAGTGGTTTATGACCAAGGAACCGCAGACGAAGAAGGTGGAACGGTCTGCAGCAAGGGTCTTCTGGAGCCGCGCCAGCCAATGCGCGGAAATGATGGAAGAGGCTCTCGGCCGCGGGCAATGGGAAGCGGCCGGGGTGAACGCGGTCCATGCGGCTATCTCCGCCAACGACGCCGTTCTCGCGGCACTCCGTGGAATCAAGCCCGCCAGCGCGGATCACAAAGATGCCGCGCGTGTGCTTTTGTCCCAGTTGAATGAAGATGACGCCCAGAAGGCCGGAAAGAGGTTAGGCGTAATACTGGCGAAGAAAAGCCGGGTCGAATACGAAGATAAGCGCTTCAGCGAAAAAGATGCGCGGGATGTCGTCGTGGATACGCAAAGGTTCCTCGAATGGGCCAAGAGCAGGATCCCCAAAGGATTTCAATAGGATTGTTCATGCCCGCCTTTCCGGTTCCGTCTTGTGGCACTCCCTGACATCGTGGTCATAAGTGCCTTAACACCAAGTCTGTAGTAGTGAGTCCGCGTGAATTATGCCCCTCCGTGCGAAAACTGGTGACGTATAGGTGGCACGGGCGGAGAGCAATTCCTTATTATCGCATGATACCGCGATATTCTTAAAGTGGGTTCTTCTTCAAGATGAAGCACTGAGGCGGTCCGGCGGAAGGTCTCGCTAGAGTTTTCTCGCGGCTTCGAGCATCCAGCGGACGTTGCGGACGTCTATGGAGGCATGGGTGTGCGTGGGGGCGAGGATGAAGCCGCCGCCCGACGAGTCCTCGACAGCCTTCCTGACCGCCTCCTCCACCTCGTCGCGCGTGGCGTCCACCAGGACGTGTGCAACGTCGATGTTGCCGACCAGGCACAGGCTGTCGCCAACCTTAGCGCGGGCGACCGCCAGGTCGTTGTCTGCGGTGGGCTCAAAGGCGTGCGCCCCGTCGAAGCCCCATTCCACGAACTTCTCGACCAGGTCGTTGGTGTTGCCGCAGCAGTGGATGTATATCCTGGCGCCGTGCCGGTGGACCGTCTCCGTGATGGCGCGAAGGCCGTCGCCGTAAAGTTCCTCGAGCTTCGCCGGCGCTAGCATGGGGGCCGCCTTGTACGCCAGGTCGTCCCCGTAAGCCAGCACGCTTGCCCCCGCCCGGCAGTAGGCGTCCGCCACCGAAACCGACAGCGCGGTGTGATAGTCGATCATCTCGCGGACGAAAGCCGGGTCCCTCCGCATCAGCGAGACGAAGGTCGTGAAGCCCATCGGCTGCCACGAGTTCTCCCACAGGCCGGGGCCGATGTACGGCAGCAGGGCTATCCGGCCGCGCCATATCGCGCGCAGCGCGCGGTACATCCTCACCCCGCGGACCGCGTACTCCGCGATGCCCGGGAACCTCCAGGCCCGCCAGTCCTCTTTCGTCTTCAGCAGGCCGTCGCGGTACATGAAGTAGGCGTTGCCATGGCCGTCGTCGACGATGTCGTAGAGCCTGCCAAACGCGTCCTCGAGCTGAGCATGGTCTCGCAGGGCGATCCGCTGGTACCCGAACCACAGGCCGTCGAAGCCCAGCGAATGGTTGACCCGCGCCGCGTCGTTATAGAAGAAGAACAGCGCCGGGTCGATGAAGCGGTTGAGAGTGCGCGCGTGACGGTCGACGAACCTGCTCCCGCGATCACTCGACAGGAAATCGAGCAGCCCGTTGGGCTTTCGTCCGAGCACCTGGTTGCTGATGTTGGGGTCTATCATCAGCGAGAAGGTGGGAATGCGGTCGGGCCTGCCTCCCGACAGCGCTGTGAACAACTGCTCCTCCGGGTCCATCCCGCACCTCCGTAAATCGCCACCGCCACCGATTCTATAACGGTTGGCCCGCGGCCGATATATACGTGAGGGTAGGTGGTCAATGTCCGCGAAAAAGCGATACACGACTTTCATCCTCTTGCTCGTCGTCGCCCTGGTGCCGGTGACGGTGGTCGCCGGCTGCGGCGGCTCCGGCGCTGCAGGAGAGTCGCAGAACGCATCGAGCGCCGATCAGGGTGTGGACAAGGGCGTCGCGAGCAGCCCGGCTCCGGGTGCGGACCGCACTGTGACCATGAACGGCCGGTCCGTCATGGAGGGTTGGATGAAGCACTGGGGGTTCACCCGGGAAGGCCCCGTCGAGAAGAACGGCTATTCCCTGGTCTACAAGGAGCTGGACGCCTCCGACCTCGACAATCTACCGGGCAGCTTCGCGCAGAACGTCGAGGGGCTGGCTCCCGGGTCGCTCGCGTTCTTCAAATTCTGCTTCGTGGACTTCCAGGGGGACAACCTCGACCGGCTCGAGGGGATAATCGACCGCGTCGTACAGACGGCTCACGAAAGGGGGCTGCGCCTGATACTGGGCAACACACTCCCGGTGCGTAAGCAGGACGGCTCGCCCGAGCTGGTCGAAGAATACCGGCGATATAACGCGTTCCTCGAGTCAACGGCTGCGGATCCCGATAACGCCGGCAAGGTATGGGTCTACGATCTCTACGGCGTGCTCGCCGGCCCGGACGGCTTTCTCAAGCCTGAGTTCCAGACCGAGGACTCGCACCCTAACGAGTCTGCCTACCGGGCACTTGACGCGACGTTCTTTCCCCTGCTGGATAAGATAAACGAGGGGAGCGGGACGTGAACGTGCCCATGCCCTAACGGTGGGCCCGATAAGAAGAAGACCCCACCCGCGAACGAAAGGACCATCATGATCTGCCCCGGGTGCAAAGCCGAGAACTCGGACATGCTCGTCAACTGCGAGTTCTGCGGGCAGCCCCTTTCCGCAGCGCCCGGGGGCGAGGCGCAAGATGGTGCAGTGGAGCGGGGCGACGAGGGCCGCGGGCAGCCGACAGGCGAGTACGGCCCATCCGCAGCGCCCGGCCAGGGCTACGCGCCATCGGAGGCACCACCTCCGACGCCCTACTCCTATCGACAGCAGCCCGCCGTCCCGGGATCTCCCTGGTACCAGAAAACCTGGGTGTACCTCCTGGCGATCGTGGTCGTCACGGCGGTCGTCGCCGGCATCTTCGTCTCGAGGGGAAACGTCAAGTCCTACCCCGCGCTGGTCGTCGACAACAACCCGACACTCCTCGACTTCTACACCGACACGTGACCGGCGTGCCAGGCGATGGCGCCCATCGTCGATGGGCTGGAGCAGCAGTACAAGGGCAAGGTGAGCGTCAAGAGGATAAACGCGAACTCCGACGCCACCGCGAACGAGTTCGGCATATCGGCCGTGCCGACATACATCTTCATCGATTCGAGCGGAACGGTGACAGAAAAGCAGGTTGGCGGCGACCCACAGAAGCTGGAGGAAGCTTTCAGGAAGGCGGCCGACCAGTGATGGTATTGCCAGGCGGTCGGCCCGTCGGCAAGCGGGGGTGGTGGCACTCGACGGTCGGCCCGTCGGTCAGGTGGGGGTGGCGGTACTCGACGGTCAGCCCGTCGGGACCAGGACATCGAGCCGGGTCGGTTTGCCCGGCCTCGACCCGCTCTTCCCGGGGACTCCTCTCGGCACCGTCGCCTTCACGTAGACGAGCACCCTGCCATCGCGCCCGGGGACCTTGACCGTCCGGTAGACCTCCCCGCCCGAGACGGGGCCGGTCGGCGACGAGGGCGCGACCCGGATCAGACCACGCAGCTCAGCGTCTTCGCCGAGGTAGTTTGTCACCCGCCAACCTGCCATCCCCCCCGCGACGGGGATACTTGTCGCGGCCAGTGCGGCGCGGTCGAGGCCATCGATGTCTGTGAGCCCATGAAGCGCCGAGCCGTCGTAGAGCGGTGTGGAGTGGAACTTGTCCATGTACGTGTAGCCACTCATCTTGCCGTCGCCGACCTCGACCAGCCTGTAACCCGGGTACTTGCGCCTCAGTCCCCCCTCGTCGAAGTACACGCAGGTCTGGTTCGCGTAGATCGTCTCCCCAACGTTATTCGACCAGTTGGCGCGGCCGACGTAGTCGATGTGGAGGTGGCCCGTGAAGAACGCGTTGACCCGGTAGCGGGCAGCGAGGTCCTGCAGCGCGTCCTTGCCCTCACCGCCTCCTCCGAGCGGGAATATCCCGCCGATCATCTCGTTGTCGAAAGATGCGCCCTTGCCCGCGGGCGCGAACGGGTCGTGGTGACAGAAGATGACCCGGAGATCGGCGTTCTGGGCGGCCTCGAGGTCGGACCTGAGCCAGGCAAGCTCGCCGGTGAAGGTGGAGAAATCGTCCTCGTGCCGGGCCCCGAGCACCTGGCCCTGCCACTTGCGTGGGTAGGCCAGGAGGCGCATCTTTAGCATGATTATGCGGTCTTCGACCGGCCACTGGTAGCTGTTGACGAACGAGAAATGGGAGCCGCCGAGATCGAAGGAGTAGAACAGCGGGCCGATGTTCTGTTCCCAGACCCTGGCGCCGTCCACCTGGTTGATGTACTGGTCGTGGTTGCCAGCCACCAGGAAGACGGGCACCTGGAAGCGCCGCAGTTCCCCGAAGAACTTCTCGAACTCGACCTGGTATTCGCCGGGCTTGTGCTGCGCGCGGACGCAGTCCCCGAGTATGACCACGAAGTCGGGCCGGATGAGGTTGACCTGTTCGATCGCCCGCTCGAGGTATACGGGCGTGCCGTCCTCGGATATGCCCTTGTCGGTCTGGGGCTGCATGAACCCCGATATCCCCCGCTTGTGCACGTGGATATCCGCGAGGGTTAGAAACCTGAAGCTGCGCGACAAGCCGGGGCCGGCGACCTCGGGGGGGAGAACCGACACGGCGTGGGCCTGCGAGTCGCGGCGCCGGCCGCCTTCACCCACCCACTCCACCCGCAGGTCGTAAAGCTCGGGAACCGCGCCCGGCGGCACCCGGAACTGCACGTGCCACACGAGGTGCGTACCCCCGTGGGCAGTACCCTCAGGCCAGCGGACGGAGGCGGCACTCCAGGACCTCACGGCGATGAGTTGGTAGGCGAGACCCTTGAGCTCGTCCCTCGCCGGCGTCATGATGCCGCGCCATCCTCTGACGTAGGCCGCCCCTGAGGCCGAGCCGTCGTCAACCTCTACAACCATCGAGGCGCCGGGGGTCGTGAGCGCGGGGTATCCAATGGTCGGCCACACCAGTTGCCTGATCCGCGCGGTCGGGTATTTCGCTCCCGTGGTGGGGATTCGCCCGACGGCGGAGTAAGCGTCGACAGCCGCTGCCGTGAAGAGGACCAGCCCGGCGAGCAGGATCAGCAGTATTGCTCTCGTGACTCGTTTCATGGATTTCACCTGTAAATCATTCCATTAGAGAGACGCGATTGAAACCCGCGGAGTTGCGGCGCGGGCCGCATGTCTCACGCGTGTGCTACTATCCCGTTTGACGGCTGATCGCTTTCGCGGGGGTGTTCCGGTGGCCAGAAAGAGCAGTCTTACGTCCTCACTGTTCAAGCTCGCGCGGCTAAGCCGCGACGTGGAGGTCTACTCGAGCGCCGACCCGGTCAGGATCGGCCGGCGCCTCAAGAATAAGTTCATCGGCCGCAGGTTCATCTCAAGGGCCTGGCGATGGCCGTGAGGTCTTTGCCGTGGCCCGCGCCCATGGCGACCTCGTGCGGCACCACGGGCGGCGTCGGCTCATGTCGCTTCCCAGTTGCTTTGAGGTGTGAGATGGCGCTTCGATCGGCGATAGGACAGACGAAACCAGTCGGCTGAGTCCAAACCCTGTCTATCATGGTGACCCCCATCTACCTTGTGCCCTGCATCCGGGCGCTCCCGCGCCCGCAATGATATTCTCGGCGCCTGAGATGAAACGCTTTAGCGCCCGCAGGCGTTAGAGATGCAGGTCGGGGCGGTAGTTGACCTGGATGTGCGCGTGGTTGCCTTCCTCGCGAGTCCAGGGGTTGGGGCCGCTGTAGAAATACGGCACCAGGTCCCTGACAGTGCCGACGGGCGTACGGCCGGCCTCGACGCGCTGCCCCTTCGACACCTTGAGCGAGTCCATGTGCAAGATCGCCACGACGAGGCCCGGCTTGCCGTCGATCGCGATGTAGGCCATCAGGTCGGGGTAGCGGCCGTAGAGCGAGTATCCCTCTGCCCGCAAAACCGTGCCGTTGACCGGGGAGTAGACAGTGGCGCCCGCCTTCGAGTGGACGTCGCAGGCGGTCGTAGAGTAGCTCCCTCTGGAGCGGGTATCCTCGATGAAGTATGCGGGGTCGTTGCCCACGGCAAGGGAGACCGCGGGGTGGAGCCGTCCCGGGTTGTAGTCCCCCATGCACAGCCCGACCGGCTGCATGACCTGGGCCCCGCTCGAGGCTCCATCGCTGGCGGTCGCCTCCGCCTCGTGGAACTGGCACCCCAGCAGGTCGCAATAGCGTATCGGGCTCTTCAACTCGACCCCGTCGCAGGTCGCGATGGTGAACGGCTCCGGCTCGACCTGCGGGTCGTAGGCGAAGTAGGTCGGCCTCTCGGCGTCGAGCGCCTGCGCGCCAGTCACCACCACCCACGGGTCGTCAAGGCCTGCGGCCAGCGCGTCGAGGCTCAAGGTGGACCTGCTCATCGGGGCCAGCACCGCCGTCTGTTCCCGGGGGGCCGCCCCTGCCGAGTATACGGCGACCTTGACCGGGTTGGCTTCTGGGCCCGGGTTGGCGAGGCACAGCCAGGATTCGGAGTTCGGCCTGATGGCCGCCGTCGGGAAGTACCAGGTGGCGCGCCCACGGGTCGAACCCATCACCACGTGGCCTCCCTCCCACGCCCCGTGATAGAGGAAGTACATCGCGCGCTCGCACAGGACGTCGCCGGCTGACCTCACCCTGATTGAGACGTCCTTCTCGGGGCCGGCCTCCGAGTTGACTGACAACGTGGTCCGGGCGTGCCCGGGCAGCGCGTAGCCCCTGGTGCTGGAAGTCCCGTCCGCGAACAGGTAATCGACCTCGGCGGTAGTCGCATCTCCGGGGTTCTCGATGCAGAGCCACTCCTCGAAGCCCCTCCTGGTGGTGCCTTCCGCGAAGCTCCATTCACGCGCGACGGCGTTGGCCCCGGTGACGGTGTCGCCTCCCCTCCACGCGCCGCGGTAGTCGAAGTACATCGGCCTCTCGGCCACGACAGGCGACGATGACGCCAGCGCCACCGACACGTCCTGCCCGGGGCCTACCGCTGCGTTCACGTCGACGGTCGCGCGACTGAACGCCTGCACCTGCAGCGACTGGTGCCTGTTTTCACCGGTGCCGAGGATATAATCCAAGTCCACAGTCGCGGGGTCTGCGGTGGGATTCTGGACGCACAGCCACTCGGCAAAGCCCTGCCTAGTGGTCCCCTCGGCGAAGTACCATCTCTTCGAAGGCGCCAGGGCTCCGGAGGTGACGTGCCCACCTGTCCAGAGCCCCTTGTAGTTGAAGTAGACCTGGCGCTCGCAGACAACGCCCGGCCTGGCTGCGACAAGCACCGAGACGTCCCTGCCCGGGCCCACCCGATCGTTTACCCGGATGCCGGCGCCCGCGCCCGGCCCCAGTGACAGGGACTGCAGCACCGGTCGCTCGGGGGCCTGGAAGACGTATTTGATCGTCACCGCCGCCGTCTTCGAACCGGGGTTCCTCAGGACCAGGTACTCCTCGAAACCGTTCCGGGTCGTGCCTTCCGCGAAGTACGCCGTGGCCGCCGGGAAGGGCACGCCGCGGGCGTCGTATCCGCCGTCCCAGGAGTAAGGCGCCGCCTCAGCGCGAGGGGAGCATGGCAGGGCGAGCACTGACGCAAGCAGGAGACAGGCCACAGCGAGTGCGATAGCGGCCGCAGCGCCCGAGCTTTGTAACGGTTTCTTGAGCCGGCCTGAAAGTTCCACGCGGCTATCTTAGCAGTTAGGGGCGAGGAATTCCGTACGAGGTGAGCGGGAGGTTCTGGTGCGACATCGGGGTCAGACCCCGTTGTCGCAGGGGGCTACTTCCACTGGCGCTTGCCGTTGCCGTTCCCGTTGCCACGGACCGGATCGCGCCCGGTGCCCTTGTTCTTGGAGAACAGGCTTTTCTTCTTGCGCGCCGGCTCGGTGACTATAGGAGCACCGGACTGCTTGACCCCTCCCGACGGCATGTCGAAGGTCCGTTTCCTGATCCTCGAGGTCATCACCTGCTCGGTCAGAAAGAACTGGTCGGCCTGGTATCCGCAGGAGTCGCACTCACAGGAGTTGAACGGGAGGTCTTTTCCGCAGACGGGGCACTCTTCCCTCTCAACAACCCACTCGCCTTCCAGGTCGTCGTTCAGTTTTTCCGCGGGGCTCTCCCCGTACCCGATGTCCATAAAACCCTCACTGTCATGACGTCAGGGGAACCGATCCGTTTTGCCGTCCGCGGCGGTTTACCCTCTGATCTGAACGTCCCGGGCCTGAAAACCGGCGCACCACCTCTGAACGCGATCCGCCCGTAACCCGTGGCTGTCTTTTCATTATTTTTAACGGCATAATCTGTTTAAAAGTGAAGTGCCTCCGAGCAAAATGGGCAGAAATAGTTGAGAGTGCTCCTCGTAAGTGAAAACCGCTGCAGGGATAACCTGGTCCCTTACCCCTTGGGCATCTCGTGGGTCGGTTCGCACCTCGAGGCCGGCGGTCACGAGGTCTCCGCAGTCGACCTCATGTTCTCGGACGACCCGGCCGCCGACGTCAGGTCCGCCATCCGCGCCTTTGACCCGCAGGTGATCGGCGTGTCGATAAGGAACATCGACAACCAGGACAGGCACCACCCGGTGTTCTTTCCCGAGGAGGTCAGGGGGAATATCGAGGCCATCAAAGAAGAGACCGCCGCGCCCATCGTGCTGGGAGGCGCGGGCTTCACGATATTCCCGCTGGAGTGCCTCGAGTACTTCGGGCTGGAGCTGGGGGTCGTCGGTGAGGGGGAGGAGACTTTCCTCCAGGTCGTCGAACACCTCGACGCCGGGCGTGATCCATCGAGCCTTCCAGGCGTGGCGGCGCGCCGCGACGGTGCGGGTAGTGTCAGCCCGCCCACGGCGCACCAGGACCTCGACCCACTCGGCTCACCCGACAGGGCCCTCTTCGACGCGCGGCGGTACGGCTGGGCCCCGGGCGAACGGGGCACCCCGTTCGTCACCAACATCCAGGCGCGTCGCGGATGCCACATGAAATGCATATACTGCCCGAACCCTGTGATAGAGGGCAGGGACATCAGGGCGAGGGACCCGCGCGCGGTCGCCGACGAGCTCCAGGAGTTGGATGAAGCGTACGGGATACGGTTCGCGTGTTTCACCGACGCGCTCTTCGATCAGCCGCCCGGGTACAGCGCCGAGCTGTGCCGCGAGATCGAGAGCAGGGACCTCTCGCTCACGTGGACCTGCAGCATGGCGCCGGTGAACGTCGAGGCCGGGATGCTCGAGCTTATGACGCGGGCGGGATGCGTGTTCGTCAGCGTCGGCAACGAGAGCGGCTCCGACGACATACTGGGCGCCTTGAGGAAGGGCTTCTCGAAAGAGGAAGTCGCGGCAACCATCCGCGGGGCGAAGCGTGTCGGGTTGACCGTCCAGTGCTTCCTGCTCCTCGGCGGGCCGGGCGAGACGCGCCGAACCGTCGAGGAGAGCATCGAATTCCTGGACGAGCTGGGGCCGCAGGGGGTCACCGTAACGGTGGGCCTGCGGGTCTACCCGGGTTGCGAGCTGCACGGCATCGCGCTGCGGGACGGAATGGTGCGACCGGGGCAGAACCTGCTGTACCCCGCTTTCTACATGGCGCACGAGGTCGAGCCCTGGCTGTACGAGCACATGCGCGGGGCCTGCGACGAGCGACCGGGGTGGGTGATGTAGCGGGCTCCGCCCGGCGCGGGCGGCGCCGGCGCGGGCGTATCGCTTCAGCGCGTGTCTCGTTTTAATGTGTGCAGGGCGGCCTTCCGGATTTCACCGGGACGCCTTTCGAGCCGATATTCTTTTTACCGATCTGACTTTCCCATGGAAAGGCCGACAGGAGGTACATCGATGGCACGCAGGTTCCTGGTCATCGCTTCCGCGCTGCTGCTCGCGCTCGGCGTCCTGACGCCGGTTATGCTGGTTTCGGGCGGCGTCGCAATGGCAGACGCGACGGGCTGGAAGCAGGCCAACAAGGACGGCTTCGGGGTCAAGGCCAATAACACGGCGTTCTTGATGCTGGTCTACGCTGACAACCTGTACGCGAGCACCCTGAACCCGGAGGGCCCGCAGCTCTGGCAGTACGACGGCACGGCGTGGAAGAACGTCGACGTCGGCACCTTCGGGGCGCTGGGTTCGGTGATGGCCTCGATGGCCATATTCAACGACCAGATATTCATCGGCACCTACAACGCCAGCACCGGCTGCCAGGTCTGGCGCCTGAGCGGAACCTCCACCCTCACCAAGGTGAACGAGGACGGCTTCGGCGACGCCAACAACACCGGGGCCACGTCGATGACCGTTTACAACGGCAAGCTGTACGTGGGCACGACGCAGCCCGAGTACGGCACGGGTGGCGAGGTGTGGTGCACCAGCGGCGAGGGTGACGCCCCGTTCTCGGACTGGCAGCAGGTCAACGACGACGGCTTCGGAAACGCAGCCAACACCGGCGCGGTGTCCATGGCCGTGTACGGCAACCTGTGCGTCGGCACCCGCAACAAGAACGGCTCGCAGGTATGGCGCTACGACGGCAAGTCATGGGCTTCGGCCAACCTGAACGGCTTCGGCGAGAAGGCCAACACCGGCGCGACCTCGATGTTGGTCCTGGGCGGTGGCCTGTTCGTGGGCACCGAGAACTCAGCCGGCTGCCAGGTGTGGCTCTTCAACGGCAGCACCTGGACGCGCGAGGCGTCCAAGGGGTTCGACGACAAGAACAACACCGGCGCAATGTCGATGACCCTCTTCAAGGGCGACCTCTACGTGGGGACGCGAAACCAGTCGACTGGGTGCGAGGTCTGGAAGTTCGGCGGCGGCGCGCCGGTACCACCCACCCCGCCACCTGTTTTGCCGACCTCCTTCTACTTCGCCGAGGGCTACACGGGCCAGAACTTCCAGGAGTACCTGTGCATAGGCAACGCCGGCTCGTCCGACGCGACGGCGGCCGTCGTCTACATGTTCCCGGACGGCAACACCCAGGAGGCCGTGTACCAGGTGCCCGCCAACAGCCGCTTCACGGTGGACGTCAACGCCACCGTCGGGCCCAATAAGGAGGTCTCGATCGCCGTCATCTCCGACGCGAAGAACCTGGTCGCCGAGCGGCCGATGTACTTCAACTACAACGGCGTCTGGACGGGCGGCAGCGACGCGGTCGGGGCGGTGGCGCCTTCGCTCAAGTGGTATTTCGCGGAGGGCACAACCATCGCCGGCTTCGACGAGTACATTACGGTGCAGAACCCGGGGCTGAACGAGGCCCACCTGCTTTTCCACTACATGATCGAGGGAGTGGGCGAGGCCGTTTTCTCGGAGGTTGTGCGGCCGCACTCGCGGGCGACCTTCAATGCCGCGAACCACGTGGGGACCGGCGAGAACATCAGCCTGTTCCTGGAGTCCGACCAGTACGTTGTCGCCGAGCGGCCGATGTACTTCGACTACCGCGGCCTGAGGGTCAACGACTGGACCGGCGGGCACTGCGTGGTAGGCGCGACAGCCCCGGCCAAGACGTGGTACCTGGCGGAGGGCACCACGCGCGCGGGGTTCGAGGAATGGCTCTGCATCCAGAACCCCGGCGACGAGGAGCTGGCGGTGGACGCGGATTACATGGTGGGCGCAGGACAGGGCGGGCCGGTCCACAAGACCTACAAGGTGCCCGCGAAACAGAGGCTGACGGTCTCTGTCAACCTGGAGGTCGGCGCCGAGAAGGACGTGTCGGTAAAGCTAAGTTCGGGGAGCGCGTTCCTTGCCGAGAGGCCATTGTACTTCGACTACCACAGCGCGTGGACCGGCGGCAGCGACGTGATCGGCGCGCTGGCGCCCGCCACCGACTGG
>Ga0209226_10000896_pt1 | contig 14669 bp, 14 predicted proteins | sample BarGraNGADG00212_2_FD_184497 | JGI IMG/M metagenome (GOLD analysis project Ga0209226, IMG submission 184497) | Arctic peat soil microbial communities from Barrow, Alaska, USA - Barrow Graham LP Ref core NGADG0011-212 (SPAdes) (version 2) | ecosystem: Environmental > Terrestrial > Soil >...
CCCGTCGGAGCGGGCAAGCACGAGCCCGAGCCGGTTCCGGTTATCCCCTTCACCCAGCACGACAACAAGCGCCTGAATGAGACCTCTGCTCAGACGATCTTCCTGAAATATCCCAAGGTCGCCGACTGGATCACGCGCTACCCGAGCTCCAGAGTGACCTACGAATCTGTCTTCATCAGCGAAGGGCGCTACTGGCGCGAGCGCGCCTGGGACACGAAAGCCGGGCAGATCGCCGAAGGTCGAGTCGACGACGCCAGCGGCAAGGTGACCGAAGCTTGGACCGGCCCGCAGGTGGCCTGGGGAATGGCGCGCGGATCGCCCGGCGCGTTCGGTGGCAAGCAGATCAACACCTGGCCGATATGGCTCGGCTTCTGCGCGCTCTTTCTGATCGGGCTGGGCGACCTGCGGCGGCCATTCTCGCTGCGCAATCTCGATCTCATTGCCCTGCTCTCGTTCTCGGTCAGTCTCTGGTTCTTCAACCAGGGGCGCGTCTTCTCGAGCGCTTCACTTGTCTACCCGCCGCTGCTCTATCTGTTTGGCCGTCTGCTCTATATCGGCCTGAGCGGGAGGACGGTCAGCTCGAGCCGGCCGGTCTGGCCCGTCTGGCTGTTGGCGGCCGTGGCCGTCTTCACGATTGGTTTTCGGATCGGGCTCAATATTCGCGACGGCAACGTCATCGATGTTGGCTACACGGGCGTGATCGGCGCCGACCGCATCGTCTCGGGCGAGGCGCCCTACGGGCACTTCCCTGCCGAAACCGTGAAGGGCAAGACGTTACGCGCCTGCGGCCCGGCCGACGCCGCCGGAAACGTGCACGATCGTATTCAGACCAACAAGCGCTGCGAGTCGATCAACCCGGAGGGCGACACCTACGGCCCGGTCGCCTATCTCTCATATATCCCGGGCCTCGAGCTATTCGGCTGGTCGCACAAATGGGACGACCTACCGGCGGTGCGCTTCACGACCATCCTCTTCGATCTGCTCTGTATCGGCGGCCTCGTTCTTGTCGGGCGCCGCTTCGGCGGCGCACGACTGGCGGTGACGCTCGCCTTCGCCTGGGCGACCTACCCGTTCACCCAGTACGTCTCCAGCTCGAATACCAACGACGCGATCGCGCCGGCCTTTCTCATCTGGGGCTTCTGGCTCGCCGGCTCGCCCTGGGCAAGGGGGTCGACCGCCGCCCTTTCGGTCTGGACGAAGCTCAATGCTTTGATCGTGACGCCGCTCTGGGCGACTTATCCGGAGGCCCTGCGGCTACGAAGTCTCGGTAATACGATCCGCTTTGTTGCGGCGTTCCTGGCCACCAGCCTTGCCGCACTTTCGGTGCTTGCTCTGGAGCCCAACCTGGGGCGGGCGATCTCCACCTTCTGGAACAAGACCTTCAAACGCCAGCTCAATCGCGAATCGCCGTTCTCGATCTGGGATTGGCGCCAGTACCACGCCGCCGGGCTGCCCAACCTGCGTCTCGTTCAGATCGCCTTGATCGTCGTCGTACTGGCGCTCGCGGTAGCCAGTGCTTTTTACCCCCGACGGCGCTCGCCGCTTCAGCTGGCGGCCTTGAGCGGTGCCCTGCTGGTGGGATTCGAGCTGGCTCTGACGTATTGGTTCTACACCTATATCGTTTGGTTCTTCCCATTTGCCGCCATCGCGTTGCTGGCCGGTGCCAGGGGCATCGTTCAGGCGAGGAGGAATGCTGAGCAAGTTACGTGAGCTGATTCGCGCGAAAACCACAGGGCGCTCGACGTTGCTCATTGCTTGCCTCGCGGGGATGCTTTTCCTCGGCTCCTGGGCCACGATTCACCACGGCTTCTTCAACAAGCACCAGATCATCGACACGCCCCTCTACCAGCGCTACGGCGACTGGATGGCGCACGGCAGCGCGCCCTACCGCGACTTCGCGATCGAGTATCCACCCGGCGCCCTGCCCGCCTTCATGCTTCCCACCATCGGCAACTCCGACAGCTCGAACACGGCGCCCGAGCCCTACCGCGTCAGGGCTGAATACCGCCGCAACTTCGAGTTCTTGATGGCCGTCTGCGGGCTCGTTTCGATCGTCCTGGCGGCGATCGCGCTGCGCCTGCTCGGCAGCTCCAACGGCCGAGCTGCCATGGCTCTCGGCTTACTGGCTCTGACTCCGCTGATGGTCGGCCCCGTGATCCTCTCGCGCTTCGACCTCTGGCCGGTAATGATCGCCATGGCCGGCCTGGTGGCGATTCTCACGGGGCTAGAGTGGATCGGCTTTCTCGCGCTCGGCCTGGCAACCGCGGTGAAGATCTTTCCTGTCGTGCTGCTTCCGATCGCCTGTATCTGGGTCTGGAAACGGAGGGGCTGGCGCGAGCTGGCCGCTTGCCTGGGAATCTTCGTTGCGGCGCTTGCGGCTTGCTACGCGCCTTTCGCGATCCTCGCACCCCACGGTGTCTGGCACTCCATCTCGGTTCAGCTCGGGCGCCCGCTACAGATCGAGAGCCTCGGAGCGGCCTCACTCGTGGCCCTACATCATCTCTTCGGGCTCGGGGTATCCACGGTATCCGGCTCGGGCTCGCAAAACCTGGCCGCCAGCGGCAGCGGGTTAATAGCGATTGTTCAGACGGTTCTACAGGCCGCGGCGCTACTTGCGACCTGGATCTGGTTCGCCAGAGGAGAGGCGGACGGTGAACGTCTGGTGCGGGCCAGCGCAACTGCCATCGTGGCCTTCGTGGCCTTCGGCAAGGTGCTCTCGCCCCAGTACATGATCTGGCTCTGCCCCTTCGTTTTGCTCGTTCTCGGTAGGCGCGGCATCGCCGCCTCTGCGCTACTCGTGGTTTCGCTCGTTCTCACGCAGCTCTGGTTCCCGTACCACTACTGGGACTATGCGATCGGCTTCGGCGCCTGGCAGAGCGCCGTCGTGCTGCTGCGCGACGTCGTCCTGGTCGCTCTCTTCGCCACCCTGCTGGCCGACGTGCGAAGCCGCGAGCAGGAGCTGCCGGTGCTGCAGCCGGCAGCTATTCAGTCGGAAATCTGACTGCCTGGCAGCTGAGCGCGCGACCGTTCGAGTCGCATTCGACGAGCGCGCCCTCTATTCGCACTCCGCCCTCGGCGGGCTCGAAACGCACCTGCATGCCCGTTCGCATCCGCTCGATGGCGAGCTCGGCGCGTACGCCGATAACCGAGTCGTGCGGCCCGGTCATGCCGGCGTCGGTGATGGCCGCGGTGCCACCCGCGAGCACGCGGGCATCGTTCGTCTGGACATGCGTGTGAGAGCCGAAAACGGCGGTCACGCGCCCATCCAGCCAGCGGGCGAGCCCGACCTTCTCGCTCGTGGCTTCGGCGTGGAAGTCGACGAGCACTACGGGGGCCCGGCGGGCTGCTTCCTCGACAAGTTCGTCGACAATCTCGAAAGGCCCGCACGAGGAGTTAATGAACAGGGCTCCGAGCAGGCTGATGACGGCGACGTTGCTCTCGTCGGCGGCCGGCAGCACGCTCAATCCCACACCGGGCGAAAAGCGTGAGAGGTTCGCCGGGCGCACCACACGATCTGTGGTCGCCAGATAGGTAACGATCTCGGACCTTCGCCAGGAGTGGTTTCCGAGCGTGATCACGTCGGCGCCGGCGGCCAGGATACGTTCGGCGTGCCTGGGCGAGAGGCCCGCCCCGTTGGTGGCGTTCTCGGCGTTGACGAGGCAGAAATCGATCGCCAGCTCCTCACGCAGTCTCGGCAGGTCCTGTTCGAGTATTAGGCGCCCCGGCGAGCCGAAAACGTCAGCCAGAAAAAGTATGCGCACCGTCTTTACTCCTCGGCTTAGGGAATGACCGACGTCGCGGCCGGATGGACTTCGATGGTCACGTGGTTACCGGAATCCTGCGTGTAGCGAGCGAGTTGCTGCTTCTCGAGTCTGGAAAGATCGAAGATGCTTCCCACTCTAGTGCGGCCCACCTGAACCGAGCTGCCGATCTTGAGCGTCGGGTCGCCTGCGATCCTCGTCATCGAGACGATTACGGTCGCGTCGAGCTGAGGGCGAATATCAAGACGCACGCCGCACTTGCGTCCATTGACCACGTAAGGCCCGATCTGAACGACCTTGCCGTCGACGGGTGAGTAGACGTCGGTACCGGGCGCCGCGCCGATATCGAGCGCTCCGTTATGGGTTCCTATTCCGCCCGAGAGCTCGTAGTAGTTAATGCCGCCACCGCCAGAGCCGACGATGCGGTGGAAGAAACGGGCCAGTAGCCCCTCGTTGACTTGCTTGCCCTGGGGCGAGAGAGCAACCGCGCCGGACACGGCGTGATAGCCGATCGCCGTCACCGCCGCGCGCGCAACCGGCAGTTTCAGGGGAAGCGCAGCAGCCTGGGCGATCATTATCGGCGGCGGCGCTCCTTCGCTGGACGTTGGGATGGTGCCCAGCGGCGCGACCGGGCGACCGTTTGTCCAGGCGCTGAGCACGAGAATCAGCGCGAGAATCGCTGCCAGAACTCCTAGAGCGGCCTGCCAGAGGGTGCGCCGACTATGGCTTGTGCGACGGGCCGGCTCGTGCAGCCGCCGCGCGCGCTGACGCTGCCGGCGCGCGTGTGCACGGTAAGGCATGGAGTTCACCGTACCGAAGAGGTGTCGCGCTTTCAAATTGCCTACGGCGCCTGTCCGAGCGGCGAGCACGATACGATCCCGGCTATGCCCGACGGGGCGACCAGAATCGCGATTCCTCGCTGGATCCAGCTCGTCGGCTTGCCGCTCTTGCTGTTGCTCGCCTGGACGCTCGCAAACATGGTCGGGCGGGCCGTCTTCCTTTTCGTCGTGGCTGGGCTTATCGCTCTGCTTCTGAACCCGATAGTGCGAACGCTGGGCCGAATCTGGATCCCACGCGGAATCGCAATCGCGATTGTCTACCTCAGTTTCGTCGCCGCCGCGACCTTCTGTGTGATCGCTCTAGCAACCGTCGGCACCGACAGCGTTCGCACGAACGCCAAACGTATCGACAACTACTTCACGGTGGCTAACTCCCATCATCAGACCGGAGCGGAACGCGACGTCTACCGGTTGCAGATATGGCTCAACGCGCACCACCTCAAGCGGATCAAGATCCGCAAGCGCGGTCTCGAGTTTGTCCAAAGCATCAACATCAAGGGCGCCACATCGAAGGCGATCCATCTGATCGAGGGAGCGGCCCTGAGTGCGATCACGATTCTCTTCAGCATCGTCTTGGTGGTCGTCGTCTCGATCTACATGCTGCTCGACATGAACAGGCTGAGCGCGTCGCTAGATCGGCGATTCCCGCCGAAAAGGGGCTCGCCGCCGCTTCTTACCCAGCTCGAGCAGGCGCTCGCCAGCTACGTGAAGGGGCAGCTACTTCTCTCTCTGATCATCGGCGTCAGTTCCGGCGTGGGCCTGTGGCTCTTCGGCGTGACAGGTCTGGTCCCCGGCGTCGATCGCTACGCGCTGTATTTCGGGCTCTGGGTCGCCTTCACCGAGCTCATCCCCTACCTCGGGCCCTGGCTCGGTGCGATCCCGCCGTTCTTTTACGCGCTCATCCAGCACCCGATCTCCGCCCTATGGGTGGCCCTTCTCTTTCTCGGCATCCAGCAGATCGAAGGGCACGTCGTGGTGCCGAAGGTGATGGGGAATGCGCTCCGTCTGCACCCTCTACTCGTCATCTTCGGGATGCTCGCCGGGGCTGAGGTGTACGGATTGCTCGGCGTCCTCGTCGCTCTGCCGCTTCTTGCCGTGCTGCGCGCGCTCTGGGAGTTCTTCGCCGACCGGGTTACCTTCGAGACCTGGACGCCGGCCAGCGAAACCTCGATCGGCGTCACTGGCTCTGACGCGCCGACCGCGCCCGGGCGAGCAAGAACGAAGCGGGCGCCGGCGAAGCGCATGAGGCCGAAGGCCACCGCCGAAGAGAGTGACGCGAGCGCCGGCGGGACAGACAAGCAGGCGGGCGAGGAGTAGCGTGGCCGAGACTCTCCTTGCGGCGCGCTCGGTGTCCCGCCGCTACGGTCGGGTGATCGCGCTGGAGCCGATCGATCTCGAGCTCTGCTCGGGGGAAGCTGTGGCGCTCGTGGGCCCGAACGGCGCCGGCAAATCGACCTTGATGTCGATTCTAGCCGGGGCCTTGAAAGCGAGCGAGGGGCAGATTGCCGTCACCGGTGCGGCCAAGGTCGGCTGGCTGCCGCAAAGGCCGGCTCATTACGCGCGCCTGACCGCGCTTGAGAACCTCGTTCTCTTCGCCCGCTTCGAGCAGGTGGACGATCCCCAGCAAGAGGCCGAGCGATTGGTTGAGCGCTTCTCTCTCCCGAGCGACCGCCTGAGCGCGTATCTCTCGATCGGCAACCGGCAGCGCCTGAGCCTGGCGATCGCGCTGCTCGGTAAGCCGAACGTCCTGCTGCTCGACGAGCCGACCGCCTCGCTCGACCCGAAGCAGCGCGCGCTGCTCTGGCGCGAGGCCCAGCATCATGTCTCAGAGGGCGGCGCGATCCTATTCTCGAGCCAGAACCCCGAGGAGGTCGAGCGTCACGCCACGCGCGTGGTCGCGCTCGACTCCGGCCGGCTTGTCTTCGGAGGCAGCCCCGAGGAGTACACCGAGTGGGAGCGTGAGCCGTGAAAGCTCTGCGCGACGCCGCGCTACTGACGCGCAAGGACCTCGTCTCGCTGCGCCGGGCACCGCTGGTGGTGATCCTGCTGGCCTGCTACCCGCTGCTGATCGCGGGTCTCGTCGGCACGGTCGCCGGTTACGCCAACTCCCGTCCGCGCATCGCCGTCGTCGATCTCGACCACATCCCGGCCAAGACGGAGGTCGCCGGCCACACGTACCACATCAAGAATCTGATCGACGAGGTGGCCAAGAACGTGCGTATCTCCTGGATGACGAAGGCCCAGGCCGCCCAGGCGTTGCGCACCGGTGAGGTGGTGGGCGTGATCACGATCCCGGATGGCTTCATCAGCCGGCTGAAGAGCGTCGCCAGTAGCCCGCAGGTCGAGTTCGAGACCTCGCAGGGCGGCATCTCTTCGCGCGTTACCCAGCAAATGCAGGCGCTCATCTACAGCCTCAACCGTAAGCTCCAGACGGCTTATCTGAAGGACGCGATCGGGTACATCTCGGTTATTCGCAACGGAGGAACGGCTAGCTTCTTCGGCTCGGGCTTCAAGGTGCTGGGGATCAAGAAGGCGCGCTCGCTGCTTGCGGCCGACAAGAAAACCCCCAATACGGCCAAGATCATTCGCTTCCTCGACACGGCAGAGGCGGCACTGCGGGCCTCCGAAGTCTCGGCGCAGGCCGTCGCCCAGCCGATCAGGCTGGCGACCGCGACCCGCAACGGACGCGGCTGGTTGCTCTCGGCGCAGATGCAGGCCTACGCGCTGGCGCTGACGGTGAGCATTCTGGCGCTGGCGCTCGGGGCCGCGGTTACCGCCTCGGAGCGTGACGAGAACGTCGCCTGCCTGCTGGGGCGCGGGCTGATCTCACGCTTCTCGCTGCTCGCCGCCAAGATTGCGCTGGCGACGATCATCTCGCTCGCGGTGGGCACGGTGATCCTGCTCACCTTCGGGGCGATCGTCGAGATCGGCAATATCGCCGGCGGCCAGCCCTGGCAGCGGGTTCCGCTCGTGCTGATCGGCGTGACGCTCTTCGGCGCGGCGCTGGGCGCTATCGGAACGCTGATCGGCGCGCTGGCCCGCGAGGGCCGCTCGGCCACTCTGGGAGCTCTGCTGGTGGCACTTCCGATCGTCCTCTTGGGCCTGATTCCCAGAGAGATCGCACCACCCGCCGGCTACGTCAGTGACATCTTCCCCTTCAGCCACGGCGAGCGCTTCTTCTCCTCGGCGCTGTATGACCTGCACCCCTGGGTCACAATCGGCCCCGAGGCGCTCTGGCTGCTCGGGCTGCTCGTCTTGTGGGGAGCGCTGGCTCGGCTTGCGCAGCCGCGTCTGACGGAGAGCTAGTGACTGGCGGAGCGACGGGTAGCGAGCTTTGGCGGCGCCTGGTCGAGGAGGGCGCACGCGAGAGCGCGCTCTGGAGCGACCTGCTTCTGCCGGAGTCGGAGCGCAGCGAGCAGCTCGCCTTTTCGCCGCTGGCCGCGCTCGAGCTGGCGCTGGGAATCGAGACGATCTACGAGGGCTATCTCGCGCACTACGGTCGCTCGCGCCTCTTTTCTACCGGCGATCGGAAGCTGGCGCTGCTGCTCGGCGACCGCCTCTATGCCCAAGGCCTGGTGCACGTGAGTGAATCGGGAAGCGTGGCCGTGGTGGCCGATCTGGCCAGCTTGCTCGAGCTCTGCGCCCGCCTGCAGGCCGAGCACAAGCCCGGTGACGGTGCCCTCTGGGCGGCCGCCGTCGCACGGCTCGGGCAGGGCGGACTCGACGCTGCGGGAAGCGCGCTTCTCGACTCGGGCGACGAGGAACCGCTGTTGCGTATGGCCCGCGAGGCCGCCGGTTACGAAACCGTTGAACGGGCCCTGGTCGTCCACGCCGAGCGGTTCCAGAACACGCACTAGTAATACGACTGCCGGGCCCCTAGAATCGCCGCATCTCAACTCCCCTCAGGAGGTCGGTCGTGACCCTGTCCCACGCACTACGAATCCCGCTCGCGGCGGTTGCGCTGGTTGCAATCGCGGCGGTCGTAGTCCCCTCCGCCGCTGCGGAAATCAGCGGTCCCTGCGAGGCGACCATCAATGGTCAAAGCGTCAAAGACCAGGGAACCGGCGCCCTGGACAAAGCCATCACTGTCGAGAACGACGCGGTCGTACCGGTGACGATGAGCGCCGGAAGTCAGATCTCACATCTCAAGATTCGGATCGAGTTTGCCGGCCTCGGCTTCACCGTTCGCGACAAGGCGTCGCACGGCAATTCATGGTCGAGCGACGTGAAGGTCAAGAACTACGCCAAGTACGGAGTCGGCCTCTACAAGGTGATCGGATCCAGCTCGGGAGGCGTCTCCTGTAGCGGATCGGCGCTGGTGAAGGTGAAGGGCAATCCGCTCACGACAGTCGCCGGAATCGTCGGGCTGATAGCCGCGCTCGGCGGCATCGCCGGTGTAGCCGGTGCTCTCGTGGCCGCTTCGCACGCGGGCGCGATGGGCTTCGGCAAATCGCTGCTCGGGTTGCTCAGCGGCCTTGTCGGCGGGCTCGGCCTAGCTGTTCTTCTGCAGCAGTTCGCCCTCGTTTATCCGACGCCGGCGGCTACGGCCGTTTGCCTCGGCGGAGGCTCGCTGGTCGGAATCGGGCTGACCTTGCTCGGGAAGATCCTCGGTTCCGGAGCCGCGGCGGCAGCGGGATAGCTCTGAGAGTGAGAGGAGCCCGGGCGTCGGCTCGGGCTCCTCGAGCTTCCTGCGCACCGCCTCACGAGGCTTGTTGCCTAGACTGAAAGCGTGGCGCCGCCACTCGATCTCCGTGAATGGATCGCCCTGCTCGAGCGCGAGGGCGAGCTGACGCGCGTCGGCGCCGAGGTCGATCCCGAGCTGGAGATCACAGAGATCGCCGACAGGGCCGTGAAGGCCGGCGGGCCGGCGCTTCTATTCGAGCATCCGAAGGGCTCGAAGCTTCCGCTCCTGATCAACCAGTTCGGCAGTGAGCGGCGGATCTGCCTGGCGCTCGGTATCGAGAAGCTGGATGAGGTGGCGGGCAAGCTCGCTCCGCTGATGGAGCTCGAGCTGCCCAAGGGCGCCCGAGCCAAGCTGCGCAAGGCACTCGATCTGAAGTCGGCGGCCTCGAGCGCCCAACCGCGCAAGGTGCGCCGCGGCGCCTGCCAGGAGATCGTCCTCACGGGCGACGAGATCGATCTGGGCCTGCTGCCCGTGCAGCGCTGCTGGCCGGACGACCCGGCGCCCTTCATCACGCTGCCCGCGGTGATCACACTCGATCCCGAGACGGGTGCCCGCAACGTCGGCATGTACCGGATGCAGGTCGTGGACAAGCGCACCACCTTCCTGCACTGGCAGGTGCACAAGGACGCGGCGGCGAGCTGGCGCGAGATGGGCGACAGGCTCGAGGTGGCGGTCGCCATCGGGCTCGACCCGATCACCACCTACGCCGCCACGGCGCCGCTCCCACGCGGCATGGACGAGCTCATGCTGGCTGGGCTGCTACGCGGCCAGCCGGTTGAGCTCGTGCCGGCCAAGACCGTTCAGCTAGACGTGCCGGCGCAGGCCGAGATAGTGCTGGAGGGCTACGTGGAGCACGGCGAGGTCGAAACCGAGGGGCCGTTCGGCGACCACACCGGTTTCTACTCTCCCGCCGGCCCCTTTCCGCTCTTCCACATCACCGCCATGACCATGCGCGAAGAGGCGATCTACCCCTCGATCGTCGTCGGCAAGCCCCCCGCCGAGGACGCCTGGCTGGGCAAGGTGACCGAACGCCTCTTCCTGCCCGTGATCAGAAGCGCCGTGCCCGAGATCGTGGACTTCGACCTGCCGGTCGCGGGGGCTTTCCACAACTGCGTGATCGTCTCGATCCGCAAGAGCTTCCCCAACCAGGCGCGCAAGGTCGTGAGCGCCGTCTGGGGCCTGGGCATGCTCAGCCTGACCAAGGCTGTGGTCGTCGTCGACGAGCAGGTTGATCCGCACAACTACGAGGACGTTTTCTTCCACCTCTGCGCCAACGTCGACCCCAAGCGCGACGTTTGGATCGGCGAGGGACCGCTCGATCAGCTCGATCACTCGGCCTCGCGCGAGAGCTTTGGCGGCAAGATGGGCATCGACGCAACCGCTAAGAGCGCCGAGGAGGGAGCGCGTGAGTGGCCGCAGGAGATCGAGATGAGCGCCGAGGTCAAGCAGCTCGTCGAGAGGCGCTGGCAGGAGTACGGCATCGATCTTTAACCTGGACGGAAGCACGCTGAAGCGTCACCCTCTATGGAGAAACCGCTTCGTTTCGAGCTGGAACAGGACCGAAGTACCACCGGCGAAGGCATCGCCTAGCTAGTCTCCGCTTGGAGTATCAGTGAAAGTTTTTGTTGGCATAACGGGTGCTTCGGGAGCGCCGTACGCGTCGAGATTGCTCGAGCAACTCGTCGCGCGCAATTGCGAGGTCGGTCTGTGCGTCTCGGATGCGGGCGTTCAGGTGCTTGCGACCGAGCTGTTCGAGAAGCGCGAGATGAGCCGCGCCGAAACGCTCAGGCGACTGCTGGCGCCGCTGGAGGGCAAGGTGCAGGTCTTCGACCCCGATGACTACTTCGCCCCCTTCGCCAGCGGCTCGGCGCAGGTCGAGGTCTTCGTCATCTGCCCCTGCTCGATGTCCAGCGCCGGCCAGATCGCCGCCGGCGCCGGCTCGAACCTGATTCACCGCGCCGCCGCCGTGGCACTCAAGGAGGAGCGAAAGCTCCTGCTCGTGCCACGCGAGACACCGCTCTCTTCAGTTCAGCTGGAGTCGTTGCTGAAGCTGCGCCAGGCCGGCGCGACCATCCTCTTCGCCGCTCCATCCTTCTACGGCCAGCCCAAGTCGATGCAAGACCTTGTCGACACCGTGGTGGCGCGCGTGCTCGACCAACTCGGCCTGGAGCACGAGCTGGCGGCCCGCTGGGGAGAGGGCGAGAGATGAACGTCGCGAGCGGCACCCTCAAGCCCGATCAGGTGCGGACGATGTTCGACCGGATCGCCCCACGCTATGACCGCATGAACCGTCTGATGACGGCCGGGCTCGACCGGCGCTGGCGCAACACGATCGCCCGGCGGGTGGTTCAGCCCGGCGATTCGGTGCTCGATGCAGCCTGCGGAACGGGCGATCTGGCGCTGGCCGACCTGCGCGCGGGCGCAGCCCGCGTCGTGGGCCTCGACTTCTCCGAGCAGATGCTCGAGCGCGCCGCGCGCAAGTCGCACGAAATCGAGTGGGTTCAGGGCGATCTCTGTCGGCTTCCCTTCGCCGACGGCTCTTTCCAGGCCACGACGATCGGCTTCGGCCTGCGCAACGTCGCCGACAGGTCGAGTGCCCTGCGCGAGCTGAGGCGCGTGCTGGCGCCGGGTGGACGGCTGGGCGTCCTCGAGATCACGCGCGCCCGCGGACCGCTGGCGCCCTTCTTCCGCCTCTGGTTCGACGGCCTGGTGCCGGCCGCTGGCAAGCTGCTCCCGGGCGGCTCCGCCTATGCCTATCTCCCGGCCAGCGTGCGGCGCTTCCCGGCGCCGCGGGAGCTGGCTGCCGAGATCGCGCAGGCCGGTTTCGCGGAAATCAAGTACCGGCTCCTGGCTGGCGGCATCATGGCCCTGCACGTGGGAGTCGCGGCATGAGCGCCGTGCGCTCCTACGAGCCGCTCGACCTCGTGCGCGACACCAGCGGCCTGAAGGATTACCTGGAAGCCGTGGAACGGCGGCTCGACGAGCTTTTCGCCGGCGGCTCGGGGACGGTCGATCTGGCTGCGCAGCGGGCTCTCCGCTCGGGCGGCAAGCGCCTGCGTCCGATGCTCTCATTCCTCTCTGCGCCGTCCGGTCAGGCTCCGCCGGCGGCGGCGGGAGTAGCCGTCGAGCTGATCCATCTCGCCTCGCTGATGCACGACGATCTGCTGGACGACGCCACAGTGCGCCGCGGCGCCCCTTCCACCTGGAACGAGTTCGGCAAGCGTGCGGCGTTGGCCAGCGGCGACCGCGTCTTCGCGCTGGCCTTCAGGGAGCTGGCCGGAGAGGGCCGACTGCAGGCCCTGGCGACGCTGGCCGAGACGGCCCTCGCGCTGGCCCGTGGTGAGGCCTTGCAGCGCGAGTTGCGCTTCGATCCCAATACCAGCGTCGAGGCTCAGCTGCGACTCTGCTCGCTCAAGACCGGTTCGCTCTTCTCCGCCGCCTGCCGCCTGGGCGCGAGCGGAGGCGACGACTCGCTGGGCGAGTACGGCCTGGCGCTCGGCATCGCCTTCCAGATCGTCGACGACGTGCTCGATTGCGTCGGCCAGGCAAGCGAGACGGGCAAGGCGCCGGGAACCGATCTGCGTGAAGGCATTCCGACCCTGCCGCTGATCTTCGCCGCCGAGCGCGACGAGCGGGTGCGCTCGGCGCTTGCCGGAAGCTCCTGCGAGGGCGTCCTGGAGCGGGTCGCCGGCTCGGGCGCGCTCGAGCGGGCGCAGGAGATCGCGCAGGACTACGCCCGCAAGGCCTGCAGCTATCTGAACGGCGATTCGCGCAGCCGCGAGCTGGCGGCTCTGGCCCAGGCGGTGCTGGAGAGAAAACAATGAGCGCCCCGCCGAAAACCAATACGGCCGCGCTCGAGCAGGTGCGCGAGAAGGTGGAAGCGGGCGAGCGCCTGGACGCCGCCGACGGCCTGGCCCTGTACGAGTCAAGCGACTTGCTCGCACTGGGCGAGCTGGCCGACCTGGCTCGCCGCCTGCGTGGCGGCGGAGACGAGGTCTATTTCGTCCGCAATCTGACGCTCAACCAGACCAACGTCTGCCGCGTGAAATGCCGCTTCTGCGCCTTTGCTCGCTCCACCAGAGAGGACGGCGCCTACACGCTCAGCCCCGCCGAGCTGGCCGACGAGGCGAAGTGCTCCTACGAGCAGGAGCCCTACAACGAGCTCCATCTCGTCAACGGCGAGAGCCCGCAGGTCGATTTCGCCTGGTACCTGGAGACGTTGCGGGTGCTCAAGGAGGCGCTGCCCGATGTTCACCTCAAGTGCTACTCGGCCAGCGAGATCCACCACATGTCTACGCTCTCCGGGCTCTCCTACGAGCAGGTGCTGGACGAGCTGAAGCAAGCCGGCCTCAACTCGCTCACCGGCGGCGGCGCCGAGATCTTCTCGCCGCGTGTGCGCAAGCTGATCGCGCCGGGCAAGGAGCCGGCCGAGAACTGGCTGGAGGTTAACCGGGTCGCGCACGAGCTCGGCATTCCGAGCCATTGCACCATGCTCTACGGCCACGTCGAGACGCTAGAGGAGCGCGTCGAGCACCTGATTCGCCTGCGCGAGCTGCAGGACGAGACGGGCGGCTTCCTGGCCTTCGTCCCCTTCGCCGTCCATCTCGAGAACACCCGCCTCGATCCCGACCTCCTCCCCAGCACCGCGGCCGACGTGCTGAAGACGATCGCCGTCTCGCGCCTGCTGCTCGACAACGTGGCCCACATCAAGGCCTACTGGGTCGCCATGGGCCTACCGCTGGCGCAGATTGCGCTGCATTTCGGGGCCGACGACGTGCAGGGCACGGTCGGACAGGAGCAGGTCTTCCACGCCGCCGGCGCCCATACCGAGACCGAGCAGGCCGCCAGCCGGCTGGTGCGCTACATCCAGGCCGCCGGCCGCATCCCGGTCGAGCGCGACACCCTCTACAACAAGCTCAGGCGCTGGGATTAGCGTCCGAGAGACGAGCCTCAAGACAGGGAGAAAGCTGATGAGCGAGACAAACAGCGAGAAGATCGAGAAGATCGTTCGCGACCGCAAGCGCGGTCACGTGAAGCTGAGCAAGTCGTCGAAGGGCTACCGGCTCTTCAGCGAGCTCGACCAGCACACGTTCTCGGGCGGCGCCCTGGAGAAGTGGCAGAAGGAGCTGATCGCGCTGGGCATCTCGGTTCACAAGAACTGCGAGCCCTGCATGGAGTGGCATGTCAATGAGGCGCTCAAGAGCGGGGCGACGCGCGAGCAGATCATCGAGGCGCTCGAGGTGGGAATCGAGATGGGCGGCGGCCCGGCATCGGTCTCGGCGCGCTTCGCAATGGACGTTCTCGACTACTACGAGCAGAAGTGAGCTGAAGCGGGCAACGCGATGATCAAGCTGGGACGAATCGCCTATGTGAACATGGCGCCGG
>Ga0209226_10000897_pt1 | contig 14654 bp, 15 predicted proteins | sample BarGraNGADG00212_2_FD_184497 | JGI IMG/M metagenome (GOLD analysis project Ga0209226, IMG submission 184497) | Arctic peat soil microbial communities from Barrow, Alaska, USA - Barrow Graham LP Ref core NGADG0011-212 (SPAdes) (version 2) | ecosystem: Environmental > Terrestrial > Soil >...
AATTGGCTGATTTTGTCGTGCTGGATCAGAATCCTCTGCAGATACCGGTGCAGAAGTTGAACAATGTGAAGGTAGAAGCCCTTTATTTGAAGGGCGAGAAATATACCGGGCAGGATAATCGCGGCAGTGCCGGTCTTTTCTTCGATTCCTTGAAAAATGCATACCCATCATAGTTGCTGGAACCGCTGCGCTTGTTCCACCCTGCGAAAGTTATAATAATTTAGACACCGTTTTGTCATTCCTCGGCAAATGAAATTGTGTCATAGTGTCATTTCAATGACAGATGATGCTTGCGCGCAATGTCCCCCGCTGTCGCCTAGTCCAGCGAATGCTGGAGGGGTAGGGGGATGACGTGGTTTTTTTATTTTAGCTTGACATGTGTATTTTTATTATGTAATCCCGGTCATAATTTTTAATGAAGATTATTTTAGAGGGAGTTTAATAATGTCGGAAAATCCTTTGAAGTTGCTGATGAATCCAAAATCTATTGCTGTTGTGGGCGCAAATAATGATCCTTCAAAAATGGGAACCATTCAGGCGCTCAGTATTTTGAAAGATGGCTATAAAGGCGCAGTTTATCCTATTCATCTGACGGAAAAAACAGTTTTGGGGCACAAAGCTTATGCTGCCGCTTCTGATCTGCCTGCCGCTCCCGATCTGGTCGTTTTTATAGTTCCGAATAAAGCAATAACCACACTTATTGAAGATTTCGGTAAAATTGGCACTAAGCGAGCCATTATTATTACAGCCGGTTTCAAGGAAGCAGGCGTAACCGGCCTGGATATGGAAAAGAAGATCAATGAAATAGCAGGGCAATATGGGATACGTTTTGTTGGCCCTAATTGTCTGGGTATAATTAATTCCGAAATTAATTTGAACACTACAGTTGCTCCATTTCCTGCCAAACCAGGTCTGCTCGGATTTGCCTCGCAAAGCGGAACTTATGTTACTCAATCGTTGGCCTATTTGAGACAAAGGGGAATTCAATTCAGTAAAGCTATCAGTTTAGGCAATGAAGCCAATATCAACGTTGTGGACGCGTTGGAGTATCTGGGGGAAGATGAACAAACCAAGGCGATCATTCTTTACATTGAAGGAATACGGGATGGGAAAAGATTTGTCGAAGTAGCCCGCAAGGTCACACAACATAAACCAGTGGTGGCGCAATATGTAGGCGGTTCAGCCTCCGGCGCCCGTGCCGGATCAAGCCACACTGGCGCTATGGCCGGTCCTGATTTTCTTTATAACGGCATCTTGAAGCAAGCCGGTGTAATCCGTGTTGGGTCCATTGATGAGCTCTATACGCATGGTTGGACGTTGGCCACGCAGCCGCCTCTGCGGGGAAGACGCGTGGGAGTTATGACTAATTCCGGCGGTCCCGCAACGGCCATTGCTTATACCTGCGATTTGGTTGGGCTGGAAGTTCCTCGTTTCTCAGAGAGCTTACAAAAGGAAATAAAACAATATATTGAACCTCACGCTTCCGCGGCTAATCCCGTGGATATGACTTTTGATTTGAGCATGGAGAAACTTGCCGTAACCCTGCCGGAGATTATGATGAAAAGCGGCGAGGTGGATGCTATAGTTCTGCATGGAATCATGCAATCCGGCTTCATGCAGGAAATTTATAGTCACCTTGGTGATCTTATCGGCGGAATTAGCCTTGAAGAATTTTTAAAGATGGCTCAGCCGGTCATTGCCGAGGCATTTGAACTGCCCCATAAGTATAAAATGCCGATGTTGATATCGTCTTTCTTCGGTCGGGAAGATGGTTACACTAGAGGATACCAGGATACAAACACGCCGGTTTTTCATTCTCCGGAAAATGCCGCGCGGGCTTTAGGTTCTCTTTACCAATACAAACAAATTAGAGAACGCAAACCATTGGACAAAATCGATCTCCCGGCAGTAAGTAAGCGGGCTCTTCGTCTCATTGGACAAGCAAAAGCAAATGGTCAAAAGGCGCTGGATGAACACGCGGCGAAAAAATTACTGGCTGCTTATGGCGTGCCTGTTACAAAAGAGGTATTAGCCTCAACGAAAGCGGAGGCACTGGAAGCCGCCCGAAAAATCGGCTATCCTGTGGCGCTCAAAGCTTGCAGTTGGGAGATTATGCACAAAAGCGGTAAAGGACTTATCGCTTTAAATATAGAGAATGCCACCCAGCTCAAAGATAATTTCTCGTCTATCCGGAAAGCGGCGGGGAAACCCGTGCCAGTGCTGGTTCAGGAAATGCTGCGGGGGGACAGGGAATTTCTGGCCGGTATGACGCGTTTCGCTGGATTTGGGCCGTGCGTTGTGTTTGGTCTTGGTGGAGTTTTTACCGAGATCTATCGCGATACGACGATACGTCTGGCTCCTCTTGCCGATGTAGATGTAGAGGAAATGTTTGCCGACATTCGCGCCAAGAAGTTGCTGCAGGAATTTCGCGGTATGCCGCCGGTGAAAATCGAAAAGCTGAGCAAGATAATCCGGGCAGTAGGAGATATATCCTTACTGCATCCGGAAATAGCCGAGATCGATCTCAATCCGATTATCATCAGCGGAGCCAATCCGGTAGTGGCCGACGCTTTGATCGTTTTGAAGGCTGAAGGCTGAAGGATTAAGGTATAGGGGCACAATGCTTCATACCCCTACAAGATATACATCGGCTTCTATTTCTTCTTTTTCGATTTGTTCATCAGATCACCAAACGTGCCCATGGTCTTAGGCGGCGGGGGGACGTAGCTGCGGAAATCCTCACCTCCTCCATCGGAGGAGACATCCTGATTATTGCCTGGAATATTGAGGGAGATACGCTTATTATCGCGATCAATCTTTTCAATTTGGACTTCTAATTGAGAATCAGCGGTCAGAACATCGCTGGCGTGCTTGATTTTCTTGCCACGCGACAGTTTGGATATATGCAAAAGGCCATCTACACCAGCTTCCAGAGTGATGAAAGCGCCGAAATCAGTTAAGCGGGATACTTTTCCCGTATGGACACTTCCTTCAAGATATTTAGCCACTACTTCATTCCATGGGTCGGGCAGTGTATCTTTGAAAGATAACGTAATTCGGTCATTTTCCCAATCGAGATTGATTATTTTTGCCTCGATAGTGTCACCGGGCGTATAGAGGGCTTTGGTATCCTCCACTCTGCCCCAGGCCATTTCAGAAACAGGCAGCAGCGCCTGGATGCCTCCGATATCCACAAACGCGCCAAAATCGCGCACACTTGTAACTGTGCCGTGGACAGTCATGCCTTTTTGCAGCGTACCTTTGAGTTCATTTATTTTTTCCTGTTCGATTTTTTGGAGAAGAGGGCGACGGGAAAGCACAATGTTGCGGCCATTTTCGGCATATTCGATAACAATAAAATCAAGTTTTTTACCGATATAAGCAGCTACATCGTCAATCTTTTTCGTATCCATTTGCGAGTATGGGCAAAAGGCGCTGGCGCTGGCGCTTATTTTGATTGAAAAACCACCCTTGATTTCCTTCTCTACCGTCGCTTCCAGGGGGATCTGATTCCTGTAGGCATTTTGCAGGTAGTCGTCGACGCTTTTGCGGGCAAGCAGCTTGGTCGTAAATAGTTTTTCGCTGTGGCTTGAAGAAAGGAAATAAGCGGTAACCGTATCTCCTTCCTTTACTGTCAGGTTGCCATTATCATCAAGGAATTCATTTTTGTCCAGATAACCTTCGCTTTTTGCGCCTAAATCTATGAATATCCATTCCGATGAAATTTTTACTACGGTTGCCTCTGTTTTTTCACCGGGGGCAAAACGTTTTGGGGTAAGATCTGTTTCATCCAGCATTTCAGCAAAACTCTTTGTTTCTTCCATAATATATTTCCTTAAAGTTTTATTAGTGAAACTCCAATTTCCATAACGAAGTGCAAGGAAAGTGGTAAATTGATCAATCCCGCAAGCTCAAGCGCTGCGGGTTAATTGTTATTGGTGTGCTCGAAAGTCATATTGTTTGAATCACTAACTTGGTCCATTCCCCTCGGCTTGCCGCGAGTCCGTCATTCCAGCGAAAGCCGTAATCCAGAAGGTTAGACTGGATACCGGATCAGGTCCGGTATGACGAAAGATATCCCGTAGCTAAATGCACGGCAGTTCATTATCACGAAAAAAGTAATTTGTCTTTGAGAAAATGACACAATGCGTTTTTCAAAAAAAGTCTGGAAAATCGGATAAAAATGTACTATGAGTAAATTAAGAATAGATAAGGAGTTAAATGACTTATGCGTTTTGAAATTTCCCGCGGCGGCAGCGGGCTAACTTATGAAATCCGCAATATCGTGCTTATCGCCAAAAAGCTTCAGGAATACGGCGTGAAGATCATCTGGGAAAATATCGGCGACCCGGTTCAAAAAGGCGAAAAAATTCCGGATTGGATGAAAGAAGTCCTGGTTGACATTATTCGAGAAGATGCCTCTTATGCTTATTCGCCCACCAAGGGAGTGGATGCCACGCGTGCGTTTATCGCCGATAGTGTCAATGCGCGCGGCAAAGCTCAGATTACGCCCGAAGATGTAATTTTCTTCAACGGTCTGGGTGACGCCATTGCCCGCGCCTACAGTTCCATCCAGGTGGATGCCCGCATGATCATGCCGGAGCCGACGTATTCCACACATTTTATGGCAGAAGTGCTCCACGCTTCTTTTCCGTCCAATACGTACAGGATGAATCCTTACAACAACTGGCATCCCGATCTGCGGGAACTGGAGCAGAAAGTCAAAAGCCATAAAGCGATTGTCGGCATCCTGATTATCAATCCCGATAATCCAACCGGCTTTGTGTATCCGGTCGAGGCGCTCCAGAATATCGTCCGGATTGCCAAAGAAAATGATCTTTTTGTGATTTCCGATGAGACCTATATCAATATAGTCTATAACGGCAAAAAGACTGTGCCGATATGCGATCTTATCGGCGATGTTCCTGCTATCGCTATGAAGAGCATTTCCAAGGAAGCCCCCTGGCCCGGCGCGCGCTGCGGCTGGATGGAAATTTATAATGCTGACAGGGACCCGATCTTTGCCCGTTTCGTTAACACAATTTTGCAGCAGAAGATGTCGGAAGTGTGTTCGACAACGCTACCGCAAATGGCGATTCCGCTAATCATGACCCATCCGGAATATAAAAATTATTTGCGGGAACGCACACAGCACTACGAAAAGCTTTCCAATATCGCCTATGGCATTTTAAAAGATGTTCCTTTTCTGATTGCCAACAAAACCAACGGCGCGTTTTACTCGACGGTTATTTTCAATGAATCGGTGCTCAATGACCGGCAGAGTCTTCCTATCAAACAACCGGAGATCAAAAAATATGTGGAAAGTTTAACGAAAGGCACCATTGAATACGACAAACGGTTTGTTTACTATCTGCTGGCAGCCACCGGCATTTGCGTGGTTCCGCTGACGTCGTTTTTCACGCCGCTGCTCGGTTTTCGCATGACGCTCTTGGATAAGGACGTAGATGAATTTGAACATGTAGTAAAAACCATCGCGTCCAAAATTACCGAATATATTAATTCGAGTAAATAAAAGACTTTAAGCAGCTACCGGGTTGTCATAAGAGGGCACGACTATGAACAGGGAATATGCGAATGGTATTAAAAATAATATTTTAACCAAGTTCTTTTTTTATAAGCTAATAGCCTGTCTTACAATTCTGATTATTGCTTATGCAAAAGCCTGGGGTCAGGTCTTGAAATATAAGTTTTTCAGGCCGCACGATGCTCCTGGCCGGACTTCTCCATGTAGTATTCGTAATTACCATTGTAAATCCGTAAATCCGCATCTCGCCTTGATCTAATCAGCCGACATGACAACTGTAATGGTGTGAAGAAAAAATGATGCGGGTACCTCAGGCATGAGTTTCGGTAATGATCATCCGTTTTGCTTTTTTCCAGTCCACTGATTCATGAGAAACCTTCCATAAATCATGATTGCTCTGCATATTCAGCCACAGCTCCGGTGTCGTATCGAATGTTACCGACAAGCGCAACGCCATATCCGGCGTCACAGCTCCTCGTCCATTGACGATTTTGGAAACGGTTTTGCGGGCAACATTCAACATGCCGGACAGAGCCGAGATGTTGAGGTTCAGTGGTTCAAGATAATGTTCCTTCAAAATGACGCCCGGATGAACAGGTTGCCTTTTTTTTGTTCTCATAGTCCTTACCTCTCAATGATAATCTTCATAATTAATTTCATAGGCGGTGCCCTCAAAAAAACGAAACGTTATCCGCCAATTACCGGAAACTTTTACCGACCATCTTTTATTTGCCTTCGGTTCCAGTAAATGCAAATAGGAACCCGGATAGTTCATGTCGCGAATTTCATTTGCCGCATCAAGCCGATCCAGAATTGCGGCAAGCTTTTTGTCATGCTTCGGCTGTATACCTTTTTTCTTCCCATCGTAAAAAAAGTCTTCCAAGCCTTTGTGGACAAACGATTTAATCATTGATGATACTGTAACCTATGTGGTTACAAATGTCAAGGACTACATTTTACGCCGAATCGCGCCTTTAACCTTTCCTGTATCAGGCCGCACGATATTCCCGGCCGGACTTCTCCAGGTAGTATTCGTAATTACCATTGTAAATCCGCATTTAACCATGATCAATTTCAAAGACGCGATTTCCGCTGCCGCGCATAAAAAACATTGACACTGTGTATCCAATAGGCTACAATAAACCATGATTGAGATTCGAAAGACTGAGGCGTATGCCCGGTGGCTTGACGGACTTCATGACATTCGTGCGCGTGCGCGCGTGATGACCAGGATTGAACGCCTTGCAGCAGGAAATTCGGGTGATGTTAAACCGGTCGGGGAGGGTGTCTCTGAATTACGAATCAATTACGGCCCCGGTTATCGGGTTTATTTTACAATGCGCGGACGAACAGTTGTAATTTTACTGGCTGGCGGCGAAAAACGCACACAGGCCACCGATATTAAAACTGCATTACGCCTCGCACGCAACCTATAGGAGCAAACGATGAAAAAAACAACAACCACTCGCTACGATGTCGCAGAGCACCTCCGAACCCCCGAGGAAATGGCAGCTTATCTTGAAGCTTGTCTTGAGGAGGCAAGCGGCGATGCTGCGTTTATTGCAAAAGCGCTGGGCGATATAGCCCGAGCCAAAGGCATGACACAGGTGGCCCGAGATGCCGGCCTGTCACGCGAAAGTCTTTATAAGGCGCTCTCCGGCGAGCGTAGTCCCGGTTTCGATACAATTCTCAAGGTTGTGAATGCACTGGGATTGAAGTTACATGCCGAAGCGTTTCATGGCTAATTCTAAAATTCGGGCAACACTTGCTGTGTCAGGCCGCGCGATGTTCCCGGCCGGACTTCTCCAGATAGTATTCGTAATTGCCATTGTAAATACGCATTTCACCATGATCAATTTCAAAGACACGGTTGATGAGGCAGCGCAGGAAGTGGCGGTCATGGCTGACGAGCACAACCGTGCCGGTAAAGTTTTGTAAAGCGGCAAGCAGCGCTGGTATGTTCAATCCGGCCTTCGGCGGCCGGTTACCTCAAACGTTATGCTGTTTTAACTATAAAGCGCCAGAGGGCATTGCGGTGTTGTTCAGTGGCGTAATCAATGCCTATTCTGGGTGTGGCAGTAATGAGCTTTGTGGGAATTTTCTTGTAATCTTCGACCCATAGCGCATTGCCTGCGGTTAAATCCCAGCCGTTTAAAGATTTATCTATTCCCAGAGCCTGGCAGAGTTTTGCGGGGCCGTTGGTAAGTTCGGGGCCTTTGCGTTTACGGCGGGCTTCCATTTCTTCTATTCCGGCAACAGGCAATATCGCGCGTATGAGCACCGCATAAGGGTTACCCTCAGCTTCGGTTACCATGTTTAGCAGATAGTGCATGCCGTAAGTGAAATAAACATAAGCATGGCCCGGCGGGCCGAACATGACACTATTTCGTTTCGTCTTCCCTCGGTGAGCATGGCAGGCGCTGTCTTCCTCACCGCAATAGGCTTCAGTCTCTACGATCATTCCGCTCAATTCCAGGCCGCCAATCTGCCGTACTAACTTTTTCCCGATGAGCGCGCGCGCGACTTTCAAAGTGCCAAGCTCGTAGAATGTTTTATTTAATATATTCATAATGGATATAGGTATTAACTTTTTTAAATATTTTTGTGAGCAATTATTTTCTACTATCATGAATTGATATAAAGTCAATTCTAGTATATAAAACATCAGCAACAATTTTCTTGGGCAAAGTTTTATTTGCAGGAAGGTTTTTTCATGAGCGAAAGTAAGAATATAGTGGCTGTTTTCCCCGGGCAGGGTTCTCAAAGAACGGGAATGGGGAAGGATTTCTATGAGCAGATTCCTGTTTGCCGCCAAACGTATGAAGAAGCTTCCGATGCTCTGGGGCTGAATGTTGCTTCAATTTGTTTTGACGATGATGAACGTCTGAATTTGACCGAATATACCCAGCCATGTATTCTTACAACAGAGATTGCCATGCTGCGGGGCTTATCCCAGCGTTTTGATTTTTCCGCCCAGTGGTTTGGCGGTCATTCTTTAGGAGAGTTTGCCGCGCTGGTAGCCGCAGGCGTTATGCCTTTTGCCAAAACCGTAAAGATAGTTCGAGCGCGTGGCCAGCTAATGCAGGAAGCAGTGCCTGTGGGTATTGGCTCAATGGCCGCGGTTATCTCGGAGAACATTGACACTAATATGCTCAAAAAGTTATTGGAAAATTTACCGGTTGATATCGCCAATATCAATTCAGCCAATCAGATCGTTATCAGTGGCGAAGCCAACGCGCTACCGGAAATAGAGAAAAAAATGGCAGAAGTTTTCCCAACCGATAAACGGTATAGATTTATTCAATTAAATGTTAGTGCTCCCTTTCACAGCCGCTTCATGAAAAAAATCGAAGAACCCTTTTCCCATACTTTGAAGGAGGTCGGAGGGGATCTCAATCCACAAAACGCTCCTAAAGTAACATCAAATTTTACCGGTAGTTTCCACCAAAATGATGTTGCATCAATAAGGGGGAATCTGGTAAACCAGCTTAGCAATACTGTAAAGTGGCGTGAAAACATGCTATGCCTAGCTGCTAATTCTCAGGAAGTATTCGAGATTGGTCCGGGACGTCCTCTGTGCGATTTTTTCAAAACAATCGGTGTGACCTGCCAATCAATCACAGGACTTACCGCTGCTGAAAAAGTCTTTGCTGGTGCGAAGTAATCCCATTACAATTATTTTCAATTAAAAATGCTCGAGCATGTATTAAGGAATTAATTATGAAAAGCACAGAAACAGTTCCATCAAATCCTTTAAAAATCCAGGACAACACTTTTCGTGATGGTCATCAATCCATTTATGCGACCAGAATGAAAACAGAAGATATGATTCCCATTGCCGAAGAGATGGATAGTTGCGGTTTTCACGCGATGGAGGTCTGGGGCGGCGCGACTTTTGACACCATGCATAGATTTCTGGGTGAAGACCCCTGGATGCGTCCGAAGATTTTGAAAAAATATATTACCAAAACTCCCTTTACCATGCTGATACGCGGACAAAATCTGGTTGGCTATCGCCATTACGCCGATGACGTGGTACGAGCTTTTGTAGATAAAGCCTGCGAAATCGGGATTGATATTTTCCGCTGTTTTGACGCTTTGAACGATTTCCGCAATATGGAATCATGCGCGGAAAGAATTAAAGCCAATGGAAAACAGTTTCAGGGAGCTGTTTGTTATTCATTGACCGATGTTCGTCTGGGAGGAGAAGTTTATACCCTTGAATATTTTGTGAAGAAAGCGAAAGAACTGCAGCAAATGGGCGCGGACGCGATCTGCATTAAAGACATGGCGGGTATACTTTCCCCCTTTGACGCCTACGATCTGGTTTCCGCCATAAAAAAAGAAATTAAATTGCCTCTGCACCTGCATTCCCATTACACCAGCGGCATGGCTTCGATGACATATTTAAAAGCGATAGAAGCCGGAGTTGATGTTGTGGACACATGCCTGGCGCCTTTCGCGCTGAGAACATCGATGCCCGCCATTGAGCCGCTGGTAGCGGCCCTTCGGGGAACCGAGCGCGCGACCGGAATGGATTTACACAAACTGCTGATGCTGGGCGAACATCTGGAAAGTATCGCTCCGAAATATAGTAGTCACCTGTCCAACAATAAATTATCAATCATTGATAATGGAGTTCTTGCCCATCAGATTCCCGGCGGCATGATTTCCAATTTGACCGGCCAGTTGAAGGAAATGAACGCGCTGGATAGACTGGGAGAAATCTATAAAGAAGTGGTTCAGACACGCAAAGAAATGGGCAGTCCTCCTCTGGTTACTCCGGTGTCGCAAATCATCGGCGCGCAGGCTGTGTTGAATGTTCTCTTCGGCCGTTATGTAAGACTTTCCAATCAGCTTAAAGATCTGGTTCTGGGCATGTATGGCAAGACCCCGATGCCGATTGATCCGGAATTAACCAAAAAGATATTGAAGAATTACAAGCGTGGACAGGAACCGGTATCAGGAAGACCGGCTGATTATCTGGAACCGGAAATCGAAGCGGCGAAGAGGAGGCTTGGCGATCTCGCCCGCAGCGATGAAGATGTGCTTGCATATATATTGTATCCCGCGACTATGGAGAAATTTCTGCAGACGAAATATGGAATTAATAAATCTGTCAGCGCATAAGCAGATTGATAAACTTAAGAAACGAAAGGTTGTCCTATGGATTTTAGCTTTAGTGAAAATCAATTAATGTATCTGGATACGGTGCGGAAATTCGTGAAAAATGAAATCACGTCGCATATTTTAGAGATGGAAAAAGTTCACACTTTCCCCTGGGCAATTATTAATAAAGCCTGGGAAATGGGCATAATTAATTTATGTATTCCGGAGTCGGTCAAAGGTTTTGAGATTGATACGATATCTTCAGCATTGATCATCGAGGAAATTTCTTACGGTGATACGGGCATCTCCACTTCGGCGATGTGCAATGATCTGGCCAATATTGTCATCAGCCTGCATGGAACAGAAGAACAAAAAGAATTATTTCTGAGGCCTTTCGTGGAAAAACCTCTTCTTGCTTCCTTTTGTTTAACTGAACCCGGCGCCGGTTCAGATAATTCGATGATGACGACTTTCATTGTCAAAAAAGATGACGGGACGTATGTTTTAAACGGTTCCAAGTGCTTTATTACCAATGCCTCGTATGCTTCACAGTACACAGTCCTTTGCAAAGTGGGAAAACCGACGAGCAATTTTATGGCTTGTGTAATTATTCCGGTGGAACATGTTACTTCCTCTGATATTCCGGACATTGGAAATTCAACAAGAGAAATAAATGTTCCTGCTGGCGGCAGAATAGTTATTGGTAAACCGGAAGATAAATTAGGGCAAAGACTATCCAATACTGCCAGTGTTACTTTTGAGGATGTCATTATTCAGCCGAATCAGATTATTGGAGACAGGCGCTTCGGCTTCAAATATATTGTTGACGTTTTGGACTTTGCCCGGCCGATGGTCGCTGCAATTGGTCTTGGTTTGGCCAAAAGAGCGTTTGCCCTTACAATGGATTACACGCGTGAACGCAAACAATTCGGTCAGAGAATTTGTGATCTGCCGGTGGCCAGGGATATGTTGACCACAATGTGGAAAAAGGTGCAACTGGCGGAAATGTCACTTTTGAGAGCAGTTTGTAAGATTCAGGAAAAAGCAAAGGATGCCGGGATATATGCTTCTTTGGCGAAGAATACGGCAGCGGAAGCGGCTGTTTTTTGTTCAACAGAAGGTCTTCATTTGCATGGCGGTTATGGTTTTACTACCGACTACGAAATTTCCAAGCTTTCCCGCGATGCCCACATTATAGATATTTATGAGGGTGTGCGGGAAGTGCAAAATATGATTATCGGGCGGGAGATAGTAAAATAAGTATAGAGGGTTTATTATGAAAATCGCCGTTTTGAATGGTTCTCCTAAAGGCCAGCTTAGTGTTACTCTGCAATATGTTTCTTTTCTTCAGCGTAAATTTCCAGAGATTGAATTCCAAATATTTGATGTTGCGCTGAAAATTAAGAAACTGGAAGAAGATGATAAACTCTTTGAAGAGACAATCGGTCAAATAGCCGCTGCGGATGCCGTTCTTTGGGCTTTTCCTCTTTATTTTTTTCTCGTTTCTTCGCAATATAAGCGATTCATTGAATTAATCTTCGAAAGAAATTCTGTTTCAACTTTTCGGGGAAAACCAGCTGCCGTTTTGACAACATCAATTAAATTTTTCGATCATACCGCCCACAATTATCTGCGTGACATTTGCGGCGACCTGGAAATGAAGTTTTTCGGATCCTATTCGGCAGAGATGTACGATCTTTTCAAATCTAAAGAAAGGCGCAGACTCACTCTTTTCGGTCAAATGTATATTCAGGCGATTAAAGATGGTTCCGGGGCAATAAAAAGCAATAAACGGTTGACTAATTCGGGTATGGTCTATGAACCAGCATTACTTCAGCAGATAGATACGGACGGCAAAAAAGTTTTGATAGTTGTTGACGATTTTAGCAATAGTTCTAACCTCCGCCCGATGTTGGAAAGTTTTCAAAAAGCCTTTTTGCCCGTTGCTACGCTTATGCAACTCAAAGATGTTGATATCAAGGGTGGCTGCCTCGGGTGCATGAAGTGTGGCCTCGACAACAGTTGCGCTTACCAGGGCAAAGACGGATTTATTGATTTTTTTAATGATCAGATAAAAACCGCGGATATTTTGTTTTTTGCCGGTTCCATTCATGACCGGTTTCTCTCGTCCCTGTGGAAATGTTTTTTTGACCGCAGCTTTTTTAACGGGCATATCCCGGTACTGGAAGGTAAACAAATCGGGTTTGTTATTGCAGGATTGTTTAATCAACTTTCCAATCTCCGGGAAATTCTGGAAGCATATGCCGATGTACAGCACGCTAATCTGGTCGGATTTGTAAGTGACGATATGGGCGGCTCACCGGAAATTAATGATGCGCTGCAGAGCATGGCTTCGAGCGCCGTTATGTATAGTAAAAAAGGATATCTTCAGCCACAAAAATTCTTTGGGGTGGCGGGAACAAAATTATTCCGGGACGCGGTTTTCGGCAAACTGCGCATAGTTTTCCAGGCCGACCATAAATATTATAAAGAAAATGGAGCTTACGATTTCCCCAACAAGAATTACAAATGGCGGCTGATTAACAGCACTATTGTGTCGCTTACAAGAATACCTTTTATGCGCCGTGAGTTTGTAAAACGCATGAAGGTAGAGATGATCAAGCCCTTTGGCAGAATTCTGGCTAAAATGAAACCACGGGAATAAACCCCAAAGCAATCTTCGGGGTATTATTCCCTCCGCGTTGCGGGATTGTTCAACTTACCAATTCCGCTGCGCTGCGCTTTCGTAATTGGAGTTTCAACAATAAAACTAAGGAGTGGTGATATGGATAATAAAGATGTTGTTGCGTTAGTAACCGGCGGCGCGTCGGGTTTGGGCGAGGCCACAGTCATTGAACTTACGAAAAAAGGCGCGAAGGTAGCTATTGTAGATATGGATTCGGCCAAAGGTGTGAAACTTGCGGGTACTGTTGGGGCAAACGCAATCTTTGTAAACGCCGATATAACCAGCGAAGCCGATATCCGTCAGGCATTAAGAAAAATTATTGATACTTTCGGAAAAATAAATGTGGCCGTCAATTGCGCGGGAATAGCCAATCCGGGAAAGATCATGAGCAAGAAGGGGCCACTGCCTTTGGACTCCTTCAACAAGGTGTTGCAAGTTAATCTTGTAGGTACGCTCAATGTGATCAGATTGGCGGTAGAGCAAATGATTAATAATACACCTAATGGAGAAGGCGAGAAGGGTGTAATCGTCAATACGGCATCAATTGCCGCTTTTGACGGCCAGATTGGTCAGGCGGCTTACTGCGCTTCCAAAGGAGGCATTGTCAGCATGACGCTGCCCATTGCCCGTGAATGCGCCGATTATGGAATTCGAGTAGCGACCATCGCCCCCGGTCTTTTTGAAACGCCGCTGATGGCTGGTCTTCCACCGGCTGTAAAAGAAGAGATGGCAAAGACCATTCCATTTCCGCGCCGTTTAGGAAGGCCTGCTGAATTTGCCAGGCTGGTTATTCATATCATCGAAAATACAATGCTCAACGGATGTTGTATAAGGCTGGATGCGGCTCTCAGAATGCCGCCTAAATAATTCCGATTCTAAATCAAAGCGCTATCTTTGTTGGCAACGCAGCCCGGCGCATCCGGCATTCGCCGGAGTTCCTGCCTGGTGCGTTGCCGCCTCGATATCATCTTTGATTTAGAACTGGAATAAGTTGCTGCGGCAAAGTTGCTGTGAGTATAAAGTAATGATTAAAATTGATCTTTCGGTCTAAATATTATAAACAATCGACTATGAAAAAAACGGCTGCATCAAATCATAATATTTATCAGGGATTGTCCTTGCTTGCTGATCCGATCTACCAGTACGTATCATTTACGGTACCGGAAAATGGTGGAGGAGATGAAAAAACAGAGAAAGACCTGATTGATTCTGCCTGGGTACAAAGGCTGAGAAGGATTTATCAGTTGCAGAGCGCCCGCTGGGTCTATCCGGCGGCGGAACATTCGCGTTTTCAGCATTCTCTTGGTACAATGC